>Ga0207771_100088_pt1 | contig 66521 bp, 61 predicted proteins | sample A23M2SouthBayCA_2_FD_187731 | JGI IMG/M metagenome (GOLD analysis project Ga0207771, IMG submission 187731) | Aerobic enrichment media microbial communities from Eden Landing Ponds, California, USA - A23 M2 (2) (SPAdes) | ecosystem: Environmental > Aquatic > Marine > Unclassified | place... | reverse complement strand
GTCGTCTGTCTGATTGAGCAACCGGTCCAGATCTTCTTCGCTCAGGTGTTTCTCAACCTCCAGTCGACGATGTCCACTCATGACTACCTTCTCTCGGCGCTCTCCCATAACTTTCCTCGTCCATTAGTGACTCGCGAACCGAAGGACCGATCAGTAAGGAAGGAAGCGAGTACCTGCGACACACGCTGGTCCAGTGTGCAAACATTGCCGTTCACAACTGTGATGACCCGTATTTGTCGGAATTTTACGAACGGCTACGGCGTCGAGGCAAACCTCATCAGGTAGCGATCGTCGCAACGGCGCGCAAGTTGCTGGTGTCGATCTTCCATATTCTCACCAAAGAGGAGGTGTACGACCCACCACCGGTGCGTGAGTGAGCGTCGCCGGTCCGGCGACGCTCACGGCGGGCACGCACCATAGTGAGCGACAGGTGAAGCGATCAAGATGTTCTCCGCCGAGAGACGTTCTGAATAGAATCGCCAGACAGCGACCCGAGACCGTTCAAAAAGGGTCGAGAGGAGTGGTCGGCGGAAGGTCTACAAGGCTCGCGGTGGTTTGTCGAGGTAGCAGGATTCTCATAGCTGAAAGGGCGAGGACCGCTGGCGCTTGCGTGGTCGCCTGCGCGGGCTCTATTCTCGCGAGTGCGGCGCAGTGTGGCTGTCCGAGCGAGAATATCCCGTGCAGCGACCGCCAGCGGCCCGAGGGCTTTCATTACTCATCAACGAGTGTGTTGCTGTTTGCGGACACACTTTTTCTCACCTGCCACACGCTCCGGGTGCGGCTACCTACATCCCTCTGATTCTACCGTTTACTCCCACTCCTCCGGGTCCTCGGGACCGAACCGCTCGGTCACTGCTCGGGCAGTCCCCATGGCCGATAGCGTCTTCTCGACGTCGTCGACGTCCGCGACCGCCCAGTACTCGCCCCGGTGGCGGACCAGACCGCGGTCTTCGAGTCGGGAGAGAACGACGCCAACGCTGCCGCGTGTGACGTCGGTCGCAGTGTGGACCTCCCTGGGCGTGAACGCCTGGTCGGGGTGGGACGCGAGAAACGAGAGGATCGCTGCTGCGTTCGTGGCTCCTCCGGACCGGAGCTCGGTCTCGTCTCCCCGTTCGAATCGCTCGATATCGATCGGCACGTCGTGACCTATGTAACACGATGTAATAGATGTAACGTCGCCACCGACGAAAGCCGGCACGCCCTGCCGGGCGGGCGTGACTTTTCCCGGCGGCCCTCGATTGGGCGGTATGGCACTCGAGGAGACAGTTCCCGAGACGATAGAGGCGTACGCGACGGCGATCGGCCCCGACACGGACGACCTCATCGACGAGATGGGCGCCCAGGCCGAACGCGACGGGTTCCCCTACGTCGGTCCCGCGGTGGGCGGGTGGCTCGCGATGCTCGCTCGCTTTTCGGACGCGAAACGGGTCTTCGAGTTCGGATCTGGATTCGGCTACTCGGCGTACTGGTTCGCACGCGAGTTACCAGCCGACGGCGAGGTCGTCCTCACCGAAGTCGACGAGGACGAACTGGACGACGCCCGCGAGTACTTCGAACGCGCGGACGTCGACGCGACTCCCCATTTCGAACTCGGCGACGCCATCGAGACGATCGACGAGTACGACGGCCCCTTCGACGTGGTCCTGATCGACAACGAGAAGGAACGCTACGCCGAGGCGTTCGAGTCGGTCCGAGACAAGATTCCGCCGGGAGGCATCGTCGCCGCGGACAACGCCGTCGCCGGCGGCAGTATCGACGTCGAAGACCTGCGCGCCCACTTCGAGGGCGAGGACGTCGAACTGGACAGCATGTCCGCGGGGATCGCCGAGTACGTCGAGACGGTCCGGGCCGATCCGGCGTTCGAGACGACGCTGTTGCCCCTGGGCGAGGGCGTCGCCATCAGCCAGCGCCAGCACTGACGGGTCGAGTTTCGGGAGCGTCGGTACGCTATCGCAGTCACTGGCGCTGTTGCTCTTCGTAGGCTTCGGCTTTCCCTCTGGATTTGCGAAGACGTACGTGCCGACGGCGATCACGAGGAGCGCCACGATACCCATCCCGAAGATGAGCAAGAGGACGAGCAGCTCCGGTCCGCCGGGGACCCCGGCGGGAAAGAGCGGGACCATAGCTGTCGGTTCACCGGCACCTATCAAAAGCCTCTTTCTCGGTGGCCGCCGGTATCACGTTCTCGGTCACGGTCCCGGGACCCACCGGCTTCATGGCGCTGGCGCCGCCACGGTGAGACGATGGCCGTCAGGAAACACGCCGCCAAACACGAGCGCATCGCGGACCTGCCCCTGGTGACGGAGTCGGCCACGGTGGTCGACGTCGAGGCGATGGACCACGAGCGCACGGACGAGGTCCGCGAGGCGGTCGACCACTGGTTCGCGGAGTCGGGGCTGGCCGACCGCTACGACTCCGTCGACGACTTCGACGACTGGGAGGCACTGGTCGCGGAACTCCACGCCGAGGGGTACCACCGCTTCGCCCGTCGCTGCGAGACGCTACGCGAGCGCTTCGAGCGCCCGTACCCGATGCTCACGCGGGTCGAACTCGAACCCGACGACCGTTTCGAGTACCTGGCCGGCCAGTACGTCGGGCTCCGCTATCGGGGCAACTCGCGGGCCTACTCCATCGCGAGTTCGCCCACTCGCGACACTGTCGAGATCTGCGTCCGCCGCGTTCCGGGGGGACGACTCTCGCCGAAACTCGTCGCCGACCTCGAAGTGGGCGACGAGGTGACGATGCGGGGCCCCCGGGGGGACCTCGTCCTGAACGACCCCTCGCCGCGGGACATGGTCTTTCTCGCCACCGGGACCGGCGTCGCCCCACTGAAGGGGATGATCGACTACGCCTTCGAGACCGGTCAGGACGCCTTCCAGGGCGAGTCGCGGGATCTGTGGCTCTTTCTGGGTGCGGGCTGGGAGGACGACCTGCCCTACCACGGGGATTTTTGCGAGTACGCCGACGAGTACGACAACTTCCACTACGTCCCCTGTCTGAGCCGGGAGTCGTATCTGACCGACTGGGACGGCGAGACGGCCTACGTCCAGCAGTCGCTCCTGAAGCACATCGACGCGGCGGCCCTGGAGACGGGTCTGAGTCGCCGCATGGAGCGGTGGTTCGAGACCGACCCCGACTCGGGCGTGACGGCGCGCATCGACCCCGGAAACGCCGAGGTGTACGCCTGCGGGATCAACGCGATGGTCCACAGCCTCGTGACCGCAGCCGAACGTGTCGGCGTCTCGGACGACTGTATCGACGCCGAAGGCTTCGGGTAGGCGCGACTGCGACGAGGGGGCGTAGTATCACCGAAACGATTGTACGGGGGCGTGGCGAACCGACGGGTATGGCCTCCGCGTTCTCCGCGACGCCGGTCGAGCGTGTCCGGCGCGTGGACCTGTTCGCGTACGTCTTCGGACTCCTCGGGCTCTCGTTTGTCACCGAATCCGTGACGGCCGGCGGCGGGTCGGGGTCGACGCTCGCGTCGGTCGGTGCCGCTCTCGTCGGCGCATTCGCCGTCCTCGGGGCGCTACACGTCCGTCGACACCCAGAGAACGTCCGCCGCGGGACCGAACCCGCTCCCCTCTTCCTCTACGCGCTGGCAACGGTCGCGACTATCGCGTTTTTCGCCGTGACTGCTATTCGATTCGGTCTCGTCTGAACGGTCGTCCGGTTCTCGTGATCGTTCGATGACCGCACTGCACTACGTCGTGTGCGGTCGCGAGAGGTGCGACTGCGGTCACAGGAGCCGTGCTGTCTCGAACTGATACCGCTCTCACCAGCCGTTCCAAGTGGTCGTAGCGAGGGTTCCCAGTTAGACTGTGTTGGAAGCATCTGAAGTACGTGGTGTCCAGAAACCGTATAATATCAACAACAAGCCAAGAGTCTGGCTGATAGCAGCGATGCTACCGAAAAGGATTTCATCAACCGATGGAACCGCAATTCCAAACAACAAGAGAAGCGGAATCCAGAGTACGATGACGAATCCGACAGCAATGAACAGCATCGGTCGCTGACCGCTCCGGAGATAGCCGCGCACAGCAAGATATGCTACACCGAGTCCGAGTACCACGGATACGATAGAAAAGAACAACCCGACGAGCGCGACCGGGTGCCACGAAGCCACGTCCATCATTGGTCTCTCACGTGATTCACGAACTCGGTGAAACGATCGGTCATCTGTGCTTGCTGGGATATCGTTACAGCAACATCGTCCTCGGTGATATCGACCACGATCTGGGTTGGATCGGCGGTGTACGTCCGAAAATGGTGCCCCTCTGTGTCATATCTCATCTCCGTGTCCAGAAGGCCATGATCCGTGAGTGTGTCCGTCCGTCGGTAGACAGACTGTGGTGAGATTCCACAAACGTCACTCAGTTCATCCGCTGACATCGGTTGGTTCATCGTTTCTTGAAGGATCTTTCTGGCATGTTCATCACTTAGTACTTTCAAGAGGTCACTTTGCTCCTCATCAGGCATCGTATCTAGATGTTCGTCAGACGCATTCTACTTGTCATCACCTGTAGTTTCACGCACTCGACTAATAAACGGTGATTCACGGTTCCACGATCTGGAATTGTGCCAGGCCTTTCTTTTCTATCGTTGCCCAATACGGAGTGTGATGGCACCAACGAACGTCGATGATGGACACAGAAGGAAGAGGCAAGACACCACTATTTCGAGCCTCGTGCATATCGCGGGGATCTTTTTCGGATTTATCGTTATCACCCTCATCTATTTCGTATCCAAAGACGAATTCACGAAGGAGAACGCAGCAAACGCATTAAATTGGCATATTCCGATGTCTCTGGCAGCAATAGTGGTCGTTTTAGTCGGTATTGGAGTGAGCGAGGTCGCTGGTCTGGCAATGGCAATAAGTATAGCAATTGCAACGGTCTGCTTTGCACTTGTAGCAAGTATGAAAGCATATCAGGGCCGTGCGTGGAAATATCCGATCGTCCCGGAGTTCATCTAACATTTCTTCCGATAGAAACTGCACCACGCATCCGACACACCTCCACATTCGTCAGTTTCTCGATCTATAGACGAACACAGTCGCTTTGCGAACAGTTCTATGACGCTCTCTCTCCGACACCTATGGCACGCTCGACTGATAGTGCTTATTGTAGATTATTTCCGGATCGCGCCGACCCCGGGGTCGGCGTGTACCGGTAAATCACTACAATAATCACTATGACTGAACGCGAACGCACTCCTCGTTTTGGTCCGATAGAACCGCAACACACCGTCTCGCACCGTGGTCACCTTCACACAGTACCGCCCCGCAACCGCACGGCGCCGCCCCGCACAGCACCGCAACGGCCTCACACCTCCCCAACCTCTTGCGGTGCTCGTCGTTCGCTTCGCTCACTCTTGCGCTCCTCATCCCTCGCACGATACGTCTCGCGATGAAACGCTCGACAGCGCGCGCCACGGCGGCTGGTTCGTCGGCTGTGCCTCAGATGACGGTCCCGTGTTTCTTGTCCGGACGATCCTTTTCAACGGATTCGTAGAACTCGAAGCGGGCCGCGAGTTCACGGCGGAGGTCACTCGGTGGCACGATCTCGTCGATGACGACCTCGCTGGCCATCCGGTGGGCGTCGATGTCCTCTCGGTACTCCTCGCGGAGTTCGGCCTCGCGTTCGGCACGTTCTTCGGGGTCGTCGATCTCGTCGAGTTTGTTCGCGTAGACGGCGTTGATGGCGGCTTCGGGGCCCATGATGGCGATCTCTCCCGAGGGGAGCGCAATGGTCGACTCAGGGTCGTAGGCCGGGCCGGACATGGCGTAGATCCCGGCGCCGTAGGCCTTCCTGACCACGACACACTGCTTTGGCACGGTGGCCGCGGAGGTGGCGTAGATCATCTTCTTGCCTTCTTCGAGGATACCCTCTTTCTCGACCTGGGACCCGGCCATGAACCCCGGCGTATCGCAGAGATAGAGGAGCGGGACGTTGAACGCGTCACACTTCCAGACGAACTCGGCGGCCTTGGCGGCCGAATCGGGGAAGATAGCGCCCGCACGTTTGGCGGGCTGGTTGGCGACGATACCGACCGGCCGGCCATCGATGCGGGCGAAGGCGGTGACGATCTCCGCGCCGAACTCGGGCTGGAGTTCGAAGACGCTCCCCGCGTCGGCCACTCGCTCGATGACCCGGTGGATGTCGTAGCCCTCGTTGGGTGATTCGGGGACGACCGAGTCGATACCCTCGGGCGACTTCTCGGGGGCACTACCCTCGGTCCGGGGCGGTTTCTCGTCGCTGTTGTCCGGGAGATAGGTCGTCAGTTGCGCGACCAGGTCACGGGCGTGCTGTTCGTCTCTCGCGACCAGGTCCGCCGAGCCCGAATGGCGGGTGTGGATCTGGGGGCCGCCGAGGTCGTCCAGGTCGATCTCCTCGCCGGTGACCATCTCGACCATCCGGGGGCTGGCGATGGCCATCGCGCTCATCCCCTCGACCATCACGGTGAAATCGGCGAAGACGGGGGTGTAGGCCGCACCGGCGATACAGGGGCCGTAGAGGACGCATATCTGTGGGACGCGTCCGGAGAGCATCGAGTGGTTGTAGTAGTACTTCCCGATCCCCTCCCGGTTGGCGAAGAATCCGCGCTGCTGGTCGATCCGCCCCCCAGAGGAGTCCATCAGGTAGAGGACGGGACGGCCGGTCTTGAGCGCGCGCTGTTGCATCCGGAGGAACTTCTCGACACCGTGTTCGGCCATCGACCCGGCCTTGACGGTGAAGTCGTTGGCCATGAAGTGGACCGTCCGGTCGGCGAACTCGGCGGCGCCGGTGAGCAATCCGTCGGCGGGGAGTCGGTCGCTGGCGTCGCCGTCGCCATCGCCGTCCGAGTTCGCGTCAGGCGAACCGGGGTGCCAGCCGTCGAAGTTGGCGAAGCGACCGTCCTCGAAGAGCAGCCCCGCCGGCGGGTCGACGCTCCCGTCGACGTCGCCCGGGCCCGTCTCGCCCGGTACCGGGTCGGTCTCGCCGAACCAGAGTTCGAGGCGGTCGCGGACGAACAGTTTCCCCCGCTCGGCGAGGCGCTCGCGGTATTTCTCGGGCCCGCCGGCGTAGATGTCGGCGATCTCCCCGCGGAGTCTGCGCTCGCGGTCGGTCGGTCCGTCGGCGGCTGCTCCCGCTGGGCCGGCACCCGCTGTGTCGCCCGCTCCGACACCGCTCTCCCGGGCAACCGTCTCCTCGGGGTCGTGGACGACTGCGGGGTCGTCTGCGTCGCCGATGTAGACCTCGATGGGGTCGCTCCCGGGGCGATGCTGGGCGAGCGCCGACGCGATCGCCGCCGCCTCCTCCTCGCTCGCCGTCCCGGCGATCCGGACTCTCATATCCGGCCACTCGACCGGCACGACCAAAAGGCGTCCGCCGACACCGAACTCCAGGCCCACCACGACGCGCTCGCTCCCACAGATCGATATCAGCGTTGATATTCCCGGGAGACAGGTTAAGTAACGGTTCGACCAACTGTGGTCCAATGAGTCGTCTGGGTGCGGTGTTTCTCGCGGTTATCGTCGCCGGATCCGTGCTGGGCGGTGTGGTCGCCGCTGGGCCGGTGGCAGGGAGCGACGCGGAACCGTCGGTGTCGGTGACGGTGAACGGGGAGCAGGTCGCCGACGGGGGCCGCGTCGAGACGGGGATCGAACTGGAGATATCGGTCTCCGCGTCGGTCGGCGAGAACGTCTCCGAAGGGACGGAACTCTCGGAGATCGTGGTGCGCTCGGACGGGGACTACAGTACGAACACCGAGGTCGACGGTACGCGTGCCGAGGAGACGTTCAGGCCGAACCTCGCCCACGGGAACAACACCGTCCGGGTGATAGTGACCGACGACGCGGGGAACGTCAACTCGACCCGGTTTACGGTCGACAGGGACGAACAGCGCCCGTACGTCTATCTGACCTCACCCTACGAAACTCGCCCGTACTACCGGATATCCGACGGCCGCACGAACGGATCGGATACCACACTCTCGGGCTGGATCGTCGAGGACTCCGACGTCGAGAAGCTCCGTATCATACACGACTACGGGAACGGGCAGGGTGACACGTACGTCCGACGGGACGTCGGCGCCAACTTCTCGATCCCGATGGACCTGGGGTACACCTTCCCGAACGCGACGAACACCTTCGTCCTCACGGCGGTCGACGAGTTCGACAACGTCCGACGACAGACCTTCCAGATAGACGTCGGCGACGGCGCGGCCCCGGAGGTGTCACCGGAACCGTACGCCGACGAGACGACAGACGGCTGGGTGTACTTCGCGGGGACGGTCAGTGACGACGTCTGGGTCAAGGAGGCGTCGGTCAGTCTGCGGCCCGTCGACGGCGGCGGCGGAAACAAGTCCGCGGCGATCCGTGACCTCAACCAGGAGACGATCGCCGAACCCCGCAATTACGACTACCGGGGTGGTCGACGCTCGGTCTCGTTCAACGAGTCGTTTTTCATGCAACGGTACGCCACCTACGAGTTCGTCGTCTCGGTGACCGACCTCACCAACAAGACGACCACGCGCACCTACCGGATCACGCGGCGACGGGACGAGATCGACCCGAGTCCGGAGGTCGTCCTCGACCGCGACCGGACGGTCGTCCTCGACCGCGAGACGCTCTTCGTGAGCGGGGCCTCCCTGGAGGGGACCACACAGCGTCTGGTCGTCGAGACGCGTGACGCCGCGACCGGCGAGACGATCGACTACGAGCGGATCCACGGCGGCGAGTACACCGACCGCGTCGACTTCAGTCGCGACATCGGTATCGGCTCCGGGCTGACCGAGGTGATCGTCCGCGCGACGGGTTCGGACGGTGTCGAGGTGACCGAGCGCTTCTACGTCAACGGCAGTTCCCTGGAGGTGTTCGTCGGGAACGACACGGGCGACCCGTGGCCGGCCGTCGCGGTCACGTCGTTGACAGACGACCGACCGAAGACCGGGAGCGCGGCCGTGACCGTCAGGCGCGCTCGCGGCGGTGAGATGGTCCGTGTCCCGGGTCACACCGGTGACCTCGTCGTGGCGACGCCGAACCTCACGCTCGACGGGCTCGACCTCTCGCTGGCCTCGGACGGGAACGCCACGGCCACCGTCGCCGTCAGCGAGCGCGGTGCGGACGGACTCCGGGGACCGCCCGGTGTGGACGCTCTCGGGACCGTGCGTATCCAGCACTCCGTGTCAGCCGACCGCGTCGACGGCGTGACACTCCGGGCCAGCGTCGACCGCGCGTACCTCGAGAACGCGAGTATCGCACCCGACGACCTGACGCTGTACCGACTCTCGGACGGCCAGTGGAACGCACTCGAGACCACCGTCGTCAACGAAACCGACGAGACCATCCGCTACCGGATGGAGTCGCCCGGACTCTCCGTGTTCTCGCTCGCTCCCGAAGGTGCGGACGGTCCGGCGACGGTACCGACCCAGTCGCCCGAGAGCGCTCTCGTCGACCGACTCGACAACCTCTCGGAAGTGGCCGTCACCGGTGGCCCGCGCGGGGACTGGCGTGTCGAGTCACCCACGGGCGAGACGAGCGCCGACGGGTCGAACGACGACTCGACCGAGGGTCCGGCGGGCGAGGCACAGATATTCGTCTCGAACGTCACGCTCAACCGGACGCAGGTGGCGATCAACGAGAGCGTCACCGTCACGGCGACGCTAGAAAACGCCGGCGACGCGAACGGGAACTACGTCGCGGGTCTCGCGACGATCCACGCGGTCAATCGCACGTCGGTCGCGACGCGAGCGGTACAGGTCCCCGCGGGGGGCCAGGAGACCGTCGAGTTCCGGACAGCCTTCGCCGAATCCGGGAACCACACTGTCTCGGTCAACGGCACCCGGGCCGGACCGGTCGTCGTCTCCGCCGGTGGTGGCGGACTCCTCTCGGTATTCTCGTTTATCCCCGTTCGTCTCGTCGGGCTGGGACTGGCCGGGCTCCTGGGCTTTGCCGTCGTCCTCATGCTCGTCAGGTTCGTCGTCCGCCGGGTCGGCGGTAGCGGCGAGGCCGGCGGCTGAGGACCGACCACCCGTCTCTGGGAGGGGGTTGCCGTTCGGTCCCGGCGAGGCCACTCTCGACCGGTGAACTCTGACCTGTCGAGTCCACACTCACGAAATACTCGCCAGCGAAAACAGCGCCGTCCGTTACCAGTTCCCGAAGGTCGTTTCGACCTCGTCGACGAGCGACTCGGTGCCGAGGTAGATTGGTGAGCGTTCGTGGAGTTCCGTGGGTTCGACGGCACGCCAGTCGCCGTCGCCGGTGGTCGCGGCGCCGCCGGCGGATTCGGCGATGAGCGCCATCGGCGCACATTCGAAGTGATAGCGCAGTTTCCCGTCCGGCGCGTCCCGGAGTTCCGGGTAGGCAAAGAGCCCGCCGTGGGTCAGTACCTGCGAGACGTCGGCGACGAAGGCGCCGCCATAGCGGAGTTTCAGCCGGTCGGCCTCCATGGCTTCTGTGACCGCGACGACGCGCTCGGTCCAGTCCGGCCGGCGCCCGCCCATCCCGTAGACCGTCGGGTCGGTCGGGATAGCGACGGACTCGGTGAGCGTCTCGGCGCCCGCGTCGGTGACGAGGTACTCCGCGGTGCGCTCGTCGTCGGCGACGACCATCGTCGTGTTCGGCCCGTAGAGGACGTACGTCGCGGCGACGAGGTGGTCGCCCGACGCGGGCAGTGGCCGGTCGTAGATGCCGACGATAGTTCCCATCGGACTGTTCGACCGCAGGTTCGACGAGCCGTCCAGGGGGTCGACGGCCAGATGGTACCCGTCCTCGGCGTCGGCATCGTCGCCTTCGTCGTGGAAGACGGGTTCGGCTCGTTCCTCGCTGGCGTAACTGGCGACGCCGTCGACCGCGAGCAACTCGGTTTCGAGTCGGTCGTCGGCGAACTCGTCGGCCGCGCGGATCCGCTCGCCGCTGGGGTTCTCCCGGTCGACGTAGGCGCGGCGCTGGGCGAGCGCTCTCCTGATCTCCGGGACCGTCTCCACCAGCGTCGCACAGAGGGCCGCGACCGTCGGGTCGTCGACCCAGTCGAACTGTCCGGTGTCGGCGGTCACGTCAGATTCTGCGGCGTCGTCGCTCACGTCCGACTCGGTGGCGTTCCCGTCGGATAGCTGTTCGGACATCTCAGGCGCTCGCCGGCGTCGCGCGGAGCGCCTCCTCGGCGGTGGCGCCCTCGTAGATGACCTGTTCGAGCGCGTCAAGGAACGCCTCGGGGTCCTCGCGCTGGAAGACGTTACGGCCGACGGCCAGCCCGCCGGCACCGGCCTCCATCACGGCCTGGACCTGTTCGAGGAACGCCCGGTCGCTGGTCTTTGACCCGCCGGACATGAGTACCTTCGAGGGAGCGGCCATCTGACAGACATGTTCCATCGCGTCCTGGCTCCCGGGATACTTGACCTTCGTCACGTCGGCCCCGAGTTCGAGGCCGAGTCGGGCGGCGTAGGCGATGGTCGACTCGCTGGTGTCGTTTTTGAGCCCCTGGCCGCGCGGATAGGACCACATCACGACGGGTACGTCGTAGCTGCGGGCTTTCTCCTGGATGTCGCGGAACTCCTCGAACATCTCGACCTCGTTGTTCGACCCGCCGTAGACGGTGAAGCCGACCGCCTCGGCGCCGAGTTCCTCGACGGCGTACTCGACAGAGCAGTTGACCGCGCTGTCGGGTTCGCCCATCCAGAGGTTCGAGGTGCCGTTGAGCTTCGAGAGCAACGACACGTCGTCCTCGTAGGAGGGGTAGTAGGCCTCCGCGACGCCCTTCCCGACCGCCAGCGACGTCACCGCCGGGTGTGTCGCCACGTCGAACACGTGCTCGGGGTTCGCGCTCTCGGGCTGGGGCTCGAAGTCCACTGGCCCGTGTTCGATCCCGTGGTCGTACGCCAGAACAAGTACCTTCCCATCTCTGGTGAGTGGGGCGTCGTCGATGGGTCGCATCACCGGCACGTACACGCGGCGACGTTATATGTCTTTTCTGACATAATTAACTCCGGTGTGAGTAAACGATTCGGTCGGGTGGCAACACCTGCGGGAACGTGCGCGAATGGGTGGCACGCCGGCAGGCTTACCGGGCGAACGGTCGTAGGGAGAGGCATGCGCGACGTAGACTCGATCGAGACCGTCGGCGTCGTCGGCGCCGGGACGATGGGCGCCGGCATCGCACAGGTCGCCGCCGAGTGCGAGTACGAGGTGGTCGTCCGCGACGTGACCGACGACCTCGTCGCGGGTGGTATCGACCACGTCGAAGCCGGTCTCGACCGCCGTCGGGGTGACGAACTCACCGACGCCGAGGTCGACGCGGCCCGCGACCGCGTGACTGGGACGACGGGGCTGGACGACCTCGCAGACGTGGACGTCGTCGTCGAAGCGGTGGTCGAAGATATGGACGTCAAACGCGACGTGTTCGCGGACCTGGCGGCGGTCACCGACGACGACGTCGTCCTCGCGACGAACACGAGCACGCTCTCGATCACGACCATCGCAGCCGCGACCGACCGGGCCGACCTCGTCGTCGGACTCCACTTCATGAACCCCGTCCCCGTGATGCGAGGCGTCGAGGTGGTCGTCGGCGAAAAGACGGCCGACGAGACGGTGGCGTTTGCCCACGCTTTCGCCGAGGCGCTGGGCAAGGAGACCTGGGAGGCCGACGACAAACCCGGCTTCGTCACCAATCGTATCCTGATGCCCTGGATCAACGAGGGGATCCGCGCCTACGACGAGGGCGTCGCCAGCAAGGAGGACATCGACCGCGGCATGACGCTGGGCACGAACGTTCCGATGGGACCACTCGAACTCGCTGACCACATCGGTCTCGACGTCTGTCTGCACGCCTCTCGTACGCTCCACGAGGAACTCGGCGACCGCTACCAGCCCGCGTATCTGCTCAAACGGAAAGTCGAAGCCGGCGATCTCGGCAAGAAGACGGGGCGTGGCTTCTACGACTACGAGTAGAAGGGTGTCGCCGCTCTCACTGACTAGCGTCGGGACGGGCAGGATGGGCGGGATCACGTGTGATTAGTCTATCACTCCGAAGATATCGACCAGCACCGACGGTTTGACCGTCAAAGCATCCTCTGACTCTCCACAACCTACTTCTCGCTCGGCCCAGGGATCGAAGACGATGACAGGTCCCCGTTCGCGCCCCCTCCCGGCCGGTCGCACGCTCGGCGCTCTCGCGTTCGTCGGGCTGTTCGTGGTCGTCTCACTCGGTGCCAGCCCGGCTGCCGCCGCACCGCCTCCGCAGGAACTCTGTGGCGTCTGCGGTGACGAACTCGAACGAAGCGCCGACGAAGCGGGCGTTCCGCTGACGGTCGAACACAGCACCGCGACGATCGCCGTCGACGACGAGGGGACCGGTCACTGGCACGCCCAGGTACGACTCTCGCCGGCCGCGGCTGAACGACTGGCCGGCAACGAAGCCCTCCGGACGGAACTCGTCCGCGGGGCGCTCGACCGTCGGACAGTCGTCGACGACCCCAGGAATCTGGAGACCCGCATCGAGAACGACACGCTCGTCGTCGACTTCGACGTCCCCGGGGTCGCCAGTGACCGCCTGGGTGTCTCGCTGGTCACGTTCGCCTCGGCGGAGGGTGTCGAGGGCTCGGTGACGGTCGTCGCCGACCGACTGACCGTCCGCGGGCCCGAGGGGACCGTCCCGACCCACGTCCCGGCGGACGCGACGGTCGACGAGAGCGCGGTCGTCTGGGTCGACGGCGGGCTGGTCGGTCTCGGACCCGCGATCGCGTTCGCCGACGCCGGCGGTGCCCTCGGGTCGGTCGCGACGAGCGCCGCGCTGGTACTCGATGCGGGCTCGCGAGTCGGTCCCGGGACCCTCCTCGTCGGGGGTATTCCCGCGCTGGTGTTCGTCGGGGCAGTCGGTCTGCTGGTGGCCCTCGGCGGCCGATTGCCCGACATCCGGCCGGAGAGGGCCGCCGGAGTCGCTGTTGGGCTCGCATTCGGTGTCACCGCACTCACCGGACTCGCCGCCACGTTCGGAACCCTCGACGCGACTCTCCTCGCTCCCCTCGCCGTCGCCGCCGGACTGTACGCCGTCGTCGGAGGGGCACCGCTCGTCCTCGACGCTCTCTCGACTCGACAGGCCTGTGGGTGGGTGGCCGGGGCGGTCTGTCTCGCCGCGCTCGTGGGTGCCGCCGTTTCCGTCCAGGCGCTCCGTGCCGTACTCGTCACCGCCCCGGCTGTCTGTTTTCTCCCGCTCGGGGCCGCTCGCTCGGACCGTCGCCTTCGCGGCGTACTGGCCGCCATCCTCGTCGTCCTCCCGATACTCGTCGCCACACAGGGCGGCCCAGGCGAGCGGTTGTTCGACGCGGTCGTCCTCACTGTCTTCGCGGCGCTTCCCTGGGCCGTGGTGACGGTCGCACTCGGCACAGTGCTGTATCTCGCCGGACGCGACACCTCGTCGACCCCGACCGAGTCCGGGGCGAATCCGTCCGACACTATCCCGTTTCGCTCGGGCCTGGACGCGGAGGACGGCTGACCCGCTTTGAACCCTCTCTTTTCACCTGGAGATCCACCCGACAGCAACGGGACGAGCCGGTTTCGATCTCCGGCTGAAGCGCCCCTATAGAACGGTCCGTAGGGCTCCGTAGCGTTCGGCTACCGACACAGACAGGTCGGTAAAAAGGATTGCGGAACGCGGGCGAAAGTCGCGAGTGGAACGAGTAGATTGCGCTGTCGAGAACTGGCCGACTGTGGTGGTGAGAAGCGGCCTACCAGCGGTGGTGGACGTAGTCTTTGACGTGTTCCTCGTAGATGTCCTCGATGGCGCCGTGGGTCTCGTGGGAGAGGGGGTCCATATCGGCCGCGGCGGCGTTCTCGCGGACGTGCTCGTGGGAAGTCGAACCGGGGATCACCGTCGAGACGGCGTCGAAATCGAGCACCCAGCGCAGCGTGAACTGCGCCATCGTCGCGTCCTCGGGGACGAGTCGGCGCATGTCCCCGACGGCCGCGAGGCCGTCCTCGAAGGGGACGCCGGCGAAGGTTTCGCCGCCCTTGCGCCCGACACCGGCCTCGACGCCGCCCTCGATGGCGGCCCGGCGGTGGTCACCCTCCTCGAAGTCCTCGGCGCCCTCGAAGGCGTCGGCGAGCAGGCCCGACGCGAGCGGGACGCGGACGATGATCCCGACGTCCTCGTTCGCGGCGCGCTCGAAGAAGCGCTCGGCCGGGCGCAGGCGCAGCGGGTTGAAGATGATCTGGACCGACTCGACGACGTCGTACTCGATGGCTTTCGTCGCCTCCTCGACTTTCTCGACGCTGACGGCCCCGTGGTCGATCTTCCCCTCCGATTGCAGGTCTTCGAGGACGTCGAATGTCTCGGGTTCGTAGAACGCCGCCGTCTCCGGACAGTGTAACTGGACGAGGTCCAGTGAGTCCGTCCCCAGCCTGTCGAGCGAGCCCGCGACCGACTCGCGGAGTCCGTCCTCGGAGTGGCCGCCGTCCTCGTCGGGCGCGGCCTTGGTCGGCACGTAGACGCGGTCGGCGTCGGCCGGTCGCTCGTCGAGCACCTCGCCGATGAGACGCTCGGCGCGGCCGCTGCCGTACACCTCGGCGGTGTCGATGACGTTGACGCCGGCGTCGAGTGCCGTACGGATCGACTCTTTGACCTCCTCGTCGGTCGACTCCCCCCAGCTCGGGCCGACGTTCCAGGTGCCCAGTCCGATCTCCGTGACGTCCATGCCTGTACTGCCGAGTGTCCGTCTGTCCATACCCGATCCTCGGGTCAACGCGGGCAAAAAGATGGGCCTTCCGGCAGGGGAGCACCTCGTCTCTCCGCTGGACTGCACAACCGCACCGAGGGTCGCGACCGGGCCCGTGCCACGCTACCACTAGGGTTTAGTGGAGACGGTGCCGAACGACGAGTATGAGTGACGACACGTCCACGGACCGCACAGGAGGCGACGACGTGACCGTGGACGCCACGGAGGCCGACGACGCGCCCGTGGACCGGGTGGGGGGAGACGATGCGCCCGGCGACGGGGGAGTCGGGGCGGACGGTCCCGCGAGCACGCCGGGTAAAGCCGCGTCCTCCGAGCGCGCCCACCTGCTGAGTCTGGCGCCCTGGGCGCTCCTGTCGGCTGGCTGGCTCGTGCTCACGGTATCCAAACTCTCCAGACTGGTGACGCCGGGTGCGCTCGCCGGTCTCCTCGCCTCGCTCGGAATGGTCGCTGCCGGTGTCGCGACCGTCGTTCGCTACGGCGACGCGAACGCGGCGAAACTGCTGGCGGGCGCGCTGTTTCTGGTCGGTGGTGTCTCGACGATCCTGTCCGCGAACGCGGGCACGGCGGCCTGGTTTCCCAACGACCTCGTCACGACGGTGGCCGACGTCACTATCCTGGCGGCGCTGTTGCTGGTCCTGTCGCTGAAGACCGAGCGAGGACAGAACGCGGTCGCCTGAAGACCAGCGAAAGACAGAGAGACGCGGTCGCTCAGAGCTGTTCCAGCGAGCGGAGCCGCTGTTCGACGCCGGCCGGCGCGCCGCTGGGCCCGTCGCGGACGCGGTGGTCCGGGATGAGCAACGGCGCGGGGTTCTCGGCCAGCGCCGTCCGGACGAGCCGCAGATCCTCGTCGTCCTCGGGGTTCAGACCGGCCATCCGGGCGAGCTCTCGGCAGTCGGCGTTCTCGCCGTAGGGGATCTGCCGGACGGCTTCCAAGACCCCGCGCTGGTCGGTCGGGACGGTGAGCGCGACGGTGACGTCGTCGAAGTCGTCACGCTCACCCTCCAGATAGGCGGTGATGCGGTCGAGCAGTGGATGGTCCGTCCCGACGTCCGCAGGTACATCCTGCGGGAACGACACGGAGATGATCCGGTCCTGGGCCTCGCCGAACTGGACGTACCGGTCGAGGTAGGTCGACTCCCGCGCGAATATCCCCGCCTCCTCACTCATGCCCTCCCATGGGAGCGGTCGGACCTTGAAAGTACGCCCCCCAGCCCGGTCGCGAATCCGTCACAGTCGACCGGCCCGGTCGCGAGTTCGTCACAGTCCGCCGGGCAGGTCGGCGTCGGCGTCGACCGTGCGGTCGGGTTCGGGCGGACGGGTCCAGTCGGTCGTCCACTCCAGAAGCTGGACGAGCATGTTCGCGGTCGCCCCCCAGACGGTGTAGCCACCGACGTGGAAGAAGTGCAGGCGGATCTCGCCGTAGTGGGGGTGGTCGCGGCGCTCGCTCTCGTAGTTGGCGGGGTCGACCAGCCCGGACACCGGCAGGATGGCGATCTCGGCGACTTCGCTGTCACGGGGGACGTACTCGCGGTCGGGGACGCGGCCGACGAACGGCCGGACGCGGTAGTTGGTCACCGTCCTGATATCGGTGAGGTGGCCGACGACGTCGGCTTCGGCAGGTTCGAGCCCGACTTCCTCGTTTGCCTCGCGAAGCGCGGTCGCCAACAGATCCGCGTCCTCGGGTTCGCGGCCGCCGCCGGGGAAACTCATCTGTCCCGGGTGGTCGGTCAGATGTTCGGCGCGCTTGGTGAACATGACGTGGTCGGCGCCAGCCCGGTCGATCACCGGTGCGAGAACCGCCGCGTCCCGCACGCCGTCCTCAGCCGAGACATCCCCTCTCTGTGTCCCGCCGTTCCCACCTCTGTCCCCGCTCTCGCCCCCGCCTCCGTTTCCGCTCTCGTCCCTGTTCCCGACCCCACCCCCACTCCCGTCGCTGGGCGTCCCCCGATTCCGTTCGGTCACCCGCGACAGGTCCATGTCTCTGCCAAGCGGTCGCACAGCCTTAATTCGACCGTTCGGTCCAGCAGGCTCCGCCGAACCTGCCTTCGTGGGCAGTCGGTCACACGTCGTCGAGTCGGTCACGGAACTCGTCGGTGTCGACGGGTGCCCACGCCTCCAGGTCGTAACAGACGTCGAGGAGCACGGCCGCTCGCTCGCTGTCGCCCTCTCTGGCGGCCGCGAGCGCGTCGACCCGCAACTGCTCGTGGGCCGCTTCGCCGACCGTCTCGCGGTCGAGTTCCCGCTCGGGGATCTCGAGGATGAGTGGGAGGTCGGTTCCACCCTCGGGAAGCGTCGGGAACGCGACCGGCCCGGCGACGAGCAGGTCGGCGTCCCCGTCACCCGCTCCGTCGGCACCGTCCACGCTCGCGGCGTCGACGGTGACGAGGTGGTAACTCGCCCAGGCGTCGGCGACGGCGTCGGCGAGTGCGTCGGGGTCGTGTTCCGCCCCGCGCTTGAACGCGAGTTCCTCGACGGCCCGGTCGAGTTCCGCCCGCGTCAGCCCGCCGAACAGCTCGACCACGCCCGCGAGTTCGTCCCCCGAGAGTTCCATACCTCTCCACAGGCGGGGGATGCCTTTGAGCGTTCGGGCCTTCCACTGATAGTGATTATTGTAGCAATTTACCGGTACGCGCCGACACCGGGGTCGGCGCTATCCGGAAATAATCTACAATAATCACTATGAGGTGTCGGCTCTCGTCTCGGGGCATCGGGGTCACCACGGCGCCGGGTCGCCACCTCCGTTCGTGAGTATGGCCCGGAGCGAAATTTTCAGGTGTCCCACGGCCCATCGTACGAAGGTATGCACCCCTGGGTGCCGGTGTTGTTCACGGGCGCGCTCGTGGTCTCGGCAGTGACGACGACGGCGCTCGGGGTCGCGGCGTGGCGTCGCCGCGAGACGCCGGGGGCGACGTCGTTTCTCGGTCTGATGGCCGCGGTGACTGTCTGGACGACGGGGTATCTCGTCGGCCTCCTGTGGGCTCCCGGCGGACGCTTTCTCTGGGAGCAGGTCCAGTGGTTCGGGATCGTCTTCGTTCCCGTCTGTTTTCTCGCATTCGCGATGGATTACCTGGGCCACGACGAGCGCCTCCGTGTCGTCGTCGCGGCGGCGACCGTCCCGGCGCTCGCGACGCTGGCGCTGGTCTGGACGAACCCCTGGCACGGGTTGATCTGGCGCGAGCAGGTGATCAACACCGTCGGTGGGCTGGCAGTCGCCGCCCAGGTCACCGGCGTCGGCTACTGGGCATTTACGCTCTTCGCGTACGCATTGATCGGCCTCGGGTCGTACCTGCTCGCCCGACTGGCCGTCGAGTCGGAGTACCTCTATCTCGACCAGTCTGCGTCGCTGCTGGTCGGTGTCGTCGTCCCGCTCGTCGCGAACGCGGTTTCCGTGTTCGGCACGCCGCTGGTCCCGGGACTGGACCTGACGCCCTTTGCCTTTACCGTGACTGGTGTCGCGTTCGGGAACGCGCTCTTTCGCTACCGACTGTTCGACCTCGTCCCCGCGACGTGGCATCTCGGACGCGAGACGGTCGTCGGCACGCTCGACGACGGCGTCGTCATCGTCGACACCGACCGGACGGTCGTCTACTGTAACGAGGCGGCCGCTGACATCTTCGAAGCGTCGGTGGCGGACGCCGTCGGCTGCGACGTCTCAGAACTCGTCGACGCCGAGGACGTGCACTTCGACGCGCCGGACGCGCTGGGCGAGGTGGAACTCGGCCGGCGGACCTACGAGGTGCGTTCCTCGGAGATCGCCGACCGCCACGACCGCCTGCTCGGCTACGCGCTCGTGTTCAACGACATCACCGAACGCAAGCACCACGAGCGCACGCTCCAGCGCCAGCGCGACGAGTTGCGGTTTCTCGACCGACTCAACGCCGTCATCCGCGAGGTCAACGGTGCGCTCATCGGTACCGACTCCCGGGCGTCGATCGCCGACACCGTCTCGGACCGGCTTGCCGACTCCGCACTCTACGACGCCGCCTGGACGGTCGACGAGTCGCTCGTCGACGCGGCACAGCTCCCCGAGACCGGGTCGGTCCGGCTCGACGGCGGCGAATCTCTCACCGGAGAACTCGCAGACGGCGAGGCGGCCCTCTCGGTCTACACCGACGGCGCGGACGGTGCGAGTGTCCCCGACGACGAGGCGGTCACGGGCACGTGGACGAGCGTCCCGCTGGTGTACGGGCGAACGGTCTTCGGCGCGCTGGTCCTCTTTACGACACGCGAGGACGCCTTCGGCGAGCGCGAACTCGCGGTGCTTGACGAACTGGGCGAGTCAGTCGGCTACGCGATCCACGTCGCCAACCGCGACCACGTCGCGCTGGCGGAGACGGCCGTCGAACTGGAGTTCGCGAGCGCGGGGGACCTCCTCGCAGTCGTCTCCGAGGAAACCGGCTGTTCGCTCACGGTGGAAGGCGTCGTCCCCGCCGGTGGGGGGTCACTGGTGTTGTACTGTCGGACCGACGACCCCGACGCGGGCGTCGCCTCGGCCCTCGAGGCCGACCCGGACGTCGAGACCGTCCGGCGGATGGATGAGACGCTGCTCGAAGTCCGGCTCTCGGGCGGTTCGCTCGCACTCCCGGTGTACGAGTACGGTGTCGAACTCGTCTCCGCCCGTGCCAGCGAGGGACGATGTACGGTCGTCGTGCGAACGACAGCCGACGCCGACGTCCGGGCGATCGTCGAGCGCGTTCAGGCCGACTTCCCCGACGCCGAGTTACGCGCGAAACGACAGCAGGGCGGGGAGGCCCCCGACGAGGAACTGGTCCCCGAGGGAGTCCTCGACGGGCTGACCGACCGCCAGCTCGAAGCCGTCGAGACGGCCTACGGTGCCGGCTACTTCGAGTGGCCCCGCGACGCCACTGCCGAGGACGTCGCCGAGGAACTCGATATCGCCTCGCCCACGTTCCACAACCACCTCCGCAAGGCACAGAACGCGCTTATCGGCGAACTCCTCGCCGAGGAAAGCCAGTGAACAGGGGTTCGAGGGTCGGCTTTTATACCTGAGCGCTCCCACGAACCGCCTGGAGGTCTACAAATTGGAGATTTCAGATCAACTGCTGTGTCTGTTCAGTGCGGACGTGTCGGACGACGGGGACCGATACGTCGTCGAGGTACCGCGCCGAGAGATAGACACCGGCTCGGTCGAACCGGGGGAGACGTACCGCGTCGCGCTCATCGCCTCGGAGGTCGAGGCCGCGACCGAAGAAGAGCCCGAAGAGAGCGTCCCGTCCGAACCGCAACCGCCGGTCGAGACCGGCGAGATCCGCTACGTCGAGATCGAGGACATCGGCAAGCAAGGCGACGGCATCGCTCGCGTCGAACGGGGCTACGTCATCATCGTCCCCGGCGCCGACGTCGGCGAACGCGTCAAGGTCGAAGTCACCGAGGTAAAGTCCAACTTCGCCGTCGGGGAGATCATCGACGAAGAGATCTGATACGGTTTATTGTAGCGATTTACCGGTCCGCGCCGACCCCGGTGTCGGCGCTATCCGGAAATAATCTACAAGAAACCGTATGACTGGGGCCTGACTTCGACCGGGCGCGACTCGGGCCGGAATACCATCCCGACCGGGTACGACTCGGGCCGGAACACGACTCCGACCGGGACAGTCAGTGCCGGCCCCATCCGCCCATCCACTCCGGCTTCTGTCGGGACACTGTCCCGTTTCGACGGGTGTCGTCGGAGCGACTGCGCCGACCGGTGGACTCCTCACCCGGACTCGACGCGCTGGTCCTGGACAGCCCACCGCACGATTAGACGACGGAACCAACGACGAGCAGTGGTCGGGGCCATGGGACGCTGAAGGGGAGCCCTCGTCGGCATAATCGCAAGACAGCGACGGGTTAACCGACCGTACCAAACCCGCTAAAGGGGTGGGAGAGGTAGATAGTGATATGAGCGCGACCCCCGCGAGTGCGAGCGTGGACGTCACCGGCGTCGAGACAGTCGACCTCTCGGAGAAACAACGGCGGATCCTGTCGTACCTCGGCGAGCACGCCGACCAGCAGACCTACTTCAAGTCCCGACTCATCGGCGAGGAACTCGACCTCTCGGCCAAGGAGGTCGGGACGAACATGACCGCCCTCCAGGAGAACGACGTCGGCCTCACCGTCGAGAAGTGGGGCTACTCCTCGTCGACGACCTGGAAAGTCACAACCTGATCGCCGCGGAACCGACCGGAACCCGACCGCTCTGGCGACTGGCGTCGTAGTCGTCTCTGTCTGAACTCTTTCGAACGGCCGAACCTCACGAATTATTATGCCAGTCTCGGCCGAACAGTGAGACATGCCTGGGTACGACCAGACACTGCGGCCGTTCCTGTGGCGGGCCGAGAAACTGTATCCGGACCGTGAGGTCGTCTCGCGGACTCCGGATGGGACCCGGCGGTACACCTATGCGGAGTACGGTGACCGCGTCAGGCGACTCGCGAACGCGCTCGACGCCGCGGGGGTCGAACGCGGCGACCGGATCGGGACGGTCTGCTGGAACCACGACCGCCACTTCGAGACGTACTTCGGCGTTCCCAACTCCGGTGCGCAACTCCACACGATCAACCCGCTCTTGCCCGACGAACACGTCCAGTACATCGTCGAGAACGCCGCCGACCGGGTGCTGGTCGTCGACCCGTCGCTCGCCGGGAAAGTCGCGAGCGCCTACGACGAAGACGCCTTCGCGAGCGTCGAGCGCATCGTCGTCGTCGGCGACACACTCCCCGAGGTCGACCTGCCGGACGCGGTCACCTACGAGGAGTTCCTCGCGGGACAGGCTCCCGACTACGAGTGGCCGGAACTCGCGAGCGAGACGCCGGCCGGGCTGTGTTACACCTCCGGGACCACCGGCAAGCCCAAAGGCGTCGAGTACACCCAGGGGATGCTCTGGAGTCACACGATGGCCGTGCTCACGCCCCAGGGACTCGGCCTCGACGACAGCGACGTCGTCATGCCGGTCGTCCCGATGTTTCACGTCAACGCCTGGGGGTTGCCCTTCGCGACCACAGCGGCCGGTGCGAAACACGTCTATCCCGGCCCCTCGCCGGACCCGGCGGACCTGGCGCGACTCATCGAGGAGGAGGGCGTGACGATGACTGCGGGCGTCCCGACGGTGTGGCTCGGATTGCTGGAGTATCTCGAGGACAACCCCGTCGACCTCTCGGACTTGGAGCGGATCGTCGTCGGCGGCGCCGCCGTCCCCGAGAGCGTCGTCCGGCAGTTCGACGACCTCGGCGTCGAGGTACTCCACGCCTGGGGCATGACCGAGATGTCCCCGCTCGGGACGGCCGCCCACCTCAAATCCGGCCTCGACGACACCGACTACGACGCACAGGTCGAGCGGCGCACGACCCAGGGGCTCGTCGTCCCCGGCCTGGAGTTCGACGTCCGCAAGGACGGCGGCGAGTCCGTCGAGTGGGACGGCGAGGACTTCGGCGAACTCCTCGTCCGCGGGCCGTGGGTCACCGACGAATACTACGAGCGCCCGGACGCCAACGAGTCGGACTTCGAGGGGTCCTGGCTCAGAACTGGCGACATCGTCACCGTCGACCCGGAGGGCTACATCGAGATCGTCGACCGCGCCGACGACGTCATCAAATCGGGCGGGGAGTGGATATCCTCCCAGGAACTCGAAAACGCGGTCATGGCCCACGAGGCCGTGAGCGAGGCCGCCGTCGTCGGCGTCCCACACGAGAAGTGGGGCGAGCGCCCCGTCGCGTTCGTCGTCCCCGTCGAGGGTGCCGACCGCGAGGCGCTCCCCGGCGAGATCGAGGCCATGCTCCGTGAGGACTACCCCGACTGGTGGCTCCCCGACACCGTGGAGTTCATCGACGCCGTCCCGAAGACCGCCACTGGAAAGTTCTCGAAGAAGGACCTGCGCGAGGGGTTCGCCGACGCCTCGCTGATCGAGGGACAGGCGCCCGACTCGCGGTCGTAGTATCGGTGCGGACTCGATCACGACACGTAGCCGACAGGCAGCCGAATTCCGAGGGTTTCCACTCAAAAGTTTACAGTAAAGGTAAACTAATCCCCGTCGAGATAGCCGATCGCCTCATCGTCGGAGACCTGGTCGAAGTCACGGTAGTGGGCACCGACGGCGCGAAACCGGGCCGGGCGTTCGACGGTGACGACCGTGTCGGCGATCTCGCCGAGCGCCGACAGCGTGTCCGGTGGGCCGACGGGGACCGCGACGACGAGCAGTTCCGGGCCGTCCTCGCGAACGAGTTTGAGGCAGGCGCGCATCGTCGCGCCGGTCGCGACGCCGTCGTCGACGACGACCACGCGCTCGCCCGCGAACGAGGGGCGCGGCCCGTCCCGGTAGCTCTCGGCTTTCTCCTCGGCGACGGCGCGCTCGCGTTTCCGTTGCTCGGCGAGATACGACTCCTCGACGCCCAGGCGCTCGACCACGTCGTCGTCGAGCCAGACGGTGCCGTCCTCGGCGACGGCTCCGAGCGCGTACTCCGGATTGTTCGGTGCGCCGATCTTCGAGGCGACCACGACGCCGAGCGGGACGTCCAACCGGTCCGCGACGGGCCGACCTACCGGGAGACCGCCGCGCGGGATGGCGAGCACGACGTCCGCGCGAATGGCCTCACGCTCGAGCGCAGCTCCCAGTCGCTCGCCCGCAGCTATCCGGCTTTCGAACATGTGTGACACTACGTGTCACGGGGTCAAAATCACGTCGGTAGCCGTGGGGAACAGCCGGCCGTGCACGTCACCCTGCTACCTACCTCTCGCCGTGACTCACTCTTCGACGTCGTCGGCGAGTTCGCTCGCGACGCCGGTATACCCTGCAGGGGTCAGCGCCTGTAACTCCTCGCGCACCGACTCGGGGACCTCGAGGTCGGCGAAGAGGTCGTGGAAATCCTCGATCGTGACGTCGCGCCCGCGAGTGAGGTCCTTGACGCGCTCGTAGGCGTCTGTGTGGCCCTCGCGGCGGAGTATGGTCTGGACGGCCTCGCCGACGACTTCCGGTGTAGCGTCGAGTTCCTCGCGCATGACCTGCTCGTTGGGGACGACCTTGTCGAGGCCGTTCTGGAGCTTGCCGTAGCCGACGAGACAGTGTGCGAGCGCGGCGCCGATATTGCGCTTGACCGTCGAGTCCGAGAGGTCCCGCTGGAGACGCGAGGTGGTGAGGTAGTCGGCGAGAAAGACGAGATCGGAGTTGGCCTTCGAGAGGTTGCCCTCGCTGTTCTCGAAGTCGATCGGGTTGACCTTGTGGGGCATCGTCGACGACCCCGTCTCGCCAGCCGCGGCGTCCTGACCCAGATACCGGTCCGAGACGTAGAGCCAGGCGTCCCGGTCCAGGTCGAGCAAGACGTTGTTCGCACCACGGAGCGCGTCGAACAGCGCCGCGATGTCGTCCGAGGGATTTACCTGTGTCGTCAACTGTTCGTGTTTCAGCCCGAGGTCGCGGACGAACACGCGTGCGAACGCGCGCCAGTTGACGTCGGGGTAGGCGGCGTGGTGGGCGGCGTAGGTGCCGGACGCGCCGGCGAGTTTCCCGGAGAGGTCGTTCGTCGCGGCCTCGATTCGGCCGATCGCGCGGCCGAGTCGCGAGGCGAAGACGGCCATCTCCTTGCCGAAGGTGGTGGGAGTGGCGGGCTGGCCGTGGGTGCGTGCGAGCATCGGCACGTCTCGATACTCGTGAGCGAGGTCGACGAGCGAATCGCGGATCGTCCGGAGTTCGGGCAGGAGTACCGTTTCGACAGCGGGCTTGAGCAGGACGCGGTAGGCGAGGTTGTTGACGTCCTCGCTGGTGAGTCCGAAGTGGATCCACTGGGCGGCGTCGAGGTCCTCGGGCAAGCGCTCGCGGACGAAGTACTCGACGGCCTTGACGTCGTGGTTGGTCGCCGCGTAGTCGCCGTACCCCTCGGTCTCGATCTGTTTTATCAGGGCGGCGTCGTCCTCGTCGAACTCCTCGTAGGCCGCGCGGAGTTGTTCGCGCTGTGTCGGGTCGACGTCGAGTGGTGTCTCGTCCAGGTCGGCGAGCGCGAGGAGGTACTCGACCTCGACCTGGGTGCGTGCTCGCATGAGCGCTCGCTCGCTGGTGTAGGGAACGAGCGGTTCGGTGTAGCGCGCGTACCGGCCGTCGAGCGGCGAGACGGCCGCGAGCGCCGAACGGTCTGTCATACCTGTGGGTCCGACGAGTCCACACGAAAGGGTGTCGAATCGGGGCGCATCCCGCGGCCCGGAGTCGGGCCGCCGGGGTCGGTCACCCGGACATCGACGGTTTCGACGGGTGGTGGCGTTTGTGGCGGGTCGTTCGACACCACTGGAGGACGCGCTGGACGACCGCCGGGTCGATACCGAGGCGGGCGGCCGTCGTGTCCGAACTGTACCCCTCGTCGATGCGGAGTCGGAGCAGTCGGTCGAGCGTCCGGTCGTCGATCCCGAGGTCCTCGACGCCGCCCAGTCCCGCCTCGAACCCGCCGCGGGGCGAGTCGTCGGTGATCGCCTCTGGGATATCGAGGGTGCGCGCGAGTTCTCGGACTTCCGTCCGGTAGAGGTCACCCAGGAGGTGACAGTCGGTGGCGATATCGCCGTACTTCGCGGGGGTACCGATCAGGCGGTCGGTCCGGTTGACGCTCCCGACGACGAGGCCGTTCTCGGCGTTCGAGAGGTAGTAGGCACACGCCATCCGGAACCGTTCCTGGGCGTTGGCCAGAGCGACGGCGTCGTCTGTCTCCTCGGTCACGGTCCCGAGGACGTTCTGGAAGGCGGCGAGTATCGGACGGATGTTACACCGGCGGTAGTCGATACCGAGCGCGGACGCGAACGCCTCGGCGTCGCGGGCGGCCACCTCGTGGCTCTTGTGGACCGGCATCACGAGTCCGATCACGTCCGCCGGGTCGACCGTCTCGGCGGCGATCGTGGCCGCGACCGCCGTGTCCACGCTCCCGTCGAGCGTGACGACGAGTCGCTCGGCACCGGCGTCGGTCAGCACGTCGTCCAGAAACGCCGGCAGGAGCTCCGTCAGTCGGCGGCGAGCCTGTGGCGTCGTCGCGAGACCGGCGTCGTCTCGGGGCAACTCCAGGACCCGCGGGTGCGTCGACGCGTCACTCACGCGTCCCACACCCTCGCGCTATCCGCAGACTCCGTGCCATCCACACGGTCCGTGCCGTCTCCCGGTTTCGAGTCGAGATCCGTGTCGGCCGAGATTTCGTTGGGAACCATCTGTTTCACATGCCAGCTCATTTCTGACCAAACATATTGTTTTCCGTCGGATTCAATTAGGAATGTCGAAGTAATATACCGTCCTAATACAATCGTTTGGCTTATTGACGCCTGAGTCGCGGGATCAGATCTCGGTCCGGTCGGATCGGGCGGATCGAAGCGGGTCACAGCGGGGATCACCGGCCTCGGACGGACGATTCGAATATCTCCTATTACGACTGGGAGAGATACGAATAGTGGATACAATATGTAGGTAACCGTTAACAGTGATGCTCGGCCGAGTTCGGGTGTGGAGGTGACCAGAGCACACGTTGCACCCGCTGACGGAACATCTGTCGTGGATACCTCAGGCCACCGCTGTTATGACGCTGTCCCGCAGTAGTCTGTCCCCCGAATCCGCAGTTCGCCCCCGGACTGTGACGTCGGGAACAGTCACCAGTTGTTTTTTCACCGACTTCCGATTGCCAGTCTCGTCTCCGTGCGTATCACTCGTCCCGGTTTCTCGACAGGAGTCGACTGTGTCGACAGTGTCGATAGTCACGGTCGGCGGACAGGCACTCCGCAACTACTTTGCGCGGGCGTACCGGCGGGTCAGGTATGAAACTCGCAGGGATGGCGAGCAACCGAGGACGGAACCTGCTGAACGTCGCCGACCGCGCGCCCGGAGGTGCCGAATTCGGCGTGATACTCACGAACGACGCCGACGCACCCGTACTCGAGGCCGCGGCCGAGCGGGGTATTCCCACCGAAGTCGTCGAACGGGACGGTGACTCCCGTCGTGAGCACGAGCGACGGGTCGTCGAGGCCCTCTCGGGCTACGAGTTCGACCTGGTCTGTCTCGACGGCTACATGCGCGTCCTCTCGGAGGTATTCCTCGACGCGATGCCGACGACGCTGAACGTTCACCCGTCGCTGCTTCCCGCGTTCCCCGGGATGGACGCCTGGGGCGACGCCCTGGAGTACGGCACGAAACTCGTCGGCTGTACGGTCCACGTCGTCACCGACGCCGTCGCCGAGGACGGCTCTATCGTCGAAGACGAAGTCGACGGCGGCCCCGTCGTCACCCAGGAACCGATCCCCGTCTACGAGGGCGACGACCGCGAGGACCTGCAGGAGCGCGTGCTCTACGAGGGCGAGTTCCGCGCCTACCCGCGTGCAGTCAAGTGGTTCGCCGACGGTCGCGTGACGGTCGACGACGAGGCCGGACGGGTCTCCGTCGAGGGCGATACAGGGGGGCTGTTCCCCGAGCGACGGCTCACCTCGAACGACTACGCAGCGGACCTGCGCTACGGGGAAAATCCCCATCAGGACGCCGGCGTCTACGCCGACCCCACCACCGAAGAGGCCAGCGTCGTCGGCGCCGACCAGCTCAACGAGGGGGCTCGCGCGCTGAGTTACAACAACTACAACGACGCCGACGGCGCGCTGAACCTGGTCAAGGAGTTCGACCGGCCGGCGGCGGCCGTCATCAAGCACACCAACCCCGCGGGCTGTGCGACGGCCGAGACGCTCGCGGACGCCTACGCCGACGCGCTCTCGACCGACGCCAAGAGCGCCTTCGGGGGCATCGTCGCCCTGAATCGCGAGTGTGACGCGGCGACCGCGCTCCAGATCATCGACTCGTTCAAGGAAGTCGTCGTCGCGCCCGGCTACACCGACGAGGCCCTGGAGACCCTCTCGGAGAAGGAAAACCTGCGGGTGCTCGATGTCGGCGACGCCTACGACGTCACGGAGCGACTCACCGAGAAGAAACTCGTCGGCGGTCGCCTCGTCCAGGAACGGGACACCCAGTCGCTCACCCGCGAGGACCTCGACGTCGTCACCGAACGCGTTCCCACCGACGAACAGGTCGAGTCGATGCTCTTTGCCTGGCAGACGATCAAACACGTCAAATCGAACGCCATCGTCTTCGCCTCGGGCACCGAGACCGTGGGGGTCGGCGCGGGACAGGTCTCCCGGGTCGACGCGGTCGAGATCGCGGCGATGAAAGCCGAGAACGACGCAGAGGGCAAGTCGGCCGACGGCGCCGTCATGGCCTCGGACGCGTTCTTCCCGTTCCCGGACGCGCTCGAGAACGCGGCCGAGGCAGGTATCGAAGCGGTCATCCAGCCCGGCGGCTCCAAGAACGACGACATGGTGATAGAAGCCGCCGACGACCACGACGTGGCGATGGTCATGACCGGCCAGCGTGCCTTCCGTCACGACTGAGCCGGTCCGGCAGTCACCAATCGTCGACAGCGGTCGCGGTGCCGGACGGCGTGGCACTTAGGTACGTGCCCGTCGAACAGGTGGGTATGTCACTCGCGCACCGCGCGGAGAAGAACCTGCTCGCGACGGCCGGACTCTTCCTCGCCGCGACGGCGGTGGGACTGCTCTCGGTCGGCGGCCTCCTCGTCCGGGGCCTCTTCGCCCTCCTGGGTTGGAACGGCCCGGTCGGCGGCACGCTCGGAGCGTTCGTCCCGGTGTTCGTCGTCGGACTGGTGCTCGCGGTCCCGGTCGCGTGGCTCTCGATTCTCGGACTGAGCTACGGGGTCGTCTCCCGACTGGCCCCCCGGACGAAACGCACTGCCCGGAGGGTACGACTGGCCGTCGAGGAACTGTTCGACGACGCCACGCGCCTGACCGCCGAGGGCGCGCTCTGGCTCGGCCGCACGGCCCGGGACGTCGAGCGCGACGAGCGCTTCGGGGACGTCGCCGGCGTCTCGGCGGTCGCCGACACGCTCGACCCGCGGTCGGCGGAGACGCGGGCCGACGACCGTATCGAGCGGTTGAACGAGCAGTACCTCGCCGGCGAGATCTCCGAGGTCGAACTCGACCGCCGTGTCGAGGACGTCCTCGACGAGGAAGACGTCGGCCACGTCGAAGCGTCGGCGCTCGACGACCACCTCGACGCTGTCGCGGCCGCGAACGAAGACTGATTCTGGGACCGGCCGTGTGGGAGTTCGAGTCCGGGTCGACACCGTGGCACCTGGTTATATGCCGTGGGTGACCGTACGCCGGGATATGGGACGGACCGTCTACGGAGTCGACCTGGAGGAGTCGCCGTTTGGCGGCCTCATCCGGAAGTTGCTGACCGAGGAGGAACTGGACATGATCGCCGACGGAGGGACGGCGGCCGGCCACGGCGCAGCACCCGACGGCGGGAGGGACGGTGAGCGCGACGGAAACGCGAACTCCGACGACGCGGACGCCGACGGTGCAGCCGGTGAAACCGACGACCCCGACGAGTCGGCGGAGGGCACCGAGGGAGACGCTGTCGACGAGGACGACTGGAGTGTCTCGGACGAGACCTACGGATCGAGCAGAGAGGTCGAAGAAGCAGACGAATCACCGACCGGTTCGGAGTTGTCCGACTCGCTCGGCGGGGGGCCATCTTCGTCGCCACCCCCGTCGACGGCACCGGACGACCGCACGGGCTACGGTTCGGCGGATTCGGGCGGCTACGGCGGGTCGTCCGACTTCGGTGACGGATTCGACGAGTTCGACGATTACGAGGACGACTCCGGCGGCGTCGGTGGCTTCCTCTCGGCGCACAAGTGGCTGTTGCTCAAGGTGGCAGTCGGACTCGCGGCGCTCGCGGCCGTCGGCGTCGTCGTCTGGCGCTACAAGGACAAACTCTCGGGGGCAGTCCCGGGACGGGGTGGCGAGGACGCCGACGAAGGGGTCGATTCGGACCTCGGATCGGACGTCTCGCCGGCTAGGCACCGCGCGAAAGTCGACGACGACGCGGGTGAGACGCCGCCGCCGGACGGACGTGACCACGTGGACGCCGACGGGGACGAACGGACGGCGCCTGCCGAGCGAAAGAGTGGACGCCCGTCACGGGACCGCACCGAGGAGGCCGGATCGCTCGGCGAGGACGTCGACATGGGGGCGCTGGTCGGTCTCGGGACGCTCGCCGTCATCGCGGCGCTCGTCCGGAAGTTCGACGAGGACCGCAACCGTCCACACGACCCGCTCGTCGACGGGCCACTCGACGAGGACGAAGACGTCGCCGACGACGACCAGTAGCTCCGTTTTCTGTCCCACTTGCTCCGACCGGTTTCTCGAGGCGACCCCCCTCTCACACTGACGTGCCAGGTACCGCCGACCGACAGGCGTACGTGTCAGATGTCGTCGACCGACAGGCGTAATTGTCCGCCCGTACGGATAGTGGGCATGGACGAGCGACTCGACGGCCTGAGCGAGCGCGAGGGCTGGCACGTCGAGGGAAGCGCCGCTCGGGTCCACTACCGCGGCGAGACCGACCGCTACAGCGTCGAGTACTACGCGCCCAGCGACTGTGTCGTCTACTGGAAGGTTCCCCCGGAGGAGGGCGGCGAGACGGCGGTACCGGTCGGCCGCGCGACGGTCCCGGACCCGCTCCGTGAACGGGTGCGTCTGGACCTGGATGCGGCGGGCGTCGACCCCGAGGTCGAGCGTCGCGAACTCTGAACGTACTGGGGTCACACCGGCCGTGTCGGCCGTGTCAGCCGTGTCTCTCGGGGTCCGACAGGTCTAAACACGCCGACCGGAATGGCACAGGCATGGCATTCCACGAGGCGGCGAACTTCCTGTTCGACCTCCGGCGGTTCGCCCCGCGGCCCGGCCTGGACCCGACCCGGGATCTCTTGGCCGAGCTGGGCGACACCCACGAGGACCTGGTCTGCGTGCAGGTCGCCGGGTCCAACGGGAAAGGCAGTACGGCGCGGATGGTCGAACGGTCGCTCCGCCAGGCGGGACTGTCTGTCGGCCTCTACACGTCGCCACACCTCGACGACGTCCGCGAACGGGTCCGCGTCGACGGCCGGAAGATCTCGAAAGACGCCGTCACCGAGTTCGTCAGTCAGATGCGCGAGTACGCGACCGAGCGCGCCGTGGACGGCGCTTCTCCCACGTTCTTCGAGACGCTCACCGCGCTCGCACTCTGGGAGTTCCACAGGCAAGACGTCGACGTCGCGGTGCTGGAAGTCGGCATCGGCGGCAGACTCGACGCCACGAGCGTCGTCGACCCCGTCGCGAGCGCGGTCACGGCGGTCACGCTCGAACACACGGACCTGCTCGGCGATACCGTCGCCGAGATCGCCCGTGACAAGGCCGCCGTGGCGCCCGCCAACGGCCCGCTCGTCACCGCCACCGAGGGTGACGCGCTGGCGGCCATCCGAGAGGAAGTCGACGAGGTAGTGACGGTCGGGACCGACGGGAAAACCGGGGACGAACGCGACGTCCGCGTCACCTACGGCGGCCGCGAGGGTCTGGAGGGTGTCGTCACCGTCGAGACTTCCGACCGCACCGTCGAGACGCGCCTGCCGCTGCTCGGCGCCCACCAGGCACGTAACGCCGGCGTCGCGACGGCACTGGTCGAGCAGGTACTCGCGTCTCCGGCGGTCGCTGCCAGCCGTGACTCTGCCGACAACGAGTCCGACGCGACCGAGGCGCTCGAACGCGGACTCCGCAACGCTCACTGGCCGGGTCGCTTCGAGGTGATGGGACGGGACCCACTGGTCGTCCTCGACGGCGCACACAACCCCGGGGCCAGCGAGACGCTGACCGGCGTGCTCGGGACGTTCGACTACGACGAGTTACACGTCGTCGCGGGCGCGATGACCGACAAGGACCACCGCGGCGTCGCCAGCGCGCTCGCAATGGCGGATCCGGCCCGCGTCGTCGCCTGTCACCCCGACCACGAGCGGGCGGAAGACGAGACGGTCGTCGCGCGTGCCTTCGAACGGGAGACCGACGCGGCCGTCGAGACCCGCAGCGATGTCGCCGGCGCGCTCGATATCGCACTCGACGCGGCCGACGAGGGTGACGCCGTCCTCGTTACGGGGTCGCTCTACGCCGTCGCGGAGGCGCGCAGCCGCTGGGCCCGCCCGAAAGTCCCCAAATACGTCGACTCTCTCGAGGACGCACGCGCGACACTCGAAGCGGCGGACGTCGGCGACCCCGGCGTCTGGCGGATGCGCGGCAAGGCCGTCCACCGAGTACTCAGAACCCGCGTCCAGCCCCGCCAGGCCCAGTACCTCAAAGAGGAACTGCTCTCGCTGGGCGGGGAGTGTGCGATATCGGCGCTGAACGACCAGGACGAGGAGAACGTAGACGTCGTCGTGATGGGCACGCTCGCGCAGTTCCGGCAACTCGTCGAGAAACTCGACGGCCAGCCTTACGGACTCGCGTCGCTCGCGGACGAACTCCGCGCGGCCCTCTCGATACAGACCGACCGAGTCCCCGGTTCGGTACCCGAAATCGACCACGAGGAGCGGGGCTACCCGTGGGCGGACGGGACGGCCGTCATGGGTATTCTGAACATCACACCGGACAGCTTCCACGACGGTGGCGAGTACAACACCGTCGAACACGCCCGCGAACGCGCCGAGCGGATGGTCGAGGCGGGTGTCGACATCCTCGATATCGGCGGGGAGTCGACGCGTCCGGGTGCCGATATCGTCCCCGTCGACGACGAGATCGACCGCGTGGTGCCGGTCGTCGAGGCGCTCGCGGACCTCGACGCGATGGTGTCGATAGACACGCGGAAGGCGCCGGTCGCCCGGGCGGCACTCGACGCCGGCGCGGACCTGCTCAACGACGTCTCGGGCCTGGAGGACCCGGAGATGCGCCTCGTCGCCGCCGACTACGACGTGCCGGTCGCCGTCATGCACAGCATCGAGACGCCCGTCGATCCCGACAGCGACGTCCACTACGACGACGTGGTCGACGACGTGATCGACTACCTCACCGAGCGCGTGTTGCTCGCCGAGAAAGCCGGGCTGGACCGCTCGCAGATACTCGTCGACCCCGGGCTCGGATTCGGGAAGTCCCCGCGCGAGAGCTTCGCGTTGCTGGGTCGACTCGGCGAGTTGCGGGCGCTTGGCTGTCCCGTTCTGGTGGGGCACTCCCACAAGTCGATGCTCGAATTTGCGGGCGGCGAGGCCGGCGACGCCCTCCCGGAGACGGTCGCCGCGACGGCCATCGCCGCCGACCGGGGGGCCGACGTGATCAGGGTCCACGACGCCGCCGAGAACGTCAACGCCGTCCGGGTCGCGAAAGCTGCCACCGATCCCGCCACGATCGCCGACCCCGAAGTGGACGGCGATACCGAGTGAGTGCGGGACCTGACCGGTTCGCTCCCACGCGTCGACCCGCAGAGCCAAGGGGTGCTCGCCCGTCCACGCGGGTATGCCCCTCGAGTACGACCACACGCCGGTGACGGTCGACGGGAAGACGGCGGTCGTGGTCGGCGCGACCAGCGGAATCGGCAGAGCGATCGCTCTCGGATTCGCCGCGGAAGGCGCGAACGTCGTCGCCACGTCGCGCTCGGAAGAACGCGTCGAGCGGACTGCCGCCGAGATCCGCGAGCGGGGCGCCGACACCATCGAAGTGACCTGTGACGCGACCGACCGCGACGACGTCGAAGCGCTGCGGGACGCCACCGTCGAGGCCTTCAGCGGCGTCGACGTGCTGGTCTACTCCCCGAGTTACATCGCGCGGCGGTCGGTGCTGGATTGTACCAAGGAAGAGTGGGACCGCGTCTTCGACGTGCAACTCAAGGGTGCCTGGCGCGCGACGCAGGTGTTCGCCGAGGCGATGGACGAGGGTGCGATCGTCCACATCGCTTCTGCCTCCGCACAGACGGCGATCCCGAACCTGGCACCCTACTCGGCCGCGAAGGGCGGACTCGACACGCTCGTACGGGTCGCCGCCGAGGAACTCGGGCCGGCGATACGGGTCAACGCCGTCCGGCCGGGCTTCGTCGTGAGCGAGCAGACCCAGGGCACCTACACTGAAGGTGAACCGCGCTTCGAGACGATACGGGACCGGACGACCCAGGAGCGACTCGCCGACCCCGAGGAGATGGTCGGCGCGGCGGTCTATCTGGCGAGCGACGCCGCAAGTTACACGACCGGCGAGATCGTCACCGTGGACGACGGGTTCACGGCCGCCACGTTCGAGGAGTAGGGACTGCCGAGCGTGTCGTGGAACCGTTCACTCTCTGTTGTGGAGACCACCTTTTTCTTCGTCGGGTATCCTCGCGAACCTTCGGTTCGCTGCGGGTACCACTCTCTGCTCACGGCGCGCAGCGCCGTTCGCACGGTCAGCGGGACCGTCGGTCCCGCTCGACTCGAAAAACGTGGGTGAAAAAGCGCCTCCGCGGGGTTTCACCCCGCTCCGGCGAAGAACCGCTCGCTTCGCTCGCGGACAGTTGCGTGATAACGCTACTCCCTGCACGTACCGGTCACACACGGACGAACGGGAGTTTGTGAAGGATGCTGAGACACGCGTTCCTCGTGACTATCGCGGTCAGCGTCGCGACTCCACGTGCAGTCGAGCGTGAGCTGATGAAACTGTAGAGGGATAGCAAGCGCCGCTATCGCATCTCGGAGAGACTGCGGACGGTATCGGACATCAGCCAGGCGGTCTCGCTGTCTTCGACCTCGATGCTCAGTGCGTAAAACGAGTCCCGGCCACCGTCGACCGTGATGTGGTAGGCCTCGCTCGTGAGCGACTGGTCGGTGTTTGCGCCGGTCACGTTCGCACTCACGACTACCCACGGATAACCGGCACGGTTTCGCCATCTCTGACCCTGATGACAGGTTTTTCGGCCGATCGCCGGACGGCTCGCGATCCGTATCTGACAGCCCCCTTTCCACGATCGACCAGGGTTTCCCGCCGGTGTCTGCTCGCCGTTCCGGGTCCCGAACACTTACTCGATCGCGGGACCGAACTCGACCACGACCGATCGAACGTATGGACGGTATCGTCTTCTTCGCGACCGAACGGGAACGCCGCGTCGTCGACTTCTACCGCGACCGACTCGGTGCCGAAGTGTGGCTCGACCAGGACGGCTGTACGATCCTTCGCCGGGGTGGGTTCAAGTTCGGCTTCTGCGAGCGCGACGAGACCGACGACTGCGGGATACTCACCTTCTACGTCGGGGACAGAGAGACGGTCGACGCGCTCTACGACGACCTCGCCGACTGCGCGCGCGGCCCGCCCGAGACGAACGAGCAGTACGACATCTACCAGTTCTTCGCCGAGGACCCCGATGGGCGGACCGTCGAGATCCAGACGTTCCTGCATCCGCTACCCGAGGAAGCCTGACGTCGACAGGCTCTGTATCTCCCGGACTGTCAGTCGGTCGCCGGCCCCGCGTCGGCCGTCGGGCCGCCCCGGTCGGTCGAGCGCCGTTCGGGTTCGGAGAGTCCGACCGCGGCGAGCCCGGCGGCGCCGAGTGCGAGGACGCTCCCGGCGGCGAAGGCCACTTGCATGCTGGTCGCGGTCGCGAGCGTCCCCACCAGCGGCGGGCCGAGGATCCCGCCGACACCCTTCGCAGTCGAGCGCAGTCCCATCAGTTCGGACTCGCGTTCGGGCGGGGCGACGTCGCCGATAAACGCGAGTGCGCCGGTCGTCATCGCCGAGAACGCTGCGGCGATTGTGACGAACGCGGCGCCTGCGACGAGCAGTCGGACGAGCGTGCTGCCGGGCAGGGGCACGAGCGCAACGACGAGCGCGAACACGCCGCTCCCGGCGACGCCGGCGACGACGAGCGGTGTGCGGCCCGCGCGGTCGGCGACCCGCCCGAACAGATACATGAACAGCACCTGTGCAGTCGGGTTGATCGCGAGCAGCACGCCCATCACCGCCGTCGTGACGCCGACCGGGCCAGTGAGATACACCGGCATGAGACTCATCACGCCCAAGACGGTCATGTTCCGGAGTGCCAGGGCGACGTAGAGCCAGCGGAGGCCGTTCGTCCGGAGGTGCTCGCGCTCGCCGACCGCAGGCAGGAGTCGCTGGCGAACCTCGCGTGCGACGTCGCCGGCCGTGGGTTGCTCGTCGGGCGTCGGCGTCGGGTCGACGACGAAGACAGCGGTCACCGCCGAGACCAGACTCACGCCAGCGATGACCAGATACAGCGAGGACGGCGCGAGCAATCCCAGCAGGGTGCCGACGGCGATCTGGCCGCCCGAGAAGCCGACCGCGCGGGCGCTGTTGAAAAAGCCCAGTGAGCGGCCCCGGCCTTCGGCGCCGCCGCGGGCGCTGACGACCGACAGCATGACCGGGATGAACCCGACGGCGAAGGCGGCGTAGACCCCCCGGAGGCCGATCGGCACCCAGACGCCACCGACGGTCAGTCCCGCGACCGAGAACGACGGGCCGACCTCGCCGACGGCCGCGAGCGGGAGTACCGCGAGCGTCGCCAGCAGGCCGGTGACGACCACGACCGCGCGGCGGCGTCCGGTCACGTCCGCGATAGCGCCCCAGACCGGCGCGAAGACGGTCATCCCGACCATGTAGGCGGTCAGGACCATGCTCACGGCGAAGGCCGACCCGCCGGCGTCGCCGACGAGCACGGCCATCCCGGTGCCCATCAGGATCCCGGTCATGAAGCGGGTCGCTGCCGAGACGGCGATGACGACCCGCTGGCGGCGGTCGGAGGCGAAGAACGCTCTCACTGCCCGGGAGTTGCGCGAGCACGAGTATATCCGCTGGGAAAGGGGCGGTCGGTTTCCGGTTTCGAGTGGCGGTCTCGGGACGGCCAGTGTCTCGTCCGGAGCCGTCAGAACAGTCCGTGCTGGTCCTGCAGGTCGCGGTAGAGGTCGAGGTAGCGTTCGAGGACGGCGTCGTGGTCGTAGTCGGCCCAGTCTTCGTCGACGGCCATCCGGTCGAACTCGCCGGCGTCGACGATGGCGTCCGCGAGACTCTCGGGGTCGGTGACGCGGAAACTCCGCTCGTGTTCCCGGATGAGTTCGTGGGCGCTGGACTCGGCCTGGTACTCGACGATCCCCACGCACCCACAGGCGAGCGCCCACAGGAACTCGGTGGCGAACTGCGCCCGGGAGGCGGTCTGGACGAAGGTGTGGGCGCCCTTGTAGAGCGCGAGTGTCCGCTCGCGGTCACAGTCGCCGGCGAAGGTGAGCCGGTCGTCGATCCGCAGGTCCGCGGCCTGCTGTTCGTACTCCTCGCGGCGGGGTCCGTCACCGACGATCGTCGCCGACCAGTCGCGGTCGCGCAACTCCGCGAGTCCCAGCAGGAGACTCTCTGCGTTCGCACTCTCGTCGAGCGGGTGGGCGTAGACGACGTCGACGTCTTCGGCTGGTTCGACCCGCCTGACCGGACCCATGTCGATGCTCTCGGGGACGACGTGGGTCGCCTCGTCACTCGCGCCGAGTTCGCGGACCTCGGTCCGGACCATCTCCGAGGGTGTGACGACGGCGTCGGGGCCGGTCGCGGCCCGCTCGTAGAAGCGTGCGTCCGCGATGGGTTCGTTGCCGTACCACTCGGCGACGACCGGCGTGCGGGCGAGCGTTCCGCCGATGTCGGCGGCCACGACACCCGAGGGTGGCTCGGTGCGCGCGTGGACGACGTCCGGTCGGTGGAGCGCGAGCAACACGGGGATGCGGACCACGAACGAGGGGACCGTCGGCGAGACGGTCACTGCACGGTAGTCGACGTGGTCGCGCGTGATCGTCTCCGCGTAGCCGTCCCACCACTGCGCACAGAAGATCGTCACGTCGTGGCCGCGGTCGGCGAGGCGCCGGGCGACGCGTTCGACCCGCCGGGTCCCCTCGGTGTCCCGGTAGTGGGTCGTCTCCATCGAGACGAACGCGACGCGCATACGCCCGGGAGGGCGCCGGGTTTCAAAAATCCCTGTTATCGCGCGCTGGCCCCCACCGACCGTGGTGGGTCGATCCCCCCAATCGACAACGAACGTCGATCCCATCGACCGACGGCGAGCGTCGATCCTCCGGTCGACAGCAACGCCAGTAATCCGGGCCTACACCGCCGACTGACTGCAGTAAGACCGGTCTATCAGTGTCGGTAGCGTCGACGGTGTGTCCGTCGACCGCCACGCTCGCCCCTGGTTTCGGTGCGTGGTTCGGCTTCCCGGGTCGGTACAACGAGCCTACCGTGCCAGAAAGTTTATGAGCGCTATCGGGGATCCCCAGACAGTGAACAGACGGGCTTTCCTCGGGGGGGTGGGCGCGCTGGCGACGGGCGGGATCGTCAGTACAGGCGCGCTCAGGACCGGGGACCCGCTGCGCGTGCGTGTCTGGTTCAGCGAGCGCGCGGCCGAATACGACGGACTCGGGGCACGCGTCGAGGGGTACCTTTCAGCGGCACTCTCCGAGGCCGATACTGACGTCGTGATCTCGACAGACGGGCCGACCGTCTCGCTGCCCGCCGAAGACGGAAAGGCAGTTCTGGCGCGACGCTGGCCGCGGCTGGTCGTCGAGGGTGGCGCCGGACTGAGTGACGTCGACCCGACCGCGGGCGTCAACCTGCTCGTGACCGACGGCGACCCGACGAAACAGCCGGCTGGTTTCGCCCGTCCGCGGGTCGCGGCGTCGACCGGCGCGCGCTACGTCTCACGGATGGCGCCCGCCGAGGAATCACCCGCCGCCGTTCCGTACACGACGGCTGCGGCGGCGACGCAGTTGCTTCTCCACGAGTGTGGCCACGCGCTCGGCCTCGGTCACGGCCACGGCAGTGCGACTGTCACCGACGAGGCGGTCGTCGCGAGCCCGATGGTCGGGAGCTACCTCTGGCGGGGCAGGAACGCTCGGCGACGACACCTCGACGCGACGAACGCCTGTGGCGAGTCCCTCCCGTCCCCGGACGCCAGCGAGGGGCGCCGACTCGGGTTGCGGTACTCGCCGTGTGCGCTCGCGTCGCTGCTCGACTGACGAGCCGGCGCTCGCGGGACCCACCGGCGCGACGCCGGGGACGGTCGTCGGTAGTCACTCTCCAAGGACGCTCACGACGCGAGTCCCGTTCCGTTCGACCGTCTTCGACGGGAACCGCGTTCTCCTGGCGACTACACCTCTCCGTCGTCTGTCTCGGTCTCGGCACCGTCCGTGGGCGTCATGCCGTCTTCGTCCGTCGGAGTCATCCCATCGGTGGGCGTCATGCCGTCTCCATCAGTGGGCGTCATGCCGTCTCCATCGGTGGGCGTCATCGCCTCTTCGGTAGGCGTCATCGCCCCCTCCGTCGGAGTCATCGCTTCGGCGGTCGGGGTTCCGTCGACAGGAGGGGCTGTCTGTGTCGGGGTGAGGGCAAGGTCGCCGGGTGCCGTCGTCCCGTTGGCGGCCGGACCGGGGCCACCACAGCCCGCGAGGCCGATCAGGGTGACGACGACGCACAGCGTTGCGAGGATGCGATACATGCACCTCGGCCGACCCGCGGTGGCTCCTTGGTTATGCGTGGGCTTTGATCGGGTAACTCGGGGGACGCTGGTCGACCGATCGCGAGCGACACCGGACAAGTCCGTCTTACCGTCGCGAGCCGTTCGCCGCCCGGTCGCTGGCGTAATCGCCCGTCGTCAGCCCGATAGAATCGTCACCTGCTGGCAACGACTGCGAATACGGCGGGCCTAGACGACGGGACGGTGCCCGCAACGTCTATTGGCGCGCCGCCGTTCTGGGGAGTGTGTACGACCTCGAACGCTATCTCAACGTCCGCAGCGCTTACGGGGCGTCGTTCGCGCCCGACGGCGAGCTGGCCTTCCTCCACGACGCGACCGGCGTCCCACAGCTCTGGACGCTCGACGCTCCCCAGGGCTGGCCCGACCAGCACACTTTCTTCGAGGAACGGGTGACCTTCGCCACCTGGTCACCGGAGCGGCGCGAGCTCTTTTTCGGCATGGACGAGGGCGGCAACGAGCGCGCCCAGCTCTTCCGTCTCGACCCCGACGACGGGCAGATTACGAACCTCACCGCCACGCCAGAGGCCAAACACCGCTGGGGCGGCTGTTCCCACGACGGCGACCGCTTCGCCTTCGCCTCGAACCGCCGCGAGGAGGCCGTCTTCGATATCTACGTCCAGGGCCGCGAGGAGACGGGCGACGACGCGACGCTCGTCCACGAGGGCGACGGCTGGCTCTCCGTCGGCGGCTGGTCGCCCGACGACGACCGCCTGCTCGTCTCGAAAGCCCACTGGAGTTTCGACCAGGACCTCTACGTCCTCGACCTGCCCGCCGGAGCGGCCACGGGCGACAGCGAGAGCGGGGATGCGGGCGAAACCGTCGTCGCCGAGAGTGAACTGACCCACGTCACGCCCCACGAGGGCGACGTCCGCTTCGTGAGCGCCCAGTGGGGTCCCGACGGCGACGCGATATACCTCGTCACCGACCACGGCGCCGACACGTCGTATCTGGCACGTCTCGATATCGCGACGGCCACAGCGGCCGACGACGTTACGGAAGCGCTGACCGTGGTCGAGTCGGGCGGCGACTGGGACGTCGACGGCGTCGCACTCGACGAAGAGACGGGCCGACTCGTCTACTCGCGTAACGTCGACGGCTACACCGAGTTGACCGTCGGCGAACTCGCCGGTGAGAGCGACATCGACGAGTTCCCGACGCCGGACCTCCCGGGTGGCGTGGCCGGCGGCGTCGCGTTCGACGACGATGCCGACCGGTTCGCCCTCTCGGCGTCGGGCCGGACCGCGAACACGAACGTCCACGTCGTCGATATCGAGACGGGCGACGTCGAGCAGTGGACGGCAGCGGGGACTGCGGGCATCCCCCGGGAGACGTTCGTCGCGCCCGACCTCGTGCGCTACCCGACCTTCGACGACCGGGAGATCCCGGCGTACTTCTCGCTACCCGAAGACGAGGCGACTGGCGGCGATACAGGAGTCGCCAGCGAGGACGACGCGGGCGTTCCTGTCGTCGTCGACATCCACGGCGGGCCCGAGAGTCAGCGCCGGCCCTCTTTTGCCGGCCTCACCCAGTATTTCCTCTCGCGTGGCTACGCGGTATTCGAACCGAACGTCCGCGGTTCGACCGGGTACGGTCGCGAGTACACCCACCTCGACGACGTCGAGAATCGGATGGACTCGGTGGCGGATATCGAGGCCGCCGTCGAGTGGCTGGCCGACCACGAGGCCGTCGATCCCGACCGGATCGTCGCGATGGGCGGCTCCTACGGCGGGTTCATGGTGCTGGCGGCGCTGACCGAGTATCCGGACCTCTGGGCGGCCGGCGTCGACATCGTCGGTATCGCCAACTTCGTCACGTTCCTGGAGAACACAGGCTCGTGGCGCCGCGAGTTGCGCGAGGCCGAGTACGGTTCGCTCGACGAGAACCGGGAGTTCCTCGAATCCGTCTCGCCGATCAACAACATCGAGTCGATCGAAGCGCCGCTGTTCGTCATGCACGGCGCCAACGACCCCCGCGTGCCCGTCGGCGAGGCAGAACAGATCGCCGAAGAGGCTCGCGAACAGGGTGTCCCCGTCGAGAAGCTGATATTCGACGACGAGGGCCACGGCATCACGAAACTCGAGAACCGCATCGAGGCCTACACCGCCGTCGTCGACTTCCTCGACCGGCACGTCTGACCGGTCGGCGTTTACAATTTTTGTAAACTTCACGACCGGTCTGGTGGTTCGACACGCCGACCCACAACGCTGATACCGTCCCCGGACCCGTCGTGACCGTGACCCTCACCGAGGACTCCCGTGAGCGCGTCGACGCGTGGCTCACTGACTTCAGCGAGCGCTACGGCGGCTTCGAACGAGTCGACGAGCGCTGGGACGTGTCTCCCGGGTACTACGAGACGACCCACGACCGGTTCGAGAGCGGCGAGAACGGCGGCGCGGGTATCTGGGTGACGAACGACGAGAGATCGGTCCTGCTCGTGCGCGACGCGGGCGACGACGGCTGGGTCGACCCCGGTGGCAAACGCGAGGCAGGGGAAACCTTCGAGGAGGCCGCCCGTCGGGAGACCCGCGAGGAGACCGGCGTCGAGCGTGCGATCACAGGTCTGCTCTCGGCGCACGTGCTGGAGATCGTCGACGAAACCGACTCCGGGCGACCGGCGCTGTACAGCCTCATCGCGATCTTCACCGGCGAACCCGTCGCCGAGGACCCGGCGCCTCGGCCCCGCGACGGGGAGATCGCGGCGGTCGAGTGGTTCGACGCCCCGCCGGAGACGGTGGGCTACCCGCAGGTCGCCGAGCGACCGTTTCCTGGCGAGTGACGCCGGGTCACCGAACCGGTGTCGGCACGTCGCGGACCCTTCCACAGGTCTTCGCGCCGACCATCGCGACTGTACTTCACATTGATAATCGGCGTGAACGGGACACGTCGGACATCTTTCCAGCAGGTATTCGGAATAGGACCCGATAGAACCGTCCTCGCGGCCGATACGGCGGTATTTTCGATTCTCGTAATCTGTACCGAGGGGCGCTCAGTGTGCGATTTACCGGGGAAACGGGGATGAACGAACAGGCGGCTTTATCTGTGAGGCTCCGATGGGTAGGTCGATGGCAGTCGCCGACCTGTCGCGGGACGTCGTGGAGGAACGGTTGGGTGCACTGGAGGAGGCATACGCGTCGTTCGCGGTCAACCAGACGACGCTGGCGGTGCCACAGGAGAGCTACGACCACGCCCGCGACCGGTGTACCGAGGGGCTCGCCGACGTCTACGTCAAGGTGTCCGACGACGCCGGCGACGTGTTACTCGTCGAGCGTGACCGGGGCTGGGTGGTACCGAGCGTCCGGCCGCCAGCCAGCGACTCCCTGGAGATCGGCGTCAGTCGCGCGCTCGCCGAGGAGACCGGCGTCGAGTGTCGGATCACCGACCTCGAACGGGTCACGATACTGGGGATCTGCCACGAGGACGACCCCGAACGCGAGACAGTCTACCGACTCGTCGCCGTCTTCACAGCCGAACGCACCGCCGGTACCCCCGTCTCCGGCGCGGCCTGGCACTCCGAACTCCCCGAAGCCGCAGTGCCTCACTGAATCGTCGAGCGAACGCCGGAACTGTAATTACTCCGTCAGCAATCACAACGCTTAGGCGAACCGTTCCCTGTAGTGAACCGATAGTGGCAGTTATCGAGACGTCGGGGCTGACGAAACGCTACGGGGAGACGGCGGCAGTCGAGGGGCTCGACCTGACCGTCGAAGGCGGAACTATCTACGGGTTCCTGGGTCCGAACGGTGCTGGCAAGACGACGACGATGCGACTGTTGACGGGGCTGACGCGCCCGACCGAGGGGTCGGCGACGGTCGCCGGCGTCGACGTCCAGGAACGCGACCGACTGGGCGAGCGGATCGGCTACGCCCCCGACGAGCCGCCGCTGTACGAGCAACTCACCGCCCGCGAGCAACTCGCGGCGGTCGCGGACGTCCGGGGGATCGACCCCGAGGAAAAACGCGAGCGGATCCCCGCATTGCTCGACCGGTTCGACCTCGACGCGGCCGACGACCGCATCGAGACCTACTCCAAGGGGATGAAACAGAAGACCAGCGTCATTCAGGCGATACTCCACCGACCCGCCGTGGTCTTTCTCGACGAACCCACGGGGGGTCTCGACCCCAACGCCGCGCGGACGATGAAGGAACTGCTCGTCGAGTTGCGAGCCGAGGGTACCACGGTCTTTCTCTCGACGCACGTCCTCCCGGTCGTCGAGGAACTCGCCGACACGGTCGGTCTGCTCTACGACGGTCGGTTGCTGGCCGAGGACGACCCCGGCGCGCTCCAGCGGCGACTCGCCGGCGACTCGCTGGAGGACGCCTTCGTCGAACTCACGACCGAGGGCGCGGCGACCGACGCCGCTGGTCGGCGATGACCGAGTCCTCGGACAGTGGCGTCGCGAGTCCAACCCGGCGGCCCTCGCTCGCCCGGTCGGCGGTCGTGGTCACCCGCGTGACGGTCACCCAGTTGCTCCGGAAACAGCGGGCGTCACCGCTGCTCGTGGCTGTCGTCGTCGGCTTCAACTGTTTCGTCGCCGCGGTGCTCGTCGGCCTCACCGGCGACGGCGCCTACCACCTGGGCGTGGCACTCGCCGAGACGCCGGGACCAGTCGCCGAGCGGGTCCGTCGGACCGTCCTCGCCGGAGTCGTTCTGGTGACGGTGATGCAGACACTCGGTGCGGCCTCGGACGCGCGCGCGAGACACCGTCGGTTGGCGTTCCTGACCGCGACGTCGACGGCCGCAGTGGTCGTCGCACTGCTCGTCCGGCGGGCCGTCGCCGCGCTCGTCCTGTTCGGTCCGGCACTGGTCGCGGCGGCCGCGGCGTTCGCCGTCGGTGCGGGTTCACCGGCCGTCGCTGTCTCACTCGGCGTCGGTGCAGTGTGGTTGCTCGTCGTCTCGGCGGTGCTGACGCTCCCGTTCGGACTGGTCGCCAACTGGTTCGTCACCGGCTACGACCTGTCGAGCAACGCCCGCGTCGGCCTCGGAGTCGTCGTACTCGGTGCGTTCTACCTCGTGTTGTTCGGTCGCGAACTCGTCGCGGCGGCGCTCGCGACGACACCCGTCGCCTGGGCCGGTGACCTGCTCTTGCTCACCGTCCCCGGCGTCGGCGCGTCACTCCCGCACGCGGCGGGGTTCGTGGCCGGGAGCGTCCTCGTCGTCGGACTCGCGGGCCTGGCCTGTGTCTGGCTCGCCGAACTGACGTGGTACAGCGACCCGGTCTTCGGCGGAGCGGACTCCGACACGGACGACGCGAACGACGCGGACGACGCGGCCGACGCAGACACCGAGGCTGGTGACGCCGCCGGGACGGGCGATACGAGCGCCGGTTCCCGTGACGTGGGCAGTGGTGAGACAGTGACAGACGCGAGCGCCGCGGTCGGAGCGGCGCCGGTCGAGACGTTCGGGACGTCACTACAGCGGGTGTGCTCGCCGCGGACGGCGGCGCTCGTCGGGCTGACCTGGCGGCGAACCCGCCGGACGCCGAAGATTCTCTTCTACGTCTACCCGTCGGCGCTCGTCGGACTCGTCATGGCCGAACAGCTCGTCCTCCACGGGCCGTTCTCGGCGGCGATGTACCCCGCGATCGTCGGCTTCGCTGGCGCGACGGCGATCGGGAGCGCGTTCACACTCAACCCGCTAGGGACCGAAGGGAACGCGCTGCCGGCCATGTTGACCTCGGGTGCAGGTGGGGGACGACTCGTCCGCGCGAAGGCCCTGGCGGCTGCACTCCCCGGTGGCCCGCTCGTCGTCGGTGGGGTTCTCGGCGTCGGCACGACGCTCGGTGCCCTCTCGCCGGCGGTCCTGCTCGCGACGCTTGCCTACGCGCTGGCGCTGGTCGCGCTCGCCGCGCTGTTCTCGCAGGCGCTGGGCGTCCACTACCCGCCCGACCACGAGGAACTGCTGGGCGGGAGCGTCAAAGTCCCGAACAAGTCCGCCTCCCTGCTCTACACGGTCGGGATGACGGCCGTCGCGCTCCCGGGCTTTGCGGGACTGGGGCAGTACGCCCTCTCGGGTGCGTTCGAACCGCTGGTACTGTTCGGCGGCGTCGGCATTACGGTCACCGTCGCCGTCGCACTCGCCTGGCTCTCCTATCGCCACGCCGTCGGGAAACTCGACACCTACTCCGTCGAGTGAACCCACGGTCCGCCGGACCGGCCGACGGATCGTCTGCCGCCGTCACTCGACCAGTTCGACGTTGGCGAACAACCGGGGGTTCTGCCAGGCGTCGTCCTCGGTCGCGAACCACGAGAGTTTGGCGTCACGGGCGTCGCCGTCGTCGTCGTCGTTGACGTGGACATCGAACCCGACGAGGTCGCCCGCACTCGGTGTGACTCCCGCCGTCGACCAGGGCAGGCGGAACTCGACTTGCCAGCCGTCGGGGGTGAGCTGCTGGGCCTGTTCGGCGTCGCCGGCGGGCGGCGAGTCGCCCCCGGTCGACACCCCGGACCCGTCGTACGGGACGATGAACTGGAAATCGTTTTCTCCGTCGTAGCGTTCCTCCTTGCTGTTGTCGGCGTCGACGTAGATCTCGACGGAGTCGTCGTTCCACGCCGAGTCGGAATCGGCCGACTGAGCGTCGTCGGTGATCCGGACGGCGACGTACAGCGCCTCGTCGTCCCAGCGCGCCAGCCACTCCGCGGCGAGGTCCGCGTCGCCGTCGATCGTCCCCGTGAGCGTCGTCTCCAGCGGATGGGCCGTCGCGTCGGCCCAGGAACTCTCGGTCAGTTCACCGTCGAGCGTCGGTGCCGTTGCTGCCCGACCGACCTGTGCGTGGACGCGGGGTTCGTCGGTGGTGACCGTGACCGACTCGCTTCGCTCGGACTCGTTGCCTGCGACATCTGTCGCCGTGACCGCCAGTTCGACGTTCGAGTCGGGAGTAAGTCCCGAAACAGTACTCGCCGTCGTCTTCTCGCCGACGCGAACGACGGGTTCGTCGTCGACGTAGATGGTGTACAGTGCGACGCTCGTCTCGGCGTCCGTACTCGCTGTCCAGGACACCTGTGCCGACCGGAGTCCGACCGAATCGACGGCGAACTCTGACGGAGGATCCGGCGGTGAGGCGTCGTCGGGTGCAGTCGGGTCGCCACCCTCGTCGAACGTCATGTACCCCGGGACGCCACTGTTGCGGGCATCGGCGAGCCACTTCTTGGTGAACCGGCCCATGTAGTACTCCCCGCCGAGGAGGTCCCACTCGGCGGTGAACATCTGGGGGTCCCACACGGAGTCGAAACACCAGGCCGCCCAGCCGACGTTCGGGTGTTTCGAGAGCCAGAGCCGGAACTGTTCGCCCCACCCGGAAGTCGTCCCGCGCATGTGTGGGTCGTGCCCGTTCCCGTTCACGTCGAGATAGCCCCACTCGGTGATCATCACCGGGACTTCCTCGGCCGGGGCGCCGTAGTTGTCCTCCCAGGTGTCCGGCCCGTCGGAGGGATAGATGTGGCCGGCGTAGATCAGGTTCTCGCCCTCGAAGGGGGCCTCCGGTGCGAAACGCGTCAGCGACGTCCACTCGGGGGAGCCGACGACGATCGGTGTCTCGGGGGCCTCCTCGCGGACGAGGTCGATCCACGGCTGGGCGGTCTCGCGCCAGCGCTTCCAGGAGTCGAGGCCGTTCCCGTAGGGTTCGGTCGGTTCGTTGAACAGTTCGTAGAGGACGTGACTCCGGTCGGCGTACCGCGGTGCGACCGTCCCCCAGAACTCGCGGATCCGCTGGTCGACGTCGTCGGTGTCGTAGGGCTCGATCGTGTGGTAGTCGACTATCGCGTAGGCGTCGTTCTCCCGGCACGTCTCGATCGCGGGATCGAGGTAGTCGCTGGCGAACGTCTCGACGCCTATCTCGGCGATCGAGTTGGGTTGACACGGGATACGGATCACCCGCGGATACCAGCCGGCCTCGCGGTCGGTCGCCAACTCGAGCGTCTCCGCGTAGGAGTTCCCTCGCTGGTCGGCGTACCTGTCGGCCCACCAGGGGTCGACTGTGTTCACCCCGCGCAGGACGACCTCGTTACCGTCCGGGTCGACGACCCACTTCCCGTCGGTCCTCAGTCTGGGCGGACCGTCCTCCGCGTTCGCCGGCTCGCCGTCCGACCCACCGAGCGGTGAGTCGAATCCGAGACACCCCGCGAGCGAGCCCGCTGTCAGCGCCGCCAGAAAATGTCTGCGTCCTGTCTGCATATCACATGGTGTGACAATTTGATGATATAGGTTTCGCTTTCGATCGAATTTCGAGTCGTCGGTCGGTTCACAGTGCCGGAGCGTCAGATGACGCCGGTGACGGAGGCTGCTTCGCGGGCGGCGGGTTCGCTGACGCCGTCACCCAGAATCGTGTAGCGGTCGCGGATCTCGTGGGCAGTCGTGAGTGCCTCGATCACGACGTCGGCCGGAATCCCTAACTCTTCGGCCGTGGTCGGCGCGTCGATGCTCGCGAGCGCGTCGCGGATCTCCCGCCAGCGACCCTTCGGTCCGGTGTGGAGGTACTCGGTGATTATCGACCCGACGCCGACCTGGTGGCCGTGGAGCGCCGGTTCGGGTGCGATCCGGTCGAGTTGGTGAGAGAAGAGGTGTTCCGCACCGGAGGCCGGCCGCGAGGAACCGTCGATGCTCATCGCCACGCCCGAGGAGACGAGCGCCTTGACGACGATCCAGGCCGACTCCTCCAGTTCGGGCCGGATGGAGTCGGCGTTCTCGACGAGCATCTCGGCGGTCATCTGCGAGAGGGCGCCGGCGTACTCGGAGTACTCGACGTTCTTGAGACGGTTGGCGAGTTGCCAGTCCCGGACCGCCGTGTAGTTCGAGATGATGTCGGCACAACCGGCCGTGGTCAGTTCCCAGGGGGCGTCGGCCAGGATTTCGGTGTCGGCGACGACGGCGAGTGGCGGTTCGGCGGCGACGCTGTGGCGGGTGTCACCCTCGGGGATCGAGGCGCGGCCGGAGACGATACCGTCGTGGCTGGCGGCGGTCGGAACGGAGGCGAAACCGACGCCGACGTCCTCGGCGACCATCTTCGTGACGTCGATGACCTTCCCGCCGCCGACACCCACCAGATAGCCCGCGTCGACGTCCTCGGCGGCCGCGATGACCTCTTCCACGGCGCCAAAGGAGGCAGAGTCGATGTAGTGACTCGCGGGGTCGGTGCCTGCCTCGTCGAACAACTCGACGACCCGCTCGCCAGCGACTCTCCCGGGTGTGGGGCTGGTGACGACCAGTGGCCGCCCCGAGAGGTGGAGGTCCTCGATGGCCTCCACTGTCTGGTCGAGCACCCCGTGGCCCACCACCACGTTACGCGGCAGGCGGATCCACGTCGACTTGTCGAACATGGCCGTCTCTCCGCGGGGCCGGGGGAAAACGCTTGTCGTCGTGGACCGTGTTCTCTGGCGACTCCGTTCAGACCGTATCGAGTACGCCCAGCACTCGCTTCTCGGCGGCCCTGTCAGGCCCTTGCTGTGTCGAATCGTGGTCGGTCGCCGACGACGCCTCGACAGTCTCGGCGATGCCTTCCTCCGGGGAAATCGGCTCCCACCCAGCAGACCGAAGTCGGTGCGTATCGAGGACGTGTGGCGTCTCGCGATAGAGGGGGAAGTCCGTCGGTTCGAGTCCACCCGCGGCGAGTTCGCGCTCGCCCGCCGTCACCACCTCCACCGACGTACGGAGTTCCTCGGCGATCGCACCGACGATTCCTTCGAGGGTAAGAAGTCGCCAGTCGCCGACGTTGTACACGGCACCCGGGTCACTCTCTTCGGCGGCTACGCGGAGGGCTCGTGCCACGTTGCCCACGTAGGCAAGATGCCACAGACTCGATCCGTCGCCAGGGACGAGGACGCGGTCGTAGTTGGCGACGCGCTGGACCCAGTAGTCGAACCGGCGGGTGTAGTCGTGTGGACCGTAGACGACGGTCGGTCGGACGCTCGCCGTATCGACGCCGCGTTCGGCGGCCTCGAAGACTTCGCGGTCGCCCTCGGCCTTGCGAGGGCCGTAGGTCTCGTGTGACTCGTCGGTCGCCTGGGCCTCTGTGCAGGATTCGAGTGCCGTCTCACCCTCGCGTTTGGGGATCGCCTCCTCGCCGTAGGCGGCACCGCTGGAGACGTAGACGTAGCTGGCGTTTTCGAACGCGCGAGTCGCCTCGCGAACCTGGTGGGGATGATAGGCCACCAGGTCGACGACGACGTCGGGGTCGCGGTCGGCCGCCGCGTCAAGTGTGGCGTCGTCGTCACGGTCGCCTCGGAGGTGGTCGACAGCGTCGTCGTCGGCGAAGGGATTGTCGTGTTCGCCCCGCGAGACGATCGTCACGTCGTAGCCGGCGTCGCGGAACTCGCGGACGGTGTGGCGCCCGATGAACCGCGTCCCGCCGAGGAAGAGTGCGTGCTCGCTCACGCTCGGTCCGAGGGTTCCCGGACGCAAAAATCTCCTGCGTCGACGGTGAGCAGGCGACCGCTCTGTGTTCGGCGACTCGACCGACCGTTCTGCTGTCGGCAAACCGACCGAGCGTCCGGTCGCTGTCGAACCCCCAAAAGACATACACAACAGGGGATCGCAACTCCGCGTATGAACTCGGAGGTCCCCGGTTCAGACGGTTGCCCCAAGTGTGGTCACGACGAGGCCGACGTCGGCGGCGTCGCGATGACGAGCGACGGCCTCGGCAAGTTCTTCGACATCCAGACGAACAAGTTCAAAGCGGTCTCGTGTACGAACTGCGGCTACACGGAGTTCTACCGCGCCGACCGCTCGCGCGGGAGCGACGTGGTGGACGTCTTCCTGGGCTGATGACCGCCGGCGCCGGCGTCCTGCTCGTCGTCGTCCTCCTGCTCGGACTCGTCGTGCCCTTCGCCCTCTATCTCCTCGTCGACAGGGAGACCGAGAACACGACGCGGATGGACCGCGCGGCCGCCGAACAGGCGGTGCGACGAGACATCCGTGACGACTCTCACACCGACGGGTCACGCGAAGACGACCAGTGGGGCAGTGAGAGCGAGTGGGGGAGTGACAGAGACGACGGGAGAAGACAGTAAACAGGATCCACACCCGTCGACTGCTCGGCCGGTTCCGATCTCTTCACTGACTGGAACTGTCGTGTCCCTCGGCGAACTCGACGAACGCCTCCCGCGAGACGTCACACCGCACGGCCGGTTTGAACCCGCCGAGGTGCGTGCCGCGGTCGGTCCGCGACGCTGGGTCAAGCACCGCGGTGACGTCGTCGGCCATGTAGTAGTTCGGTCCCTGGCGGGTGTCACTGAGCCGCCGCGCCCGGTCGAGCAGGCCGCCGGGTTCCCGCCCGGGGACGATCACGACCGGGCGGGGTCGCTCGGTGAACTCGGGGTCGTGGTAGTACAGGTCGCCGTGACCCCCGAACCGTTTCGCGTGGGCGTTCTCGGGATGTTCGTCCAGCAGTGTCCGTTTCTCCGCCTCGTCCATCTCGGGGTCGAGCACTGTCGGCGTGTCGGCGACGGTGAAGTAGCCAAAGAGATAGCGGTGTTTGTACGCGACATCGGGACCGGGAAAGCCGCCGTAGAAGGCGACGACGTCGCCCGCGTCCAGTTCGCGGAGTTTCGCGACGTAGCCTGGCCGGTGTTCGCCGTAGGTGAGCGCGTCGAGGTTCGGGTCGTGGTGGACCGGTTGCTCGCGGAGCGTCCGTTCGTCGGTGAGCCAGTCACCGTCGCTGCCCGGCCGGATCCCGTCGAGCAGGTCGGCGAGGACGCCGTCGCCGTGGCGTCGCTCGATGGAGCTGTAGGTCGCCGTCTCGGTCGTCGCGCCCTTTTCGGGGATGGGGACGTACTCGAAGCGGCCATCGGCGTCGACGGCGGGGACAGGTCTGACGTTACCGGTGTCCGCACCGACACCGCAGAGAACGACGGTCAAAACCGCTCACTCTCGCAGTACGTCCTCGGCGCGCGACCGCTCATTCCCGCAGTGCGTCCTCGCGCTCGGTCGCTTCCAGGGTCTCCTCCTCGACGCTCGTCGCGACCACCGCGGGCTTGTACGCCCCGCCGTCGATGAGGTCGTGGTCCGAGACCGACGACTCGACGAACCGGGTGAACGCGCGCCGTTCCGGTGGGAGGTGCCCGTAGACGACTTCCTCCTCGACGAGGTCGTAGACCGGGATCCTCGGGGTCAGGAGCGTGTTCTCTCCGACGATGGAGTTCTCGCCGACGACGAATCCCGAGGTGACGCGACACCCGGCACCGAGCGAAACGCCGTCCTCGACGACGACGGGGGCGTCCTCGACTGGTTCGAGTACGCCGCCGATGAGCGTGTTCGCGCCGAGTTTGACGTTCTCGCCGATCTGAGCACAGGACCCGACCGTGTCACAGGAGTCGACGAGGGTGCCGTCGCCGACGTGGGCGCCGATATTGACGAAGGCGGGTGACATCAGGATGGCGTCGCCGCCGACGTAGGCGCCCCGGCGAATGACGGTCCCGTCGGGCGTGTTACGGGTGCCCCGTTCGTGGAGGTCGTCGGTCCGGCGCAGCGGAAGGACGTCGTGGTAGGTGACGTCGCCGTACTCGCGGGGTTCGGTCGGGCGCAGGCCGAAGTTGAGCAGGACGCCCTGTTTGACCCAGGCGTTTGCTTCCCAGGTGCCGTCGCGCTTCTCGGCGGCGCGGATCTCGCCGGCCTCGAGCGCTTCGAGGAACGCGTCCAGTGTCGCGCGGTGGTCGTCGGTCGCGTCGGCGGCAGTGAGGCCGTCCTGCTTTCGGGCCCAGAGGTCGCGAACGTCGGATTCGAGGCTCATACCCGAGCGATGCAGGGCCTAGGGCAAAACACCCCCGGAGTCAGTCACGACCAGTGTGACACGGCGGCCGAGACGTGCCACAGCGACCGGGACGTGGCACAAAACTTTTCTCCGAACCGGCGGACGTGAAAACACGATGACTGGATCCGAGGCGGGGGGCGGATCGCCGGACGAGGACGCTCGCCAGGCGGCGATACGGACGTTCGTCGTGGTCCTCGGATTCACGCCGATGATGCTGACCACGACGGGGTCGCTCAGTGAGATATCCACCGGGACGGCCGTCCCCGCCGGACTCGTCGGCGCAGCCGTCGGGGCACCCATGTTTCTGGTCCTAGACCGGCTCGATTTCCGGGACGTAAACGACGCGGTCGCACTCGTCGCGATGCTGGCTCTCGTCCCGGTCGCGGTAGTCGTCACGTGGCTGGTGGTCCCGCCGGGGGCGACGTCGACCTTCGGGGTCGGCTGTGCCGCGTTCCTGTGGGCGATGGCGCTCGGCGGCGTCTCCCGACACGTCGTGTGGCCACGATTCGCCACAGAAGCAGGGTGACCCGGCGTCAGGCCTCGTCGATGACCTGCCCGAACTCGTAGCGTCCGGCCTCTTTGCTAGCGAGCCACGCCGCCGCGTCGAGGGCTCCCGCCGCGAAGACCGCGCGGTCCTCGGCGCGGTGGGAGAGAGACACGACCTCGTCGTTGCCCGCGAGGACGAGTTCGTGCTCACCGCGAACGTCGCCGGCCCGCCGAGCGAAGACGCCGATCTCGTCCTCGTCGCGCGGGGCGTACCCCTTCCGGCCGTAGACCGGGTCGACGTCGCGCTCGGCCTGGACGGTTTCGAGAATGGTGTTCGCCGTCCCGGAGGGTGCGTCGACTTTCTGGTTGTGATGGGTCTCCATCAGTTCCAGATCGTAGCCGTCGAGTGCGCTCACGGCCTCGGTGACCGTCCGCAGGAGAACCTGGATACCACGCGAGAAGTTGGTCGCCTTGAGTACGGGGACCGACTCGCTCGCGGCGTCGAGTTCGGCGAGTCCGTCGTCGTCGAAGCCGGTCGTCCCGACGACCATGCCGACGCCCGCCTCGACGCAGGCGTCGGTCAGTGCGAGCGTGGCCTCGGGCACCGTGAAGTCGATTATCACGTCAGGGTCGTACTCGGCGAGTGCGTCGGCGGCGTCGGCCGCGTCGACGACGGGGACGCCGGCCACCTCGTCGACCTCGTCGACGTCGAAGCCGACGACCACGTCTACGTCGCGGTCGGCGGCCGTCTCGATTACGGTCCTGCCCATCCGTCCCGCCGCACCGTTGACTGCGATCGTGACCATACACCGACCTGCGCGCGCGAGGAGTCGAAGGTTTCGGCTTGGGACGGACCGACTCCGGTTTCGAGTGCTTCTCGAACGGTTACCTCGGGTGAAAAGTCCGTAAGAGAAACGTGATCCGCAGACAGCACCGCACTCGACGTCGTGCGATGAAAGCCCTTGGTCCGCTCGCTCACGGGTCACTGCGTTCCCCGTTCGCATCGAGGCCTCCCTTCGGTCGGCCTCGCATTCGCGGTCGCTGAGGCGACTACAATAAACGCGAGCGGCCCTCGCCCTTTCAGTTCGCCAGGAGGAAGTACGTGGCAGAGGGTATTTCGACGTGGAATAGTCGATAGCCGATTTCGCAGACTGTGTCCCCTGGCGGACTGGAAGGGCGAGGCGCGGGTGGCGCGACGCAGGAGCGCCACCATTGGCCGAACGGGGAGTGCGCGGCGCTCCGCGCCGCGAAATCGAGGCGGCACCGCCGCCTCGCGAACGACCCGTGAGGGGGGCTTCCATCGCACGATCGAGAGTGCGGTCGCACTGCTCCGAGCGACTAATTCAGTCACGGGACTCCCGTTACGCGTTCCCCGAGTCGCACCCACTGTAGTTTTGCCTCGAAACAGGTACTCGCGACCGAAGAAACACCTGCATGAGAACAGGTTACACAGGCCCTAAGAGTACGATATTTGCCGGAGCATCCGGAACCTTCTTGGTCGTCGTCGCGGTGGTATCCGACACGCCTATGACAGTACTGTGGCTGGACGACGTGACCGCGAGCGACTTCGACTCGGTGGGCGGCAAGGCCGCCTCGCTGGGCGAACTCACGGCAGCAGGGCTCCCGGTGCCGCCGGGATTCGTCGTGAGCGCGGAGACCTACCGGTCGTTCCTCGACGACACGGGGATCGCCGAGGAACTCTTCGAGGTTGTCGACGTCGACCCCGGGAACTCCGAAGCGCTCGCCCGCGCCGCCGAGCGCGCCCAGGAACTGATCCGGACGACCGACATGCCCGAGCCGATCCGCGAATCCATCCTCGCGGCCTACGACGACCTGGACGACGGGGCGGCGTCGGTCGCGGTCCGGTCGTCGGCTACGGCAGAAGATCTGCCTGACGCCTCGTTTGCTGGTGCCCAGGAGACCTTCCTCAACGTCGACCGGTCGCGCCTGCTCGATTCGGTCCGGGACTGCTGGGCTTCTCTCTTCACCCAGCGCGCTATCTACTACCGCAACAAGAAAGGCTTCGAGCACGACGTCGTCAACATCGCCGTCGTCGTCCAGGTGATGGTCGACGCCGAACGCAGCGGCGTCATGTTCACCAGCCACCCCACGACCGGTGACTCCCGCGTCATCGTCGAGGCGGCCTGGGGCCTCGGCGAGGCGGTCGTCTCCGGCGCCGTCTCGCCCGACCGCTACGTCGTCGACCGCGAGACCGGCGAGATCCTGGAAGTCGACGTCTCGACGAAGAAAGTCATGCACGTTCGTGACGAGGAGACCGGCGAGACTATCGAGCGCGCGGTCCCCGAGGACAAACGCGACGAGCGCGTCCTCTCCGAAGCGGATCTGGAACGTCTCGTCGAGATGGGCCAGACCGTCCAGACTCACTACGGCGACCCCCAGGACGTCGAGTGGGCCATCGGCGAGGGCGAGGAAGACGCCGAGACAGGTACCCGCGGCGATCTCCTCCTGTTGCAGTCCCGTCCGATCACGACTATCGACGACGAGGAGGCCACAGACGACGCGACGAGCGAAGCGGCAGGGTCGGCGGCACCGGCCGGGGACGACCCGGAGTCCGGCACGGCCGGCACCGCCGATGGCGGGACCCGCGCCGAGGAGAGCACCGCCGAGGAAAGCGACGACGGGGCCGGCGAGGTCGCACTGACGGGCTTCGGTGCGAGTCCCGGCAAAGTCGCCGGCAAAGTCAGGATCGTCCGGACGCTCGACCACCTCGACCGGGTCGGCGAGGGCGACCTCATCGTCGCCGAGATGACCACGCCAGACATGGTGCCGGCCATGGAGCGGGCGGCGGGTATCATCACCGACGAGGGCGGGATGACCAGCCACGCGTCGATCATCTCGCGGGAACTGGGTGTCCCCGCCGTCGTCGGCACCGGCGACGCGACCGAGGTACTCTCGGACGGGGAGGTCGTCACCGTCGACGGCGACAAGGGTACGGTCAGGCGGGGCGGTGCCACCCCCGAAGACGAGGACGAGGACGAAGCCGACGAGGCGACCGAACCCAAACCCGCGGCCGCCGCACAGGTCGGCGCCGGGGACCGGGCGGCCGCACTCGCCTCCAAGCCCATGACCGCCACCGACGTGAAGGTCAACCTCTCGGTGCCCGACGCGGCCGGCCGCGCCGCCGACACGGGCGCCGACGGCGTCGGACTCCTCCGGACCGAACACATGGTCCTCTCGACGGGCAAGACGCCCGAACGCTACATCGAGGAAGAGGGCGCAGACGCCTTCGTCTCGGAACTCGTCGACGGCATCCAGAAGGTCGCCGAGGCCTTCTACCCGCGCCCCGTTCGTGTGCGCACGCTCGATGCTCCCACCGACGAGTTCCGCGAACTGGAGGGCGGCGAGACCGAACCCCACGAGCACAACCCGATGCTCGGCTGGCGCGGCGTCCGGCGCAGTCTCGACCAGCCCGACGTCTTCACGACGGAACTGGCAGCGTTCCGCCAGCTCTACGACATCGGCTACGACAACGTCGAGGTCATGTTCCCGCTGGTCAACGACGCCGAGGACGTGATCCGCGCTCGCGAACTCCTCGTCGAGGCCGGCATCGACCCCGAGAAACGCCCGTGGGGTGTCATGATCGAGACGCCCGCCGCCGCCCTCTCCATCGAGGGGATCGCCGACACTGGCGTGGACTTCGTCTCCTTCGGCACGAACGACCTCACGCAGTACACGCTGGCGGTCGACCGCAACAACGAGCGCATCGCCGACCGCTTCGACGAACTCCACCCTGCAGTGCTCGATCTGATCGAATCGACCATCGAGACCTGCCGCGAGAAGGACGTCTCGACGAGTATCTGTGGCCAGGCTGCCTCGAAACCAGCGATGGTCGAGGCGCTCGTCGAGGCCGGCATCACCTCGGTCTCGCCCAACGTCGACGCCGTCCACGACGTCCAGCGCGAGGCCAAACGCGTCGAACAGCGCCTGCTCCTCGATTCCGTCCGCTGAGTCGCTGCGACTCCGTCGGCCGATCCACCGCTGGTTTTCTCGGGAGTCTATCGGGATGTGGGCGTAGACAGTCGGGACCGGGACCAGAACCCGCCGACGCGTGCTCAGCAGAAGTGGTCGGTGTACTGGTCGAGCGTGACCGAGGCGTGGGCGGGTTCGGCGACGGGGTCGGTCGGTTCGTCGTTCTCGAAGAGGAGCCACTCGACGTCGACGTCGCGGGCGGCCTCGACGACGCCCTCGATATCGAGGTCGCCCTCACCGAACGTGACGAACTCGCCGGTCGCGAAGTCCATGTCTTTGACGTGGACGAGGTCGACCGAGTCACCGATAGACCGGAGGAGAGGCGCGGGGTCGGCGCCGCCGGTACCGGCCCATCCGGCGTCGACTTCGAACTGGACGCCATCGGACTCCGCGACGAGCAGTTCGTAGCCGGTCGTCTCGCCCAGGTCGGTGAACTCGTGGGCGTGGTTGTGGTAGTGCAACTGGAGTCCGTGTTCGGCGAGGCGCTCGGCCAGCGCGGTGAGGCGCTCAGCGGTCGCCTCGACGCGCTCGCGTGTCTCGTAGTGTTCGGGGTCGATCCACATGGCGACGACGTCGTCGGTGTCGAAGTCCTCGGCGGCCGCGACGTGGGCATCGAGGTCGTCGTCGAGTTCGTCGGGTGTCGTCCCGATACTCGAGACGTCGAGTCCGTGTTCGATGAGCGTCTCGTGGACGCCGTCCGTGTTGCCGTCGGTGCCGAGTTCGACCCCCTCGAAGCCCGCGCGAGCGATGCGGTCGAGTTTCGCGTCGAGCGGTTCGTCGAGTGCGTTGAGCGTGTAGGGCTGGATCCCGACCTTCATTACTCGCTCTGGGGGGGCCACCCTTATCCGGTTTTGGTCATCCGTCATGTTCTGCCGGGAACGGCTCTCCTCGGACGGTCGCGAGTGTGGACTCGAACCCGAGCACCGGGATGAGAAGCGCTATCCGTCGTCCGGGCCCAGTCGGGGGTATGAAACAGGCGATCGTCGCCCGGGCGGACCTGGGGATGGGCGAGGGGAAACTCGCCGCGCAGGTCGCCCACGCGTCGCTGATGGCCTACGAGAACGCCGACCGCCTCGACAGGTCCGAGTGGAAAGGCAGCGGCCAGAAGAAGGTCGTCCTCAAAGCAGACGGCGAGTCACAGCTGTTCGAACTCGCCGACAGGGCCGAACGAGAGGGCATCGCACACGCCGTCGTCCGGGACGCGGGCCACACGCAACTCGAACCGGGCACCGTGAGCGCGCTCGCGGTCGGGCCGGCCCCCGACGACCTCGTCGACCGTGTCACCGGCGACCTCTCCCTGTACTGACTCGCGTTTTCTCGGGCGATCGCACCGGTAGAGTCGCCCCGAAATCCCAGCTCAGGCTTCGATGATGTCGTCCTCGTCGCTCTCGGGGATGCTGAGGTCGCCGTCGAGCACCGTCACCGCGCGCCCGCCCACCGTCGGCGCCGTCGGGTTCGCTCCGAGTCCGCCCTCGTTCTCCGTCTCTGCCGACTCTTCTGGTTCCTCTGACTCCGCTGATTTTGCCGATTCGTCTCCTGTTTCGGCATCCTCGGCATCGCCACCCGCGTCATCCGCGTCTCCCGTGTCACCCTCGTCGGCATCGTCGCCGTGCCCGTCGCCGTCGCTCTCGGCCGGTCGGGACTCCGGGGGGTGACCGGTCCGGACGAGCACCCGTCCCGGCCGGTCGAGGAAGTGGCCCTGCTCGCAGACCAGCGGGTCGGGCTGGTCGAGCGCGCCGTGGTGGCGCAGATACGCACAGACCGCACCGCTCGCCGTCCCGGTCACGGGGTCTTCAGGGATGCCCAGACGCGGCACGAACGCGCGTCCGTGGAGTGTCGAGGCTCTGTCGAGCGTGTCGAACGTGAACGCGTACAGCCCCTGGGCGCCGACCGATTCACACAGTTCCGCGATAGCGTCCAGGTCCGGGTCCACGGCCGAGAGTTGCTCGAAGTAACTCACGGGCACCAGCAGGAAGGGGAGGCCGGTCGACGCGTACGAGAGCGGGAGGTCTTCGCCGACTTCCGTCAGCGCCGGTTCGTCGAGGCCGAGCGCGTCGGCGACCCGTTCGACGTCGAGGTCGACCGGGCGGATCTCGGGTTCGGACTGGGTGAACCAGACGGTGCCGTCGGGTTCGACCTCGACGTCGAGGACGCCCACGTTCGTCTCGACGGTGTAGGAATCGGCGGTGATCTGTGCGCGGTCGTACAGCGCGGCCATCGCCGCGACGGTGGCGTGGCCACAGAGGTCGACCTCGCTCTCGGGCGAGAAGTACCGCAGGCCCCGGTCGGCGTTCTCGCTCTGGCGGACGAACGCCGTCTCGCTCGCGCCGAGTTCGTTCGCGACCGCCGCCATCTGGTCGTCTGTCAGGCCGGTCGCGTCCGTGAGGACCCCCGCTGGGTTGCCCGTCATCGGCTCCTCGGTGAAGGCGTCGACCAGCTGGACGCGTCGCGTCTCGGTCATGACTCGGGCAACGGCCACCTCTCCCTTGACCCCTGTGGTCGTTCGGGAGGAGAGACTAGCGCTCCGAAGACGTCGTCGAACTGTTTATAGGATGGTTTGTACGTAACTGGGATTGCAGATCGGATAGCTGTGAGACATACGTGGTCCGCGGACAGCACCGCAGTCGACGTGGTGTGATGAAAGCCCTCGGGTCGCTCGCTCACGGCTCACTCCTGGTGGTCGTTCGCCGTTCGCATCGAGGCCTCCCTTCGGTCGGCCTCGCACGCGGTCGCTCAGCGACATATCCTCGCTCCGCTCGGATAGGGGTCGCTGAGGCGACTAAACTGCACGCGAGCGACCCTCGCCCTTTCAGTCCGCCAGGAATGTCCGGTTAAATAGGCTGTCTCGACGTTGAATGTTCGGTGGCCGACCCCACAGAGTGTTTCCCCTGGCGGACTGGAAGGGCGAGGCTGGGTCGCGGCGAACACAGTGAGCGGAGTCGCCTGAGCGACCCCTATCCGCGCGACGCGAGGCGCTACGCGCCTCAAAAGCGAACGAGGAGGAACGACCCGTGAGCGGGCGGTGCGGAGAGCGCGGATATGTCGATCAGCGACCGCGAGCTGCAAGGCGCTACGCGCCTGTATTGCGAGCGAGGAGCGAAACGACTCGCGAGCCCGCCGAGGGCTTCCATCCCACGAGTACGACTGTGGTCGAGAATCCCACGAGCGCGGTTTCGGGAGCTCTATCAACTCAAAAATGCGTCTACCCGCTCGTCCCGTCGATCCAGTCGACGAGGTCGGTGACGACGGACTCGGCGACGTTGTCGTGGAAGTTGTACTCGGACCCGAGCGATGGTTCCGACCCCGACTGGAACAGGTGCGAGAGAGCGGGATAGACTGTCGTCTCCGTGTCCACACGATTCGCGAGTTCGGACTCCCACACCTGAAAGTCGCCTTCGACCGTCACCTGGTAGTCCCGGCCGCCCTGGCCGACGAAGAGGGGCGTCTCGACACGCCGGGCGGTCGCGACCTGATCGTAATCGAGCAGACTCGACCACCACGAACCAGGGAGTCCCTGGACCCGCTGGTCGGCGGCGAACTCGTCGTTCTCGACCCGCGTGAGCGCGTCGTCGACAGCGTCGATCTGCTGGCGTTCGGCGTCGCTGAGCCCACCAGCGACCGAAAGCACGTATCTGACCTGCTCGCGGACGACGTCGGTTATCGGCCGTGCGGTCGCGGCCAGCATCGCCCCGCCCGCCAGGTCGGCCCGCTCGGCGATCCGCGGTGTGCAGGTCGCACCGAGACTGTGGCCGACGACGTACCGACGAGCGGGGTCGATTTCGGGCTGGTCGCCCAGCAGCTCGACCGCGCGGACGGCGTCCTCGACGACGATCGTGTCGATATCCCAGTTTGCGAGCGGGACGTCACAGGCCGCCGTGCGCTTGTCGTAGCGCAGGACTGCGATCCCGCGGGAGGCCAGCCCCCACGCGAGGTCCTTGAGCGGTTTGTTCGGCCCGATCGTCGAGTCGCGGTCGTTCGGGCCGCTCCCGTGGACGAGGACGACGCCGGGGACTGTGCCACCGTCACTACTGCCGCCACCGCTCGCACTCGCAGGCACACTGAGCGTCCCGGGTAGCGAACAGTCCGAGTCTGAGTCCGAGTCAGAGCCCGAACCCGTGACCGTCACCGAGCGCTCGGCGAACGCGGACTCGTCAGCGTAGCCCGGCGAAGAGTACTGGGCGGGGAAGAGTAGGCCGGCGATAGCGCCCGCGCCGTCGACCGTACACCGGACGGGCTGGTCGGCTTCCGGGCAGCGAACGGTCACCACGACCGCTGGCTGGCCGTTCACACTGGTCTGCTCGACGCCGACGATCTCCTCGAAGTCGCCGTGCTGTGCGGTGAGCCCGAGCCAGAGGCGCTCGAGCGTATCGACCGTGAGCTGGTTGGCGGCGGTCGGCGCGAGTCGCCCGTGTGCCGACTCGTAGGCGCCGTCGGCGAGGTCCTGGACGAACGCTCGCGCCGTCGTGGCGTCACTCGGCGTCGGACTGGCCGTCTCTGTCGGTGCGTCGGTGGCGGTGGGCGTCGCTGTCGGGGACGCTGTCGGCGTGGCCGTCGCCGTCGGTGTCGGGGCGAGCGTCGGCGTGACCGTTGGGGTCGACCCTGGCGTGGCGGTGTCGTTCGTCGACTCGTTACACCCGGCGAGGGCGCCGGCGAGCGCGAGACCCGCGGCGCCACGGAGGAATCGTCGTCTGTGGAGGGCTGTCATCACCGGCAGTTGTCCCGGTGGGTCAATATATTCCCGAGCACTGTCTCACTCGCTGCGACGCGGGCGATAGAGTCCGACCGAGCAGTCGTCGATAGCGAATCGACCAGTCACCGGAGCCGCTGTTCGACCGCGCCGACCGCGAGTGTCGGGAGTTGGCCGACGATGGCCGGAAACGTGAGGCCGAGCTGGTCGGCGAGCTCCGTCCCGTCGAAGTAGCCGGTGATCGACGTGATACCGTCGTCGGAGACCGTGATGACTTCCAGACCGTCGAGTTCGATCCCGTTTCCCGTCGGCGGGAGCCCCTCGAACGGGCCCTCGTGGGCCCCTCGTATCGTCCACTCGGTGACGAGCACGAGTTGCGCTCCCTCGTCGACGGTGGCGACGGGATCCTCCTCGAACCGGACGTCCGGAAAGCCCGTCGTCGTGTCCACGACGAAGTCGGCGATCTCCGTGCGCCCCAGTGGCTCGTCCAGTGACGAGTCGACGTAGGTGCCACCGGGTGCGAACTGCTCGACGACTGCGTCGGGGTCGTGGTCGTTCCACGCCTCGACGTACCGCTCGAAGTATCGTCGTCTGTCACCGGTCGTCGGTCGCGGCCTCCGTCTCGACGTGTGGAGCGGACTTCGAGGGGCGTTTCGACGACGGACGGTCGGGACTGCGACCGAGACCGAGTCGGGACTGTTCTGGTCCGAGCACACGGGCGACGGTACGCGGCCGGAGCAGTGACGCGGGCGACTTTTCCATGGAGATGACGCGCATCAGCGCGACCCGCAGGTCGGGGTCCGAGTGTGCCCGCCGCCGGAGACGGCTGAGATAGCGGGCGAACAGGTCCGCGCCCCGGGACGGCGACTCGGGCGTCGCCGAGAACTGCGCGTCGGCGCCGACGGCCATGGTCCACGCCGTGTCGACGACCGACGCGGCCCGGTCGAAATAGCGTGGGGCGAGTCCGTCGAGTCCGCCGACCCCCAGAGCGCGATGCAACTGTAGCGCCTCCAGCGCCGCGACCGACATGCCCTGCCCGTAGACGGGGTTGAAACTCACGACCGCGTCGCCGATCACGACCAGTCCCTCGGGGAACCGGTCGAGGCGCTCGTAGTAGCGGCGGCGACTCGACGGGAACGGGTAGTAGTCGACCTCGCCCGTCACGGACTGCTCTCGCAACAGTCGCTTCAGTTCCGGGACCGGGAGACTCGACGCGAACTCGGTGACGCCAGCCAGGTCCGTCGGCGGGTGGTCACCGTGGACGCCGTGGACGTTCACCAGCCAGCGGTCGCCCTCGACCGGGAAGGCGGCACCGCCACGGACCCGCGGCGCTTCGGCCAGCGCGAGGATCGTGTCCCGGCTCTCGGGCGGCCGCTCGACCGGGACCGTGCTGTATCCGACGTCGATCGTGACTTCCTCGACCGGCGGGGCGGCGTAGCCGTTTCGCTCCAGCCAGTCCGGCGTCTTGCTCGTCCGACCGGTCGCGTCGACGACGAGGTCCGCCGCGAGCTGTGTCTCCTCGCCGGTCTCCTCCCGGAACCGGACGCCGTCGACTGCGCCCGACTTGCCGAGCAGGTAGTCGGTGACCCGACAACCGGTACGGACGTCGACGGCGCCGGTGTCGGCGATCCGACGTCGAACGATTGCCTCGAACAGCGGGCGGGTCGCCGTGTATCCCGGCAGTCGCCGTGAGCCGTCCGCGAGGAACCCCCCTTCGGTGTAGAAATCGATGTCGCTCGCACCGTCGATCAGGAGTCCGCCGGCCGCGAGCAGGTCCTCGCCGTACCCCGGAAACAGGTCTTCGAGCGTGGCCCGACCGGCTTCTTGCAGTGCGTGGATGTGTCCCCCCTGGGGGACACCGCGCCGGATTTCCGGGTCCGTGGGATACTCGTCGGCTTCGAGGACCGTGACGGTCGGGAAGTAGTCGGCCAGACAGCGCGCGGCGAGCAGGCCGGCGACGCTCCCGCCGACGACGACCGCGCGGTCACCGACAGGCCGGGCCAGTGTCGCGTCGTATCGCGGCGTGTTCGCGAGCGTCATCGGATACCCTCCCGCGGGTGCCGGTCACGACCGCGACTGCGGTGGTCGGGTCCCCGAGCGCGGCGGTCGATACGCGTCCGAACGGAACGGAGTCGAGTTGCCATCCTGAGTCCTCCTGTGGGCTGGCGCCCCTGTCGTGGAGGCGCACTCGCCGGGCGTTCGCCCGACGCCTATCGCACACTTCGGGCCAGACCCCAGTCAGCGTACCTCGTGACGAGATACTCGGGGCGTGAGTCGACACCCAGTCAGCGAGAGGGCGCTCCCGTCACGGCTCGCCGCTCGCCGCACCCGCCTCGGAGAGCGTCCGCGCGTCGACCCGGACGGCGTCGGCCAGATACTGGTCTATCAGGTCGTGTGCCCAGGACAGCACGGCCTCGTTGTCGCTGACGATCGGTACCCCGTAGGAGTCGTCGATCGGGCCAGTGTCGCTCCGTTTGATCAACACTCTCCCGTCGAAGATCATCAGGTTGCACGGGATCGGCGGGTCGCGATAGAAGACGGTACCACCCGCTTCGAGGACGTCCCGCCAGCGATCACGGCGGTCGGGGCTTTTGACGAAGTGGTCGACTACCTCCCGGGTGGTCACCGCCTCGACGGCCAGTGCGCCGGTGACGACCTGTTCGTGCAACGCCCGCTCGAACATTCCCGGTGGGATGAGGTGATTCAGCGTCCGGAACTCCTCGGACTTCCGGAGTAGGTCGGTCATGTACTCGACGGCCTCGACCGGGTCGTCGTTTACCGGTCGCCTGACCGTCGCGTCGCTGAACTCGTGGAGGCCGATATCCAGTTCGTCGGTCGGGAGCCACGCCACCGCCTCGCCGAGTCGGTCGACGGCTGCCACCGACTCGACGAACGGGTGAAACTCCCGAACTACGTGTGCTCCGGCGGCCGTCGCGGCGTACTCCCCGTCGGCCCGTCGCTCCGCCCAGCCCCGCTCTTCGAACTCGTTTACGATACGGTCGAGTGTGGCGCGCGAGACCTCTGTCCGGTCGGCTAACTCCCGGCGCGTAGCCGCTCCGTCCGCGAGCGCGCCGAGGATCGCCACGCGGTTCGCCGACCGCGAGAGGTAGTCGACGTCCGCCAGAGCCCCCTCTGGGACCGCTTTGTCTCCGCTAGCCATAGGTGACTATTCGTGCTAGTCAGTAACAAGGTTTCGCCCGACAACCCACGGCCCCAGCATCCGCTCAGTGGCCTCGATTTCCCCCGCTCGAATCGGGCCTATTGCCGCGAATCCTTGCTCCGTGGCGTCCGCTCGTGGACGTATTCGAGCGCCCCGATGTACTGCTCGGCGGACTCACCGTCCAGTTCCATCAGGCGCTCGCGGAGTTTGGTCGGCGTCATGGTTCGCGTTACCATACATCACAGTGGCGCATAAGTGTTACTCTGAGCACATCTAGACAAAGCTGAAAGCGCACGAGAAGCGGTCGAGAGGTGTCGAGAGTAGAGAATTCAGTCGGCGACGGCTTCGCCGGATGCGGAGACGGCGCCGGGGTCCTGGATCCACAGGTCGCCGAACAGCTCGTCCTGCTGGAGGCGGACCTGGCCGCGATGGGAGAGAAAGAGCAGGCCGAGAAACGTCTGGACGCGAGATCCGCCAGCGGACTCGATCTCGCGGTAGAGCACCTCGACACGGCCCTTTTCGTAGTGTTCCCGGACCGCACCGTAGACGTCGTCGATGATCTCGTCGATGTCCTCGGTGTGGACGCGTTCGGTCACGTCCGCCGCCGTGGGCTCGTCGTCCATCCGCAGGTCGTCGCCCGACCGGTAGTCCAGTTCCTGGGTGCCGCGTTGATACCCCGACGGCGAGCCGCTGGTGTCGTACTCGCGGGACTCTTTCCACCAGTTGTCCCGTTCGGCGTCGCGCAGGTCGCGCACGAGTTCGTCCAGTGTCTGGGGCATCCCGCGGGCACGCTTTCGCTCCAGGCGGCGGTCCATCTCGGTCTCCAGCGCCGCGAACGGGTCCGGCCCGTCGACCGGTTCGTCGGACACCATCGCCTGCTCCCACGGGTCGGGTTCGGGCTCCTCGGGTTCGTCGTCGGCCAGCATCGCGTCACCTTTCATCCGCAGGAGGACGCTCGCGTAAAACAGCGCTCGCCCCGACGTCCGCAGGTCGCCCTCGTCCAGTCTGTCGAGGAACTTGTCCGTCACCGCCACGATGTCGATGTCCCACGGGTCGATCTCGCCGTTCTCCGCGAGGTCGACCAGCACCTCCACCGGTTCGGCGACCTCCTCGTCTTCGCCCTCGCTCTCGTCTCCGTCCTCCTGTACGCTCTCGTCAGCTGCCTCGACGTCTGCCGACTCGTCGGTGACCGGTTCGTTCGGTACGGGGCTGTCGCCCGTGCTGGCGTCTCCACCGCTGTCTCCGTTGCTGTCGCCGCTACCGAACAGTCCGTCTGCTGTGTCACCGGGCGCCTCCCTCTCCTCACGGGTCGTTTCACTCCCCGTTCGGTCTTCGGAGGCGCGTGGCGCCTCCCTCTCCTCACGGGTCGTTTCACTCCCCGTTCGGTCTTCGG
>Ga0207771_100087_pt1 | contig 66679 bp, 63 predicted proteins | sample A23M2SouthBayCA_2_FD_187731 | JGI IMG/M metagenome (GOLD analysis project Ga0207771, IMG submission 187731) | Aerobic enrichment media microbial communities from Eden Landing Ponds, California, USA - A23 M2 (2) (SPAdes) | ecosystem: Environmental > Aquatic > Marine > Unclassified | place... | reverse complement strand
ACGATCGCAGGTGGCAAAGGCGGTGTCGGGAAGACGACGACCGCCGTCAACGTCGGCGTCGCGATGCAGGACGCCGGATACGACGTGGTCATCGTCGACGCCGACCTCGGGATGGCGAATCTGGCAGCCATGCTCGAGATCGACTACGACACCAGTCTGCACGAGGTACTGGCCGAGCGCGCAGCGATCAGCGACACGCTCACCGAAGGGCCCGGTGGCGTGACGCTCGTACCGGGTGAACAGAGTCTCGAAGCGTTCGCGGACGCCGACCCAGCCAAGCTTCGGAAAGTTATCAAGACACTGTCGAACGCCTACGACGTCGTGCTCATCGACACTGGCGCGGGGCTGAGCCACGAGGCGACCGTGCCGCTGGGGCTGGCCGACAGTGTCTTGCTGGTGACGACGCCCGATAGCGTCGCGATTGGCGACGCGGGCAAGACTGCCCAGCTGGCAAAGCGGGTTGACGGCGAGGTGATCGGCGCGATTCTGACGCGCGCGGAAGCCCAGGAAGAGATCGACGAGGTCGAGTCCAAAGTCGACCATCCGTTACTCGCCGTCATTCCCGAGGATAGCGAGGCGACGACGGACGAACCACTCGTGTTGAACTTTCCTGACAGTCCCGCCGCTGAAGCCTACCGGCGACTGGCGACCGCACTCGAACGAATTCTCAACGGCGAGCCCGTCGACACCATCGTCGAAGAGGAGACCGAGTGGTTCCCCTCCGGTACCGACGGCAACGATGACGAGAAAGACGACGACGAAGGAAGCGGCGGCGTTCTCGGTCTGTTCGGCGGCTAGACGTGTCCCCCACCACGACGTGCCGACTCTTCTAGATCGCGTCCTCGAAGGAGACGCCCCAGCGTTCGTCGTCGTAGCTGCGCTGGCGCTCGCTCTCGAAACGCTGTTCGATCGTCTGCCGGAGCATCTCCTTGCCCTCGCGGTCGATCCGGGCGAGTTCGTCGGCCTTCGCGACCGGTCGCGGCGGGCCACGTTCGGCAGCGACCTCACGCAGGACGTGCTTCGTCAACTCCTCGCGAACGGCCGCGTCGCGCGTGATCGCGTATGGCGCTTCGACCCGATAGGTCAGATCCAGCCGGGGGTCGTAGACGACGAAAAAGGTCACCTCGTAGGCCTCGGGCGCTAACTCGAATGTCAGATCCAGACCATCGCCCTGCGTCGAGAGGACCCTGTCGGTCCCCAGTCGCGAGCGGAACCAGTTGGTACAGGTCAGTGCGTCCGTGCGGCGCTCGCCATCGTCATCACGGCGCTCCAGAATCTGCCCGAAGAACGCGGCGTCGTTGGCCCAGGGTGCGTTGGTCTTCGAGCGCGCGATCCGGGTGATGGCGTTGCTCGCGCTGTTCTTGACGAAGCCGATCAGAGGTACCTCCTTCTCGACGAAGCGCTCGACGAGGGCGACGTAGTTCTGGATGACGCTCCGCGGACGTTCGTGATCGTGCAGCAGATCCGCGAGTTCGGGGTGACGGTCGGCCCACTTCAGCAGGCCCGTGGGATAGATCGGCCCGTCCAGAATCAGCAGATCCTCCACGAGGTCGGCCTGCAGTTTGGCGTGGTGGCTCTCCGCGAGATAGAGTGCCAGTGCGTGGACGACAGTCTGGGCGTAGCGATCGACCCGCGGTACCTGGATGATGCGCTGTTTCGTGTACCCTTCGTCGTAGCCCTGCCAGTCGTCTTCGTCGACGTCGATTGTCGCGTCGTTGGTGTGGGCACTGACGACGACCGTTCGCCCGCGATGCAGATCCAGGTCCGAGGGGACCGAACTCATCGCGGCCTGTGCCACGTCCAGCACGAGACCGTTCTTGAACGTCGTCGGGTTGATCGTCCCCGAATCAAGCCCGTGCTGGGTGGGGTAGGCCGACTCCGAGAGTGCGGCGTCTTCGAGGTCGACCACGCGGCGGCGCTGTTCGTCCAGGGGTTCGAGGACGGCATCGCCGTCGACCACGAGCGGGTCGAGAAACTCTTCCCAGACCGTTTCGGCGAGGTCCCGGTGATCGGTGTCGCTGACGCCGTCGCTGAGGCGACCGGCGAGTCTTGCGATTCCGTCGACGTGCACCGGATCGAGCGTCATGGGAGAGGGAAGTTACTGATGTTCCCGAGACTCGACGTGTTCGTTGAGGATGCGGACGACGGCCTCGGCGACCTCCTCGAAGTCCTGCATAGTCACGTCGTCAGTCGTCAGGAGGATACCGACACGCTCGGTTCCGACCCGCAGGAGATAGCCGTTCTCGAAGGCCCGGATCGTGAACTTGTAGGGTCCGAGTTCCGTCTCGGAGGTCTTGTACGCGTTGTTGGTATCGCGAAAGCCGCGCCACTCGTGGCCGACGAACGTATCCAGGTCGGCGTCCCGTTCGAGGTCGTCTCGGAGGTACAACTGCTCAAAGTTCGATCGATTGAAGTAGATCGCCGAGCGGAGGCTATCACCGATTCCCGTCCGGGAGATCGCGACGAGTTCCTCGGCGAGTGAATCAGACAGGATGTTCGCCATATCTCGGCCGACACTCGCCACGCACATAACTCCGATGGGAACCCGCTGTCGCCTTGGAACACTCCAGTCTATCGGGACGTCACAACGACTGTCGATGCGTCCTAAGTTTCCTTGTACATTTCAGGGACTCCCCAAAGGGTATGTACCCGTAACTTATCCCTCTCCGATTCAGGCCCATAAATGCGCAGAATGAGTGAAATCCCTCATAGAAGCAAAAGTACTAGTAAAGAATTAGCCAATGACTATGACAAATCAAAATCTCATGGCAGTAAAATGTCCGTTCCCCTGAGCCGCCGGTCAACGCTCGGGATGTTTGCAGCGCTGGGGGGCGCGGGGCTGTTCGGGACGCCAGCCGCGGCCGACGAACACGACCCGGAGGACGTCTCGGTCGACGACGACCGGCCCGTCGGGACGGAAGCGCTGCTCCAGTTGATCGAGGATGAGTACGGAGATATGTTGACTGAGGAGGACATCGAACAACTGGAGGGAGAAGTCGCGTCCAACCGGGAGGTGTCGATGTCGATGCGGGACTTCGACCTCGCCAACGGTGACGATATGGCGATGACCTTCCGCGCCTACCGGGGGTCGTACTGATGATTCCCGACGACGAGGTACTGTTCGAGTCGGTCCCGGAACTCGGCCGGCGACTCCGGGACGGGGAGTTCACGTCCTACGAGTTGACGCTCGCGTACATCGACCGACTGATGCGCGTTGGACCCACCTTGAACGCCGTCCAGACAATCACCTATGATCGCGCCATCGAGGCCGCCGAACGCGCCGACGAGGAACTGGCAAACGGGACCGACCGGGGACCGCTCCACGGCATTCCCTTCGGTCTCAAGGACCTCATTGCCTTCGAGGGATACAACACGACGTGGGGGGCAAATCCCTACCGCGATCAGGAGTTCGACTACGACGCGACGGTCGTCGAAAACCTCCTTGAGGCCGGGGCAGTCCCGATAGCGAAACTGGCGAACGTCGAACTCGCCGGCGGGATGGGTTACTCTCCGGAGACGATGACGTTCACCGGGAAGGGACACAACGTGTGGGCGCCGAACGACGAGGACGAGTGGAGTGGTGGCTCCTCCAGCGGCTCCGGACAGGCCCCCGCCGCCGGACTCGTCGGGTTCGCCATCGGCACCGAGACGTGGGGGTCGATCTTCTCGCCGTCGATAAACGGTGGCCTCGCGGGCCTGCGGCCGACCTACGGTGTCGTCAGCCGGTACGGCGTGATGGCCCTGTCGTACACGATGGACAAGGTCGGCCCGATGTGCCGCACTGCCGAGGGTTCACAGGCCGTCTTCGAGGCCATCTACGGCTCGGATCCGATGGATCACACCACCTCCGATCGGATGGATCTCATCGAGGAGGTGTCGCTCTCTGATCCGCCGGAACTGGCGGTCTTCGACGCCGACCCCGACGACGAACACTTCCAGGCGTCGCTTGATACCCTCTCTGAGTTCGCCGAGATTACCGAGATAGAGATGCCGGACCTGCCCGCCGCGCAAGCGGCTCTCACCATCTTCCCCGCGGAGGCCGGATCCATATTCAACGATCTCATCGCATCCGGCGACGTTCAGGAACTGACCGATCCCGAAGGGAGTATCGGCGGCTACGCCTACGACACCATCCTCGGGAAGGACTACATCACCGCCCAGCGGGTCCGCAAGCGGATCCAGGAGGAGATGGACGACCTCCTCGAACCGTACGACGCGCTCGTCACCGACGGTCGACCGATCAGCGGGACGACGAACCTCTGTGGCCTCCCCGGACTCACCCTTCCCAACGGCTTCGACGACAACGGCGTCCCGACGTCACTGGTCTTTACCGGCCGTGCCTTCGACGATATGAAGCTGTTCGAACTTGGGACGATGTACGAGGAGCGGACCGACCACATCGACCACTCGGACCTGCTCGGTACTCTCGGTGAGGACACCTTCGACCGCGAGTTGTAGCCGCTCGGTGACCGGTCGGCGCTCCCTTCGCCACCGGATATGAAAACCTAATACGCCGCCGAGTGAACGTTTCGGGTATGGACGTCGGACTCGTAATTCTGGACGGCTGGGGACTCAACGACGACGAAACCGTACGCGACGCCGTCCGCGCTGCGGACACGCCCAACTTCGACAAGTACTGGAACGCCGGCGCGCACAATCGTCTGGACGTCTCGGGCCGGCGCGTGGGCCTTCCGGAGGGACAGTTCGGCAACAGCGAGGTGGGCCATCTCAACATCGGCGCGGGCCGCGTGGTCAAACAGAACACCACCCGGATCACCGACGATATCGAGGACGGCACGTTCTTCGAGAACGACGAACTGGTCGCCGCGATGGACCACGCCGACGAGCACGACGGCCAGGTCCACTTCATGGGACTCGTAAGCGATGGGGGTGTCCACTCCCGACAGACCCACCTCCACGCACTCATCGAGATGGCCGCCGACCGCGGCGTCGAGGCCGTGACCCACGCGTTCATGGACGGGCGGGACACCTCGCCGAAAGGCGGGGAAGGCTACCTCGGAGAGTTGCAGGACGTCATCGACGAGAACGGTACTGGCGAGGTGGCGACTGTCACTGGTCGCTACTACGCGATGGATCGCGACCAGAACTGGGAGCGCACCAGGCGCGCCTACGACGCCATCGTCTCCCGAGAGGGCGAGTACCACGCCGAAACGGCCGTCGAAGCCGCAACGGAGTCCTACGACCGGGAGACGACCGACGAGTTCATCGAGCCGACGACGATCGAGGGCGGTGCGACGCTCGATGACGGCGACGCGGTGATCTTCTTCAACTTCCGCTCGGACCGCGCCCGGCAACTGACGCGGATGCTAAACAACATCGCTCCGGACTGGGAGTACGACCTCTCGCCGCCCGAGACGTACTACGTCTGCATGACCCAGTACGACAAGACCTTCGGCCTCCCGGTGGCCTACCCGCCGAACCAGCCCGAGAACACGCTGGGCGAGGTCGTCTCCGCGGCCGGCCTCACGCAACTCCGGCTGGCCGAATCCGAGAAGTACCCCCACGTCACCTACTTCCTCAACGGCGGCCGCGAGGTCGAGTTCGAGGGCGAACACCGTGAGATCGTCGAGAGCCCGGACGTACCGACCTACGACCATCAGCCGGAGATGTCCGCCGAGGAAGTGACCGATACGGCCATCGAATACATCGAGACAGAGGACCCGAACGTCCTCGTGCTCAACTACGCCAACCCTGACATGGTCGGCCACACGGGCGATTTCGAGGCGGCGATCACTGCCGTCGAAGCTGTCGACACCGAACTGGGCAAACTGGCCGAGGCGATCATGGCTGCTGGAGGCCATCTGCTTATCACGGCCGACCACGGCAACGCCGACGACATGGGCACCGAGGACGATCCCTACACCGCGCACACGCTCAATCCGGTTCCGATTATCTATCTCGACGACGAAGGGACGGACGGCGGGCGCTCGGTCCGGAGCGGCGGTACGCTCGCCGACATCGCGCCGACGATGCTGGAGATCATGGGGATCGAGAAACCCACAGAGATGACTGGCGAGAGTCTACGAGAATAGCGATTCGCGAGAGCCGATGGCACCAGCGATACCGCCGATAACTACAGGGTAAACGATCCCCATGAGAAACAGTGCCGGGAGCAGTTCGGGCTGGATCGACAGCGAACCGCCACCGTAGTTGCCCGTCGCTTCCACGGAGAAAATCGATATCGCGCCAAGTAGTGTCGCGGCCGCGTATCCGACAGCCAGCGGGACGCCGACTGCGGCCCCGTCTTGCCATCGTTCGGGGACTGGAGTCGCCTGACGCACGACCGCCAGCCCAGCGAGATAGAGGACGACCATCGGCACGAGATAGTAGAGGAAATCGGGGACGGTCGTCGTCGTGGAACTGTAGGCCTCGACGAGGTAGTTGGATGTCTGGCTCGTCACTCCGCTGGTGCTCGACGCCGTCTCAGTGATTTCGACTTGGTGGGCGTTGTAGAGAAACCACCCCGCGAACTCGGTCACACCATAGTAGGAACTCTCACCTCGATCGGGAAACTCGACGACCAGGAGAAGCAAAAACACGAGGAAACTGACGACATACGCCGCGACGCCAGCGACCACCGCTGGAACGACCGGAACATGTTCGAGAGATTTACGCGCCGCTGCGAGCGACTGCTGTTGCTGTCGGCTCTGTCGAGGCCAGTCTGCTCGATGTCTCGAATTGCCTGGCTGGGCTGCAGGCGTCCCAGTGTGCTGGTCGCCCGTGCCAGTTCGCTGGGTCGCTTGCCCACCCTGGCGCTGTTCGGTCGGCTGCTGGGAAGCGTCTCCAGCGGGAGCCGAGGCCGGCGTACCCGCGGTCGGTTGCCTGGGCCGCTGTTGGCTGGGCTGTGCCTGTCCAGCGTCTCCTCGACGATCAGGAGGCGGCGACGACTTCGGATGTGGTGGTAGGACCCGCTCACGGAGTTTCTCGATATTGAGTCCACACTCGGGACAGGTCGAAGACTGTCCGTCGAGTTCGACCTCACAGCGTGGACAGTTCCAGTCCCGAACCACGTCCCTGAGTTTCCCGAGTGGAAGGCCACAGGAGCGACAGTAGTTCACGTCGTGGCCGATGTCAGTCCCACATCGAGGACACTCCATCATGTAGAATATACAGGAGATGTCACTTAGGTCTGCTGCCGTCAGTCGGCGTCGAGAGGCCCCCGGGGAGACGCGATCGATCCGAAATCAACGTACGTTCCGAACCAGATTCCGCCGAGCAGCAGCGCGAACCCGCCGCCGGCCACCGCGAGCGCGTCGAAGGGGCCGACGAGATCGGTAATCTGGCCCAGTCCGACCGCCAGTGGCGCGCCGGCCGCGGAGACGGCCATCGAGACGCCGCTGAGCGTGGTCGCCCGGCCGGCCGTCCCGATTCGGTCGTTGACGTACTGTTTCACCAGCGGGTCGAGGGCACCACGGACCCCCCGGAGGGCGAACAGTGCGCCCATCGCCACGAACGGGGCGACCAGACTGACCAGCGACAGGGCCGCCATCACGGCCACGCCACCCGTGAGCCACCTGCGAAGGCCCACGTGCTGGCTGATCCAGCCGGCCTTCGCGCTCGCGAGCGCCGCCATCCCGGTGAAGGCGGCGTACAGCAGGCCGAGATGCGGAACAGCGAGCCAGCGCAGGCTGATCGGCTGGGTGAGTCGCGACATCGCTCCCAGCAGGCCAAGCGTGAGCGCGACCCCGGCGACGATCCACCGGAGCGAGGGCGCGGTTAGCTGGCCCAGTACCGACCGCATCTCGCCGACAGTCAGACGGTCCCCCGGATCGACGGCGATGGTCGGCAGCGCCAGGAGTGCGACGAGGCCGATCGAGCGGACCGCCCCCGTCACGAAGAAGGGATAGGCGAGCCCGTAAGCGGCGATAGCCCCGCCGGCGATCGCGCCCGCGGCGCTGGCGCTCAGCTGCAGGGCGCGGCCCCGGCCCTGAACGCGGGTGAACTGGTCGCTGTCGAGCCGACGATCCAGCAGTTCGTACAGCCAGGCGTCGCGGCTCCCGGACTTGAGGGTCGCCCCGAGCGCCCACAGGAGGTAGATGCCAGCCAGCGGGACGAACGCCGTCGTCAGTCCCATCGTGAGCACACCGACGATGGTCAGCGTGTGGCCGACAACGAGGCTGTTGCGCCAGCCGATCCGATCGCCGACGAATCCAGTGGGGAGTTCGCCGGCGACGATGCCGATCCACCAGATCGCGTCCAGCGTCATGATCTGGCCGTAGCTCAGCCCGCCCGCTCGGAGGTAGACGACCCAGATCGGTGCCCACATTCCAACTGTGCCAGCCGTCATGTAGACGTAGTAACTCCCGATCGGCCCCGGCGAGAGTCGGCGGCGAAGCGCGGCGAGTGACTGCTGCAGGTCAGCCATTCGATGTGTTCGACAGTTCGCCTCCTACCGGGAAAAGTGATTTCTGAAGCGTGTTTTGGTAGTCGAAGTGGTAGGTCGTGCTACTGGCTGCAAATCTGAAATATATTTGACTCCTGGGGTGCCGAACTCCTGAGGGTGTCATAGAAGAGTTCTCATACCGTGATCACGGTACTTCCCGGATCGTCTCCGCGTTCGATTGGTGATTGCGACGATGAGACGCAGACACAGCGCAAGGAACACCTGCGCTCGTGCGTGGACGCAGCCTCGGGCGTGCGTTCGCCCGAGGCCGCAGTCCTTGACCGCATCGTTAGTTCGTTCGACGCCGGTCCGGCGGTTGTACGTCTCGTCTAGCGTCGATTGCTTCAGTTGAACGTCCTCGCTGTGATTCTCGATTCGGTCTTCGACCCTGTACTCGATATCGAGCGGGTCGTCGGTGTTTCGCGCGTTGTACGGGGCGACTGGCACGACCCCTGTGGTCAGCAGGTGGTCGTGCCAGTCGAGCGTGTCGTAGGCGCTGTCACCAACCATCCAGATCGGCTTGGCGACGGCGAGCGCGTCAAGTGTGACGCGCATCGCCGTCTCCTCTGGCGCTTGCTTACTCTCTGTGAACTCCGCTGCTATCGGGATCTTTGATCCGGTCGAGACGATCGTGCAGCCGTATCCATAGTAGTACTCTTCGGCGGTTGGATCGTAGCACTTCGAGGCGTCTTGATCGGCAGGCAGTGCCCTCACGTCGGTTGAATCAATGCAGTAGGTCAAGTCGAGCAGGCCGCGACGGGCGGCCTGCTCGACGAGTCGGTCGAAGACATCGTCAACAACGTGTTCGAGGTCGGTGAGAAAGCGAGTGACAGCGTCTCTCGACGGCGGTCGATCGAACCCACAGCTCAGCCAGACAACCGTATTCCGAAGCTCCCGTTCAACCGGACGAATGCCGTAGATGTCGCGGTAATAGCAGTGAAGGGACCCACGCATCAACTCTGGTGGTTCGTGTTCTCGTGTTCGCCCCGTCTCCGCCGGGGCGAACACGTCGAACTCTTCGAGACACCCGAAGGAGAGATGCTCAAACAACGCTAACGTCTCGGTCTCCGCGACATTGAAGAACGAGTCTACCGAAGAATGATCTTGCAGGGTCGCTGGGCTCATATCACCTCAGCGTTCACCCTGCTCTTTGGTGTGCTAATCGTTCTATGACACCCTCGATTCTAACTATTGGCCGTGTCGCAATGCGATATAGAGTTTGCCGCTGGTACTCTCAATTGAGAAGTCACAGCTCATTGCTGTTTTAGTCGATCACTGGAGCGGTTCGACGAGGAGCGACTGGTAGTGATCTGCATCAGCGTACTTCACCAGCCGGAGTTGGCCGAAAATGAGCAAACCAGACTCTGTGACACTCTGATTGCTTTGTGCCAAACTTATCTATTCTCCGTCGTGACAGTGTAGTTCTAGTGGTTTTATATAATGCCGTTTTGGACTGGAACTATGGGGAAGAGGAAAAGGAATCAAAACTCAAAGAGACAACGTTCTTCTTCCCGGTCCAGAAACCGGATATCCCAACCATCATATTCGACAACTAATTCATCGAGATCAGAAAGAACGCCAGAGGAGTGTAAGGAGCTCTATGGGGTTGAGCCATATGCTGACGGTCAGGCAAAGAAACTCACAGATATGGGGTTCAGGATGGGAGTAGGAGTTGTCCGGCGGCGTGTAGAGGAGGGGATGCCCATCGAGATCATGGACGACTACGACAAGATGGACGCCTTTCGTGAACGCCAAAAAGAACGTCCAGCTGCGGTCCCGAAGGACATCGAGCGCCAGAACGCAAGATCAGTTCAGCGAAGTGAGAAAGCGGCTGCAAGTGATGAACCTGCAGGTCAATCCGATGTCCCCGATTCAGTCCGAAAAGTCATCTCATCCGCAGGACAACCATTGGAATCGTCGGTCCAAAACAGGGTTGAAGAGCGGATGGGTGATCACTTGGGCGATGTCCGGATTCATACTGGCTCGCAAGCGGCAAAGGCATGTGAGGATATCAGCGCTCGTGCGTTCACAGTAGGGAACCACGTGGCATTCAATCGTGGAGAGTACGAGCCAGAAAGTCCAGAAGGTCAATACATATTAGCCCACGAATTAGCTCATGTTCGGCAACAAACGGATACTGTAGTGTCGATGCTTCCAGCGGAAGACGTGGGACTGGAGATTGATCCGGACCCTTCCCTCGAACGAGAGGCTGAAGAAACAGCACAGCGTGTAACAGACGGTAGTACACTTGGTGTAGAGAAGCTGTCGGGTACAGATGTTCATGTTCAGTCATTGGCCGCTGATACGGTCAGCGGCGTCTATCGAGTAAGTCAAAAATCAATCCGGCCAGAAGCAACGGATGATCACGTCCAATCTCAACAGGGGAAAGCTGCCTCTGGCCAGAAGCGTAACGCGATAGTACAACGACACCCAAAAGATGGGTTCTCAAAAGACGATGGACTTGAAACGACACGCATTATTCGTACTTCGTTAGCAGAGGTGAAGAATGACCGAGGCGCGAAGAGATCTGGAAATGTCGCATTCGCCGAGATTAATATCAATGAGGATGCGTACGCATTAGTCGCTGTAAGCGGCCAAAAGAGCCCAGGTTACACCACACAGTCACCAACTGACGATGAACGAACCTTTGAGACCATTCCAAGTGGGGCGATGCCGCGAAAGAATGACACAGAAGTGAAAATCCTCGAGAGACTGTCTAAAGAATATGGCAAAGAAGATGAAGGAACCGTCCATCTATTTACGGAATTATCCCCATGTCGATCGTGTTCACGTGTGATTGATCAATTTGAACAAATGTTCCCGAATATTGAGGTGAAAGTCAGCCATGGTGAATGAATATCAAAGGCGTATTCGTCAGTCTATTAGCCAATTGCAAGAGTCAACTATCCTCGAAAATGGTGATATCGAAGGTTGTGATCGCGAGGAAATTCAGGAAATCGAGCAGAAAGAGGATGTGTCACTGCCAGCTGCATACGTTCTATTTCTCCAAGAGATAGGGAAATCGGCAGGGGATTTCCTTCGCGGTGATGACTTATATTTCCCAGAGATGATTGGCCTCAAGAATGGTGCAAACGAGCTAATTGAGGAAAGTAATGCGGCAGTTGAACTAACTGATTCAGAATTTGTGTTCGCTGGACATCACGATTATGTGTATTTGTACTTCGACACAAATCACGACGAAGATCCGCCTGTATATCGATATGTTGAGGGTGATGAGAACTCTGAGAAAGTGTTTGAGCACTTCTCAGAGTGGGTGGAATCCAGTGTTCAGGATGAAATCTCTTTGGCGGAGTACTAATATGGTCTAACTCTCGGACAGGCTCTACAGCCGAAAGTGTCAGGCAGCTACCAGCAGTGGTGGACGTCGTCGTAGACGTGTTCCTCGTAGATGTCCCGAACGGCCCCGTGAGTCTCGTGAGAGAGTGGGTCGAGGTCGGCCGCGGCGATATTCTCGCGGACGTGCTCGGGCGAGGTCGAGCCCGGGATCACAGTCGTGACAGCCTCGAAATCGAGGATCCAGCGCAGCGTGAACTGGGCCATCGAGGCCTGCACGGGGACGAGTCGGCGCATGTCTTCGACGGCAGCCAGTCCCGACTCGAAGGGGACGCCCGCGAAAGTCTCGCCGCCCTTGCGACCCACGCCGGCCTCGACGCCTTCCTCGGCGGCGATCCGGCGATGATCCTCTTCGTCCAAGTGGCTGACGTCGTGGATGGCGTCGGCCAGCAGGCCGGAGGCCAGCGGAACGCGGACGATGATCCCGACATCCTCGTTCTTCGCGCGCTCGAAGAAGCGTTCGGCGGGACGCTGGCGGAGGGGGTTGAAGATGATCTGGACAGACTCGACAACGTCGTACTCGATCGCTTTCGTGGCTTCCTCGACTTTCTCGACGCTGACGCCGGCGTGGGCGATCTCGCCCTCGTCTTTGAGGTCTTCCAGCACCTCGAACGTCTCCGGTTCGTAGAAGGCGGCGGTCTCAGGGCAGTGCAACTGGACCAGATCGAGCGTATCGACGCCCAGGCGGTCCTGCGAGCCCGCGACAGACTCCCGGAGGCCGGCCTCGGAGTGGCGGCCGTCCTCGTCAGGGCGGGCCTTGGTCGCGACGCTGATTCGGTCTGCGTCCTCCCGGTGGTCCAGTACGTCGCCGATGAGTCGCTCGGCGCGGCCCTCGCCGTACACCTCGGCGGTGTCTACGAAGTTCGACCCCGAATCGAGCGCGGTGTGGATCGACTCGATCACGTCCTCGTCTTCGACGTCGCCCCAGACGGGGCCGACGTTCCAGGTGCCGAGGCCGACTTCTGTCAGTTCCATGCCAGTCGAGCCGAGCGTGCGTCGGTGCATGGTCTATCCGTTGGCCACCATCGAGAAAAAGGGTCAGGCTACGTCGTTCCAGAAGTCAACCGTCTCATCCACGTCGTAGAAGCCGTGGAAGTCAGCGTCTTCGGGGTGACCCGGTGGCGCGCCGACGTAGACGCCGAAGGACTCGCTGTCGGGATAGCGCACCACGTCCGGGTCGACCATCGTCGAGAGAGCGAGATATCGAAGGGTCCCCTCGCCATCGTTGATCATCCGGTGGGCCCCCGACTCGCCCGCAGGGAGGACGACGTAGTCGCCAGTCTGGAGGGGCCTGTGGTCGTCGGGTCCGCGGATCTGTCCCGTCCCCGAGAGGACGTAGATCGCCTCTTCGTTGCTGGTGTGATAGTGGTAGGGCCAGGCGCGCTCACCCGGCGGAATCTCGTGGAGGCTACACCCCAACTGCTCGGCTTCGGTGTCGGCGGCCAGGCGCTTGCGGCGGAAGCGTGCGTGGTCGGTGTCGTACTCGGACCACTCTCGATCTGTCTCGCTGACGATCTCCATACGCCGACGTCGAACCGGACGCCGAAAAGCCTTGAGCGCGTTACGTCTCTGCCGTCCGACGAATCAACGCCGCCAGATCGTCCCAGAATCCCGGTTCGTACTTCCTCGCGCTGTCGATTGTCGGCCGAGCGTTGGTCTCGTTGACCACGGCCCGGTCGTCGGTCACCAGTAAATCCACACCCAGATAATCGATATCAAGCACCTCGGCTGCCCGCTCCGCGAGATTTCGCAGTTCCGGATCCAGATCGACACCCTCGGCCTCGGCCCCGCGATGGACGTTGTGCTTCCACTGACCGCGTTCGTGGGCGTCCGCCGGGAGGCGTCGCTCTACCGCGCCGACGTACACTCCGTCGACGAGCATGGCACGGTAGTCACGGGCGTCCGGGAGGTACTCCTGCAGAAGATACGACCGGTCGCCCGTCGCGCGGTAATCGTGGACGAGGTCGAGATAGTCCGTGACCCCGAGCAGCGAGTCCAGATCCGCGACTTTGGCGACGCCGGTCCCCCTGGTTGTGGAATTGGGCTTGACCACCACAGGTGGTTCGAAGCGCTCGGCCGCCGCGGTGACGGCCACGTCGTCGACAGGATTCGAGACGAGGGTGGTCTCGGGGACCGGTACCCCGGCTTTCGAGAGCCGGGCGAGTACATCAGCCTTGTTTCGCGACCGAAGGATCGCCTCACGGTCGTTGACCCACGGAACGTCGAGCGCCGCGTCGACGACTCCCCCTTCCATGATTCGCGAGGGGTAGACGAAGCCGACGTCGACCTCTGGGAAGTCCGGCTTCGACAGCGCGAACGAGCGCTCGTCGGGCTGAACACCGATGACTTCGATTCCGCGGTCGGCGAGGGGGGCCTGCAGCCGCTCGAACGTCTCTGCCTGGGTCGTGACCGCGAGCCGGAGCATACCGGACGATTTGTGCTACCGAGAAAAAAGCTACCCGTTCAGACGGTCGGTTGTAACGATTTACCGGTATGACCGCACGGATCGGGCGGTCAATCACGAACAGACTTACAACCGACCGTATCACCCACCGCTCACCGGCGGGAACAATGCGAGTTCAGTGTCAGCGCCAAGTGTCGTCTCGTACCCATCCGCGGTCTCGAAGGGGTCTGCGCCGTCGACGAGGAGCCGGATGTGCTCGGCCAGTTCGCCGTTGTCACGCACTTCTGCTTCCAGTTCGGGGTACTGCTCGAACAGTGCGTCGAGTGCCTCGCCCACGGTCGCACCCGATTCGAGGTCGAGGACGACCTCTTTGTCGCCGGTAATCTCGGCCAGGTTGGCGAATAGCTTCCAGTACATAGCTGGATGACGGCGACGCGACACAAAGAGCGTTCCGCTACACCGACGTGGTAGCCGCGGCTTCGACTTTCCGGATGGCTTCGGGCGTCGCGAGTACGTAGACCGACTCACCGGATTCGAGAACTCGTTCACGACCCGGGAGCGTTTCGACGTGCTGGTCGTCCGCCACACCCGAGACAGCGATGACCATCACGTCGAGTGATCCGACTGGCGTTCCATCGAGTACGCTCCCGGCGTCGATCTCGACGACGCCCATCGTCTCTGTGGCAGCCCGGAGCAGCGAGGTGAACTCCCGATCCGGCCGCGAGTCGACCGAGAGTGTCACCAGCCGGTAGCGTCCGTCCGGGTCAAGTTTCGACGCATCGGTCGCGTCGATCGCGACCGTGACGATCTCGCCTGCGGTTGCCCGAACTTCGGCGTTGCAGATCCGCTCGCTGCCGTCGCCGCGCCAGATCTGGACGATGTCGCCCGCGCCGGCCGCGTATGCAGGATCGGCCCGGATCGCTATCGCCGTACTCTCCGGTGGGAGTGTCGGCCCGATCCCCGCTGCCCGGCGACCGAGTGCGAGGTACGTGACGGTGCCGTCCTCGTCGAGTTCGACGTCGACGTGGCCGACGCCATAGTCAGTTTTGAGGCGTGCAGTCAGACGTTCACGGAGTTCAGCGACGGTGATCCGTCGCGGGAAGATGAACGACTCGCCCGCGATCTTCGCTTTGGTCTCCTCGGGAACTGGGTCGTAGCCGACGATGTCGTCGATCTCGTCAGGAATATCGACGGTTATCACCCGCCCTACAGCCTTGACAACGCGTCCGACCTCACCCGAAATCGTGGGCACACCCGTCGTCGAGAAGACATCGACTGCGAGTCGGTCACCGACACGCTGGCCGGCCGCACTGGCGAATGCGCCAGCAGCGATGACCCCGATGTGAAAGAGGACCGTCCCAACGTCGACAGTCGCCCCCGTGTTTATGACTGCACCAAGTGCAACCCGCGTGTTGAGATCGATCGCGATCACGCTCAGCCCCACGAGGACCACCAGTCCAAGCGGGGCACGCTGATCGGCGTACCAGCGATAGACGAACGCACAGATCGTCGCGACGATTCCTGCACCGACCGCCAGGCCGCCAGCCCGGGCGACCATGTGCAGGAGGTCGCTCGTCGCGCCAACAGTCTGGAGGACGATCACGCGACCACCTCCGCAAACCGCTCCAGCGCGTCGCTTGTACCGACAGCGAACAGTTCGTCACCGGCCGACAGCATCGTGGTTCCCGACGGTGCGAACTGCCAACCGCCCGCTGTCCGGACCGCGAGGATGGAAACCGCGTCGGACGCGATAGGCTGGGCGACACCGATCGGGACGCCGTCGAGAGCGCCACCACCCCGGACGGTCAGCCGGCGGAAGCGGTTCCCGGTCCGGCGCAGCAACGAGAGTACCTCGTACTCCCGCCGGATTCCCTGGGACTCGACGACTAGCTTCGCGCTATCGGCCCGGAGCAGGGGTCCCACGTCCGTCCGCGATACGGCCATCGTCGCCTGTCCCTCGCCGCCGCTGGTCGTCGGTGCGCGAGACGGCGGCGGCACCGACTCCGGCTCGCCCTCTGTATCTTTCGGCTCTGTCGGTGGTTCGGGCTTTTTCTCGGCGCTGGCTTCCGAGGAGCGCGCGCTGACGATCGGGGCCCGGACCGTCGCATCGTCGGTGATCGCCGTGACGATGTCGCCGCGTGCGAGCCCAGTGGGAACGAGCCCGTCGACAGAGACTGCCCGTCGGCCTGATTCGACGCGGCGGGACAGCCCCGAGAACGGCGGTGCGGCCGCGACAGTCGCCCGCCCACGCTCGTCGATCGAAACAGTCGCGTCCCCGAGATCGAACTCGGTGCGAAGGCGTTCGGCCAGCCGAACTTCGAGTTCCGAAACCTGGAGATCAGCGGGGAAGCGCCAATCGCTGTCCCGTATCTCGGTCCGAAGGTCCTCGGGCAGCGGGGGATAGCCCTCGATGTCGTCGATCTCGCCGACGACGTGGATCCGGACCTCGTTTCGCCCAGCGACGACATCGACCAGATCCGTCGAGAGCGTCTGCTCGCCAATTTTTCGCAACGAGAGTCGATGTGGGACCGTGGTCCCGAGCTGGTCGCCTTTCGAGTGGGCGTAGAGAGCCATCATCATCACGACGAGCAGGCCTGTGACGATCGTCGGTGCATTAGCCGACGCCATGATCGTCGGATCGCTCAACGCGAGCAGACCGCCGTTGATCCCCGCGAGCGCGACCGCAAGGACGACGACACCGAATCCCGGGAGCGTGACGTTCGTGATATACTTGAACAGAAATCCCAGCGCACCGGAAACCAGCGCCGGGATGATGCCGGTCAGCACGCCGAGGTAGATCCCGTAGATGACCGCGATCGGAAGCGGAGTCGCCATACGACTCAGACTCGGACGCCCAGGGTTTAGCTCCTGCGACCAGTCTGCATCGGCCCCCAGGGGGTTGGGGGCTATTGCAGGTCGGCAAAACTGTCGAGCGACGATCGATCTCAGCAGGCATGAGATGGCCTGATACAGCCGTAGTTTCAGACGAACCTCGTGGGACTGGCACGTCGTAACGAATCACCTGAGCTGATTTAGGCCACACGAAAAATTGTTTTTGTTTCTGAAAGATATAAGAAGGCAGAGCCCCAACAATCGGGTGTAATGAGCACCCAGAAGACTGTTCGTCAGGAAGCAGGAACCGTCGAGGAGAACGCCCTCCGGCTGGACACCGAGAAGGCAGAGCAGATCATCGAAGCGCTGAACACCGACCTCGCAGACGCGTACGTGCTGTACCACCAGCTGCACAAGCACCACTGGAACGTCGAGGGTGCGGAATTCCGCGACATCCACGTCTACCTCCAGGAGGCTTACGAAAACGTCGAGGCGGCCGCCGACGAGGTCGCCGAGCGACTGCAGGCGATCGGCGGCGTCCCTCACGCCAGCATGGACGCCCTCTCGGCGCACGCGACCGTCGAACCTGAGGACGAAGACGTCTACGACATCCGAACCTCGCTCGAAAACGACCTCGAAATGTACGGCGACATCATCGAGAGCTACCGCGACCACATCGAACTCGCCGAAGGGCTGGGTGACCACACGACGGCACACATGCTGCGCGAACAACTCGAAGACATCGAAGAAGACGCCCACCACCTCGATCACTACCTCGAAGACGACACGCTCGTCACCGAGAGCGCGACAAAATAACGACGAGCGCTACTCGACGTTCGGCGCTTTTTGGTCCGTTCGACCGGGGAGTTTGATCGCCAGTTCGACCGGCTCGCCGAACGGAAGGGCAGTCCCCGGCCCTCGGCTTCGCGAGCAGTGAAACGGCACCCCCCGGTCGTCGTATGTTCGTCACCGGGCAGAGACCTCTCTGGCTACGATCTGCATCTCAGTCTTCGTTGTACTCGCACATGTTCATTGTCACGTACATCTCGTAGCTGCCATCGTCGTCGTCACTGTAGGCGAAATAGACGCCGTAGCCGACGGCGTCCCACCCCTCTCGACGCATAGCCTCGTCGTGGGGCGGGGAGTCCTTCCAGGCTTGCACCGTTCGGCTGGCCAGTTCGTCGGCCGTTCGCAACGGTTCGTCCGCACCCTGCAGCGGCGCGTTCGCCCAGGATTGAAAGATATTCTCACCGTAAAGCTCCCGACAGTGGCCGCTCCCCCATCGGTCCCAGGCCCGCTCTCCGTCCGGGTTCTCGTGTGCGAAATACCCCCGGTCCCACATATCCTCGCTGTGGGCCCTGGAGACGCTCGCCAGCGCATGACTGTATTTGAGGGGTTCTTTCCCGTGCTTGATTCGATACTCGTTGACCTCTTTCGCGATAAACCGTTGGACATCTTCCGAGGAGACGCGCCAGTTCTCCCCCTCAGCGATGGTTTGACCGGGATCACCACTGAATGATAGCTCGCGATCCCACGCCTTCTCGGTTCGCGGCGGGTACGGCGGTGGGTCCGGCCCGACGATCTGGGATTGGTCGGTCGGTGTCGGAGTGTGTTCGGTCGGTTTGGCAGTGTCCGGTGACTCCGTCTCTCTCTGCAGTGTCTCAGAGTCGAACGGATCAGTCTCCTGAGGAACTGACTGGCTCGCTGTATCGGTCGTGTCCGGTTTCTTCTCCTGGATACAGTCGAGATCAGTGACCGTACAGACGCCGACCAGTCCAGCGAGTCCGATCATCCCCAGAATAATACCGGCCGCAAGCCCGACTTTCAGCAACGACCCCAGGGCCGCCAACAATCTCGTCATTGAATGACTTTGTGTCGTTTTTCCGTACGGCAGGTTATAATTGTATGTCCGAATTATCAGTTTCTGTACTGGGGCTGTACCAGGATATTCGAGAGAGCCGTGTCAGAAATTGGTACTGTCGTGGCAAGCGTGCAGTTCAGACTGCTCGCAGCCCAGATACGGCACCTTCGCCACCGTGTGTTATTGCTCGCTCAGCCACACCAACAAGCCCTTCTGGGCATGAAGTCTATTCTCGGCCTGGTCCCAGACGATCGCGTTCTCGCTCTCGATGGACTCCTCGGTGACTTCCTCGCCGCGATGTGCGGGAAGGCAGTGCATCAGTTTGCGGTCGCCGACGAGATCGGTCGTGACCTGAAAGCCCTCGAAGGCTTCGAGTTTCTGCTCGCGCTCGTCTTCCTGACCCATGCTGACGAACACGTCCGTGTAGACGACATCGGCCTCGGCGACTGCGGCCTCAGGATCATGCGACGTCTCGGGAGCGTTGCCGACTGCGCCGGCACGCTCCAGCACGTCATCGTCGATCTCGTAGCCTTCGGGCGTGGCGACTGTCAGATCAAGTCCGACCATCGCCGCCCCGAGGACGAACGACTGGGCGACGTTGTTGCCGTCCCCGACCCACGCCACGCGAACTTCGTCGAACCCACCGAAGTGCTCGCGGATAGTTAGCAAGTCGGCCAGCGTCTGGCAGGGATGGGCGTCGTCGGTGAGACCGTTGACGAAGGGAACGGTCGAATACTCGGCCAGTTCCTCGGCATCGGCGTGATCGAACAGGCGGGCCATGATCACGTCGACGTAGCGCGAGAGCGCCCGTGCGGTGTCTTTGACTGGTTCGCCGCTCCCGAGGTGGATGTCGTCCGGACCCAGGAAGATAGCGTGGCCGCCGAGCTGGGTCATTCCAGTCTCGAAGGAGACCCGCGTTCGGGTGCTGGGTTTCTCGAAGATCATCCCGAGGGTCTGATTGTCGAACGGTTCGGGACCCTCGCCGGCCTCCTGAGCGGCCTTGATCTCGGCCGCGCGGTCGAGCACAGTTTCGAGTTCGGCTGGCGTGAGGTCGTCGATGTCGAGCAGGTGGCGTACCATTGTCAGTCCTCCAGTAGGGTTTCGGTCGCGTCTTTCAGCACGGCGACCGAGTGGTCGTACTCCTCCAGGGGGAGGTGTTCGTTGGGGGCGTGATCCAGATCCGAATCGCCCGGGCCGTAGGTGACCATTGGGCAGTCCCAGGCCTTCGCGTAGACGTTCATGTCACTGGTGCCGGTCTTGCGAAGCAGGCGCGGATCGCCACCGCGTTTACGGATCGCAGCGCGGAAAGCCCGTGCCGGCGCAGTCCGGGGGCTCATCATCACGGGCTCGACCTGGTCGTCCCAGTGCACCGTCCCGTTTTCGAGGTGGCCGTCGGTAATCTCGCGCACCTCGTCGGTCGTGTACTCCGGCGGGACCCGGAGTTGCAGCCGCATGGTCGTCTCCACGGAGAGCCCGTCCTCGGAGATACCGCCCTCGATGCTCGTCGGCTTGGCAGTCACGCGCTCGAAGACCGGGACCCAGTCGTCGGGTTCGAACTCCTCTTCGACGCGCTTCCACCAGTTGATCGCGTCCTGAATGGCGTTGTCGTCCGGTCGTGAGGAATGGCCCGACTTGCTCGTCGCGACGTAGTTGCCGCCCAGCAGACCACGATAGCCCAGCGTGATCCCCTCCCAGCCGGAGGGTTCGCCGTTGATCACGGCCTCGGGTTCGGCCTCGCGGTCCTCGACGAGATAGCGACCGCCGCGGGAGTCGACCTCCTCGCCGACGACGCCGACGAACGACGCGCCGGTCTCGACGGCGACGACGGCCATCGCAGCGAGCGGCCCCTTCGCGTCGACACTCCCGCGGCCCCAGAGGACATCGACTTCCTCGCTCGTATCCTCGTCAGTGGGTTCGCCGCCGAAGCGGGCGTCCTCGCGGGGCATCCGCTCGACCCGCACTGGAATATCGCCCGGCACGGTGTCGATGTGGCTCGTCAGGAGCGCGCCGTCATCGGCCGGCGCGCGGACGTTCCCGATGTCGTCGATCCAGACTTCGCGGTCGTGTGCCGCGAAGAAGTCCGCGAGCACCCGTGCCGCCTCGTCTTCCTCGGGCGTGACCGAGGGCGTCTCCACGAGGTCCACGAGCAGGTCGCGGGCCTCCTCGGTCGGAACTGTCGCAGTTGGGATGGTGGCACTCATGACTCGATCACGAGGTCTTCGAGGGCCTCGACGACCTGATCGGCCTCCGATTCGGTGATGGTCAGCGGCGGCAGCAGTCTGATGACTGTGCGGCCCGCCGGCAACGCGAGGATCCCATGTTTCATCGCGAGGTTCTTCAAATATCGGTTCGCGCCACGCTTGACCTCGATGCCGATCATCAGTCCCTCGCCGCGGACATCCCGGACGTGCTCGCCGAGCGCGGCGTCCAGTTCGCTCACGAGATAGTCGCCGATCTCCCCTGCGTGAGCGGGAATCTCCTCCTCGACCATCGTCGAAAGGGTCGCGCCCGCCGCCGCCGAAATCACGGGGCCGCCCGAGAACGTCGAGGCGTGGCTGCCGTACTTGTCGGCCACCCAGTCCTTCACGAGGGTCGCACCCACGGGAAAGCCATTTCCGAGTCCCTTCGCCGAGGTGAGCATGTCCGGGACGACGCCGGCCTGTTCGCAGGCCCACAGTGTCCCCGTCCGGCCCATCCCGGTCTGGACCTCGTCGAAGACGAGGGCTGCACCAGCGTCCTCGGTAATCTCGCGGGCGGCCTGCAAGTATTCGTGAGAAGCGGGGTTGATCCCGCCCTCGCCCTGGACCGGTTCGACGATGAACGCAGCGGTGTCCTCGTCGACGGCCTCCGCCAGCGCCTCGCTATCGTCGTAGGGGACGAACTCCACGTCGCCGATCAGCGGCTCGTAGGGTTTCTTGTACTTGTCTTTCCAGGTCGTCGCGAGCGCACCCATCGTGCGCCCGTGGAACCCCTGCATCGTCGCGACGATCTTGGAATTCCCGGTCGCGCTCCGGGCAAACTTCAGGGCGGCCTCGTTGGCCTCGGTCCCCGAATTGCAGAGCCAGGTGTTGTCGAGGTCGCCCGGCGCAGTCTCGGCCAGCAGTTCGTACAGGGCCGTGCGCTGGGCGTTCGGGTAGGACGCCTGGACGTACGTCAGCTTCTCGAACTGCTCGGTGACGGCATCGTGCACTGCGGGATGGCTGTGGCCCAGCGGGACACAGGCGTAGGAGGCCCCCATGTCGAGGTACTCCGTCCCCGAGTCGTCGTAGACGTAGCTCCCGTCACCGCGTTCGATCTGAATCGGCTTTTCACTGAAGACGAATCCGGTCACAGCGTCTCACCTCCGGTGAGACCTGTGACGTCGAAATGCGCTTTGCGTATTTCGGAACTCATTGTGTTGCCTCCTGAGTGCCCTCCGTGTCGCCAGCGAGTGCGCTCGCGTGGACGTGCGTCCCGGCACCGTCGAGGGCCGACGTAATCGGTTCGTCGGCGTTGGCGTCGGCGACGACCGCCTCGGGGGCCCCCGCCGAGAGCGCCTCCTCGACGGCCATGATCTTCCGGCCCATGAAGCCTTCCGCGGCGGCTTCGAGTCCCGCCCAGTCCTCGCCGGTCTCGACCGATTCGATCAGTGTCTCGGGATCGTCCGGATCTTCGTAAACGCCCTCGACGTCGGTCAGCAGGACCAGCGTCGCGTCGAGTGCACCGGCGATGGCTGCGGCCGAGCGGTCGGCGTCGGTGTTGACCGGGATGATTTCCTCGTCGTCCTTCCCGGCCATAGGTGGCGCCGAGACGGGCGTGTAGCCGTCGGAAAGTAGCGACTCCAGCAGGTCGGTGTTGACCTGCTTGATCGTCCCGGAGTGGTCACCGCGCTTGATCTTCTTTTTGCCGTCTTCGACCACGCGTACGGCGGACTTGCGCGGCCCGTAGAGGAGTTTCCCGTCGACGCCGTTTAGCCCGACTGCGTCGACGCCCTGGCTCTGCAGACCCGCGACGAGCTGGGTGTTGAGGTGGCCGAACGCCATCTCGAAGACCTCCATCGTCGCCTCGTCGGTGAACCGCCCGACGACGCCGCTCGGCGTCTCGACGTACTCCGGTTCGATGCCCATGCGTTCGAGGGTTTCGTCGACCTTCGTGGAGCCGCCGTGGACGACGACGACCTGCTCGCCGTCCTCGACTAGCGAGGCCACGTCCGCCAGCGCGCCCTCGGGATTGACCGCGCGTGCGCCGCCAACTTTGACGACGACCGTCATGGTGCCCCCACGGGGTGCAGGCCCTGGAAGTCCAGGCCCGCAGTCTCTTCGATTCCCAGTGCGACGTTTGCGGCGTGGACGGCCTGTCCGGCGCTGCCTTTCATCATGTTGTCGATGGCCGAGAACACGACCAGACGCCTGTTACCGGGGTCAAGTTCGAATCCAACCTCGGCTTTGTTCGTGCCCGCGACGGCCTTGGGCTCGGGGTAGCGGTAGACACCGCCGCCGCCGGCGACCATCTCGACGAACGGCTCCTCCTCGTAGGAGCCGCGATACGCGTTCCAGAGGTCGCCCTTCGACACTGGACCATCGGGGAAGACGTGGCAGGTCGCGCTCGCGCCGCGGATCATGTCCACCGCGTGCACAGTAAAGGAAACGTCGATGCCGAGGAACTGTTCGATCTCGGCTTCGTGACGGTGGCCCGTCGGCGCGTACGGACGGACGACGCCGCTGCGCTCGGGATGAGACGAGGCCGCACCGCCGCCCGCGCCGCCTTCGCTCGATCCAACTTTCACGTCGACGACGACCTGCTCGTCGCCGCTCAGGATGTCGTCCTCAAAGAGGGGAAGCAAGCCCAGGATCGTCGCCGTGGCGTTACAGCCGCCGGAAGCTATCAGGTCCGCGCCTTCGAGGTTCGCGCGATTGAGTTCGGGGAGGGCGTACTCGCTCTCTTCGAGGAGTTCGGGTCGGCTGTGGCCCTCGTACCACTCGTCGTACTGCTCCTCCGTATCGAGGCGGAAGTCCGCCGAGAGATCCACGACTGTATCGGCGGCGTCCTGAAAGGCGTCGATCTGTTCCATCGAGACGCCGTGGGGCGTCGCTGCGAACAACACGTCGACCGATTCGAGGTCTTCGGGATCGGAGAAGCGCAGATCCAGATCCCGGAGGTTCGGATGGGAGTGACCGACAGTCTTGTTTTCCTTCGAGCGACTCGTCGCCTGTGTGATCTCAAACTCGGGGTGGCCAGCCAGCAGGCGGAGCAACTCCCCGCCCGTGAAACCAGTTCCGCCGACCACACTTGCGGAGTACGTCATTGGGATGCCCCCTGGGCCTGTGTCTCCAGCCAGTCGACGACGGTTCCGGGAACGTCGACCTCGGCGACTTCGTTCAGTGCCTTGAATTCGACTGTGTGGTTGACCTCGTGGACGGTGTACTCGCCGGAGTCTTTGCCACCGACTTCCATCAGGTCGATCCCGAGAAGCCCGCCGCCGACGGCCTCGCTCGCGCGCTCAACCAGATCGAGTGCCTCGTCGTCCAGTTCGAATGTACTGGTCTTCGCGCCTTTCGCGGCGTTGGTCAGCCAGTGATCGGAGGAGCGAACCATCGCGGCAACGGGTTCGCCGTCGGTCGCCAGCACGCGAATGTCGCGGCCGGGCTTGTCGACGAACTCCTGAATGTAGAAGATCTTGTGCTCGTAGTGGCCCAGCGTCTCCTTGTGTTCCAGCACGGCTTCGGCCGCGTCTCGGGTGTCGAGTTTGGCCATCAGGCGACCCCAGGAACCCACAACCGGCTTGAGCACACAGGGGTATCCGAACTCCTCGACGATCCCCATGGCGGCGTCCTTCGTGAACGCCACCTCGGTGTTTGGCGTCGGAATACCCGCTTCTTCGAGTGCGAGACTGTTCTTGACCTTGTCCGCGCAGATCTCGGCGGTCTCGGGCGAATTGACGACGGGAACGTCGTAGGCTTCGGCAAACTTCGTGGCGTAGAGACTGCGTGAGGTCGCGAGACAGCGATCGACGAGGAGATCCAGACCCTCGAACTCGCCCGGGGGGTCCGAAAGGGAGAACTGCTGTCTTCGAACGTCGATCTTGACAATCTCGTGGTCGCGCTCGCGGAGTTCGTTCAGCAGGAGCTTCTCGTCTTTGCGAATGCGTGAGTAGAGGAGTCCGATCTTCATGGTGTCACCATCCCGGGCGAGCCGTCCGTCGACACGGCTCACTCACCCCAGTCCTCTTGCAGTTCGGGTGCCGTGTCGAGGGCGACGGGATCGGTCCCGACGACCTCCAGTTCGGCACCGCAGGTCGAACAATCGACGATCTCTCCGACTTCGAGGTTCTCGTGCAGGGTCACCTCGGCCCCGCACTCGACGCAGTCTGTCATAGTATCCCCATCTCACGCGCGTATCTACTTAAAGCCGTCGAACCTATCAGAAATAATTTTTGATCTAAACGCCGACTAACGGCTACATGAAGCAAAATTAAGCACCTTCTCCGAAACCATATACGGAATTTGGTATGTTATGCCCCCAACGGGGGTCGTCGCTGTCGAGGGGAATTCTGGTGTCGTTCAGACATAGGACCCGACCTCCGAATCGAGCTGTGCGGCAGCCGCAGCGAGCGCGTCCTGGCGCTCGGCCAGGTCATCGCTGTCGGCGTCCAGTTTCGTCTGGGCGGTGTCGAGCGCCTCGGCGACTGTCTCGGGGGCTGGCCCACCGCGGGAGTCGCGCATCGCGACCGACTCTCCAGGGTCGAGGGCGTCCTCGACGGCCTCGCGGTCGACGTACGCGTCGATCGATTCGTCGAGAACGTCCTGGCAGACGGCGTCGAGCGTCTCGTAGTCGGGTGCGTTCTGGTCGGCCTCGATCTGCTCGGCGGCCTCGGCAACAATCTCGTGGGCCGTGCGGAAGGGCATCCCTGCCATCGCCAGCAGATCCGCGACACCCGTCGCTGTCGAGAATCCCTCGCCAGCGGCCTCCCGGAGCGTCTCGACGGGCCACTCGGCCGTGGTGACCGCGCCCGCCGCGACTTCGACGCTCTGGGTGACGCTATCGATGGCGTCCCAGGCGTGTCGACCCGCGCGCTGGAGGTCGCGGTTGTACGCGCGGGGCTGTCCTTTCAGATTCGTCAGCAGGCCGTTCAACCCCGCAGTGGCGTCGCCGGCACGCCCCCGAACGAGTTCCAGCGTGTCCGGGTTCTTCTTCTGGGGCATGATCGACGAGGTCGACGAATAGTCGTCGGCCAGATCAACGTGGCCCTTGCTGGCCATGATGATCACGTCCTCGGCCAGTCCAGAGAGCGTCGTCGCCAGATTGGCCAGCGCCGACGTAACTTCCACGAGGAAGTCCCGCGTTGCCGAGGCGTCCATCGAGTTCTCGGCGACGCTCTCGAAACCGAGCAGTTCGGCCGTGCGCTCGCGGTCGATGTCGAAAGGCGTCCCCGCGAACGCGGCCGAACCCAGTGGACTCTGATTCACGCGGTCGTAGGCGTCGAGCAGGCGTGCGGTATCGCGCTGGAGTGCCTGTTCGTAGGAAGCGATCCAGTGACCCACCGTGGTCGGCTGAGCCGGCTGGAGATGGGTGTACCCGGGCATGACCACGCCACGGGTCTCCAGGGCCATCTCGACGAAGCGCTGGCGCGCTTCGATCACGGTCGCGATCGTCTCCAGCAGATCCGCACGCAGGCGGTAGCGGATGCAGGCCGCGACCTCGTCGTTGCGCGACCGTGCGGTGTGCATCTTCCCACCGTCGGGCCCGACGCGCTCGATGACCGCCGACTCGATTGCCTCGTGGACGTCCTCGCCGTCGCTGAGTGCGCCATGGCCGTCGGCTTCGATCTCGTCCAGTGCTGCGAGAACCTCGCCAGCTACCTCGTCCTCGATAATGTCCTGTTCTGCGAGCATCACGACGTGAGCACGGTCGACAGCCAGGTCGGCAGCGAAGATTCGCTCGTCGTCGGCGAGCGAGGAGAGGAACCCGCGGGCTGGGCCGCCGCTGAAGCGATCCCGGCGGACGACGGTCTCGTCGCTGTCACCGCCCTCGCTGGGTTCCTCTACCATGAATTACTCCTCCTGCCCGCCGTCAGTCGCCGCCTGCCTGGCTTTCAGGTCCTCGGTGACCTTCCTGGCCAGACGGGACTGGAAGCCGTGGTACTTCGCGACGCCAGTGGCGTCCTGCTGGGTGATCCCGCCCATCACGTCGGACTCGTCGAAGGAGGCGGCCGATTCACTGTAGACGGCGTAGTCGCTCTCGCGGGAGACCGGACGGCAGTGGCCGCCTTCGAGTTTGACAGTGACCGTGCCCGTCACACGAGTCTGGGTCTCGTCGATGAACCCTTCCAGTGCGTCGACGATCGGCGCGTCGATGAGGCCCTGATAGCCCTTCTCGGACCACTGCTGGTCGATCTGCTCTTTGAACGCGCGTTCTTCCTGCGTGAGGACGAGCCCTTCGAGGGCGTCGTGGGCCGTCAGCAGGACGGTCGCAGCTGGGTGCTCGTAGTTCTCGCGAACTTTGAGCCCGAGCATACGATCTTCCATCATGTCCGTGCGACCGACGCCGTGAGACCCGGCCTGAGAATTGAGCTGTTCGATGAGGTCGACCGCACCGAGATCCTCGCCGTCGAGGGAGATCGGCTCCCCGTCCTCGAACTCGATCTCGACCAGTTCGGCATCCTTGCCCGAGGGATTCTCGGTCCACTTGTAGATGTCGTCCTCGGGGATCGTACTGGGATCTTCGAGTTCGCTCCCTTCGATGGAGCGACTCCAGAGGTTCGTGTCGATGGAGTAGCGACCGCCGTCGCCGCCCTCGACTGGCAGCCCCTTCTCCTGGGCGTACTCGTTTTCCCACTCGCGGGTCAGCCCGAGTTCGCGAACGGGCGCGATAACATCCATGTCGGTGTCACGCCAGATCGCCTCGAAACGAAGCTGGTCGTTTCCTTTCCCGGTGCAGCCGTGGGCGACGGCCGCACAGCCCTCTTGTTCGGCGACTTCGGCGATGGATTTGGCGATGACTGGGCGGGCCAGCGCAGTTCCGAGCGGGTAGCCCTGGTAGTCAGCGTTGGCCTTGACGGCTCGCAGACAGAGGTTCGCGAAGTCCTCGCGGGCGTCGACGACGAACTGCTCGACGTCCAGCGCTTCGGCCGTTTCCTCGGCCTCCTCGAACTCGTAGTCGGGCTGGCCGACGTCGACGGTGACGCCGATGACTTCGTCGAAGCCGTACTCTTCTTTCAGTAGCGATACGCAGACTGTGGTGTCGAGCCCGCCCGAGAAGGCGAGCGCGACGGTTCCGGAGTGTTCACCTGGCATTGTTGTTGATGTCGGGGTTCGGTTTTCCCGCCCAGAACCCGACGGTGGGCGGTAACAAGCGCATGAGACGAATCCGTCGTGGGAAGTAGTGTAGTAGGGCCTAGCGGCCCCGTCGTCGTCGCCGGATCTCGACGAGATCCGACTGCTTGTCGGAGAAAGAGGCAGACGCCCCGCTGGGAACCTCGCGAGCACCAGCCGAGTCGATCTGCGTCATGTATCCGTTGCTATTCCCAGAACAGTACTAATATCTTCCGAGACGACTGCGCCGTGTGGCGTGTTCCCGTGGATCAACAGAGAGTGGCTATCGGTTCGAGGTCACGGTACCGCGGTGTCCAGGGCTTCGATCGCTACCGGGTCCATGGCCGCTCCCGGGGCCGTGGTCGTTCGGCGGGCCGGTGTCACCCGGTGGCCCACCCATGCCAGGACCGTGTGTCCAGTTACCCGGCACACCGGCAGGTGGTCCGCCACGCGGGACATCAGGAATGCCGTGGCCGACCCCACGCCCGGCCATGCCGCGGGCGATCTGAGCCATCTCACCGCCATGGAGGTTACCGGCCTGCGAGCGCAGTCGTTCGATAGCCGAGACGTTCAGCCCGGTGGCGTTCCGAGCCTGCGGGGGAAGTGCCATCGCCGTGCGCTGGCTGTGGTTGAGCTGGCGTTCGACCTGCTGGATCTGGGCCGCCAGCGCGGTCATCCGCGCTCGGTAGGCCTGCCGGTTCATCGTGCCGTTCTCGGCCGCCATCGTGAGGTTCGTCCGGCGCTGCTGGAGGTCGGCCAGTCGCAATTCGAGGCGCTGGACGTGCGCCTCGACGACGGCCGCCTTGCTCTCGTTGCTCCGGGCGGCCGCGACCGCCTGTCCGAAGGCGCGCCCTTCGACCGCACCGTCGATCTCGGCGTCACTGACACCGACGACGCTGGCCATCTGGGCACCCGGCTGGACCGACTCGTTGGTCGCGTTCTCCTGGGCCGGTGGCGCAGTCTGTCCCGAAAACGATAGTGCTGCCGCAGGCGTGGCGAACAGCGCCACGACAGCAAGCACCAGCACCGCCCGTGATCTGGTGGAGACGTTCATCGTATCTCCTCCTTTGCCCCGCAATAACGTATATACCCTGTATCCTCACGGCCGATTAACCCCGATTAAGCCGCATTCGAGACGCCTTCCGTCGTGTAGTTGTCCCACTTCCGAGTTGTGAAACGACGATAGATTTATAACTCGCTTTCCTCGGGGTCGACGAGGACGTTCTCCCGGCCAAGTCGGAAGACGTCGACCTCGTCGTTCTCGCGCAGGGTCTTGACGACCTGACTGGTCTTGGCGTCGGTCCAGTCGAACTCGCTGGCCACCGCCTGTTGTTTGACACGGCCCCCTCGTTCGTCGAGCAGTCGGATGACGCGCTCCTCGTTGCTCAGCAGTTCCTCGTCCGGACCCGGCGTCACGGTGGCCGTCTCTGTGTCGGACTCCTCGACGCGTTTCTCGTCAGTCGGCGAGCCCTGGCCATCCGGGACGTCGAACAGGCCGCGGCTGACCACGAACCAGATCGCACCGACCATCCCGACCGCGAGGATTCCAGCGAACGCCAGCAACGCCACCGGGAACGACGATCCCGAGGACGCGGGGCTGGCAGTGACCTGTGGCCCCGCAGAGCCGAACTCGATGGGGCCGCGCCAGGTGACAGTCTGATCCCGGCGATCGTCCGGTTCGGGCGAGACGGCAGTCGCGTCGTAGCCCTCGGGCCAGGTGACGGTCAGCCGGGAGTTCGATTCGAGGAAGAAGCCCGCCAGTGCGTCGCCCATCCGGATCGTCTCGCCGTCGACAGCGGCGAAGTTCGTCCACCGGAAACGGTAGGTGACAGTCCCGTACTGCTGGACCGATTCGATGTTCGTCGCGACAGAGAGTCCGCGGATCGACATCTCACGGCCGGTGGTGTTCTCGGCGGTTCTGGCAGTGCGTTCCATCCGGTCGCGAAACGCCGACAGATACGCCGAGGTGTTGGCCGCGATATCGTCCTGAAGCGACTCGAAGGCGGCCGTCTCGTTGTCGCTCGTGAGCGCGACCCGATAGGACACCTCCCAGGTCGCGCTACCGTTCTCGGCGAGGTCGAGCCCGAGAACGACACTGTCGGGATCGACATCGGTCTGTGCGAACGTCGCCGAGCCGAGACCCGACTGCTGGTGGTCGTCTATCGCGACGGCGACGCCGCTGAGGGCGCTCACGAGGAGTATCGCGACCAGAGCGACGCGACCGGCGTCACCAGTCATCGCCGGAGCGTACGAGCGCCCCCCGGAAAGGCGTAGTGGCCCAGGAGAGCGCGCCAGCCACAACACCTTTAGTTCTGGGATGAGCACCGCCAAATATGGCCCTCGACGCAGAAGACGTCCTGAAGATCGTCCTCGTCCTGGTGGTGGTGTGGCTCGTCCTGGAGATCGTCGGCGAGGTTCTCGGCATTCTCGCCTGGATTCTCAGTCCAGTCCGGCCACTGCTGGGACTGATCGTCGCCATCGTGATCGTCCTCTGGCTCCTCGACCGGATCTGAGGACGGACCCTTTATTCGACGAGCGCGACTACACAGCCGCGTGTACAGTCTGAACGTCCCGCTACCGTCGCCTGTCACGCGGCTGGCGAGTCGGCTGGCCCGGGACCTCCCGCGAGCGCGGCCCCGGCCGCGCGGTGAGCACACGCTGGTCGTCAAACGACTCGGGGATGGCGACGGTGGCCGCCTCGCAACCGCCGTCGACGAACACCTTTCGAGGATTGCGCCGTTCGAACTCGAAATCGGCGAGGTCGACTCCTTCGAGACGGCGGCGACCGGCCGGAGTCCCGTGACCTACCTCCGCGTCGAGAGCAGCGAGTTGGGGCGGCTCCACCAACGACTCTGCGATCACTTCGATCCGGTCGACGGGATCGAAGGCGAGGACTACGTCCCACACGTCACGATCGCTCGGGGCGGCGATCTCGCGGCAGCGCGACGACTGACAGACCGTGAGATAGAGCCGATCCGCTGGACCGCCGAGGAGCTGGTCGTCTGGGATAGCGAGCGGAATCTGGCAGTGCGGCGCTTCTCGTTGCCGCGGTGAGCGATGCGATCGCCACCGACTGTCCTTCAGCGCTGGTCGGGTCCGCTCTGGGGCGTCGTGGCGTCGCCGAGCCCTTCGGGGACACGCGTCCGCGAGAGATCACCGCTCTCTTTGATGATGTTCAGTGCTGTCAACAGATCAGTGCGAGTGAGCAGGCCGACGAACTCCTCGCCGTCGTAGACCAGCAGACGGCCGATGTTGTTGCGCTGGAGGCGCTCCATGGCGTCCATCGCGCTGGCGGTCGGCTCGATCGTGTGGAGATCGGTCGTCATCACTTCCTCGACGCGGTAGGCCTCGCGTTCGACTTCGCGTACGGCCCGGGCGTCGTCCAGTGTCACGAGACCGACGATCTCGCCGTTTTGCTCGACCGGATAGCCGGTGTGGCGCTGTCTGAACATCTGCTCGATCAACTCCGCGACGGACATCTTCGCGTCGACAGTGTCGATCCGGTCGGACGGCGTCATGATATCCTGAACCTGGAAGCCCTCGAAGGCGGCTTTCATCATGGTCTGCTGGGCCTCGCCGGAGGCCCCGATGTAGATGAAGAAGGCGATCGCGACCATGAACAGGCCACCCGGCCCGAACAGGCCGAACAGCCCGAGTAAAATCGCGAACACCTTGCCGACCTCGGCAGCGATTTTCGTCGCCCGAGCGTAGCCGCGGCGGCGAGCCAGCAGCGCCCGGAGGACGCGACCCCCGTCCATCGGGAAGCCCGGAAGCATGTTGAAGATCGCCAGCGCGAGGTTCATCAGCGCGAGATACCCGAGGACGAACTTCGTGGCTGCGAGGGTGACGCCGCTGCCGCCGGGGACTGCCAGAAAGGCCCCGTAGGAGGCGACTGCGAGTGCGACGCTGACGAACGGGCCAGCGAGAGCGATGAACAGTTCGTGCTTCCAGTCTTCGGGCATCTCGTCGAGCTGTGCGATCCCGCCGAACAGCCACAGCGTGATCGAGGAGATGGGGTAGCCATAGCGGATCGCGACCAGTGAGTGACCCAGTTCGTGCAGGACGACGCCGACGAACAGCCCGACGGCTGCCGAGAAGCCGAGTACCCACCGGACCGCCCCGTCTTCCAGGGGGCCGACCGGAAGCCCTGCTCCCCAGACGTCGTTGAGAAGCTCGACGGTCTGGCCGACCTGTGCGCCAATGAGCCAGGCGAACAGCGGGAGGACGAGCAGGAACGTGAGATCGAGTTGAATCGGGATACCGAACGCGCTGCCGATCCGGAAGCGTGCCATGCTCGGGGATTGTCACGGGATCCTCTTAAGACCGTGTGTCCGGATCACCGACAAAGAAACGATACGATGGTTCAAAACAATTTTCGAGAGTATAACCGATCTATCCGACAATATCGGGACTTCCAATTCTCAAGGACGGTAATTTCATAGTGGAAGTTAAGTAGCCTACCTATCTACCACCTACTACTGGCCGTCGAACCGAGGCGGCCCGAAGTAACCGTGATGCCAATCGTTTCACACGGCGGCGACGATGACTGGTGCCCTACAGTGATTCACCAGCGGGCGGCTCGAAGCGATTGGCATCACACACAAATGTATGAAACGACATCCAGAACGCGATGAGAAGCAGGCCGCGCTAGACAGACGAACGTACTTGCAGATCGCAGGTGGGGCCGCAATCGTCGGTGGGATGGCTGGCTGTCTGGGAGGAGCCCGTGCTGAAGACGTTCGGTACGGATACGGCGGCGAGCGGTACGTGCTCGACTCGACGGATATCGAGTCGGACTCGCTCAATCTGACGGCCGAGAGCGAGCCAAACGACGCCTGCGCGAACGCGAATCCAGTCTCGACCGACACCGAGATCACTGGGTCGCTGGAGTCAGCCGGCGTCGACTGGTATTCGTTCGATCTCAGTGCCGACACGGCGTTCGAGGTCGTCTTCGACCGCGTCCCCGAGACCGGCGTCACCGGCGTCGTGGTCTACGGGCCAGACTGTGACTTCATGCAGTTGCGTCAGGTCGGGACCTCTCAGTCTGTCCGGCTCGCCGCGACCGCGAGCGAAGCTGGCACGTACTACGCCCAGGTCACGAATATCAACAGCGCGGACGGCGAGTACAGCGTCGCAATCGACACCGGATCGTACGACACGACGACGCCGACCCCCGAGGACGACTACGGCGAGGCCGGCTACGGTGAGGCCGGCTACGGAGGGACGGCGTAGCTGTCGAGTCGTTTTCGCACAGTCGCACATCGGTTTCCGAACCAGTGGCGTACCTCGTTCGGCATCGGTTCCGGCAGTCGATGTGTGAGTGAATAACAACCAACCGATCACGATACATACACAGACAGCATAGAGTACCCATGACAGACAACCATAGCTACAAGACACCTGCACAGGGGACACTCGACTGGCACGTCCCACTCAACGACAACTTCGCGGCGCTCGACACGGACATCGAGATTCGCGATACCGACGCGAACAAGGGGGAGTACGCTCCCAAACAGGGTGCGAAGTACCTGGCGACCGATACTGGTGATGTCTACCTCGGGGACGGCAGCGCCTGGCAGCAACTGGGTTCGTTCACGAACGTGACCGTGGGATCGACGGCTCCCTCGAATCCGTCAGCAGGCGATCTCTGGATCGATACGAGCTAGGATCATGGCCGAGTATTACCTTGCGCCGGACGGGTCCGACAGCGATCCAGGAACCAAGAGTCAGCCGTTCGGCTCCTTGCAGACTCTGCTGAGCACGCTCTCGGCAGGCGATATCGGGTACGCCCGTGGCGGGACCTACTACCCAGCGGGCTACGCCGACGGGTCCGCCCAGGAAGGGACGTCCTCCTCACCGATTCGACTGGAGGGCTATCCCGGCGAGGATCCGGTGTTCGACTTCAGCAACGATACCTACGGCGGATTCCGCCTGTGGAACTGTGCCTACTGGGAACTGCGCAACTTCACCGTCCGCAACGCGCCGAGCTACGGGGTCTACCTCTTTGGCGGCACACAACACTGTCTGCTGGAGGACCTCACGGTAATCGGATCGGGCGGCGATTCCGGCACTAGTGGGACCGGGATCAACCTCTACAATGCCCCCGATACGACCGTTCGAAACTGTCTCTCTCGGGATAACTACGATCCGTCCAGCGGTGGCGGTAACGCCGACGGTATCGGGGCCGAGTCCTCGCCACGCTGTGTGATCGAAGACTGCGTGAGCCACGGCAACTCAGACGACGGCTTCGACCTCTGGAGGGCAGAAGGCGAGACGATCCGCCGGTGTGTAGCCTACGACAACGGCTACGACCCTGACGGGAACGAAGCCGGCGACGGTAACGGCTTCAAACTCGGCGGCGGCTCGACCAGCGGCGGTCACCGCATCGAGCGCTGTGTCTCCTATCGAAACGCCGCTCGCGGGTTCCACTACAACGAGGCGGACATCCCGGTTGAACTGTTCAACTGTACGGCCTGGGACAACCCGACAAACTACTGGTTCGCCGAAGTCGAGCACGTACTTCGGAACAACATCTCCTATCAGGGAGCCGTCTCGATGGGGAGTGCAACCGACCACGCATCCAACTCATGGAATCTCGGGATCGACGACCCGTCCTTCGAGAGCACGGACCCCACGAGTTCGGACTTCCTCCGGCTCTCGCCGGACAGCCCCGCGATCGACGCCGGGACCGACGTTGGCCTCTCCTACGCCGGCGACGCCCCGGATCTCGGTGCCTACGAAACCGACGGCGGAAGCGACAGCGGGACGACGGCCAGCCCGACGCTGAAGGTGGCGACTACCGGGAGCGACGGAAGCGTCGGCTTCCAGACCGCGACGCTTCGACACTACGACGGCACCCAGTGGGTCGCCCCACCTGTATCCTACTACGACGGAAGTCAGTTCGTCACCGTCGCCGAAGGCGGTACGAGCGACAGTGACGGTGGCGGCTCGACGACCGACCCGAACCTGATCGAGAGCTTCGAGAGCGGCGATCTCTCGGCGTACAACGGCGACACCGGTGCCTTCGCCGTGACGACCGAGCAGACCACCGAGGGTTCGAACGCCCTCGGGAGCACAGCAGGACAGTCGTCGTGGCAGAGTATCCGCTCGACGAGCGGTCTGGAGACGTACGTCCCACACGGGTCGACGTTTCAGGTCGACATCTACCTCACCGACGGCAACGACTGTGCGATCATCCGCTTCGGCATCGCCGGCGCGGGCAACTGGATCGGTGCTGGATGGAACGGCAACAACGGCGGCCTCCAGATTTCCGAGGCCGTCTCCAGTAGCTGGTCCCAGCTCACGCTGGGGTCGATGGGCGCGGTCGCCGGCGAGTGGATGACGTTCGAGATCGGCTGGGGCGTCAGCGCCGACGACGCCGTCGACGTCACCGTCTTCGACGCCAGTGGGGCGGAGATCGGCTCGGCCAGCACGAGCGCCGACAGCAGCCACCAGGGTGACGACGGCGTCGGCTTCGAGTACACCCTCCAGTACGGCGGCACTGGTCCAGTGTACTTCGACAACATGCGCCTCATATAAACGGTTCTCTAATTTTATCTATGTTTCAAGACGTGTAGGAGGCGTATCTACGGATAGTTATATCTGAATCCACAATAAACTGACAACATATGTTACACCTCGGCGCTGTCGAAGCGGGCTCGGAATCACTTCAGCGACACCTCGAACAGGGTGGGCAAGGACAGCCACCACAGGGCGGACAGGGACAGCCACCACAGGGCGGGCAAAGGCAGCCACCACAGGGCGGACAAGGTGGGCGAGGACAGCCACCGCAGGGTGGCCCGCCGGGCGGCCCGGGTCAGTCTCCGGGAGGGCGGCCGCCGAGAGACGATTCGGGAATCAGTCGACGGGCCGTAGTCGCCGGTATCGGCGTCCTCGGTGTCGGTGGCGCTGGGGCGTGGATTCTTCTCTCAGACGACGAGGACGAGTCAACGGGGGATACTGGGAGCGTCCGAGAAACCCTTCGAAAACAGGCGCGGGCACTGGAAAACGACAATATCGAGGCGTACATGGAGACGATACACCCGGAATCACCGTTGTACGACTCGACACGCTCGGCGACCAGCCGACTCATGGAGCGCTACGACCTGGAGATTGAACTGACGATCAACTCGGTATCAATCGACAGCGACACGGCGACGGCGGACGTCACGCAGGTGACTCGTGCCGTCAACTCCGCGTCGTATCAACCGCGGCGGGCGGAGATGTCCCACGAACTCCGAACGGACGACGGAACCTGGAAAGTGTACGACTCGTCAATCCAGAGTCGAGAAGCGCTGTAGTGGAGTTCAACACGTAGAAATCAATCCGGACGAGGTCACGACTCTTCCTCGGGCACGTACCACAGCCAGTAGCCACCGTTGTCGTAGACCCGAGCGGCGGTCGAGTCGGCGTTCAGCCAGCGTAGCTCCGACTGCCTGTAGGGGATCAGTCCCTCGCGCTGGGCAGGGGTGAAGTACGAGTCGGTGTAAAAGACCTGGTCGAAGCGGTGGGTCGCGATGTAGGTTTCGTTGTACCGCGTGCCGACAGTACTGTTCACGGCATCGTAGCCGAACCCGCGCGGCAGACCGGGCTGGTAGTTCGGTGGCCAGAGGTTCGGGTCGACGCTACCACGGACGTACCACTCCATCTTGTGGCCAATCGAGTACGTCCGCACCGGGAGGTCTTGCTGTCCCTCGGTGAGGACGAACTCGCTGCCCTCGTACTCGGCGTCGGTCAGTTGCTCGTTGGGCCAGTAGGCGGCGTTCGCGCCCAGCACGGCCGCGACGACGAGTCCTGCACTGAGAATCGCCAGCCCCACGTTGCGTCGCCGGGGTCTCCACGTACTGATTCGGGCCAGCAACAGGGCATAGAGGAACACCGCCATCACGATCAGGTAGCGCGCGACTCTGATCGGTTCGAACTCGATGAGATACACGACCAGAAACGCGACTGCGAGCCCGAACCCGACGCCGAACTGCGCCGTCGCGAACGCCTCCGGATAGCGCGAGCGTCGCCGCAACACCTCGTAAACGACGTACAAGCCGAACAGCCCGGCGACGACCAGATAGACGAACACCATCCCGTACAACTCAAGAAAGCGGAGCAGGAGTTCGCCAAGCGTTAGCGGTGCCGAAGCGGCTTCATCGGCGACTGCCTGTCCCGGCGAACTCCCGCCGGAGAGCCACGTCCCGACGATCTGTTCGATCGAGGTGCGAGTCTCCCGGAAATTGATGTACCAGAGGTACGTCGCGGGCGCGACGATGAACGCCAGCGTCGGGCGAATCTTCCGGACTGACTCACCGCGAAGCCACTCGTAAACGTACCCGAAGGCGGTCGTCGAGAGAATTAACACGACCAGAAAACCCGCTGTCACGGGGTGGAAGAAGACGATCCCAATCCCGAAAATCACGAACAACAGGAGATACGTCGCGGAGTTGCTCCGGCGGTACTGTTCGAGGATCGCCAGCACCATGGGAAACAAAAATAGCGAGAGAAACGACGGGATGATCGTCGTCTGGAAGATCGTGAAGACGAGCGGTATCGCCGCGACCAGCCCGTAGACGACCGTCTCGCGACGCCCGGTCGTGATCCGGACGAGATACCCCATCGTGAGGATATACAGCACAGTGAACGCGAACTCGACGACGTACTCAGCACCATGCAGCGGGAACCCGAGCAAGACGAGTTCCGAAACCAGCGTGTGTTGCATCGGATACCACGATCCCGCCGCGATCGTCCCCGTCTGGAGAATTCCTTTCACGTCGCCGATGTGGACGAGAATGTCCGACGCGCCGCGCCCGTAGAGATGGTAGCCCCGGGCCAGCGGCAGGAAGAAAAACAGCGCGTAGTTACCGAAAGCGAGCGCGATAGCGTGTCGCCAGTACCCTGTGCCGTCGATCGTCGACAACAGCATGACGACGATCGAAACAACGAGCACGCCGTAGAAACACAGCCAGAACAGCGCCGGGAACTGAGCGGTCAGCGACGTCTCGAAGCCGGTGGCCGGCCCGACAGAGACGAATTCCACTGTGGCAACGAGGAGGCCGATTGCGGCAACGACGAGCAATCCCTCCTGTATGAGCCTGTATCGGATCCCAGAGGCGACACTCACGAAGGTCTCCTCCGAATAAGGTCGCCGTCCATACCCGCAGTTCCGCACGGAGGCAGTTAATCCTTCGTCGCCCGGACGCTCTTGTCTGGGGGTACAATTTAACCCCTCGCTGTCGTAGCTGCCACTGTGAAACCGTTCAGACGCCGGAGTCGGTATCAGTGACCGACGTCGTCACTGCGTCGCATCGAACGTGGCACCAGTCCGGAGCCGTCGCCGTCACCGGCGTCGCGTTCCACGGCGACGAGTTGCTCTCCGGGCCGTCTCTCGCGACGTGCGTCGGTAACGTCGAAACGCTGACCGAGCTAGCCGAATCCCTCGATACGCTCAACGGCTTCTTCGCGGTCGTGATCGAACGCGACGATACGCTGTTGCTCGGCGTCGATCACGTCCGCTCGATTCCGTTGCTGTACGCACCCGACGCCGGTCTCGCTGGCGACGACGCCTCCACCCTCCGCGAGCGACTGGGCGACCCGCCGACCGACCCGCTGGCCGAGAGCGAACTGCTCGTAGGCGGCACAGTACTGGACAACCGGACGCTCGTCGACGGCCTCTATACCGTCCGGCCGGGCGAAGCGATCGAACTGCGTGAGAACGGCGTTGCGGCCGAGCGGTACGCCGATTTCTGTCCGACCGATGAGACAGGTGTCGGCGACCGCGACGCCCGCGAGCGACTGCACGGGGCAATCGACGCGGCGTTCGACCGCTTCGCCAGCTTCGTCGGGGATCGACAGGTCGCGCTCTCGCTGTCGGGCGGGACGGACTCGCGGCTGCTCGCGACGGAACTCGCCCGCCGGGACTGTGACGTCCTCGCGTACTCGTTCGGTCGACCGGACTGTGCAGACGTGACGGTGGCCCCGGAGGTCGCGGCGGCACTGGACATCCCCTGGACGTTCGTCGAGTACACGATGGACGGCTGGCGGGAGTGGTACTGTTCGCCCGAGCGCGAGGCGTTCGTCGAGGCGACGACGACCGACGACAGCATCCCGAACTACGGGCTCATGCCGGCGCTGTCTCACCTTCAGGAAACCGGCATCATCGACGACGATGCCGTCTGTACCACCGGCCAGACCGTCGTCGGCATGAGCGAGAACGTGCCCGACCAGTTGACGGTTCCGGACCCGACCGACGCGAGTCTGGTCGACGCAATTCTCGACTACTGGTCACGCTGGCAATGGGAGAATCCGGCGTTCGACCGCGCCGTCCGGGAGCGAGTCGCTGACAGCTTCAGCGCCGAGGTGACGTCTCTGCAGTCGGGATTCAGCCAGTTAGAGCGCTGGAAGTGGGCCGACCGCCACGCCAAGTACTTCGTCGCGGAGGCCCGTCAGTACGACTTTCACGACCTGTCGTGGTGGTTCCCGCTGTGGGATCGCGACATCGTCGCGGCCTGGGAAGTGACGCCGTTTCCGGATCGCAAAGGCAAGCAGTTGTACAAGACCGTGGCCGACGAACGGTTCGCCGAGGTCGCCGGCGTCTCCTCGGCAGCGGCGGCCGGGACCGTCGCCCAGGCGAGTGCCCCATCGCTCGCCGGGCGAGCGTTCGATGGGGGCGCGGACGTGCTCGCCGACAGTCCGATCGCCTCGCTGGTCGCACCCGCCTACTGGTGGCTCCAGCGTCGGCGCTCGGCGTACGGCGACCACCCGCTGGCGTGGTACGGCATGATCCCCTCCGACCTGTTTGCGAAGCTGTACAGCGGCCGCGAGGACATCCACGCCTTCCAGACGCTGGACACCGTCGGCCGGGCCTCGTTTCTGGACGGAACAGTGACCAACCCGCCGGACGACGGCGTGCTATCGCTCCCCTACGACGGAAGTGAGTGAGACAACGGCGCAGTAGGATACTACACTACTACCCAGAGGGAGTCAGCCAACAGACCAGGTATCCAACGAACGCTCGAAGGTGTGGTGGATCTCACAGTGGATGGCGGATGATTTATCTACAAGTCCTGCGTCTCTGTCTGTCAGCGAATCGCATGGGTCTCGAACCGATCGGCACAGACGCGAACGGGTACACCTACCGACCCTTCGAGCCGGGCGACGAGCAGGCGATTGTCGACCTTCACAACGCAGTCTGGGACGGCGGTCGTACTGTCGAGTGGTTCCACTGGAAGTACGTCGACGCCCCCGCCGTCGAACACGTCCCGATGTTCGTCGCCGAGTACGAGGGCGACATCGTCGCTGCGGTCGGATTTGCCGCCTATCGGATGTGGGGACTGGAGGGAGCAGGGGTGGGCGCTCTCGTGAGCGACCTCGTCGTCGCGCAGTCTCATCGCAGGAGGGGGATCTTCTCGTCGCTGTTCCGGGATGGGGTCGCACGCTACGTCACTCGGACGGGCGTGCCCGACGTGGAGTGCCCCGATTTCATCTTCGGCTATGCCAATGCGTCCTCCCATCCGGGAATGCAGAAACTCGGAGCGCTCGACGTCGAGCCTCGGCGATCGTTCCATCAGATCCGCCGCCCCCGATACTACGTTCAGGACCGCTTCGGACCGGCGGCCGCACGCGTTCTCGGCCCCGTCGTCGACACCGCTGCCCGGCTCTATCTCCGGCGTCACGACCCGGCCTCACCAGCCGGGATCACGGTTCGTCGCCACACCGACATCCCGGCGGAGACGCTGGCGACACTTGCAGACGCGGCCCGTCCGGCTGGCGTCTCTCCGCTCGCCGACGCGCAGTTCTACCGGTGGCGCTTCGAGGGGCCGCGCTGGCGACCGGACGCGACCTACGTTGCCAGCCGCGAGGGCCGACCGATCGCCGCGACCATCACCCGAACAACTACCGAAGCTGCGACCGGCGCGGAGACCCTCTCGCTGATTCACACCGTTCCATTCGGGGAGACGACGGACCGCGCGGACGGAATCGGCGCGATTCTCGATCGCGTCGCTGTCGACAGCCCCGACACGGGGTTCCTCCGCGCGTGGAACCCGGTCTATCCTGACCGCCTGCTCCGCGAGCGGGGGTTCATCTCGGATCAACAGCCACCCCTCTCGTGGATCACGGGGCCGGACCTCCAGCTCGTCGCCTTCGAACTGTCCGATGATCGCTATTCGACCGCGGACTTGCAGGTCAGCGGGCCTGCACTCTGGTCGCTTGACAAGTGACTCCCGGACTGTGCTGGCTCGACCAGACAGGGATAATCGTCTCGACACAGGGTGAGTCGTCTCGTGGCTGCCAGCAATCGAGTGTCGGTCGTCTACGATCCGCCAAGCGCTGAAAAGACGCCCCGGACGTTCTCGTCGATCTTCCAGCCGAACAGCTTGACGAGGGCCGCCGCGGCGAGGAAATAGACGACCACACCGAGAACGATCAACCCGAAGAGTTCCAGCAGCGCCGACTCCAGGACGACGGCGTCTCTGACTCGCCAGACGACCAGCCCCATCGTCCCAGCAGCGACGGCTGGGTAGGCGAGTTCACGGAGGTACTGTCGGATCCGCATGTCCATGAGGTCTTTCGAGACGTAGATATCGATCGGGAACGCGACGAAGGCGAAGGCTGCGAAGATGGCTCCCGCAGCACCGAGGAGTCCGTAGGTCGTCGTCGCGGGGTACACGAGCACACCCATCGCGACGACGCGAGCCGCGCCGATCTTGGCGCTATAATCGGGATGGCCGAGCGCCAACCAGACCGGGCTGAACGACCCGGACAGCGAGAGCAACAGCCCGTAAACCGTGAGCACCTGAAACACCCCGATCATGGGCGTCCACTGGGGCCCCAGTACGGCTCTGACGAAAAGGGGTGCGACGACGACGATCCCGACGCTGATTGGGAACGTCAACGCGGCCACGAGCTGGACCGTCCGGAGGAACGTCTCACGGACCGCCCGGACGTCGTCCTGTAGTTTCGAGTAAGCCGGAAACATCACCGTCGAGATGACGCCCGTCACCTCGCTGGCCGGCGTCAGTGCCAGTCGATAGGACACGCGATAGAGTCCCAGCGAAGCCGCGCCAAGCAACCATCCGATGACGAAGTCCCCACCCTCGTCGTTGAGAAAGTAGACGATACTACCGGCGAAGATCCACTTCCCGAAGTTCACCAGTTCCTTCGCGGCCGCCAGGTCGAATCCGGGGCGTGGACGGTAGTCGTGCAACAGGTACGACACCAGCAGGCTGACCACCTCCGCGGCGACCCTGCCGACGACCAGTGCCCAGACGGTCCCCCACACGAACGCAAGGGAGATGGTCACAGTGACGTACACCAGCGTCTTACTCGCGAGACGGAGGAACAGCTTGTGAAACTCGAGATCCTTCTGGAAGTAGACAACGCCGGGATTTTCGAGGCCGACGAGAATCGGGATGACGGCGATTACCTGCAGAATTGGCTCGACCCGCGGTGCGTCGAAGAACGCTGCTGCTGGCCCCGACAGGCCGAACAGGATGCCCGCGAGTAGTACGCCCCGGAGGATCTGTAGTGTCCAGGCGGTGTCGAGATACTGGTCGATATCCTCATCGCGGTGTTGGATGAGTGCGCTCGTGAATCCGAGCTCTGAGAACCGCTCCATAGCCGTCAACACCAGCAGTGCGACGCCGATCAGGCCGAACGCCGCCGGGCTGAGCAACCGCGCGAGCACCAGCAGCGCGACCAGTTCGAGGATACGCTGGCTGATGTTCGAGATGCTGAGCCAGACGCCCGACCGAGCGGTCCGGGTCGCCAGGTCGCCGGTCGGGGCCACGACCCGCCTCGCCGCTCGCAAACGGTTCCGTATCATTTGATCATGCTCTCTCACCCACTCATTCGTCGATGAATTGCTCGTACCACAGTTCGAGCCAGACCAGATCCCACAGCCGGAAACCATGATCGGCCCGGCCGGCGACGTGTTCGTCCAGCAGCCCCTGCAACGCGTTCCGGTCGAAGGGATCGCGCTGGCCCAGCCGTTCGAGGTGTTCGCGGGCGAATCCCCGAAGTTCGCCACGGAACCACTCGGTGATCGGCACGCCGAAGCCCTGTTTTGGCTTGTTCCGGATTTCCGCGGGGATCTCGGCCTCGAAGGCGCGTTTCAGGAGCCACTTGCCCTCACCGTCACGGCGCTTGTATTCGGCCGGGACCGTCGCCGCGAACTCGACCAGTTTGTGATCGAGGAAGGGAGAACGCCCCTCGACAGAGTGGGCCATCGTCGCCCGATCGGCCTTGACCAGGAGGTCGTCCGGGAGGTACGTCTCGATATCGACCGAGAGAAGCCGGTCGAGCCGTGTCGGGCCGTCCGCACGGTCGAACGCTTCCCGCATCGTCGCAAGTTCGTCCTCGGCGTCGGGGCCGACCCACGTCCCGCGGAGATCGTCATCCAGCGCGTGACAGACGAACTCCGCGTAGCGTTCGACGTCGTCGCCAGCGGCGGCCCGGAGGAATCGTCGGCCGTGCTGGACCGTGGTCTGTTTCCGGAGACCAGCGGGAAGATCAGCAGCCAGATCACGGGCTCGCTCGCGGAGACGGGCGGGGGCGCGACCCGCCAGCCCGGCCAGTCGGTCGTAGCGATAGCGGTCGTAGCCAGCAAAGTTCTCGTCGCCGGCGTCGCCGTTGAGTGCCACGGTGATGTCGTCGCTTGCGACCTGGGCGACGTAGTAAGTCGGCAGCGCCGAGGGATCGCCGAAGGGGAGTTCGAACTCCTCGACAAGGTCTGGTAGCACGGCGGCAGAGTCGGTCGTGACGGTGAACTCGTGGTGGTTGGTGTCGTAGGCCTCCGCGACGACCCGGGCGTGTTCGAGTTCGTCGAAGGCGGTCTCGTCGAACCCGATCGAGTAGGTCTCGACGGGCCGGTCGGTGAGGCTGTCCATCAGCGCGGCGACGATGGTCGAGTCGATCCCGCCCGACAGGAAGAGGCCGACGGGGACATCAGAGCGCATCCGCAGTCGCGTCGACTCCCGGAGTTCGTCCCGGAGCCGTCGGGCCAGCGACGCCGGTGAGTCGTCTTCGAGTTGGTTGCGATAGGAGAGCGACCAGTAGCGCTCTGTCTCCATGCCGTCCTCGTCGACGAGCATGTAGTGGCCGGGTTCCAGCGTCGCGATGTCCGCGAAGCCGGTGGCGGGCGCGGGGACGTAGCCGTAGGTCAGAAACTCCCGGATTGCGGGCAGATCGGGTTCGGCCTCGACCGCGCTGTCGCTGAGCAGCGTTTGCACTGTCGAGCCGAACAAGAGGGTGCCGTCGTCGTAGCGATAATAGAGGGGCTTTTGCCCCAGTCGGTCGCGGGCGACGAACAGCCGTTCACGCTCGTGATCCCAGATGGCGAACGCGAACATCCCGCGGAAGTGTTCCAGGCAGTCGACGCCGTACTCCTGATAGGCCGCGAGGATCACCTCGGTGTCGGTCCCCGAATCGAACGTGTAGCCGTCGAGATCGTCACGGATCTCCCGATAGTTGTAGACCTCGCCGTTGAAGACAATGGTCGCGCTGCCGTCGTCGGCGTGCATCGGCTGCGCGCCGGCGTCCGTGAGATCCAGAATTGCGAGCCGCCGGAAGGCCAGACAGACGGGGCCGTCGGCGTAGACACCCAGTTGATCGGGGCCGCGCTGTGGCATGCAAGCGGCCATCGATTCACCGAGTGCTGCAGGCGGGTCGGACTCAAAGTCCAGCTTCCCGCCGATTCCACACATTACTTGGCGTTCTCCCGGCCCTGTCTTAGTTCGTCCGCTTGTGACACCGCGTCGACTGCCCGCCGATCGTCGGCTCCGAGCACGCGTTCGTACACTGCCTCGAAATCCGCGACCATCGAGGTCACGTCGAATCCGTCCTGTGCGCGCTCACGGGCCGCCCTGCCGAGGTCCTCAGCCACGTCGGGATGGGTCAACACGAGTTCGAGCGCGTTCGCCATCGCCGCATCATCGCCGGGTTCGAAGAACAGCCCCGACTCGTAAGCAGTAAGGAGCTCGCTGTTGCCGTCGACCGGCGTCGCCACACAGGGCAGGCCAGCGGCCATCGCCTCCAGCAACGCGCCGGGCAACCCCTCGTAGTGAGAGGGAAAGACGAAGACATCCATCGCAGCCAGACAGTCCGGTACGTCGTCCCGGATGCCCGCGAAGTGGACCGAATCGTCGATTTTCAACTTTGCGGTCTTTGCTTCGAGCGCCGACCGCTCGGGGCCGTCACCCACGAGCAGGAGGTGCGCATCCGGGACGGTCTCGCGGACCACGGCCCAGGCGTCCAGCAGTTCGTCGTGGCCCTTCCGGTCGATGAGTCGTCCAACCGTGCCGACGACTCGGGCATCGTTCGGGATGCCAAGCGACTCGCGGAAGCCCGGGGGCGAGTCGTGACCGAACCGCGCCAAGTCCCGGCCGTTGTTGACGACGCTCACCCGGTCGTCGGGCGTCCAGTAGCGCTGGACGAATCGCTTTCCGGACTGTGAGTTCGAGACGACATGGTCGGCGAATCTGGTCGTGAGGTTGTCAAGCCGCTGGGCCAGGTCGTGCTCGCCCGTGGGGACGAGTCGGACGCCCGTGATGACCTTCGTGTCTGGTGCGACGACACCCACGACGCGGGCGATCAGGTTGTCGTAGGTCAGAAACGACTGGAGGATGTCGGGTCGCTCACGCCGGACGATCCGGAGGAAGCGAAGCGGGGCAGTGACGTACTCGCGGCGATTGGCGGCACCCTCGACCGCGAAGGCGTGAGTCTCGGAGGTGACGCCCTCGACGCCCAGCGTGCGGAGCGTGACGGCGTCGTCCAGCCGGTCTTCGAGGGGGTTCTGGTCGAAGATCGTCCAGACAGTGACATCGTAGCGGTCCTGATCGAGGCCGTTGGCGAGGTCGACGAGCGTCCGCTCGGCCCCGCCGACCGAGAGGGCAGTGACGAACAGCCAGAGGTCGGCGGGACCCTCGCTCGTCTGCATTGTCGAGTTGCACACGGGCCGCGTGAAAATAGCTGCCGGTCACGGCGTTCGCGCCGCTCACGGCGGTGCCGTTCGCGCAGTTCGAGGCTCTCACGGTGTTCGAGCCTCGCAGGCGAACTGTCATTACCCGGCCAGCCGACTCCCCTCTATGGACGTCACGCAGGTCACGCACCTCTATCATCCCTCTTTCGGCGGGATCGAGAACTACGTCGCCCGCCTCAACGCCGCGCTCGACGCGGACGGCCACACCGCGCGAACGGTCACGACTGACCAGAGCCTCTCGCCCGGAGACGATCCCTCCGACTGGCCGGGCGTGACCTACTGCAAGACGACAGTCTCGGTGGTGCGAAACCCCTTCTCGGTCGAACTCTATCGCCACCTCCGCGGGGACGATAGCGACGTCTATCACCTCCACAGCCCGTGGTTCTTCCCGAGTCTCGAAGCCGTCCTCGCGCTGCCCGATGACGTCCCAATTACGATGACTATCCACGGCGTCCACGTCCCCCACACCTCGCTGCTCTCGCGGGTCCTCGATACGGGCTACGGACCGATTGCCCAGTTCATCCTCGACCGGATCGACCGAATCTTCGTTCTGGGGCCGGCCGAGCGCCGTCGGCTAACCGACCGCTTCGACGTGACCGACGGGCAGGTCGTCGTCGTGCCCAACGGGATCGACCCCGACGCCTACGACGTGCCCGACGAGCGCGTGCGCGACTTTCGGGACCGCTACGGCCTCGATCCCGACCGCCAGACAATCCTGTTCGTCAGTCGGCTCATCCCGGCCAAACAGCCCGAGATCCTGCTCGACGCCGTTCGCGATTACCTCGACGAGAACGTGCAGGTGCTGGTGATCGGCAAGGGCGACGATGAGTTCGTCGGGTCACTGGTCGGCCGGGCCGATCACCGCATTCGGTTCCTCTCGAACCTCCGGTTCGAGGAACTGAAGGCCGCCTACCACGCCGCAGACTGCTTCGTCGCGCTGGGCACCTCCGAGGGTCTCTCGACAGTCCTGCTGGAGGCGATGAACGCCCGCCTGCCCGTGATTACGACGCCCGCAGGGGCCAACGCCGACGTGGTCGACGGACCCGAACACGGCCGCGTCGTCGACATGCACCCTGAGCCGCGTGACGTGGCCGAGGCTATCCGCGAAATTCTCGCCGACGAGGACGAACGGGTGGCGATGGGCGAGCGCAACCGCGAACTGGTCCGTCGCGAATACAGCTGGGACACCGTCTACGAGCGGATCCGCGAGACGTACGAGGAACTGCTCGACGAGTAGACTGTAGCGCCGCTATCGGGCTGAAATACGTGAAAAGTATCGCTCGCAGAGAGCGAGATTAGTTTCGAACGACGTTGGTCGCGCGCGGACCCTTGGGGGCCTGCTCAATGTCGAATTCGATGTCCTGTCCTTCCTCGAGGTCCGGTCCGCCAACGTCTTCCATGTGGAAGAAAACGTCCTCGTCCGCGTCCTCAGTCTCGATGAAACCGTAACCGCCTGTGTCGTTGAAGAAATCAACCGTTCCGTTTGCCATTGCCTTTGTCTGGAGGGGCGTGGGGTATGTAAGGCTTCTGAGAGACGCGTTACCACGACCACCGTGCTGGTGATTCTCGCGGTCGATCCTACCACCCGAGCCACGACCGGAGATACGCGAGACTCCGAGAGACGTTGCCGACGGTCGCGACCGCGGCCGTCGCGGGCGTCGGCCCGAGACGCACAGGCAGCAGTGTCTCGACGACGCGCTCTGCGAGCGGGGTGTTCCACTTGCGGTCGTACTGCAGATCTGCGGGGCCGAAGCGAGCCATCTTCCGCCAGTAATCCCCGAGCGAGGTGGCATACCAGTGAGTGACGGTGGCGTCGGGGTCATAGAGGACGCGATAGCCCGCCTCCAGGGCCCGGCGTGCGAGGTCGGTCTCCTCGTGGCCCCACTGGAACTGCTCGTCGAAGCCGCCGACGGTATCGAACACCTCCCGGCGGAAGCCCATGTTACAGCCCGTCAGTCCCGTCGAACCGCGCCGGAACGACGCTGGGACGGCCCGAACGTAATGGCGACGGTCACCCTGATCGTAACTCCCGACGAATTGCGAGATGGTGCCGTCACCGGGATGGATCACGCGCCCGGCGACAATCGGATTCGCCTTCAGGGCGTCGACCATTGCGGGAAGGAAGTCGGCGTGGGGGATCGCGTCGTCGTCGAGAAAGACCAGCCGATCCGAGCGTGCGGCCTCGATGCCGGCGTTTCGGGCCGCCGAGATTCCCCTGTCGTCCCGCAAGATGACCTCGTAGTCGTCGAACGGCTGGGCGTCGAGAATGCGGAGACAATCGATCTGCTCGCGTGGCGCGAGCGAGCAGACGATCACGCTGACTGCAGGCACGTCGTCGGTCACGGTGGTCGCCCCCCGCGTACGAACGGTGTCGACATGTCGATGTCTGACCGTTTGTCGGGCCAGTATATAACGTCATACGGCCGGCTGTACGATGGCGTCCGTCGCGCTGCTTATCCCCACAGCACGCCTCCGACACCGTATGTGGCCCTGGGGACATCTCGCATTCGGCTATCTGCTGTACTCGCTCGGCCTCCGTGCAGGCCAGCGCACATCGCCGACGGACCAGCAGGCCATCGCGCTCGCGCTCGGAACCCAGCTCCCGGACCTGATCGACAAGCCGCTGGCGTGGTGGATTCCGCTCCTCCCGGGCGGCCGGACGCTCGGGCACTCGCTGGTGTTCGCCGTCCCGCTCGTCCTCGTACTCGGGTGGATCGGCCGCCGACGCGGCCGACTCTCCTGGGTCGTCGCTTTCGTCGTCGGGTACGCGAGCCACCTCGTGGGCGACCTGTATCTGGCCGTCGCATCCGGGAACTATCACGAACTGGCGATCCTCCTGTGGCCGCTGACGCCGACGGTCGTCTACGACTCCCAGCCGAGTGTCCTGTGGCATCTCTCGTCGATCACGCTCAGCCCGCTCTTTCTCGCAGAGCTGGGACTCGGTGTGTTCGTGGTCGTGCTCTGGCTGGCCGACGGTTCGCCGGGAGTCGGACCGATCCGGCGGCTGTTGGGTCGGTCAGACTCTCCCAGCGAGTGACCGACCCCGATTGGCAGCTTTTTGTACCGGTGGCGTCTCCCCACTGATATGAATATCCTCGTCACCGGCGGTGCAGGCTTCATCGGCGGCCACCTCGCCGAACAGTTTGCCCGCGACGGCCACGACGTCGTCGTGCTCGACAACTTCGATCCATACTACGATCGACGGTTGAAAGAGCACAACGTCGAGGTCGCCCGCGAAGCCGCCAGCGCGAGCGAGGGGTCGTACGATCTCGTCGAGGGAGACATCCGCGACGAACCGCTGGTCGCAGACCTTGTCACGGACGCGGACTACGTCTACCACCAGGCCGCACAGGCGGGCGTCCGCGCGAACATCGAACCCCGGAAGTACCACACTGTCAACGTCGACGGGACGCTGAACGTCCTCGATGCGGCCCGCGAAACCGACCTCGAACGGGTCGTCTTCGCCAGTTCCTCCTCGGTCTACGGCAAAGCTCGCTATCTTCCCTACGACGAGGAACACCCGACCGAGCCAGTGAGTCCCTACGGCGCATCGAAGCTGGCCGCCGAGCGCTACGCGATGGTCTACGCCGACCAGTACGACGTTCCCGCCGTCGCGCTGCGGTATTTTACTGTGTACGGCCCGCGAATGCGCCCGAACATGGCCATCTCGAACTTCGTCTCTCGGTGTATGAACGGCGAGCCGCCCGAAATCTACGGCGACGGCTCGAAGACGCGCGATTTCACCTACATCGAGGACGTCCTCGACGCTAACCGGACGCTTCTGCAGGAGGACACGGCCGACGGCGAGATCCTGAATATCGGCAGCACCGATACGATCTCGATCGAACAGCTGGCCGAAACAGTCCGGGACGAGATCGCGCCCGACCTCGACATCGTCTACACCGAAGGCTACGACATCGACGCTGAACACACCCACGCCAACATCTCGAAAGCGACCGATCTGATCGGCTACGAGCCTTCTCGGACCATCGAGGAGGGGGTCCGTGAGTTCATCGCGTGGTATCGCGACAACCGCGCGTGGTACGAGCCGCTCGTTCGGGGAGCGTGACGAATGGCCGACTACTCGTTTTGGAGGGGTGCTGGGAGCGTCCCGATACCTTTTCTCGTCCGGATTCGTAGGGGCGAGTGATGGGCGACTCCGTACCGGATGGCAGGGCGTACGACCTCGTGGTCGTCGTCGTTCTCGCGGTGGCGGTGGTCGCCGCCTGGTTGCTCGATGCACCCGCGCCGATCCGGCATGCCCTTGCTGTGGTCGCCATGTTCCTGCCCGGCTACTCGCTGATCGCGTTGCTCTTTCCTGCTCGACAGTTGCGTGCCGACGAGTCGCCCGGAACCCTCGCCGAACGCGTCGAACAGCTCGACGCCTTCGATCGGATCGCGCTGTCGGTCGCGGTCGGGCTTGTCGTCACACCGCTGCTGGGAATTGCGCTGGACTTCACGCCGTTTTCGCTCCGGGAGGGACCGACGATGGCGAGCATCGCCGGCTTCGTCGTCGTGACCGCCGCCGTCGCTGTCGTGCGTCGGCGGCGACTGCCTGCAGCCCAGCGATACGATCCGACGAAGCGATGGCGATCAATCGTCAGCGAGACCGACCTCCTGTCCGGTCAGACGCTCGTTACTGGTCTGGTCGTCCTCGCGGTCCTCGTGGCTGCGTCCGGGGTCCTCGTCGTCGCCACCGTCGACCAGCAGGGCGAGCAGTTCAGCGAGTTCGCCCTCCTGAACACCGAGGACGGCCAGGCCGTCGCCGCGAACTATCCCGACACCGTGGCTGCTGGCGAGGAGGCGTCGGTCGTCCTGAAAATCGTGAACCACGAGGGGAGTCCACAGACGTACACTGTCGTCCCGCGTCTGGAGAACGTGACGCGCCTGGATAATCGAACCGCCGTCCTGAGACACGAGCGCTTCGAGTCGGTGACGGTCACGGTCGACGAAAACGAGAGCGTCCAGTTCGAGCACGCGGTTCGGCCGACGACGACCGGCGAGAACCTCCGGCTGACGTTCCTGCTCTATCGGGGCGACCCGCCAGCGCAGCCTCGCACGGGTAACGCCTACCGGTGGACCCACATCTGGGTAGACGTAGCTCCAGCAGACTAGGCTCTCACGCCCCACCCACGACGATCTGCTGAATCTGCCAGCCGACGAGCACGACGAAGCCAACTCCCAGCAGGAACCCGACGAGACGAATTCGGCGTCGCCAGCCCAGATCGAGCCCCTCGGCGACAGTGAGTTCGGCAATCAGGAAGTACCCGATCAGGGAGAGTACGTAGAACTGCGTGAGCGAGAACTCACCGAGAGAGACGAGTACGAGGATCGTCGCGAGCATCCACGCGACGTGAAAGCGGACGAACTGCAGGCGCGGATCGGCCATAGCGGAGTCTCTGGCCGGAATCGACAAGGGTCTTGCCCCAGTCGAAAGCGGTTTCGCCCGGCGGGCTGAATCACAGGGCTATGGAAACGCCGCTGGTGAGTGTCGTCGTCCCGACCTACGCTCGACCGGAGAAACTCCGCCGAGCGGTCGAGACGGTTCGCGCTCAGACCTACCGCCCTATCGAACTCGTGGTCGTCGACGACCACTCGCCCGAGCCAGCGGCCGACGCACTCGAAGAGATCACCCTCGACGACGTGTCGCTCACCCTCGTCCGCCACGACCAGAACCGCGGGGGTAACGCCGCACGCAACACCGGGATCCGTGAGTCTACCGGCGAGTTCGTCGCGTTTCTCGATGACGACGACCGCTGGGAGCCGGCGAAGATCCAGCGCCAGATCGAAACCTTTCAGTCGAGCCCCGACTCGGTGGGCCTGGTCTACACTGGCGCGCGATACATCTACGACGACGGTGAGCGCGTCATCGCGAACGATATCGAGGGCACAGTCACGCGCCAGATTCTGGCTGGCGCGAACGTCGCGGAGTTCTCGGCGCTGATAGTCCGCAGGAGCGTGATCGAGCAGGCCGGACTGCCAGACGAACGCTTCCCGAGTTGGCAGGATCGAGAGTGGTTCCTCAGGCTGTCCCAACACTGTGAGTTCGGAGCGATCACTGATCCGCTAACGATCCGCCACTGGGACCACACGGGCCGGATCGGCCAGGACTTCGAGAAGCGACGCGACATCTCCTTTCCGCTGTTCGTCGAGAAACACCATTCTCTCGCTGCCGAGTACGGACTGGAGGAGCGATTCGTCGCCTCGTTACTGGAGACGCTTGTCATCGACGCGGCCCAAAATGGCTACTACGGCGACGCCCGCCGGCTGGCGTTTCGAGCGATCCGAACCGCCCCGACGCTGCCGACCCCGTGGCTGTACCTGCTGGCGTGTCTCGGTGGCAGCCTGACCTATCGCCCGGCGAAACGGCTGATGGCCATCGTCCAGTCGGGAGATGGACGGGGAGGCGACATCGGTGGCTGAAGAGGGGCTGTCGCGACGGCGCTTTCTCAGTGCGATCGCGGTCACGACCGCGGCCGGGATCGCGGGCTGCAACTGGTCTAGAGCCCCGTCGATCACACCGATCGGTGAGACGCCGACTGCTGCGCCGATCCCGACGACGGCGGAGCAACCACGGCCGACGCGAACACCAGCTCCGACACCCGATCCCACGGCGACACCCACGCCAGAGCCAACACCTGTAGCCCCCAGCGGCTGTACGTCGCGCCGGACGGCCGCCCAGAAGCGGACGGGACGCGCGAGGACCCGCTCGGCGACGTCCAGACGGCGCTGCGGTGGGCCGAACCGGGCGACATGATCGTCCTCCGTGGTGGGACCTACAGGCCCGACCGACCGGTCGACGTTCGCGGTGCCGGTGGATCCAGTTCGGCCCCAGTCACCCTCACGTCTGCATCGGGCGAGCGACCGATCTTCGACTTCGAGCGGCTCCAGGTCGGCGGCTTCCGCTTTCGGGATTGCCACTGGCTCGATATCCGCGGACTCGAGATCCGTCGTGCACCGAGCCGTGGCATGTTCGTCGAAGCGGGGTCGAGTCACGTCACCATCGAGAACGTGACCATCCGGGGCTCGGGCGGTGATCCCGACGCCAGCGGGACTGGCCTCTTCGTCTTCGAGTCCGACACGATCACAGTGCGAAACGTCGTCTCCAGTGGCAACTACGATCCCTCGTCGGGTGGCGGGAACAGCGATGGGATCGACATCGAGGACACACCAGAAAGCCTGGTCGAGAACTGCGTCGTCGCCGGCAACGCTGACGACGGGATCGATCTCTGGGAGACGACCGACGTCACGGTCAGAAACTGCGTCGCCTACGACAACGGCTGGAAACCGGACGGGTCGAGAGGCGGGAACGGCGATGGATTCAAACTTGGTGGTGGCGGCGACAGCGGGAACAACCAGATCGAGCGCTGTGTCGCCTACAACAATCGCACCCGGGGATTCGACGACAACAGCGCGACACGGACGCTCACGCTGTACAACTGCACGGCCTGGAACAACCCCGTCAACTTCCGGCTGGGCTGTGAGTTCGGCTCGATGCCGCCACGCTGTCGGGCCCACCGCCTGCGAAACAATCTGAGTTACGGCGGGCTGGTCGTACTCTCGCCACTGGTCGACAGCCGGCGCAACTCCTGGGATCTCGACATCGACAACCCCCGGTTCGCCTCACTGGATCCCCAGGACGGAACGTTTCTGCACCTTCGGGCCGACAGCCCCGCCGTCGACGCCGGTGTCGACGTCGGGCTCCCGTACAGCGGGTCGGGACCGGACCTGGGCGCGTTCGAGTTCGAATCAGCCCAGTGATCGCCGACGTGGTCGGTAGGTTTTATTCCCCACTGGCCGTTGGCTCCATCAACGATGCAGCGAGCGCAGGCACAGTCGGGCAGGGAGAGGTGGTCCACGTAGATGGTGGCACGCGACGCGAGACAGCAGACGAGCAGCGTGCTGTCGTGGTACAGAAGTCGGTCCTATCGACTGACTGCTCTGGGACTGTTCCTGCTCGGCGCGTCGGCGGGCGTCCTCGCAATCGCCGAACCGAGCAGCGATCTCAGAGGCGTGTTGACGGCGTTTGCCGGCGTCGGACTGTTCGGCGCACTGCTGTTGTTTCTTGTCCGTCCGAGTGCGACGAGCGCGACCGACCCGGTTGAGGATGTTTACAGGGCGTACGCCGCCAACGCCGAGGCACTGACCCGGGACATCGAGCTCGGCGAGCGCCACGTCTACGCGCCGACGACGTACACGACCGAGGGGTTCACCCCGGTCGCACTCACAGTGTCGGAAACCGCGGGCGAGGAGGTTTCGACCGATCGAAATCGTCGGCCGGTGTTCGGGACTGCAGATCCCGGTGATCGGTCGTCGATCACGCTCTATCCTGCGGGTGCAGCGCTGTTCGACGCCTTCGAAGGGATGGTCGTCACCGATCTCTCGTCGGACCCGGTCGAACTGGCCGCCCAGCTCGCAGACGGCCTCGTGCTCGGGCTCGAACTGGCCGAAGACATCGACCCGAACGTCGACGCTGCAGCCGGGACAGCGACGATCACGGTCACAGGCCAGCGGTTCGGGTCACTCGACCAGTTCGACCATCCGGTCGCGTCGTTTCTGGCGGTCGGGTTCGCGACCGGGCTCGGTGTCGCAGTAACCCTCGACGCAGAGCCGGATCGAGTCGTCTGTCAGTGGTCGCCCGAAGAGGTGGACGATGACTGATCCCGAGGGGCGTCGGTCGCTGCGGGCGTGGCTCGGAAACGTCGTCTGGCACACCTACCGCGAGGGTGGCTTTCGACGGCTTCTCGTCCGCGGTCCGCGGTTCGTCCGTGACGACCTCCTCGGCGAGCGGCTCCGCTGGTGGTTGCTCGTCCACCCACTCCGGGGTCGACACCTCGATCGCGAGGCGCTGCGGTTCCGTGCCCGCGAGACCGACACACTCTGGGAGGGGAGCCAGCAGGAGTCGGTCACAGTCGAGACGCCCGCAGAGACGACACTGCCGAAACCGTTGCTCGACAGCACCGGAACGTACGATCCTGAACAACCGTTCGTCGCCGAAGTGCAGGAGGCGCGACTGCTGGGCGAGCACGGGATCGGGATGGTCGACGGCGAGGTCGTCCTGGAAACGACCAACGCCAGCAGGATGTACCTGTACCTGGCACTGGAGGAGCTCTACGACGCGATCGAGGCCGGCCGCTCGACGCGGAACGCCTATCGTTCCTACCGCGCGGTCCTCCAGGGGACATCCTCGCTCGAACGGCCCGACTCGGTCGATACTGACCCGCCGGAGACAGCCGCCACCATGTTCCCGTACTGGGGCAGCTTCTACCACTGGGTGCTGGAGTACCTGCCCAGACTCAGGTTGCTCGAACGCTACGAGAGCGAAACCGGGCGACGACCGACGCTGTTGATTCCGCCGAATCCGAAACCCTGGATCCGCGAGACGCTCAGACTCTGTGGCTGGGCACCCGAAGACTGTACCGAGTGGATCTGGCCCGAAGCACAGATCGAGCGGCTGGTCGTCCCGATGCACCGCAATCAGTTCGTCGCACCGCACGACAGCCACTTCCACAACGATTTCAACCCAGCGCCAGAGGACGCCCGCTGGGTCGCCCAGCGACTGCAGTCGAACGTCGCAGGTCTCGATCCCGGCGACGGCAAGATGGACGCCGACGAATTCTCCTCGCGAGTGTACGTCTCCCGCCGGGACACACGGACGCGGCAGATCGCCAACGAACAGGCGGTGCTCGACGCGCTCGAACCGCTCGGATTCGAATCGTACGCCCTCTCGGAGCTATCGATCCCCGATCAGATCCGGCTGTTCGCCAGCGCCGAGGCCGTCGTCGGGCCCCACGGTGCTGGACTCGTCAATCTGATCCACTGCGAGGACGCGGCGGTGTTCGAGCTCTTTCCGGACGATCACGTCCAGCCCTACTACTTCTCGCTGGCTCGACAGCTCGGATTCGAGTACGACTGTGCTGTCTCTCCCGTGCGAGACGACGAAACGGTCGTCGACCCCGAGGACCTCCGCGAGCGCGTCGCGGCGCTCCTCGATCGTTCGGGGCTCAGCGGCCAGACCTGAGATCCTCGATGAGTTTCTCGTACTCCCCGAGGACGCGCTCGCTGGCGAACGCGTCGGCTCGCTTCCGGAGGGAGTCCGAATCCGGCGGTTCGTCGAGGGTCGCTGCCAGCGCCGCGGCCAGCGCGGCGGCGTCGCCGACCGGGACGAGTCGGCCCCATTCCTCCTCGCCGAGAATCTCCCGGGGGCCGCTCGGGCAGTCTGTCGAGACGACCGGACACCCACATGCCAGTGCCTCGACCAGCACCGTCGGCAGCCCCTCGTAGGTCGAGGTGAGTGCGAACACCGACGCCCGGGCCATGTACGGCGCTGGATCGACGTACCCCGGCATGGCGACGAGGTCCGCGAGACCGCGCTCGGCGACCAGCTGCTCGATCCGCTCGCGTTCCTCGCCCGTGCCGCCGAGGACGAGCCGAGTCTCCGGTCGCTGGTCGTGCAGCCGCTCGAACGCAGCGATCAGTGTCGGCAGGTCCTTCTCGGGGGCAAAGCGACCGACCCACAGCACGACCTCCAGATCGGAGTCATCGAGCCACGGGACCAGCACCGACTGGGTGGCCCGCTCCCGGATCGCGTCGACTGGCACCGGGTTGGGGAGGACGACGACCTGTGCGGGATCGACTCGCGTCTGGTCGCGGACGCTCTCGGCGACGCCCTCCGAGACAGCGATCACCCGGTCGGCCAGCGGGTAGATCCAGCGAGCGAGGTGGTTGGTCACGTCGCGTTTGCCCCCCATCTCCATCCCGACGGTGGTGTGCTCGACGACGGCGACTGGCGTTCCGCTCGCCGAGAGTCGTGTCGCGAGCGTCGCGACGACGTTGGCGTAGGTCATCGCCGAGAAGAGGACGTGGGGGCGCTCTCGTCGAAGATACCGGGCCAGCGACGGGACAGTCGCGACGATCCCGAGCCCCGGAATCGTGGGCGTCGCCAGATCGACGACGGCGACGTCGTCGGAGAGTTCAGGCCGCAACTGCCCGCCGGGGTAAGAGACGAGAAGCGTGACGCCGTGGTCGCGGGCGGCCAGCCCGTTCGCGAGGTCGACGGTCACGCGCTGGGCTCCGCCGGGCGTCAACTCGGGCAGGTAGATCGCAACGCCGGCCATCAGACCGCGAACCCGGCTTCAGCGCCAAGTCGGTCCCGGACCGTTTGGGCGGCCGCGGCCAGCTGGTCGGCCTCGCCGCCGCCGGTCGCGAACTCCGCGCCGCCGCCCGCACCGCCGCCAGCAGCCTGCGCGACTTCGCGAGCGATCTCGTCGGCCTGCTGGTCGATATCGGCCCCGACCGCGACCGCGAGCGACCCGTCGCCGCGGGCGGTGACAATCGTCACTCCAAGAGTATCAGCAAGCGACTCCTTGGCCAGCGCCTCGGCGTCTTCGAGCACGCCGTCCGGCAGGTCGATCACAGTGACGTGTGGCTCGTCGGTCACCGGCGGCTCCGAGCGGCGGGCCGCCCACCACCGGCTGACCCACGCCGAGCGGTTCTTTTCGAGTGTCCCGGTAAGTTCTCGGACCTTCGCATCGAGCGATTCGACGCGGTCTGGGACCTCCTCGGGGCGGGCGTTCAACAGCGCGGCGGCCCGTTCGAGCGCGCTCGGATCGGTCGCCGTGACGGCTGCGGGGGTGTGACCCTCCTCCCTGCCAGCCCACTGCTGGCTGAGCGTGAGACTCTCTTTGACTGTCTGTTCACGCCGTCGATAGTAGAGGACGACGGCGACGAGCGCGAGTGTGAGCACGAGCGTCTGGAATCTGTTTCGGGACATGATTATTCGTGGATAAAGCGTTTGAGTCGTGGGCCGACGACGGGGTTGGTAACGACTGGGCTGAGCCGCTCGGCGATAGCGGCGGCGCGGCCGTATCCCTCCAGTGAGGCACGATTCGCACGATGGGGTGGCGTGACGAAACTCGCCAGTGGAGTTGACGCTCCGCCGAACTGCCGTTTGAAGCCGTGGACGCCAGTTCCCGGTCGCGAGCGGCCGAAGTCGACGACATCGATGTCAGTCGCACAGGCGTCTTCGATGGCGGCGGCGTAGAGGCGATAGTTGGGGTGGAACTCCCAGGCGTCCTCGCGGGAGGCGTTCGACCAGATCATCCGCGTCCCGTCGAAGTCCAGCATGAGGATCCCGCCGATCGGCGCGCCGTCGTGTTCGGCGACGAAAACAGCGAGGTCGTCGCCCAGCTCGCCCGCGAGGTTGACAAAGAAGTCCTCGGGGAACTGCGGGCTGCCGAGCCGGCGCATCGTCGCCAGATAGAGCGGGTAGTATTCGGTCACGGAGGCGGGCCTGACGCTGACGCCCGACTCGACGGCCGAGCGGACACACCGGCGGGCCTCGCCGTTGAAGGATCGCTCGCGCACCGCGTCGAACGCACGGTCGGTGTCCAGCCGGATGGTCTCGCCTGTCCGGACGGCCCCGTACTCCGCGGCGTTGTACCCCGAGACGCCAGTCCAGCCGGCGTCTTTGAGGATTCGAGCCCCGAGACGGCCGAGCCCGCCCCCGATCTTCCGGAGGACGGCGACGGTGTCGACACCGTCTGCGAGGAGCGGAAAGCCGTACTCACAGAAGGGGTTGACCACCGTTCGGCCGCCGATACCGGGAATCGAAAAACCGGGGACGACCCCGACCGCGTCGTCCGTGCCGCCGGTGACGATTCGAGCGGCTGGCTCGTAGCCGAACGCGTCGCCCACAGCCCGGAGCCACTCCCAGGTGTGAAACACCGTCGCCGCCGGATGGTCGGCGACGAACTCGCGCCAGCGGTCGCGGTCCTCGGCCGTGGCCGGCCGACTCTCGTAGGTCACGGACACTCCCCCGCTACTCGGCCCCGTTGCATACAGACGGGGTTCTCAGCAGACGCACATAATCGTTGTCGTGAGTGGATCGAGCCGGGCGAAGAGCGGCAGGCCGATCAGGAGATGAACGATTCGATCCGGTCCATCGCTTCCTTGAGGTCGTCCAGGCCTGTGGCGTAAGACACCCGGAGGTGACCCTCGCCGCCCTCGCCGAAGGCCGTGCCGGGCACGAGCGCGACTTTCTGCTCCTGCAGGAGGGCTTCGGCGAACTCGCCGCTGTCGTCCCAGGGACACTCCGGGAAGGCGTAGAACGCGCCTTTCGCGCGGAAACACTCGATTCCCATATCGTCGAACCGCGAGAGGACGAGCCGGCGACGGCGGTTGTACTGCTGGCGCATCTCCACGACGGCATCGTCGCAGTTTTCGAGCGCCTCGATGGCCGCGAACTGCGCGGTGGTCGGGGCCGACAACATGGTGTACTGGTGGATGCGGTTCATCGCGTCGATGGCCCCGGGAGGTCCCATGGCGTAGCCCAGCCGCATCCCCGTCATCGCGTAGGCCTTCGAGAAGCCGTTGAAGACGATTGTCCGCTCGCGCATGCCCGGAAACGTCGCGATCGAGGTGTGGTCGTGCTCGTAGGAGAGTTCCGAATAGATCTCGTCGCTCAGGACGACCAGATCGTGCTCACGGGCGAACTCGGCGATCGGCTCCAGCTCCTCGGCGGTCATCGTCGCACCCGTCGGATTGTTCGGATAGCATAGAATCAGTGCGTCGGCCTCGTCGGCCCCGGCCTCGGAGAGCGCCTCCACTGTAAGTTTGAACTCCGTCTCCTGCGTGGTCGGTACTGGCAAGGGGTCACCACCAGCGAAGATCACGCCAGGAACATACGAGACGTAGCTTGGCTGGACGACCGCAACGGTGTCGCCGGGATCGACGACCGCTCGCAACGCCAGATCGACTGCCTCGCTGGCCCCGCTCGTCACGAGAATCTCCTCGTCAGGGTCGTAGTCCAGTCCGTATCGGGAGCGCTGGTCGTCGGCGATCAACTGGCGGAGTTCGCGCTTGCCGCGGTTGGCGGTGTAGGACGTTTTGCCCAGTTCCAGTGAGGCGATCGCGGCCTCACGGGCGCTCCACGGAGCCGAGAAATCCGGCTCACCGACCCCGAGCGAGATGATGTCGTCCATCTCCTCGGCGAGTTCGAAGAAGCGCCGGATACCCGACGGTGGCACAGTCTCGACGCGATCAGAGGGCTCGATCGTCATGGCGAGATCGACAATCGGTCGTCGTCGTCACCGTCTCCCATGACGATCCCCTGTTTCTTGTACGAATCCATGAGGTAGTGGGTCACGGTCTGGGTGATCTCGGGGATCGGTGCGATCTTGTCGCTGATGAAGTGACTCACCTCGCGCATGGAGTTGCCCTCGACCTCCATGTCGAAGTCGTAGTCGCCACTGACCAGGCGCAATTCCCGGACTTGCGGGAACTTGACGATTCGGTCGGCGATATCGCTGTAGCTGGTCTCCCGGTCGAGCGTGACGTTGAGTTCGACGATCGCGTGAACGCGTTCGCGGTCGGTCTCTTCGAAGTCGACGACGGCCTGATAGCCGCGGATGACGCCCGACTCTTCGAGGTGTTCGATCGTCTCCTCGACGACCTCGGGGTCGGCGTCGGTGAGTCGCGCGAGGTCGTCGATGCTATAGCGGGCGTTCTCCCGAAGCAACTCCAGGATCTCCTCGCTGGTGTCCATATCGGGTGAGAGGCCACCGCGGGCAAAAGGATTTGCCCCTTCGTGTGGCCGAGACACAGGATGGACGAATGTCAGCAGGACTATTGTTTACGCACGTAGTAGTCCAGTAGGCGGTCTTTATGATGCGGGGCTGCGTACAGTTTCTCAGATAGGTGGGACATGTCTGACTTTGCCGTAACAGGGGTTGGGGAAACGAGCGTCCAGCGCGATGTCGACATCGACCTCACGCCGGTCGACGAAACACTGCTGGCCGAGGCCGGGACGATCATGGTCGCCATCCCGGCGTTCAACGAAGGCGCAATGATCGCCGACGTCGTGGCGTCGGCGGCGACACACGCTGATACCGTTCTGGTCGTCGACGACGGAAGTAGCGACGATACGGGGAAAATCGCCAGCGAGGCCGGCGCAGATGTCGTCCGACATCCCAAAAACCGGGGCTATGGCGGCGCACTGAAGACGATCTTCCGTGAGGCCGCTCGTCGCGACCCCGCACATCTGGTCGTCATCGATGCCGATGGCCAGCACGACCCCGACGACATCGCCTCGCTTGTCGCCGCTCGCCTCGAAACCCAGGCCGACCTCGTCATCGGGAGTCGCTATGCGAACGTCGAAAGTTCGATCCCGGCCTACCGCCGGCTTGGGCTGTGGCTAGTCAACGGCGCGACCAATCTCAGCCTCGGCACGCGCGGGGACACCCGGATCACCGATACCCAGAGTGGGCTGCGGGCGTACGGTCCACGGGCGTACCACTCGCTGGCGACCGATGCGACCGTCGGCAACGGTATGAGCGCGAGCACAGACATTCTCTATCACATCGTCCGCCGGGGCTACCGGGTCGTCGAGGTGGGCGTCACCGTCCGCTACGACCTGCCCGACACGAGCACCGAGAACCCGCTCGTCCACGGCGTCGAGCTCATGACCAACATCGCCCGGCTCACCGCCAGTGAACGACCCGGGACGGTCGTAGTTCTGCCAGTCGTAATGGCGTCACTGCTCGGGATGCCGTTCGCCCGCCGGTTCAGGGGCTCCCAGCGCGAGCGCCAGCGCCGCTGGAGTGCGACTGCGCTGGCCGGTGCGATCGTCGGTCTCTGTGCGTATCTCCTGTTGACCAGACCACGGCGCGTCCCGGACGAAAGCGAACCGTACGAACTCCAGGTCCGCCGGGTCGTGCAGGCAGCTGACCACCTCGAACCCGACATCGATATCGCCAGACACTGATCCATGTCGGTGCTCGACTGGCCCACACGGCCACGCGCCTATCTCACGCTCGATCTGGAGTGTGACTTCGGGACGCTACTGGCCGCAAACACACCCTCGCCCGGAGCCAACAGCTACGCGGCCGCCGCTCACACCGACCGCCTCGCCGACCTCCTCGACCGGCTGTCGCTCCCGCTGACCTGTTTCGTCCAGACGGATCTGCTGGACGAGCGCCCCGAGGCCGTCGAGGCCCTGCAGGACGCTGGCGTCGAGGTCCGTTTTCACCCCCACTCACACACCCACCGCCACCGCTCGCGGACCTCGATCGACTACGAAGTCGCGACCAGCACCGAGCGCTACCGCGACTTTTTCGGTCGCGAGCCCGTCGGCTATCGTTTTCCCAACGGCGACGTCCGGCCCGAGGACTACCAGCATCTGGCCGACCGGGGCTACGCCTTCGACGCCAGCGTCTTCCCGACCTGGCGACCCGGCCATTTCGATAACACGGACGAACCCACGACGCCGCAGTACCTCCCGGAGTTCGATCTCTACGAGATTCCCTTCACAGTATATACGTCGTGGCTCCCGATCCCGACCGCACTCTCGTTCTGTCGGCTGTTCGGCCGGCCCTACACTGAATTGCTGGTCCGCCGGCCACCGCCAGTCGTGGTCTTCAACATCCACATGCACGATCTGGTGACGCCGCCGACGGTGGGGACACTCCCGCGGAAATACCGGGCCGTCTACGCCCGCAACGACCGCGGGTTCCCGATGCTAGAGTCGATCCTGAAACGGCTGCAGGGCCAGGGCTATCAGTTCGGGCATATCGATGACGTACACGACGCGTTGCGCGAGTGAGGCCCCCATCTCATCCAGCCAGCCACGGCGCGACTGCGAAGACCGACCCGACGAGTGCAAAGAGACCGCCGAACCCGAGATAGAAGAGGCCGCCTCGCTTGCCTTCGGTGACGAGCTGTGATTCGGACTTATCCGAGAGGACGAAATCCCCGGCATCGGTGGGTTCGTCGATCACGAAGTTTCGCTCGCCCCACCCCGCTCGTTCCTCGCGGGCCCGCCCCAGCACGTAGATTTCTTCGTTCGGTTCGATCATCCCCTCGGAGTAGCGCCGCCGATCACCGTAATTCAGCGGGCCGAGAGAGCCTCGCGAGGCCTCGCCGATCGCGTCTTCGGCTTCGAGATACCGCTTGATCGGCTCGGATGGCTCGTCGCCGGGTCCGACTTTCGTCTGGATTGTCTCGACATTTAGCGTTCCGTCAGGTGGGAGTTCAACCCGCACCTCACCGGTCCCGTCGTCGACGATCATCGGAACCGCGGTCTGGTCCTCGTGTTTCGTCGTCCAGCTCCCGCCACCCTGGCCACTGCTTTCCCATTCTTCGACTTCGACGTAGGTGGCCAGCGCTTCTCCCTTGCTGATCGGTGACTCCAGGGCCCCTGCTTCGTCGGCCGGCTTCGCGACGCCCTTGATCTCGACTGTTCCGGGCTGGAGCTGGCGGATCGGTGTCGTCTCGGTCTCGGCGATCCGCTGGCTCTTGGCTCGCCGTTTGCGTCCCTTGTTTGCGAGGAGGAGACCGACGACGACGAAAATCATGCTGAACCCCGAAATGGCTAGCTTCTCGATCATGTGCCGTCTGTTCTGCAGGCAAGATTAAAAATGCAGATGCGCTGTTTCTGAAGTGAGAACGTGAGGGTTGGATGTTGAGGATTTTGCTCGACTCAATATGAACATGAGCGACTAATTTGATCCTAGACTTATATGTCAGTGTTTCTCCGATGGGTTGATCTCTTGGGAAAAATATTCGTACCCTATATCTAAACAATATTATATAAATTCATTGTTAGGAGTGTAGTATGAATAACAAAGATAGTAGCAAAAATTACAAGAGGTGGAATGGCTCTATGTGTTTATATGGATCAATGGGAACCTCCCTCCGAGCTTGAGGTGAAAGAAGGCGACCTCTCTTCTTTAGAAATAAATGTCCCATGTGACATTCACGATCTCGAAGTTCAGAAGTCAGACTATACGTCACAGACATATGAAAGACTCGCCAGAAAAGCAAGGAAAAACCTGACGAAAGAACTTTCAAGAGACTCAAACGGCAATTACGACACAGTAATTGATTATCTAAACATCTGGAAGAACCCAAACGACTACGATGAAGAGATTGCACAATCATATGAGAGGTTGATGAAAGAAGCCTTGGATATACCAACCGAGGTTCGAAACGGTGGTGAGCAAGCTAACTTCCCTAGCCAGTTTGAGATTCATACCATCCGCCAACTATACCTTGCAACTCAATGTTTCCTTGCAGTTCATTTCGGTACAAAAGATGAGCATGCCAAAAAACGGGTTTATAGGGGAATACGAGAACCGTCTATAGCAAAATTGGTTGCACAGGTGATTGACAATCCTAATTCAGATCGATACTATTTTCACACATCAACTATCTCAAACCATTCTGGCATAGAAGGTGTTGGATTCTATCACTCGAACGGTATAGTAATTGACTTTTTAGCCCCTCGAGAGGTCGTCGCTTTTTGCCCAGATAGGTTAATGAACACACCCTCTCATGAAGATGAATTCCAGCTCGTTGGCGGTACTATCAGAGTTGGGGCAAATAGAATCATACATGAAGGTACACAATCAGAGCGAACACGTCGTCTTCAAACATTAATCCGTAGTATGGATGAGCCCGAATCCCTGGACGAATTTGATCATAAAGATATCGCAGATTTGGTCGAGATGATGTTTGAGGCAGATGAGCCAGTCACCACTCAAGAAGGTGCGAAGCGTCTTGAAGAATGGTTCCATGAGGTTGATTCACAAGAGATTTTCTCCGTGAGGAAAAATAAGACTCTAAGGGCCCAAATACAGTGCCTAACTGAAGCTGGAAAAGGCAACCATCGAATCAATGTAGAATCAGATGGTGAAGCTAACGATTAGAGCTAATCTACTGCACGATAGAGGAACTTACCAGACTATGATTTACGCACAATGACCACATATTTAAGTGGGAAGAGAAATGATTATGCCCCAAGATGCCTGTGCGCCGAGGTTCGCTAAGGGAAGACTCCGGAGATTCTGCTAACGGTGGTATCTTTACGAGCCAAAGTTCTGATACACCGGACGATGTGATTGTCGTTGATCTCCGGGAAGATGAAGAGAGCCTCAACTGGACTAAATATGGACCTGAAGACTCTCGGGAGCGATTCAGCGAATGGTCAGAAGAGAAGACTCAAAAGAGGCTAATAGAGGCTAAAAATAGATTGCGCGAGATCCGTAGTTCTGGAGATGACTGACAAACTAAACCGTAGGACGCTCCTCTAAAGGGATTGTTGAGATTTTCCGTATATCCAAACATCCCTGATTAATCATCATTGAGGCTCGTTCTCGGGTTAACTCACTTATTTTGGCTGGCCGAACCGAAAGATAGCGATCCGTCAACAATCTTCGCTCGAAAAGCGGTGAGTGCTGTAATACAAAGTGTTGTGGAGCAGCTAAGGGTGAGATCAAACTCATTGAGAGGAACGGGGAGTAGTATTTTGATTTGGTGGCCTTAGCCACATCCCCTACAGGGAACCGAACGCCCCCGTTGTGTTTCAGTTACGACCGGAAACGAACCAATCGAGAAAAATTTGATCCCTCTACCCCTTCAGAGCATAACACTACGCTTCGACGCCGACGGCCGATCCTCGAACAGTTCCTTCTGGATGATCGTCTGCTCGGCCTTCCGAACGAACGCCTCGACGTCACAGTCCGTGAATCTGTTCTCGAACCTTTTGTGGCAGGACGGACAGAGGGTCACCAGATTCTCGACTGCATGTGCTCGCTCGTAGTCCAGTGAGTCAGACCCGTCTTCGAACTCTCGGAGAGGAGTAATGTGGTGAACGTGAAGGGCGGTCGGAACGTTTCTATCCGTCGCACCACAAACGCGACACTGTCCCCGATCCCTCCTGAGTGCTTTCCGTCGATACTGATGCCAGTAGCCACCATATCTCGCCACTCCCTCACCTGGCGAGGGCTCGTTCAACGGAAGATCGGCAGCTTCGAGCGCGTCGTTCCACGATTCGAAGCGATACTTGTAGGTCGAGGACGGGAACTCACCAACGGAATCCATATCGCGGCGCGTTGGTGGTCCCTCAACCAATCTATCGACACGCTCAAGTTCAGCGAGTAGCCGTTCTTTCGTGATTTGCTCTGGTGTCGACGTTGGTACTCCTGCCAGTTCTTTCGCCCGGGTCCACGATTCGAAGTAGCGAAAGTACGTGGAGTACGCGTACGCGCCGTGTTCGATCATGTCCTCCTCTTTTGGGGATCCGTCGGCGACATCTGCCACACGACGGAGCTCCGCCAGAAGATCATCACGTGAGATTCCCACGGCACTCACCCCCCAGCGAGCCGTCGATACTGTAGCACTCCTCGACGGTGTGTTCTGTACTTCCTGTTCTGTGCCACGTCCCGTCAAAGCGGGATTTATCATTCGCGGCTTCGTCTGCTTGCATGCTTCCGTGCTCCTTCACGGAAGCCACTCCAGGTCGGTGGCACTAGCACCGATCTGGTTTCCTCGATCACCGTAGATGATCGTAGTCAGTGGCTTCCACCCCTATTTTTGTCGAAATGTAATATAAAAGTAAGTGTTTGTGTGCGGCAAGCGATTATGAAGGTAGCACCACTGCTCACCAACTTGCTCCGAGATGAAGTGGCCGGGGAGGATTTTCGACCTGTCAAATCGCCGAAATGGGCCAAACCGGATTTGAACCGGTGACCTCCCGGTTATCAGCCGAGCGCTCAACCTGACTGAGCTATTG
>Ga0207771_100085_pt1 | contig 67732 bp, 69 predicted proteins | sample A23M2SouthBayCA_2_FD_187731 | JGI IMG/M metagenome (GOLD analysis project Ga0207771, IMG submission 187731) | Aerobic enrichment media microbial communities from Eden Landing Ponds, California, USA - A23 M2 (2) (SPAdes) | ecosystem: Environmental > Aquatic > Marine > Unclassified | place... | reverse complement strand
GGCTACCTCGACCGGAGCTCCGATCCACCGCCGGGCTGGGAGACGATGTGGAAAGGTCTCAAGAAACTTCAGACCTGGGCGGAGGGATACGAACTGCACTCCTGAGACTTATGGGTAAGAGACAGGACTGAACTCGTGGGCTTTCGCGCTGCTACCGCTGTAATACGCCAGCGCACGATAGACGTCGGCGACGTCGTGTCCCAACCGGTCGGCGACCGTCTGTGGCGCGAGGTCGCGCCCCTCGACCTGTTCGTGGAGGTGACGGACCGAGACGCGGTGTCCCTCGACGTGGGGTTCGTCCATCAACTCCTGGACGATGCCGGCTGTCCCTTCCTGTGCCATCTCACCGAGAAGTATCTCCCGAAGCGTAATGAATCTCCGGTCGAACGGGTCGTCCCCCGCTACTCCAGCAACAGCAGCGTCGGGTCTTCGAGGTACTCTTTCAGCGTGTTGACGAAGCGAGCGGCGTCCGCGCCGTCGACGACCCGGTGGTCGACCGACAGCGACAGGGTCAGGACGTGTCGCGGAACCACTTCGCCGTCCACGACCATCGGCCGCTCTTTGATCTCGCCCATCCCGAGGATGGCCGTCTCGGGGTAGTTGATGATCGGCGTGGCGTACTCGCCGCCGATGGCTCCGAAGTTCGTGACCGAGAACGTGCTCCCGCGTAACTCGTCGAGGTCGATAGAGCGGTCGCGGGCTCGTGCGGTGAGGTCGATCACGTCTTCGGCGATCGCCAGCAGGCCCTTCTCGTCGACGCTCTCGACGACCGGCACCATCAACCCCGCGTCGGTCGCCGTCGCGACGCCGATGTCGTAGTAGTTCCTGTAGACGATCTCCTCGTTTTCCTCGTCGAGGGTGGTGTTGAGGACGGGATGGTCTTGCAGGGCGGCGACGACCGCCTTCATAACGAACGGGAGGTAGGTGAGTTTCACGCCGCGCTCCTCGGCACGGGGTTTGAGGCGCTCGCGCGTCTCGACGAGTTCCGTCACGTCGACGGTGTCGTGGTGGGTGACGTGGGGCGCCGTGAACTTCGAACGCTCCATCGCCTCGCCGATGGTCTTTCGCACTCCGCGGTAGGGTTCACGCCGTTCCTCGCCTTCGTCTTCGCCAGTCGCGACGGGGAGCGTGGCCGCGGGTTCGATGGCTGTCTCCGCGGCCGTCGTCGGTTCGCCGCTCGCTTCGGTCTCACTGCTCGCGACCGCCGCCGCGTCGGCCGCCTGGGCCCGTTGCTGGGCCTCGGCGTACTCCCGGACCGCGGCCTCGGTCACGAACGGTTCGCCGTCGCGGGTCTCGTCGGTCGGCACCGAATCGAGGTCGACGTCGAGTTCCTGGGCGACCCGCCGGGTCGCGGGCGTCGCCAGCGTCCGCTCGCGGTCGGCCGGTTCGCTGGGCGCCGTCTCGGCCGTCTCACTGGTCGCCGTCCCGGCGGCTCCATCCGCCGACCCGTCGTCGATGGCCGTCACGACCGACGTGAGGCCGTCGTCCTCGTCGCCGTCTCCGTCTTCGCCGGCATCGGCGCCGTCTTCGCCGTCGTCGATCCGCGTGACCGCCGGTTTCAGCCCGCCGGCGTCCTCACCGGTACCGTCGGCAGCATCGCCGTCGGCAGTGTCGTCGCCTTCGATGGCCGACTCGGCGGCACCGCGGACGTCGGCCTCGGTGATCCGACCGCCGGGCCCGGACCCGTCGACGCCGCCGATATCGACGCCGAGTTCGCGGGCCAGCCTGCGCGCGGAGGGCGGGGCGAACACGCGCCCGCCAGACTGCCCGTTCTCGGACTCGTCGGCTATCGCGTCGGCCGATTCTTCGGCGGGCGTTTCGGCTGCTTCCGTCGCGGACTCGTCGGCTGCTTCTTCCGTGGCTCCCTCGCTGTCCTCGCCGTCGACGTCGAAGGTGATGATGACCTCGCCGACCGGGACTACGTCGCCGGGCTCGGCGCGCAGTTCGCGGACCGTCCCGTTCACCGGCGAGGGCACGTCGACGACGGCCTTGTCGGTCTCGACCTCGGCGACGACCTGGTCTTCGGCCACGCGGTCGCCCGGTTCGACGTGCCAGACAAGCAGTTCCCCCTCGGCGACCCCCTCGCCGACGTCGGGGAGTTTGAACTCGCGCATATCTCAGAACTCGTAGGCGTCCCGGATGGCGTCTTCGATGCGGTCCGACTCGGGCAGGTAGTAGTCCTCCAGCGCGTAGAGGGGGTAGGGCACGTCGAAGCCCGTCACCCGCTGGATGGGTGCCTCCTGGTAGAGCAGCGAGTCTTCCTGAAGCGTCGCGATCAACTCGCCCGCGAGTCCCCCGGTTTTGGGCGCCTCGTGGACGACGACGGCGCGACCGGTCTTCTCGAAGGACTCGACGATGGTCTCCTCGTCCAGCGGCGAGAGCGTCCGCAGGTCGACGACCTCGACGTCCACCTCGCCGGCGAGGTTCTCGGCCGCTTCCAGGGACGGGCGGGTCATCGCACCCCAGGTAAAGAGAGAGACGTCCGACCCCTCGCGACGGACGGCCGCCTCGCCAAGCGGCACGGTGTAGGACTCGGTGGGCACGTCCTGGCGGAACGCCCGGTAGATGAGTTTGGGTTCGAGGAAGACGACCGGGTCGGGGTCCCTGATGGCCGAGGCGAGCAACCCCTTCGTGTCGTAGGGCGTCGAGGGGACGACGACCTTGAGGCCGGGTTCGTGGACGAAGAAGGCCTCCTTGGACTCGGAGTGGTGTTCGGGCGCGCGGATGCCGCCGCCGTAGGGCGCCCTGACGACGAGCGGACAGGTGAACTGCCCGCGCGATCGGGTGCGAAGGCGGGCGGCGTGTGAGATGATCTGGTCGAACGCGGGGTAGATAAAGCCCATAAACTGGATCTCCGCGACCGGCCTGAGGCCGTAGGCGGCCATGCCGACCGCGGTGCCGACGATGCCCGACTCGGCCAGCGGCGTGTCGACCACTCTGTCGGGACCGAACTCGTCGATGAGCCCCTGGGTGGCGCGGAAGACGCCGCCGTTCTCGCCGACGTCCTCGCCCATCACGAGCACGTCCTCGTCGCGAGCCATCTCGTCGTGCAGTCCCTCACGGACGGCCTGGACGAGCGTCAGACTCTCGGTTTCGGTGTCGGTACCCTCTTCGGCGTCGGAGTCGGTGGTCTGGCTCATGCGTGGGTCCTCTCGTGACTCATTCGAGTAGTGCCTCGTCGCCGTGTCGCTCGCGCAGTCGCTGCAGGTACGCCTGCTGTTGTTCCAGACGCTTTGGCATCCCCTCGTAGACGTGGGCGAACATCTCGGCCGGTTCGGGCCGGGTGACGCTCTCTGCGGCTTCGATGGCCTCGGCCACCTCGTCTTCGACCGCCGTCTCGATCGCTTCGACGCGCTCGTCGTCGAGCAGGTCGCGGTCGCGCAGGAACCGCTCCATCCTCGGAATGGGGTCTTTGGCCTTCCAGCGTTCGACCTCTGCTTCGTCGCGATAGACGGAGGGGTCGTCGGCGGTCGTGTGGGCGCCGAACCGGTACTGGACGGCCTCGATCATCGTGGGTCGCAACTCGTCGGGGTTGGGGTTCCGGGCCGTCTCGACGGCGGCTTTGGTCACTTGATAGACGGCGAGCGGGTCCATCCCGTCGACCTGGACGCCCTCGAACCCGTAGGCTGCGGCCTTCTGTGCCAGTGTCTCGCTAGCTGTCTGGCGCTCACGGGGGACGGAGATGGCCCACTGGTTGTTGTTACAGAAGAAGACCACGGGGACGTCGAAGACGCCGGCGAAGTTCAGCCCCTCGTGGAAGTCCCCCTCCGACGTCGCACCGTCGCCGAAGTAACAGAGGAAGGCCTTGCGTTCGTCTTTCAGCTTCGAGGCCCAGGCGGCGCCGGTGGCGTGGGGGATCTGCGTGGCGATTGGCACCGCCGTCGAGAACACCGTCTCGCCGTTGCGGACGTTCCCCTCCTCGTGGCCCATCCAGTACAGCAGCGCCTGTTTCAGGCCGATGCCCTCGTGGTACATCGCGGCGTGCTCGCGGTAACTCGGGAACAGCCAGTCGTCGTCCGCCAGGGCGTGGGCGCTGCCGACCTGAGCGCCCTCCTGGCCGGACATCGGTGGATAGGTGCCCATTCGACCCTGGCGCTGCAGACTCACCGCCCGCTGGTCGAAGTGCCTGGCGAGTTTCAGCTCGCGGTACATCTCCACGAGCGTCTCGTCGTCGAGGTCGGGCACCGTCGCACCCTCGCGTACCTGCCCGTCCTCGTCGAGTACCTGTACACGGTCCGTCGGGTCGCGCTGTAGAGTACTCATAGAATCCTCCTGCATGGCATATCGTGAACAAACTCCCGCGCGAGGGATAAGGATTTCCGTAAATAGCTTTCGTCTCGACCCAGTATTGCCGAATATCGGGTGCGGATCGGACACATACCGCACGATACTCGACCGGTTTTCCGCGCCCCGGGTGGAGAAAACTGGACGTTCGTCGAGAGACGGTTCGCGACAAACGACGACTTACCCGCTCGCGAGGCCAGCGCGCGCCGCGGGTGTCGACTGAACTGTATCGTGCGGTTCACTCCCCAGCGCGTGCCGTCGTACGCGCCTGTTCGACGGACATCCCGTCGCGCACCACCGCGTCCACGAACAGTTCGCCCGCCCGGTACGACGAGCGGACGAGCGGGCCCGACGCACAGTAGAGAAAGCCCAGTTCCGCCTCGGCGACGCGCTCCCAGGTGTCGAACGCGTCCGGGTGGACGTACTCGCTCACTTCCAGATGTGACCGGGAGGGCTGGAGGTACTGCCCCAGCGTCACGACGTCGACGCCCACGCTCCGCAGGTCCGACAGCGTCTGGTAGACCTCGTGGTCGTACTCGCCGACGCCGAGCATGAGGCTGGTCTTGACGTAGGCGTCGGACTCGCGGGCGGCCTGCCGGAGCACGGAGAGCGACTGCTCGTAGCCCGCCCGGCGGTCCCGCACCGGCCACTGGAGTCGATCGACGGTCTCGACGTTGTGTGCGAACACGTCCGGCCCCGCGTCGAGCACTGTCCGGACGAGTTCCAGATCACCCCGGAAGTCCGGCGTCAGCGCCTCGACCAGAACGCCGGGATGGCGCTCTTTGATCGCTTCGATGGTGCGGGCGAAGTGACCGGCGCCCTGGTCGGGCAAGTCGTCGCGGTCGACGCTCGTCAGGACGACGTAATCGAGGCCGATCTCGGCGACCGCATCGGCCACCTGCTCGGGTTCGTCCTCGTCGAGGGGGGCCATCCCGCCAGTCTCGACGTCACAGAAGTTACACCCGCGCGAACACCGCTCGCCCATCAGCATGAACGTCGCCGTCCCCGGGCCGTCTCTGCCCGACCAGCACTCTCCGAGGTTGGGGCAGTTGGCCTCCTCACACACCGTGTTGAGGTCGTGCTCGCGCAGCGTCTCCTTGATGTGGGTGAAGCGTTCGCCCGCCGGTGGTCGCTGTTTGAGCCACTCGGGCTTGCGGGCGCGACTCATTGCCGAGGGTTGGGAGCGGGCGGGCAAAAACGTCCGGACTCTCAGCCGGCAACCAGTGGCCTGGATCGAGCGGCCGGCTACACCCGGCGAAGGGCAGATCGCTACGCCTCGCGGACGGCAGCGAGCGTCCCGTACCCGGTCGGGAGGTAGAGCGTGCCGTCGTGGACGGCGACTGACTCGGATGCGGTGTCGATGGAGCGCTCCCAGGCGACGTCTCCCGAGGCGGCGTCGAAGGCGAAGAGAACACCGCCGTTGACGCGCCCGACGCCGGCGTAGACCGTGCCGTCGGCGACCGCCGGGACGCCCGGCTGGAGGCTGCCGGCGCGCGCGTCGGGACCGCGCCAGCGCTCGCTGCCGTCCGACCGGTCGAACCCCCGGATCGTGATCCCCACTGCCGTGTAGAGCCCGTCCGGGCCGACGGCGAGCGTCGGGGACAGTCGCCCGTCGACGGGGGTTCGCCACTCTTCCTCGCCGCTATCGGCCGCGACGGCGTGGAGCGCGAACTCGTCGAGGTCGCTGGCCGCGTAGACGGTCCCGTCGGCCACCGACGGTGGGCCCGTGACAGCGCCGGCGAGGTCGGCCGTCCACTGCTGGCTGCCGTCGCTCGCTGCCAGGGCGTACAGCGTCCCGCTCCACCCGGTGAGATACAGGGTATCGTCGCTCGCGGCGACGCCGCCAATCGCGTCCGATACCCGCTTCTCCCAGCGGATCACCCCGGTCACCGGCTCGATCGCCAGCAGCCTGCCGTCGTACGTCGCGACGACGACCACACCGCCGGCGACCAGCGGCGACCCGGCCGCGTAGCCGCCGAGGTCGAGTGACCACTGCCGGTCGCCGCTCTCGACCCCGACGCCGACGACGCTCCCCGTGGCGTCGTCGTCCCCGAACTGCCCGGTCGCGGTCGTCGTCACGACGGTGTCGTGGACGACTGCAGGTGTCGCGTTTGCGCGCCCACCAGCGTCGACCGTCCACTCGACGCTGCCGTCGTCGGCCGACAGCGCCACCAGCGAGCCTCTATCGGCGGCTGCGTAGGGGTTGCCGGTCCCCCAGTAGACGGTGTCGCCGACGACCGCCGGCACCGAACTCGCCCCCTCCATGGCATCGTAGCGCCAGACCGTCTCGACGTCGCCGGTCGGCCCCGTCAGATCGACCGGTCGACCCGTATTGGCCGGGCCGTACCCGAACTGCCGCCAGCTGTCCGCGACTGTGACTGTCCCGGCCTCGGTGCTCGCGACGGCGACCGCGTACTCGCCGGGCGCGTCGAACCCGACCGCCACGTCGACTGTCTGCTCGGTGTCGCCCGCGACCTCGACCGTCCGCGTCGACCGTTCGTCCCCGTCGACGGCGACGGCGAGCGCCCGCTCGTGGGTCCGTCCGGTCACGTTCTCGACGGTCACTCGTACCGTCGCCGTCCGTCCCAGCGGCACCTGTTCGTCGGCGAGTGTGACCTCGCGGACCGTCACTGCCTGGACGACCGCGACCGTCCCCGCGGCGACGCCGTCGACCGCGAGCGCGCGTTCGCCCCGCGTCTCGAAGCGGGCCTCGACGGTGATCTCCGTCCGCTCGTCGCCGGCGAGTTCGACCGTTCGCGTCGCGACCGACTCGCCGTCGGCGGTGAGCGCGAACGTTCGTTCCCGGGATCCGGGCGCGGCGTTCACGACGGTCGCGACGACGCTCACTGGCGCGCCGGTCGCCACTCGCTCGGGCTCGATCCGCGCCGACTCGACCGTGACTGCCGGTGACACCGAGACGGTCCCGACTGTGGCCTCCCCGACTGCGATGTCGTACTCACCGGGCGCGTCGAACCGATGGGTGAACGTGACTGTCTGCTCGGCGTCGCCCGAGACCGTCACTGTCCGGGTCGCGACGGCCGTCCCGTCGACCAGCAACTCGACGGTGTGGTCCTGTTCGGTGCCCGCCGGATTCGACACCGTCGCCGAGACCGTCACCGGTGCCCCCGCCACCGGGTTCGTCGGTTCCGTGCGCGCGTCGGCGACCGTCGGTGATGGCGGGTCACCGAGAATGCGGCCACACCCCGCGACGAGCGTCGCCGCGCTCAGCGACCCGAGTCTGAGAAACTGTCGTCTCCGCTCGTCGTCCATACAAGTGTCGGCCGAGCGGCCCGACTTAAGTGTCGTCTTTTCTACTGGTCGGAGACAGGGCCGGCGGTCACGACCGAAAACGCCCGTCAGTCGACCAGTTCGGCGTCGTCGGCTCCACACTCCGGGCACTCGAACCAGTAGGACCCGGGTTCGGTGCCGGAGTGGAACTCGTTCCCGCAGGCGCCACACTCGTATTTGGGTGCCGATTCCTCCAGACCCAGGGACTCCTTGACGCTCTGGATGACGGACATGCTTCCACCGACGGATCGAGTCTCCTGGCGGTTATAACTCCGACCGACGCTTCAGTCCGTGCAACGACCGAAAACGCCACGCACGGCGTTCGAAGCGTCCGTCCGGGATTTCGACGCGTCCCCCGGCCGAACGCCGACGCCGCCGCGCGGTCGGTGGTTGCAGTTCGTGCAGTCGCCGTCGAATCCGCCGGTCTCCGGTCCGTCTGTTCGTCCAGCGTGTGTCACCGTCGGGTCACGTGTGGTCCGAGTTCGGGTCTGAGTCCAGGTCCGGGTCGGAGTCGGGGTCCGCGTCTGCGTCCGGGCCGGAGTCCCCGTCCGGGGCCGGACTTGTCTCCCCATCTCGTTCGAACTCGTCGAGTCGCTCGACCGGGTCCCGTCGGAGTTCGACGTTCACGTCGTAGCCGCCGCCTTCGATCTCGAAACACGCCCGCTGGAGTTTGGTCTCGTAGACGGTGTAGTGGTTCCCGTCGTCGTCGATGCGGGTCCGCTCGACCAGGAGGTCGTACTCGGTGCAGGCGTCGACTCGCCGGTAGACGGTCGCCTCCGACACCCCGAGTCCGTCGGCGAGCTCCTGTGCCGACACCGGTTCGAGGTTGGCCGCTGCCAGGAGCCGACGCGCTTGCTCGTCGCCCAGGACGTCGAACACCGTGTTCGGATCCCAGTCCGCGCTCACGTTCCCGATGGGCGCGTCGAGCGTGTTAAAGCCCGGGACTACCGAACTACCGGAGAACACCCATCTCACGACCGCGACGACGGCGTGACCGCCGTGTTGTCTCGAACCGGTATCCCTCGCCGCCCTCCTCGTCGGTCCGGACCACACGACTCCAACCCGGTGGTGACCACTCTTCGACGAGGGTAAACTGCGTCACTGGCGCTGTGACGTCTCCTCGTAGGGCTGGACGACGACGAACCCCTCCGGACCGGTGAACTCCATCTGCATGTTCTCGCCCGACGTCTGCCCGACTTCGAACGTCTTGTTCCGCGCGACCGACGGCGAGAGCTCGGCGCTCCAGGCGACGGTCGCGTCCGGGTCCGTCTTGACCGGCGGCGTCAGGACGAGCGGGTCCCCGTGTGTCGAGAGCGCCACCGTCCCGGGGCCGGTCAGATAGACGTTCGTCAGGCCGCCCGAGGTGGCGCCCGAGAGGCTGTCGATGGTGCCGATCTCGTAGTCGATGCGTGACTCGAACGCGAGGACGTCGTCGCCGTTGAGCGAGATGGACTCGCCTGCGTCGAGGTCGAGCGTCTGGACCTTCTTGCCCTGGTCGGCGACGTAGAGGTGACCCGAGCCTTCGGCCTCCATGACCGGCGTTCCCTCGCTGGTCACTGCCTCCTTGATGAAGCCGGTGACGCCGCCCTCGGCGGAGGACTTGCCCGTGAACGTGATGTCGCCGGTGTAGCCGATCATCGACCCGGCTTTGACCATCACGGTGCCGTCCACGGCGATGTCGAGGGTGTAGCTGTTCTCGGTCTGGAACTGTTCGTCCGTCTCGGTCGGTGCGTGGGCCGACGTGAACTGGTCGACGTTCATCTCCACTCGACCGGACGTCGGGACGACCCACGTACCCCAGGCCAGCGTTTCCGGGTCAGAGACACCGGCGAAGCAGGAGGGCCACCGACTCAAGACGGTGGCGTGGTCGTGGCCGTCGGAGCGAGATCCGAGAAGTTCTCGCCGACCCGGAAGGCGATCGGGTCGTCCGTGTCGGCCGCGCCGACCACGACCGCCAGTCGCTCCTCGTCGGGCGAGTCGATCTCGACCGTCTCGGTCGCTTCGGACACCCCCTCGACTTCGGACCCGTCGAGTTCGACGTCGACCTCGTAGGCGGCCGCGCCGTCCCACACGTCGTCGTACACCGTGGCAGACTGTCCGTCGCCGCTGTCGGTCTGTGAGGAGATCAACTCGAACGTCTCGTCGAGGCGGGAGTCACCGTCTGGACCCGACACTGCGATGGAACCGGCGATCCGTCGGTCGGTCCCGTTGAAGACGTTCACCTGTCCGAGCACCTGGTCGCCGACGAAATCGAGCACACCCGAACAGCCGGCCAGTGTCGCCGCCAGGGCCGTGCCACCGGTGGCGAGGACCGCCCGTCGGGAGACCAGGGTACTGTCGGCTGCTGTCCGGGGAGAACTGCTGTCGGCGGGTATGCGGGGAGTCATCGTTGTGTGCACCTGGACCCTCGCCGGTGCCGACCGTAAATATCCCCAGCGAATCTCTCGACCGGAAACACTGCCCGTGGCCCCCTCATAGTGATTATTGTAGCGATGTACCGGTATGGGCCGACACCGAGGTCGGCGCTATCCGGAAATAATCTACAATAATCACTATCAATCGTCGGTTTCGGGAGCCCGGGTTCCGTCGAGAGCGGCGTAGTCGGCGTCGCGGAGTCGGACGGTTACGACGCTCCCCTCGGGGTCGTTCTCGTCGAACGAGAGGGCGCCACCGAGCTGGGTGACCGCCCAGTTGACGATCCAGAGCCCGACGCCCCGTCCGTGTTCGAGCGGCGTCTCCGTCCCCTCGGTCAGGATCGTCCGCTCGCGTTCCGGGATCCCGGGACCGTCGTCCGCGACGACGATTTCGGCGGCGCCCTCGCCCGCGTTCCGGACGCTGATCTCGATGCAGGGGTCCGACTCGTCCGCGTGCGTGACTGCGTTGTCGACGAGTTCCGCGATCACTCGTCGGACGACAGTGTGATGCGAAGCGATCGCCAGTTCGTCGGGACGTGAGACCGCGATCTCGCTCTCGGGTGCCGCCGTCCGGTACTGGTCGGCGACGTCGGTCGTGAGGGCGGCGAGGTCGACGGGTTCCGGGGGCTCCGTGCTGGCTTGCATGATCTCCTCGGCCTCTCTGGCTTTCTGGCTGAGTTCGACGAGGTCGGTCGCACTGGTGTGGATCCCGTCCCGGAGCGACTCGTCGTCGACGCGGTCGGCGTGTGCGAGCACGACGTCCAGTTCGTTGCGGACGTTGTGCCGGAGGACCCGATTGAGCACCGTGAGGCGTTGCTCGCGGGTCTGGCGGTCGGTCACGTCGCGGAACACGACCGCCCGCGCGACCGGGTCACGGCCTCCGATACCGCCGGTTCCCCCGGAACCGACTGCCGAGACGCTGTACTGGAACTGTCGGTGTCCTTTCGTCGTCCCGAGAGTCACCGTCCCCGTCACGCCCGCAGAGAGGTCCTGACCTTCGATGCCGTCGACGACTGCCTCTATCGGTTCGCCGACCAGGGACTCCGTCGACCGGTCGAACAGTGCTGTGGTCGTCTCGTTGGCGTCGAGGACGTGGCCCTCCCAGTCGAGGACGACCACCGCCTCCTGCAGCGCCTCGACGACGCGGGTCCGGGCGACGGACTCGGACCTGGGGAAGCCGGTCAGCACCGGATAGCGGCGTACGGCGACGGCGAAGAGCCCGCCGGCAGCGAGTAGTCCGACGGTCACCCCGTCGGCGACCGCGTCGCTCGACCCCATCGCGCCGGCGAGGTACGGCACGCTGATCGCAAGCAGCAGGACCGCTATCTGCAGGTTCGAGAGACGCGCGTGCGTCCAGCCGAGGCGAACCAGAAGATACGCCGCGTAGACGTAGAGGGCAAACAGGTAGAACAGTTCCATCGCCAGCAGCGACACCAGTATCGGCTCGACAACCGACTCCGAGAGGTCCGTGACCAGGAAGCCGACTCCCAGGACGGCGGCCCCCAGCGCCACGGGCAGCGCGATCCCGGCCAGCACGACGACTCGCCCCAGGGTCAGCCCGGTCCCCCGGCCGGCGTACCCGAGGACGTACACGACCCAGATCCCCGGAAGGACGATCCCGAACCCGAAGCTCGCGATCTCCAGCCAGTCCGCCACCCCCTGCATCGACGACGCGGCGGCGATCTCCGTCCCGAGCGCGACCAGCGCCCACGCCGTCAGTGCACCGATCAACACCAGGAACACCCGGGCGCTGGGCCGCTCCCGGGCCTGGAACGCAGTCCACGTCGTCCAGCCCAGCAGCGCCGCCGCCGCCCCGTCGAGTGCCACGGCCGCGAGCGTCCCCACGAGCGACATGGACGTCACTCGACTCCCGCCGGGCATAAAAACCGAACCGATGTCTCCGAGTCGGAAACCCGTTCACCGTGAACCGTCGCGGGTCGTTCGTTCGGAGTCTCCGAAACACGTTTCAATCCCGTTTTCGGGATTACTAGCGTGTGCGTCTATGGCCGTCGCGTGCCAACAGTGTGTCCATGACCGCGACGAGAGTGCCCGGAGTCACCTGTCGCCCCTCTCACGTGAGGTATCGAGCGGGCCGACCGGGGACGGCGTCTCCGGGGACGGGACCCAGTGATGACCATGCCAACTGACCGGGACGACGACGGGTGCGACAGTTCGCGACGAGTCCCGGTCGACGCGATCCCCGACCCGGTCGTCGGATACGTGACCCAGGACGGCGAGGTACTGGTCGCGGCGACCAACGACGCGTTCGAGACGGTCTTCGAGGGGGTATCGGCCGGCACGACGGCCCGCCACTGGCTCCACACGGCCACCGATGCCGACGAATCGAGCGTCGACGAGGTCTGTTCGTCGCTCGCCGACGGACGCGCTCTCGACACCGAGCTCGAGGTCCCCGACGCGGCGTCTGCCGGCGCCGGAACGTACCGGCTCCGGACGCTAGAGAGTGCGAACGACAGTACGGGTGATAGCGACGGCGACGGCACAGGTGATAGCAGAAACGACAGCGCAGGTGCTGGAGAAGGTGATGGCACACGCGACGAGGCGGGCGTCGACGGCTACGTCGTAGTGAGCGAACTGGAGCCGTCGGCGACCAGGGACGTCGAAGTCGACCGGATCGCGAGCGTCGTCAGCCACGACCTCCGGAACCCGCTGGACGTCGCGAACGCGCACCTCCGCGCGGCCCGCGAGACCGGGGACGACGACCACTTCGACGAGGTCAGGCAGGCACACGAGCGGATGGAGCGGATCATCCGGGACGTGCTCACGCTGGCCCGGGAGGGGCACGCGCTGGACCGCACCGAGGAGGTCGACCCGGGCGCCGTCGCGACCGACGCCTGGGGTGTCGTCGACACCGGTCCTGCTTCGCTCACGGTCGCGGACGACTTGCCGGCGGTCGAGGCCGACCCGGACCGCCTCCAGCGCCTGTTCGAGAACCTGTTTCGCAACAGTGTCGAACACGCCCGGCCGGCGGCGGGACCGACAGATCCGGACCGCGAAACGACGCCCGAGGCGTCGGTGCGGGTTCGCGTTGGGTCCACGAACGAGGGCTGGTTCGTGGCCGACGACGGCGTCGGGATCCCCGGGGACGAGCGCGAGCGGGTGTTCGAACCGGGCTACTCGACCGGCGATTCGGGGTCGGGAGCCGGACTCGGGCTGACCATCGTCGAGCAGGTCGCCGACGCTCACGACTGGAACGTCTCGCTCGCGAGCGGTTCGTCGGGTGGCGCGCGGTTCGAATTCCACCCGGTCGCGGCGGACGACTGACTATCGCGAGGACGAGCAACTCACCGGAGACACGAGTATGGACGACCGACTGCGACAGGCCCCGTGCGGGGTCATCGAGACGACGATCGACGGCATCGTCAGGGACGTCGACGAGACCGCACCAGCGGCGATACTGGTCGACAGCGAAACGCTCCGTGGATCGGACATCCGCGAGGCCTTCCCGCGGTCGGCCAGCGGGACGCTCCGGGCGGCCTTCGGCGGCGATTCTGTGACCCCCGACTCCTTCGAGGAGTACTACCCGGAGATCGACCGCTGGCTCGCGGTCGACGTGTCCGTCGAGGAAGGCACGTTCGACGGTGACGGAGGTGAGTCCGACGGTGACGGAGGCAGGTCCGACGGCGAGGAGAAACCATCGAACGGCGAGGGACGCGTGCTCGTGTACGTCCGCGACCGCACCGACCAGCGCGAGGCCGAACGGCGGGTCGAGCGACTGGAGCGGCGGTTCGACCGCGTCGAGGAGATCGATACACTGGTCGCGACGGTGTTGCGCCGGGTCCTCGACGCGTCCGACCGGCGGGAAGTCGCCGAGACGGTCTGTGAGCGCCTGGGCGGCACGGATCTGTACCGCTTCGCCTGGGTGGGCGACCGGGCGTTCCCCGCGGACCGGTTGCGCGTCCTCGCCACGTCCGGGGCCGCCACCGACCTCCCCGACGAGATCGAACGCGTCCTCGACGGGGAAGCCGCTCTCGACGGGGAGACTACTCTGCCCGAACAGCGGGCCATCGAGACCGCCGAGACACAGCTCGTCGAGACCATCGCCGACGACGAGGCCATCCCGCACGGGGTCCGTCGGGCGGCGTTCGGCCAGGGCCTCCAGTCGTGTCTGGCCGTCCCGCTCGCCTACCAGGGCACGGTCTATGGCGTCCTCTCGGTCTACTCCGGCCAGGAAGGCGGGTTCAGCGACCAGGAGCGAGCGGGGCTCGAAACGCTCGGCAACGTCGCCGGCTTCGCGGTCCGGGCCATCAGACAGGAAGACCTGCTCGTCGCCGACACCGTCACGGAAGTCACCCTGGCCGTCCGGGACGGGACGGTGCCGTTCGTCCGCGCCGCCCGCGAGACGGACGCTCACCTGTCGCTCCACGGGGCGGTCCCGCGTGGTGACGGGACGGTCGTCTGCTATCTCGGCGTCGCCGCGCCGGAGGGCGGTTCGAGCGACTCCGAAGCGACCGACGAGACGGCGATAGCGACGCTCGACCAGTTGCTGACAGACGCTGACGGCGTCGCCGACGTGCGGTGGATCCGCCGCGGACAGGACCCGCTCGGACAGGTCACTGTCACGGCGGACACACCGGTGACCGCCCTCGTCGGGTGGGGTGCGACGGTCCGCACCGCCGAGTACACCGCAGGATCGGCCCGGTTCGTCGCCGAAGTCCCGCCCGACGGGGACGTCCGTCGACTGGTCGAAGCCGTCGACGCGACGGTCGCCGAGACGGACCTCCTGGCGCGCGAGGAGACCACCCGCTCGCCGGAACCCGTCGCGGCGTTCCGGGACGGGCTGGACGAGCGGCTGACCGACAGACAGCGGACGGTGTTGCGGACCGCCTACCTGTCGGACTATTTCGCCTCGCCGCGCGGGAGCACGTCCGCGGAGGTCGCCGAGACGCTGGACATCGCCGGGTCGACGATGCTCCATCACCTCCGCCGGGCCGAGCGGAAACTCGTCGATGCCTTCTTCGAGCCAGATCCCTGACTGTCGGTCGCGTCTCAGGGTCGTCGAGCCACGAGTCCGACGAGGACGAACAGGGCACAGGCCCCAGCGGCGAACAGGGGCGTATCGAGGGTGGAGGCGGGGTCCGTGGCGATCCACAGTGCGGCGACGAAACTACAGAGTGCGACCGCCGCCGTCCCGACTTCGACGGGCGGGAGCCCCGTCCTGTTCGGGCGGAGTTTCCCGTACGTCGCGTGCCCGAGCACGGCGAACGGGAAAGTGAACCCGACGACCAGTGCGAGATGGACGGCGACGACGCCGGCAGTCTCGACGGGCGGGGCGACGCCACGCACGACCTGTCCGAGCACGTACGTCCCGAGAAGCCCCACGAGCAGGGCCGCGAGTGTGCGTTCGACGCGACTGGCCGAAAGTCGAGGGAAGCGGGCGACAGCCGATATCATGTGAACAGTTCACTGCCAATCGACAATAACGACCTCGAATGCTCGTCGGCGTCGTCGGAGGTCAGTAGCCGCCCCGGTCGATACCCGAGAACGTCGACAGCAACTCGCCGGCTTCGGGCAGGAGGTCCCTGACCCGCCGTTCGGTGCTCGCGAGGCGTTCCTCGACGCGTTCGAGGCGCTCGCTCGCCTCGTCGTCACTGGCGGGGACCTGTGACTCGACGACGGCCCGGGTCGATTCGAGGCGGAAGTACTCCCCGAGGAGGTCGTAGGCTAGCACCTGGCACTGCTGGTCGACGGCCGCGTGCAGGTCCTCGCGCTCGACCGGTTTCGAGAGATAGTCGTCGAAGGGCATGTCGAGCACGCCCAGGTCGGGGTCGACGGCGGTCACCATGACGATCCGCGTCCTCACGTCACGCTCCCGGAATCGTGCGAGCACCTCGTCGCCCGACAGGTCGGGCATGTGCCGGTCGAGCAGGACGACGTCCGGCGTTCGCTCCGCCTCGACGGTCGCGAGCGCCTTTTCCCCGCCGTATGCGACGGTCACGTCTGCGACGTCGTCCAGTCGTAGCGCGTACGCGTCGGCGACCTTCCGCTCGTCGTCGACCATGAGTACCCGGGGCTCGTCCACGCGCATCGTCTCACCCATGTCGTCCCCGGCTACGAGCGGGGCCGTACAAATATCCCGGTGAGCCGGCGGGCTATTACTCCCTGTGGACGCGTGACATGCAGATACCTAGAGTGCGGTTCTCGCGGGCACTGCGAGATAGTAGCGGCGGTCTACAGGGCCGTCCCGTCGGAACGGACGAGTAACGATGGCACAGTCGAACGCCGCCCGCCCTCTCCACCGATCGGACGGGCACCGAGGTACCGACCCGCTAGAACGCGAAGAATCCGCGGTCGAAGCGACGGAAGTCGTCTCTGTGTTGAGTGACGAGTACGCCCGCGAGGTGTTGCGCGCCCTCGTCGCGGAACCGCTCTCTGCCAGGGACCTCGTCGACCGCCTCGACATGTCCCGGGCCACCGTCTACCGGCGACTCGATAGGCTCGAATCGGCCGGCATCCTCCGGAGTTCGCTGCGCATCGATCCGGAGGGGCACCATCGAAAGCGATATCGCGTCGTCGTCGACCGACTGCAGTTCTGCGTCGAGCGCGACGGTCTCAGGCTCGAAACCAGCGGCTGACCGCTCGACGACCGAGACGTCGGTCTGTCGCACCGACCGCCCGGAAAGTGCCGACCGCCCGGAGAGCACCGACTGCTCGACAAGCCGAACGGCCGGGACCTCCGGATGGTTGCGCTCGGTTTCCGACCCTGAAATCCTGATTCCCCTTTTATGCGCCGGGCGATGCTCGGTTCTCTCATGACCGACGGCAGCGACCCCGACGGTACCGCCCCCTGGATCGACGCTCGGTCCCCGAATGATACCCCTCCCGAAGCGCCCTGCATCGAGGTGATTCCCGACGACGACTCGGGAACCGTCACCTTCGCCTGGCGACGCCCCGAAGACGGCGAGACGACGGCCGCGTGGATCACTGCCGACGCCGGGATCGTCGTCAACCGGTCCGACGTCCGGTAACCCGAACGAATCCGACGTCCAGCGACTCGAGCGGGCCTCCACCGGGTTTCGACGGTTCTCCGTCCCGGAGACTCTCGTTCCGGTTATTACCGGCGCTCGGGTGAATCGGAGAGTACCATGGACGAAACTGAGACGACCGAAGAGTGTGGCGTCGGCATCCGCGGTGTCGCCGCGACGATCGACGGGATCGCGTGGTTCGGACTCCTGTTCGTCGCCGTCTACGCGGTCGCCCTGCCAACCGGGCAACTGAACGCGACCGCGAACGGACTCGACGCGGAACTCACAGGGACGTACGGGACCGCGGCGTTCGTGCTCTGGCTCGGACTGGGCACCGCCTATCACACACTCCTGGAGTGGCGCTTCGGGCACACCATCGGGAAGTATCTCGTGTCGATCCGGGTGACGAGCGGTGACGGGACCCCGCCGTCGCTACGCGCGGCGCTGACCCGGAATCTGGTGCGGTTCGTCGACTGGTTGCCCCTCTTTTACCTCGTGGGGATCGTCGCGATGGTCGTCTCCGAGCGCGACAGGCGACTCGGCGACCGCGTCGGCGACACGGTCGTCGTCCGGTAGGGGTGTCCGGGCACTCCCCGACCGGAACGGGTGCGTCGGTGACCGCCGATTGACACCCCAGAACCACCACCACGACCGCGACGACGGGACCGACCCCAGGGACTGTCGCCGCCAGCCCTCGCCACACTCCCGACCCGACCGGTCGCCCGTGCAGGTACGTTCGATATCGGTGATGCTCCCGGGGAGAAAACCGGGTCGGCGATAGTGTCGGCCCCCGACGACCCCGCCCAGGTTTAGGTGAGGTGAAAAATTGTCTGAATGTTGAAAAGTCTTAAGAGGGTCGCGACCCAACGACGTACTGCAATGAGTACACAGAAGACCGTCCGACAGGAAGCGGGGACCGTCGAGGAGAACCCGGTTCGGCTCGACACGGAGAAAGCCGAGCAGGTCGTCGAGGCGTTGAACGCGGATCTCGCCAACGCGTACGTGCTGTACCACCAGCTCCACAAGCACCACTGGAACGTCGAGGGTGCGGAGTTTCTCGACATTCACGTCTTCCTCCAGGAGGCCTACGAGAACGTCGAGGCGGCCGCCGACGAGGTCGCCGAACGCCTGCAGGCACTCGGTGGCGTTCCGCACGCGAGTATGGCCATCCTCTCCGAGGAAGCGACAGTCGAACCGGAAGACGAGGACGTCTACGACATCCGCACGTCGCTGGCCAACGACATGGAGATGTACGGCGACATCATCGAGAGCTACCGCGAACACATCGAACTCGCGGAGGGGCTGGGCGACCACGCGACGGCACAGATGCTGCGCGAGCAACTCGAAACCCTCGAAGACGACGCCCACCACTTCCACCACTACCTCGAAGACGACACGCTCGTCACCGACGCCGCGATGGACTGAACCACGACGGAACGAGACTTACTCGATTGCGGGCGCTTTTTCGTCGGTACGGCCCGGCAGTGCCAGTTCGACTTCGAGTTCCGGGTCGCCGACGCCGTCGAAGTCTATCTCCAGTTCGACGGGTTCACCGAAGGCGAAGGGTAACTCCCACTCGTCGGTCGCGATCGTCAGTTCGTCGCCCTCCTGGAGCTGTTCGCCCAGTGCGACCAAGAACGCGCCCGCCTCGCTGGCGTCGAGGCGATACTCCTGTTCGAACTCGCGCCCAGTCCGGATCGTCGTGCGTTCGTCTGCGGACTCGTCGGCATCGTCTGTCTCGGACATGTTACTGTGTGACAGCGACTGTCTCGTCGCTGGCGATCCAGCCGTCCGTGTTTCCGGATTCGAGGAAGACCGATTTGCCGGGCGAGCTCTCACAGACGGCTATCTCGGGGCGGTCGTCTGGTTTCGGTTCCGCGTCGGGGGTGGCGCGTGACTGCGTGCCGGCGGCCATTATCGGTGTTTAGGCAAACCTAAAACAAAAAGGGTGCGGTTTCGGCGTGAGACGAGTCGGGGCATGGGGGCGCTCGGAGAACACCGTCGGTCGTCGCAGCCTCACGGACTCGCGCAAGTCGTGTCGATCCCCCAACTATTAAACCGAGGCCGCGGGAACCCCCTGTCGATGGGGCTGTCGGACATCGCTGCGGGGGTCGAAGTCGTCGACGAGCAGCGCGACCGGGGGGTCGCGTCCGTCGACCGGACCGAGGCGGACCTGGCGGGGCGACTGGAACCGTACGGCGAGGAGTTGCCGTGTTCGCCCGGGGCGGCGGCGACGCTCGTCGAGGCCTACGCGGGGGGAAAGAGCGTGGGAGACGCTGCGCGGGCGGCCGGTCTGTCGCCGACCGACGGTGCGAAGGCGCTGCACCTGTTCGGCGAGTCGGTGTCGCCGGTCGGCCCGATGGGTCGCGAGATCGTCGCCGACTGGCTCGACGGTCGGCTCGGGCGCAACGAAGCGGTGGAACTGGCCGGCGTCTCCGAACGCGAGTTCGCGCTGGCGGCCTACGTCGAGAGCCACGAACCCATCGACGGCGCTCGCGAGGCCGTGGAGGGTGCGCTCGCACCCGGCGGCGACGCCGCCGTCGAGAAACGCGAGGCGCTCGGCGAGACGATGAGCGACGTCGGCGAGTTGCGATAACGCGGTTTCTGGTTTTTCGATAGACTGTGCTTGACGGCGTGGTTCCGGACTCGACACGCTCGCTAGCTGTGAGAGGAGACTTGACGGCAACCGCATTCATCGGTGGGCGTTGAAAGCCCTCGGCACCCTCGCGGTCGCTGAGCGGGATATCCGTGCTCGGTCACCCGCACTGCCCCGCACTCGCGCGGATAGTCGCCCGCTCAGGCGACTAAATTGCACGCGAGCGCACCTCGCCCTTTCAGTCCGCCAGGAAAACAACGTTTCACAGGCCGTCACGACGTCGAACGGTCGGTAGCTGTCTCCACAGACTGTGTTCCCTGGCGGACTGGAAGGGCGAGACGGGGCCGCGGGCCGAAGGTCCGTGGTCGTCTGAGCGGGCTCTATTCGAGCGAGTGCGGTGCGGTGGAGCTGTTCGAGCGAGAATATCCCGGTCAGCGACCGCGACCCCGTCGAGGGCTTCCATCGCACGAGATGACTGCGGTCACACAAATATCGGATGACCCGGTCGCGACGGCCTCACATCTCCCCAGTCTCTTGCGGTGCTCACTGCGTTGCGCTCCTCATCCCTCGCACGACTCCGCGCGCTCATGAAAGAGCGCGACAGCGCGCGCCGACGTGGCTGTGTCGCCGGCAACAGAGGTTCGGGACTGTCGCCAGGTACACAGTATCGAGTCCGGTCGCACCGAGCACGAACATCGTCCCATCTGACCCGTCACGGAGCGAGAAAACCCTGGTTCGCACCAGTCCACACTCGGACGGACCTCGGTACTCATTTGGCGTGCGAGCGAGAAGCCGGGGGTATGAACCACGACCGGTCTCGCGACCTGTACGACCGCGCGCTCTCGGTCATGCCCGGCGGCGTCAACTCCGCGGTGCGGGCCGCCATCGAACCCTACCCTTTCTTCGTCGAACGCGGCGACGGTGGCCACGTCGTCGACGCCGACGGCAACCGCTACGTCGACTGGGTGATGGGACTCGGTCCCCTCCTCTACGGCCACGACCTGCCCCAGCCTGTGGAGTCGGCCGTCCAGTCCCGCGTCAGCGAGGGCCCGATGTTCGGCGCACCCACCGAAGTCGAGGTCGAACACGCCGAGTTCGTCACCCGGCACGTCCCCAGCGTCGAGATGATCCGCTTCGTCAACTCCGGCACCGAAGCGACCGTCTCGGCCTGCCGACTCGCTCGCGCCGCGACCGGCCGCGACAAGATCGTCGTCATGCAGGGTGGCTACCACGGCGCCCAGGAGACCACCCTCGTCGCCGGCGAGTACGACCACGTCGAACCGTCCAGCCCCGGCATCCCGGACTCGTTCGTCGAACACACCATCGCGGTGCCGTTCAACGACGAGGCAGCCGCGAAACGTGTCTTCGAAGACCACGGCGACGACATCGCGGGCGTGCTCGTCGAACCGATCCTCGCGAACATGGGTATCGTCGCGCCGGTCGACGGCTACCACGAGACCCTCGAATCGCTCTGTGACGAACACGGCTCGTTGCTGATCTTCGACGAGGTCATCACGGGCTTTCGCGTGGGCGGCCTCCAGTGTGCCCAGGGGAAGTTCGGCATCGACCCCGACATCACCACCTTCGGCAAACTCATCGGCGGCGGCTTCCCGGTGGGTGCCATCGGCGGCTCTTCCGAGTTGATCGAGCAGTTCACGCCCTCGGGCGACGTCTTCCAGGCGGGGACGTTCTCGGGCCACCCCGTCACGATGGCGGCGGGGCTGGAGTCGCTCAAGTACGCCGCCGAGAACGACGTCCACGAACACGTCCACAACCTCGGCGAGCAGCTGCGCGGCGGCCTGACGGAGATCGTCGAAGACCAGGCCCCCGAGTACACCGTCGCCGGCACCGACGGCATGTTCAAGGTACTCTTCAGCCGGGAGGCGCCGGACACCTTCGAGGGCCACTGCGAGAGCGGGTGCAAACAGCGCGAATCCTGCCCGCGGTTCGAACTCTGCCCGAAGACGGGAGCCGACGTCGCAGCGGGCCAGACCGACCGCTGGCGGCGCGTCTTCTGGGAGCAAATGAAAGAGCAGGGCGTCTTCCTCTCGCAGAACCAGTTCGAGGCGCAGTTCGTCACCTACGCCCACACCGAGGACGACGTGGCGGAGACGCTCGAAGCGTACAAGGAAGCGCTCTGAGCGGTGGTCGCCCGGTCACCGGGAATGGGTCGGCTGTCGGTCACTCGACCGCGTCCCGGACGCGGCGGTAGTGGACGTAGCCGACGTAGACGACGACGGCGAACAGTACGCTGAACAGCCCGTAACTCACGAGCAGGTGGCCCCGCCCCACCAGAACCGAACTCGCGGGGCCGGCAGTCCCGGCGTCGTCCAGCGGCGTCCAGACGACCAGCGACACGGCGACCAGCGCGAGGTAGATCGACCCGATCAGTGCGAACTGGGCGACCTCGGGGATCTTGTTCAGGTCGACGCCCTCGACGGAGACGCGGCGGCCGTCACCGAAGAAGCCGTACTCGTCGACCCAGCCAAAGAGGGGGTCGCGCTCGCCGAGAGCCCGCTCGACCGCGACCATGTGGCGCTGGACGTGGAGCAGGCGGACGCTGTACTTGAGCGCGTCCATCACCACGATGCCGTAGAGGATGGGCGTCAGCGCGACGAACCGCCACCGGCCGAACACGAACGCGTAGGCCACGATGACGCCGATGACGAGGTGGCCGGCGGCCAGCCGCCAGAACTGCCACTTGCGCTCAGTCCTGGCCCGGTCGTGTAACACCTCGTAGAGGCGTAGCCGGAGTTCGTCGTCGCCCAGTGCAGCCGGATCCGGGTTCTCGTCACCCGGTGCAGTCGTGTTCGGGTCGTCGTCCAGTGCCGTCGAGTCCGGGTCGTCGTCCGCCATTCTCACCCGTACCGACGGGTCGCGACGGAAAGTTGTTTTGGACGCTCCCGCCGACCCGAACGCGTGAGACGGCAGGTTTTCGGCGCCCGGCCACGCACGTCGAGGTATGGGCGAGATGGACGAGAAACGGGTCTACGACGACCGCCGCCGGGTGACAGTCGCCTACCTCGCGACCGGACAGGGCGTCGCGACGGTCCGGGTCGCCAGCGACCGCGTCGGCCAGTTCGGCCTCGCACACCGCTGTGTGGCTCGCGACGTCGCGAGTACCGGGGATCGCGTCTACGTCGCGACGCCCGAGGGCGTCCTCGCAGCGACAGTCGCGGCGGACTCTGCGGACCCCGGCGACGGTCCCACCGACCCCGGATCGTTCGATTCGCTGGGGTTCGACGACGCGGTCGCCGTCGCCGCCGGCGATACGGTCGTCGCTGCCGATTCGGACGGGACGGTCGCCCGCTATCGCGACGGCGAGTGGCACACGCTGGGAACCGTCGGGGACGTCCGCGCGCTCTCGGGCGAGTTCGTCGCCGCAGCAGACGGGGTCTATCGCTTCCTCGGTGACGGTAGGGGCGGTGGCGAGGGGAGCGAAAACGGCGATTCGCTCCGGAACGTCGGTCTCGACGACGTCAGGGACGTCGCAGGGAGGGGCGTCCCGCTCGCGGCGACCGGCGACGGACTCTATCGACTGGGCAACGGGTGGCTGTGCGAGCACGAGGGGCCTTTCGAAGTCGTCGCGACGGAGCACCGCGGCGGCGGGCCCGACACCGAGCGGGCTCACGCGGCCACCGCCGAGACGCTGTACGCTCACGAGGACGGCGAGTGGGCGGCCGTCGACCTGCCTACCGACGGTGCAGTCGCCGACGTGGCCTACGGTGAGTGCGTCTACGCGGTGACTGACGGCGGGACGTTCCTCGTGGAGGCAAGCCCCGAGCGGACGGCCGACGGGACCGGCGGCTGGCGCCACCGCTCGCTGGGACTCCCCGACGTCGCTGGCCTCGCCGTCGTGTGACCGTTCGCTTTGGATCCGAAAGTCCGAGCGAGCCCCAGCCCGCCGGATAGAAGTGAAAATCAGCATAAATAGTGCGGTCCTATCTTTCCCTATGTCGACGACGATCACCGTCGAGGGGATGAGTTGCGAACACTGCGAAGGGACAGTCGAAGAGGCGTTGCGCGACGTGACCGGCGTGACCGACGCGACGGCCGACCGCGAGGCCGCACAGGCTGTCGTCGACGGCGAGGCCGACGCCGCGGCGCTCGTCGACGCCGTCGAGGACGCGGGCTACACGGCCAGCGCCTGAACCGACGCGAGAACGGACTTGCGACCCCGCTTTTCCCGGTGGTGGGCCCGCCCGGACGGGGTTCGAACGACAGGATAACACACGAGACCGAGGAACATGGACGACATCGACCGCGGCCACGGCGACGGGGGACACGGACGCCACGGCGAGAACGGAGGCCACGGGAACCACGGCGACGGGGGGCACGGACGCCACGGCGGGACCGAGGGACACGAAGCCCATGGCGGGGACAGGGGACACGGGAGCCACGGAGGGGCCGGTGACGAACACGACGGCGACCACCGGGCACACACCGACCACAGCGGTCACGAGGCGATGTTCCGGCGACGCTTCTGGGTGTCGCTGATCCTCTCGGTCCCGGTCGTCGTCTTCAGCGAGTTCGTCCAGGACGTGCTGGGCTACACCGCCCCGGCGCTCCCGGGGAGCAACCTGATCGTGCCCGTCCTCTCGGTGGTGATCTTCGCCTACGGTGGGGTGCCGTTCCTCTCGATGGCCCGGACGGAGGTGGCAAACCGCGAACCCGGGATGATGTTACTCATCTCGCTGGCGATCACTGTCGCGTTCGTCTACTCGCTGGCGAGTCTCTTCCTCCCCGGGACGACGCCGTTCTTCTGGGAACTCGTCACGCTGATCGACGTCATGCTGCTGGGCCACTGGATGGAGATGCGCTCGGTCCGGCAGGCCTCCGGCGCGCTCGACGAACTCGCGAAACTCATGCCGGACACCGCAGAGCGCGTCACCGACGAGGGGGCAACCGAGGAAGTTCCCGTCTCCGAACTCTCCGAGGGCGACGTCGTGCTCGTCCGACCGGGCGCGAGCGTGCCCGCGGACGGCGAGGTCGTCTCGGGCGCATCCTCGGTCGACGAGTCGATGATCACCGGCGAGTCCCGGTCCGTCGACAAGGAACCGGGGTCGGCGGTCGTCGCCGGGACCGTCAACCAGGACGGCAGCCTCCGCGTCGAGGTGACGAAAACCGGTGACGACACGGCACTCGCGGGGATCGTGCGCCTCGTCGAGGAGGCCCAGTCCTCGAAGTCACGGACCCAGGCGCTGGCCGACCGCGCGGCGGGCTGGCTGTTCTACGTCGCCATCGCCGTCGCCCTCGTCACGGCCGTCGCGTGGGTCCTCGTCGCGGGGTTCCAGGTCAGCGTGCTCGAACGCGTCGTGACGGTCCTCGTCATCGCCTGTCCGCACGCGCTCGGACTCGCCGTCCCGCTCGTGGTCGCGATAAACACCTCGACCGCGGCGCGAAACGGCATGCTCGTCCGCGACCGCATCGCCATGGAGGAAGCCCGCAACCTCGACACCGTGATCTTCGACAAGACGGGCACGCTCACGAAAGGCGAGCAGGGCGTCGTCGGGGTCAGGGTCGCCTCGGAGTCGGGGCGAGCGAACGGCGGCGACGCCGTCGGTGTGGGCGAGTGGGACGAACAGCGCGCGCTCGCGGTGGCCGCCGGCGTCGAGGGCGATTCTGAGCACATGATCGCCCGCGCCATCCGGACCGCTGCCGAAGAGCGCGCCATCGAACCGAGGGGTGTCTCCGAGTTCGAGAACCTCCGTGGACTCGGTGTCAGGGCCACCGTGGACGGCGAGACGGTCCATCTCGGCGGCCCAAACCTGATCGACCAACTCGACGTCGAACGGCCCGACGGGATCGCCGCGTTCGCCGACGAAGCCGGCGCGAACGCCCAGACCGTCGTCTATCTCGTCCACGACGAGTCGGCGGTCGTCGCGGCTTTCGCACTCGCCGACGTGATACGCGAGGAGAGTCGGCGGACCGTCGACGCGCTGCACGCGATGGGCATCGAGGTGGCGATGCTGACCGGCGACTCCAAAGACGTCGCCCGTGCTGTCTCCGAAGAACTCGGTATCGACCAGTACTTCGCGGAGGTGCTCCCGGAGGAGAAAGACACGAAAGTCGCCGCGCTCCAGGCGGAGGGCAAACGCGTCGCGATGGTCGGCGACGGCGTCAACGACGCGCCCGCCCTGGCTCGGGCCGACGTCGGCATCGCCATCGGCAGCGGGACGGACGTCGCTATCGAATCGGGCGACGTCGTCCTCGTCGAGAACGACCCGCTGGACGTGGTGCGACTGATAACCCTCTCGCGAGCGAGTTACCGGAAGATGCAGGAGAACCTCGTCTGGGCGACCGGCTACAACGTCTTCGCGCTCCCGCTCGCGGCCGGCGTGCTCGCTCCCCTCGGTATCCTGCTCTCGCCCGCCGTCGGCGCCGTCTTCATGTCGCTCTCGACGGTCATCGTCGCTATCAACGCCCGCCGACTCTCCGGCGTCGACCTGTCGGTTCCCGCCTGATTTCACCCTCTCGACCTGTCACCTGCCGGCACCAGCACCGACTCTGACTCCGACTCCCGACCGAGCGTCCCGCGAGTGCGACGAGTCAACTTTGGAATCGAAAGTTTTCGTCGGCCGAAGTCGCCGTTTCGTAGTGACAATTGCATTGAACGGGGGACTCGTACGTTCAGCCACTGGTCGAGCGTTCGCTCGACGTGAAATCATGGCCACGAACACGACAGACACCCGACTCGTCACGATCGTTCTCGTCCTGGTCGGCGCGCTGGTCGTCCTGCCCACGCTGTTTATGGGATTCGGGATGATGGGCACCGGTCCGATGGGCGGGATGGGCCACGACGGCATGTGGGGCTCGGGCGGTGGGGTGCCCGGCTGGTGGCCCCTCGTCGGCCTCCTGCTGCAACTGGCGTTCCTGGCGGCGGTCGTCGGCCTCGGCTACCTGCTCTACCGTGCGGTCGCGGGGTCCGAGACTGATACCGCGACCGAGGTCCGTTCCGGGGCCACAGCCGGTGACCCGGCCATCGAGGAACTCCGCCTCGCCTACGCCCGTGGCGAGTTCGACGAGGACGAGTACGAACGGCGTCGCGAACGCCTGCAGCGAGACGACTGACGCGCCGGTCCTGGGGGGTCCGTTCCGCGCCTACACCGCGACAAGTTCGAACGCGACGCGCTCGACGTCCTCGCCTTTCGACTCCCGGTTCGTCACCTCGATACGGCCCACCTCGTCGAGACTGTCGACGTGCGTGCCGCCACAGGGACAGAGGTCGAACTCCTCGATAGAGACGACGCGGAGCGGGTCGACACTCTCGGGGATCAGGTCCAGTTGCGTGCGCCCCTCGGGCGTCTCCGCTTCGACTTCCTCGCGGGGGCGCTCGCTCTTCTCGACTGCGAGGCCTCGGTCGAGCACCTCGTTGGTCCGTTCCTCGATGGTCGCGAGGTCGTCGGCGTCGAAGTCGGCGGGTTCGAAATCGATGCGCGAGCGGTCGATGCCGACCTGGTTGCCGGCCGTCGCGGCGCCGAACTCGTCCAGCACGACGCGCGAGACGACGTGCTGGGCGGTGTGCATCCGCCGGAGGGTCTCGCGGCGGTCGGCGTCGATCGTTCCCGTGACGGTCGTCCCCTCCAGCGGGATCTCACCCTCGATTTCCTCGACGTAGTGGCGGACGTCGCCGTGGTTCTTCCGGACGTCACGGACTGTCGCCGCCCCGCCGTCCCACGAGAGTCGCCCGCGGTCGGCCGGCTGGCCGCCTCCCTCCGGGTAGAAGTAGGTGCCGTCGAGGACGACGTAGTCCGCGGTGGCCTCTTCGACTGTGGCCTCGAACTCGGTGACGTCGTCGGCGTCCGGGAGATACAGCAGGTCGGTCACGGACGATGTAGGGCACCCGGACACAAAAGCGGGTGCGTCGGGGCGTCCGCGGCCGGTCCGTCACGGTTCAGGGACCCGGCTCGAACGAGTCGAGCGCGCTGGTGACGAGTTTCGCCTCGGCCCTCCGGAGGTGTTCGCCGGCGGTCCCCTCGGCGCAGTCGAGGTGGTCGGCGACGTCGGCGTGTGTGGCACGGCGCGGGTGCTCGTAGTAGCCCAGCTCGACCGCAGCGGCGACCGCGGCGCGCTGGCGGGCGGAGAGTGTCGCCGTCGGTCGACCGTGGTCGCCCCGCAGCGTCGCGACCTCGTCGACTCGAACGTCCATCGCGTCCGGGACGCCCTCGACGGTCGCCTGGATCGCCGCGGACTCGCCGAAGACCCGACAGGACATCGTCGAGTCGCGGAAGACGACGGGTTTGCGGACGACGATCCCGCCGCGGGCACGCGCCTCGTGGACGGTCGCGAACACCGGCGTCTCCCGCGGCCGCGCTTCGAGCAACGCGTACGTCCAGCCGTCGACGCGTTCCGAGAGCGTCACCGAGTCGACCCCCGGGGTGTCCGGCGCGGACCGTTCGAACTCGGTCGGGTCCCCGGCCACGGCGTAGAGCATCGTCGCGCGCTCGGGCCGTGCCTCGTTCCACTCCAGCAGGCGCGTCTCCGCGATCGACTGCGAGTTCGCCAGTAACTCGAAGAACGGTGGCGCCCGCTCGGGGTCCACCGAGACGGTGAGGCGTAACCGCTTCATCGACTGGTGTTCTCGACCGTGACTCAAAAACCCCTCTCGTATCCGTGGCATCACATCCACCCGTCCGGGTGACCTCGACGGAGACGATGACCGAGACTACCCCGGCGCGGTCGGTCCTGCGGACCGGTCGACCGCTCGACGACGCGGGCGACCCGACCGACGGGCCGGCGCTCGAACTCGCCCCCGACGGGCGGGCGGCGACACTCCTGCGAGAATCGCCACGACCGCTGGCGTCCAGTCCTGGCCAGGGGACGTGGGCGACGCTGCTCGAACGGCCCGAGGAGGGCGACACCGACCGACCGGTCCTCGTACAGTGGCTCGCGGCCGACGCGAGCCAACCGCCGCCCCACACGCACCCGACGACGGAGACCTTCGAGGCCGTCACCGGCGAACTCACCGTCGTCCGCGACGGCGACACACACGTGCTCGCTCCCGGGGAGTCGGTGACGGTCGAACCCGGGACGGAACACGCCTTTCGCAACGACACGGACGGGACCGTGGCCTTCCGGGCGCGACTCCCCTCGATGCGGACCGCCCGAGCGCTCTACAGCGTCTGGGGGATGGACCACGAGGGCGTCTTCGGGAGCGGGCCGCCCGGGAGCGACGAGCGCTACGGGGAACCCGGCCTACTCCACGGACTCTTGCTCGCCGAGTCGCTCCGCGGCGAGACGACGATGACCGACGCCCCGCTCCCCGTCCAGCGTGTCTTGTGGGCGACAGTGGGCCGGGTCGCGCGAATTGCGGGGTATCGCGGCGTCGACGAGCGATATCTCGAAGACGCGTTCTGGGAGCGCCGGGTCGAACAGCCCGACCTGTGACTCGACACGGCACCGGCGACGCAGACGGCCTCGACGGCGCCGGCGGCCCCAGCAGTCTCGGCAGTCCGGGAGATCCTGGCGGCACCGATCCGAACCGACACCCCGGCCCGCCCAACCGAAAACGGGTTTAGGTGCGGGGGCGACCCCCCGACTATGATCGTCAGCGGCTCCGCTTCGCAGTCGTTTTCGGCCGCGCTAGCCGAGGCGACCGGGCGGGATCTGGCGGCCGTCGAGTTCGAGCGCTTCCCGGACGGCGAACTAAAGGCGAACGTTCCGGACTTCGCTGCCAACAGCGCCGTCGTCGTCGCCGCCACCGTGTCCAGCGACGCCCACCTCGAGTGTCTCCAGTTACAGGACGCCGTCCGCGAGGCCGGCGCTACCGAGGTGACGACCGTCCTCCCCTACATGGGCTATGCCCGTCAGGACGAGGCCTTCGGCACGGGCGACCCCCTCTCGGCACGCGCCGTCGCCCGCGCGCTCTCGACGGGCACCGACCGCGTCCTCACGGTCAATCCCCACGAGGACGCTGTCTGTGACTTCTTCGACGTGCCCGCCGAATCAGTCGACGCCGCCGGCCGCCTCGCCGACCCGCTGCCGGCCGACCTGACCGACCCGCTCTTTCTCTCGCCCGACGAGGGTGCGATCGAACTCGCTGCCACGGTCAGAGACGCCTACGGGGCCGGCGAGACCGACCACTTCGTGAAAGACCGAGACTACGACACCGGCGCGGTGACGGTCGAACCGAGCGACGCCGCAGTCGCGGGCCGGGACGTCGTCCTCGCCGACGACATCGTCGCGACGGGGTCGACGATGAGTGAGTCCATCGTCCACCTCCACGACCGCGACGTCGGCCGCGTCTTCGTCGCCTGCGTCCACCCCATGCTCGCCGGCAACGCCCGGACGAAACTCGCTCGCGCCGGCGTCGCCGCGATATACGGCACCGACACCGTCGAGCGCCCCGAGAGCGCCGTCAGTGCCGCCCCGGCCGTCGCCGAGCGCCTCTGACTGTCCGGATCTCCACACGAAACCGTAACCTCTAATACACTATCTACCGCGCAATACGCTATCCTATAGCAATGAGTGGGCAGACACAGGGTGAGGCCACGACCGCTGGGCGGTCGTCACTGGGGACACTCGACGCGGACACGGTCGACCGCATCGACGTCCACCTCGAACGGGCGCTGGGTGCAGAGGGTAGGGAGAAAGACTTCCACGTCCGTCACGCACGACAGTTACTCGAAGGCTGCAGGGAACGCTGACGCGGGATGGCGTCGGTGAGTGTCAGGCAGGCGACCGCGGACGACAATCTCGACGTCATGTCGGTCAAGCGTGCCGCGATCCAGGACGGCGCCGACGAGAGTTACTCCGCCGAGCAGGTCGCGGCCTGGACGCCCGGGACCGACCAGCTCCGCGACTACGAGGCCGCACTGGAAGACGAGGGGTTCCTCGTCCTCGTCGCCGAGATCGGGTCCGCGGTCGTCGGATTCGCCATCCTCGACCTCGATTCGGGTGCGCTGCTGGCGCTGTACATCCAGCCCGGCCAGCGCGGAACCGGGATCGGCTCGACGCTACTCGGTCACGTCGAGACCAGCGCGTCGATGAACGGCGCCGACACCGTCGCGCTGCTCGCCTCGCACAACGCCGTCGGCTTCTACGAACGCCACGGCTACGAGCGCGTCGAGACCGTCGAACGCGAGATCGGCGGCGAGACGATGCCGTTCGTCTCGATGGAAAAGGGGCTGTAATCCGGAGGACTCCGCTCTCGGGCGGACATCCGATGGTCGACCTACCACGATTCGACGGCGTCGGTGAGTTCCCGGACCGCCTCCGCGACCGACCCGTCGTTTTCGAAGGTCACGCAGTTGTCCCGTCCGCCGACACGGGTTCGATAGCGTTCCTGACGCTTCTGGAACCGGTCGATGTCCGCTTCGGTATCGAAGAGTTCGGGCCTGTGGGACCGGTACCTCGCCTCGCGCGTCTCCCGGTCCACGGTCAAAAGTATCCGGAGGTCGGGACAGACGGGCAACAACTCGTGGACGTCGTCGAGGAGATCGAGCGTCCGGTCGGTCTCGTCGTACTGGGTTTCGACCAGCGGAACCCCGTAGACGAGTACCCTGTCGACGAACCGCTCACCGATCACGAAATCGCTGGTCCGGAGCGCCGGTATGACCTCAGTTTCCAGTTTCCAGACGTCGTCCGCGATGCTCTGGAGCGTGAGCGAGAGCGCTCGCTGCGGGAACGTTTCCCGGTCCCCGGTCTCGACGACCGATTCGAGCGCGTCCCCGAAGGCGGTGTCCGAGAACTCGCGGACGAGCGTGACGTCGTAGCCACGCCTCTCCAGTTCTCCGCCGACCTCCTCTAGAAGCGTCGTCTTCCCGGTCCCTGCGGTCCCCTCGAACGTGACGTACATGCTGAACCGTAGCCGTGAATCTGTGGCTTGTCTATCCGCCGAACGCCTCGGTCAGCGCCGGCACCACGTCGAACAGGTCGTCGACGATGCCGTAGTCGGCGATGTCGAAGATGGGCGCGCTGGGGTCGTCGTTGATGGCGATTATCGTGTCGGCGCCTTTCATCCCGGCGACGTGCTGGACCGCACCGGAGATGCCGATGGCGATGTAGACGTCGGGCGTGACGACCTTCCCGGACTGGCCGACCTGCCGGTTCTTCGGGAGCCAGCCGTTGTCGACGATCGGTCGGGACGCCGACACCGTGGCGTCCAGCGTCTCGGCCAGGTCGTGGATGATGTCGAGGTTCTCCTCCTCACCGATACCCCGGCCGACGGAGACGAGGACGTCCGCCTCGCTGATGTCGACGTCGCCGCCGGCGACTTCCTCGAAGCCCGTGACTCGCGAGCGGACGGCCGACTCGTCGATGGCGGCGTCGAACGCTCGAATTTCGGCGTCGCCGACGCCCTCGGCCTGGGGCCACTCGGCCGGTCGAACCGTGACCAGCGCCCGGTCGGCGGGGAGTTCGAGCGTCGTCTCGACTTTCGAGCCGTACATCTCGCGGTCGACTGCGAGGGTGTCGCCGTCGACACCCAGAGCGACGGCGTCGGTCACCAGCGGGTAGTCCAGTCGCGAGGCGAGCGCCGGCGCGTAGTCCAGCCCGTTGACGGTGTGGGGCGCGAGCAGGACCTGCGGACCGAGTTCGCCCGCGAGCGCGTCCAGTGCCTGGACGGTGACGTCGTGGTTGAACTCCGCGCCGTGGTCGACGGTGTGTATCGCGTCGACCCCCTCGCGATTCAGGTCCTCGGCGAAGGCCTCGACGTCGCCGCTGACGACCGCGACCTGCAGGTCCGTCCCGAGGTCGTCGGCGAGTCGGCGGCCCGCAGTCAGGAGTTCGAGACTCACGTCGCGCAACTCGCCCCGTCGGTGCTCCGCGAGAGCGAGGACCGTCATTGGCCCACCCCCTGCTCGCGGAGCACGGTCGCGAGTTCACCGGCCGTCGTCTCGGCGTCGCCCTCGAAGACCGTCGCGTCGCCCTCGGCCTCGGGTTCGCGCGTGGCGGTCCACGAGAGCGGCGAGTCCAGGTCGGCCTCGTCGACCCCCAGATCCCCGGGAGTCCGCACGTCCAGTGGCTTGGTCTGGGCCTGACGGATCCCACGGAGACTCGCGTAGCGGGGCTCGTTGATCCCCGTCTGGATAGTGAGGACCGCCGGCAGGTCGAGGTCGGTCAGTTCCTCGACGCCGCCCTCCAGTTCGCGGTGGACGGACACGACACCCGCCTCGGCGTCGAGGTCGAGCTGGTTGACGACCGCCGCCCACTCGAAGCCCAGGCGCTCGGCGAGCGTGACGCCCGTGGCGGCGAAGCCGGCGTCGCCGGACTGGACCCCTGTGAGCACGAGGTCGGGGTCGACCTCGCGGGCGACTGCTTCGAGTAGCGTAGCTTTCGCTCGTGCGTCGAGCAGGTCCCGGGCGGCCAGGTCCTCGTCCCAGACCCGGACCGCGCGGTCGGCACCTTTCGCGAGGGCCTGGCGGATCGTCTCCTCGACGCGTTCGGGCCCCACCGTCACGGTGACGACCTCGACGTCCTCGCCGGCCTCGGCTATCTGGACGGCCGCTTCGACGGCGTACTCGTCCCACTCGTTCATGTCGTAGGTCAGGTAGCGCTCGTCGACGGCGAGGCCGTCGATCTCGAACTCGTCGTCGACCGTCGCCGCGTCGGTCACCGGTACGAGAAGCTGCATACCCCTTCGTGGGGCCGGTTCGCCGATAAACGTTTTCGCACGGGCGGAAACTCGTCTGCCGTGGAAGCGAATGGAGTGGACCGCCGTGGAACCGAACGGAACGGATGTCGCGGGGTCACTCCGAGGAGGAGTCGATGTCGGTGACGTCCTCGTCGGGGAAGGAGATGAGATTCTCGCGGCCGATGCGGAGTTTGTCGACGCGCCCCTCCTCGGCCATCGCCGAGAGCAGTTGGGACACCTTCGCGTTCGACCAGCCAGTCTCTTTGACGATCGTCGCCTGTTTCATCCGCCCGCCGTTGCGCTCTATCAGGCGCTCGACGCGCTCCTCGTCGCTCAGCAGTTCCTCGTCGATGCCGTCGTCCTGTTCGTCGTCATCGTCCTCGGCGTCTGCTCCGTCGGCGCCCGCCGCACCTGCGGCCGCTCCGCCGGCGGCGACACCGGGTGCCCCGTCTCTCCCGCCAGTCGTGGTCTCGTCGGCCGACCCCGTCGCGACGTCGCCATCGGCGGCGCTCTCCGAGTCGTCGACCTCGGCCGTGGCGTCGGTTGCGCCCGCGGATCCGGTGGTCGCTTCACCGTCGCCGCCGCTGCCGTCGCCCGACGGTCCGCCGACAGCGCCGTCGCCACCGTCCTCGCGGCGCATGTAGACGACGAGGACGGCCGCACTCGCGCCGGCGACGACGGCCAGCGCGGCGACCGGGAGCAGCGACCCGAGGGGGCCGCCGCCGGGTGTGTCGGTCCCGTTGGTCCCCGTCCCGGGGGTACTGGTGACGGTCGGGCCGGCGGGCGTCGCCGTCGGCGCGCTTCCCGAGTAGACGATCCACGGTTCGCGCCCGCTGAAGTCGTAGGGCCCTTCCCACCGGGCGGCGCCGTCGACGATCCCCACCTGGGGAGCGCTGGTGACGCCGTATCCCGACGGAGGCACGACGACGAGGGTCAACCGGTCGTGCAACGAGGGGAGCCAGGTCCCGTGGGTCGTGTTGAATCCGTCGCCGACGACCAGTCGGTCGCTCGTCGTGCGAGCGAAGTTCGTCCACGTGAACGAGACGTTGAGCGTCCCGGTGCCGTTGACGCGACTCGTCGACCGCGAGACGTCCTCGATAGCCATCTCGCGACCGGTCTCGGCGCCTGCCTCGGCGGCGGCGCGACGGAAGAACTCGTAGCCGAGCGGGTTCTCGACGGTGCCGAAGTCCGACGCGACATCGTCGAACGCCGCTGCGTCCTCGGCGTTCCGTATCGGAACCGTCACCGAGACGCGCCAGCGAGCGTCGCCATCTGGTTCGAGCTGGAGCCGCCAGGTCTCCTCGGAGGGCGGGAGCGCGCCGCGGTCGGCGGGCGTCGGGGTGGGGGTGCTGGGTGTTCCGGTGACGCCGCCGGACGGTGTGTCGGTCCCGTCGGGCGTCCCGGCCGTTCCCGTGGGCGGACCCGCGGTCGCGGTCGCTTGCTGGGCCAGCGCGACGGGAGCAGCGGCGTCCCGGGCCAGCCCGACGGTGACCGACGAGTCGGAGTCGCTGACAGCGGCGTCGGGAGCGTCCCCAGCAGGTGCTCCCGCCTGGGTGGTGACACCCAGACTGGCCGCCGGCGCGGCCACCAGCGCGACGAGGACGAGGAGGGCGGCGAACGACCGCGGGGGCATGTCCGGGACATCCCTTGCCGCGCTGAAAACCCTTTCCATTAAAACGTCTCACCGCCGTATGAAACGTTTCCGCGGCTCTCGACGCGTCCGTGGACCGCGGAGCAGACTGGTATTTTTCGTCTCCGCCCTCGAGTCGCGGGCTCTCTCCTTGGCTTTATGTAATCGGGCACGGAAGAGAGAGCAGATGCGAGAGACCCCCCCTCCCCTCCTCGCGCTCGTCGTCGCGGTGCTGGTCCTGGCGCCGGTAGTGGTCGGCGCGACGACGGCCGGCCCTGCCGGCGCGGGTGTGACGCCGGCCGGCCCCGCGGCCGCCGGTGCGACGACGAGCGGTCCGCTAGCCGCGACCGACGAACCCGCCCAGGGGGCCGAGACGTTCCCGGTCATCAGGGCACAGTCGAACACGACGAACTACCTCGACATCCGCGGGCGCGACGTCCAGCAGAGCCGATACACCGCAGCGTCGCTCGACGGGGCGACGACCGTCGGGAGCGCTGTCACGCGACTCCGCGGCGACTACGCCGTCCGGTCGTTCGAGGTCGCCTACGCCAACGCGACGACCGAGGAAGCACGGACCGCCCTGATCCGTGCCGAAGTCAACCGCCTCGCGGCGCGGATCGACAGCCTCGAAACGCGACAGCGCGACGCGCTCGGCGACTACAACGACGGCGATCTCTCCGCGCGGAGGTTCGTCGCCGAACTCGCGGCCGTCGACGCGGGCGCCGAATCGGTCGAGTCCCAGTTCGACCGCATCGTCGAGCGTGCGGGCGTGTTCATGCCGAGCGAACTCCAGACCCGGATCAACGACCTCCGTGCCGACCTCGTCCCGCTCAGGGGGCCGGTCCGGGACCGGGTGGCAGCGGCGATGGCCGGCGAACGACCGGCGACCGAGGTCTACACGCTCACGTCGCCGACCGGGATCGTCGTCACGACCGTCGACGGCGAGCGGTTCTACCGCGAGGCCTATCTCGCGGCCAACCGAGACCCTGACGGCGAGGACAGCTTCGTCACCGAGGACGACTCGACGGGGCTCATCCCGGCGATCGACCGCGCGAGCGAGCTCTACCCGTGGGTGTACAGTCGCGCCAGCCCCGGCATCTCCCGACAGGGGGCGTCGTCGGTCTACACTATCTCCGTCGACCACAACCAGGGCCGACTCGTCTCCAACATCGACGGGGCGACGCGCAACGTCTTCTACGAGATACAGACGCTGCAGACCAACCGCGTCCCGACCAACACGTTCGAAAACGAGACGGAGACGCTGGCGGTCCGGGTCGAGACCGCCTTCGGTACCGGCCCGATGGAGGTCGTCGTCACCGACCCCGTCACCGACGAACCGCTGAACGCGACCGTCCTCGTCGGCGAGTACCGCGTCGGCACGACCGGCACCGACGGCAGTCTGTGGACGACGGCTCCCCATCGAACGCGGGTCGTCACCGTCCGCACCGGGGAGGGCAACGTCAGCGTCGAAGTCCCGACGCGGTGACCCCGAACGGGACCGAGTACACGCCGCTTACTCGGGGACGTCGGCGACCGTCGTGATCGCGAGGTCGGGGCTGTGGGACGGGCCGTGAGTGAGATGCCGGAACTCCTCGAAGCCGGCCTCGCGGAACATCCGGTCGGCCTCGTCGGCGTCGTAGAAGAGCATGATCGCGTCGGCCAGCCGCTGGAAGACCCGTTTCGAGGGGTAGTTCGGGCCGACGACGAGCACCTGTCCGCCGGGTCTGGCGACGCGGCGCATCTCGGCGAGGCCGGCGACCGGGTCGGGCCAGTACTCGATAGAGCCCGACGACCAGACGACGTCGAACGTGTCGTCGGCGAACGGGAGCCGTTCGGCGTCGCCGCGGTAGAACCGCACCCGGTCGTGTTTGCCGAACTTCTCCCAGGCGCGTTCCATCTGGTCGACGCTCTGGTCTAACCCGTGGACGGTGTCGACGTGTTTGAGCAGTCCTTCAGTACCGAAGCCGGTGCCACAGCCGACGTCCAGGACGCGGTCGTCGCGGTCGAGACTGAGCAATCCGAGCGCCTCCGCCCGCATCTCCTCGGTCCAGATGAACCGGTTGACCTCGTCGTAGACCGTCGAGAGGTACCGGTAGAACAGCCGCGCACGGGACTTGTCTTCGAGGACGCCCATGAGTACTCCCATCGGCGGCGCTTGGGACCTGTCCGGCATAATTCCCCCGTTTCCCCGCTCGATACCTGGGTTGCACCGTCCACGGCCGGCGCGAGGGTCGGGTGGGGGCGTCCACGGCCGGTGCGGGGGCCAGGCGTCGTCGTCCACGACCGTCGTAGAGGGCGGGCGGCGTACTTCGCAACTACCAAATAGGCGCTGTTCCGATCTTCGGACGATAAATGCCAAGGCCAGAGGTTCTCGACCGTATCAAGGAGGCGGAACGGGAGGCAGACGAGATCGTCGCCGAGGCCGAGGAGGAGGCCGAGGAGATCGTCGCGCAGGCTCGCGAGGACGCAGACGAGATCCGCGAGCAGGCCCGCGAGGAGGCCGACGCGGCCGCACAGGAACAGATCCAGGACGCCCGCGAGGACGTCGAGGAGGAGCGCGAGCGCATCCTCGCCGAGGGGCGCGAGGAGCGCGAGGAACTCGAATCGCGGGCCGAACAACAGCGGGAGGCGGTCGTCGAGTACGTCGTCTCACAGTTCGAGGAGGCGGTGCATGCTCAGACCTAAGCAGATGAGCAAGGTGTCCGTGACGGGCTCGAAGTCCGTCATGGGCGACGTCGTTCGGGCCGTCCACGACCTGCATCTCGTCCACCTCTCGGACTACGACGGTCGCTGGGACGGGTTCGACAACGGCAACCCGATGGAAGGCGGCGACGAGGCCTCGGAGAAACTCGTCACCGTCCGTTCGCTCAAGAGCATCCTCGGTGTGACCGAGGACGACGCCGGTCCCAGCCGGATCGTCACCGACGAGGCACTCGACGACGAGCTAGAGGAGATCCGCGTCGAAGCGAACGAACTCGACGACCGGCGCTCGGCGCTCCGGGACGAACTCCGCGAACTCGAGGAGCGCGAGGCGGCGATGGAGCCGTTCGCACAGCTCGGGATCGACCTGGACCTGCTGTGGGGCTACGACTCGCTGTCGGTCGCAGTCGGCGAGGGCGACGCCGACGACGTCCAGCGGGCACTCGCCGGCATCGACGGCGCGGCCGAGGTGTTCTCGGAGGGCGACGTCGTCGCGGTTTTCGCACACGCCGAGGAGGGAGCGCTGACCGACGCGCTCGTCGACGCCGAGTTCACCGCCATCGAGGTCCCACACGAGGAGGGCGACCCCGAGGAGGAGCTCTCGACCCTCGAACACCGCGAGCGAGAACTCGAGGCGAACATCGAGACGGTCGAACAGGAGATCGAAGACCTGCGCTACGACGCCGCGGGTTTTCTCCTGGCCGCCGAGGAGAAACTCGCCATCGAGGCACGCAAGGCCGAAGCACCGCTCTCGTTCGCGACGACGCGTAACGCGTTCGTCGCCGAGGGGTGGATCCCCACCGAACGTGTCGAGGAGTTCGAGGCGGCCGTCGACGACGCCGTCGGCGACCACGCCGACGTCGAGGAACTCGAAGTCGCCGCGTACAACCGCCACGGTCACGCCGAGACACACGAGGAGATAGACCACGACGAGACGGGCAGTGGCGCCGGCGGTGCGGTCGCCGCGGCGGGTGCGGCCGAGGAAACCGGGGCCGAGGCCGACGACGAGGAGGCCGAACCGGTCGAGGCGACCGCCGACGGCGGTGAGGCCCGCGCGGACGGTGGCGTGGTCACGATGGGCGAGGACGACCCGCCCGTCATCCAGGACAACGCCGGGTCGGTCAAACCCTTCGAGTTGCTCACGCAGGCGGTCGGACGACCCAACTACTCCGAGTTCGACCCGACGGTCGTGCTCTTCCTGACGTTCCCGCTGATGTTCGGCTTCATCATCGGGGACCTCGGATACGGCCTCGTCTACACGGGTATCGGCTACTACCTCTACGCCAACTTCGACTCCGACGCGTTCCGGAACCTGGGCGCTATCACGATGGCCGCCGGCGTGACGACCGCCGTGTTCGGCGTCCTCTACGGCGAGATATTCGGACTCCACCTGATAGCGTCGGAGTTCTGGGAGGGTATCGTGGGGCTCGACCACGCGCCCATCGAGAAGGGACTCTCGCCGGCGACGAGTTACTGGGCCAGCACGTGGTTCCTCGTCACGACGCTCTTTGGCGTGGTCCACATGAACACGGCCTACGTGCTGGAGTTCATCGAGAACCGGGCGTTCCACGGCACGAAGGAGGCAATCCTCGAATCGGGGTCGTGGATCCTGGCGCTGAACGGACTGTGGCTGTTCGTTCTCGCCCGCCCCCCGACGGACACGGTGGACGGGGAAACGGTCTTCCTCGGGCCGAAACCGAGCTTCATCTACCAGGTGTTCGACGAGGGGACGGGGGCCGCGATAGACCTCGGGTTCACCGGGATCCCGCCCGTCTCGATCCTCGAGTTACCGCTCCTCGGGACGATCCCGCTGATGGAACTGGTCGGTATCGTGATGCTCCTCGGCGGGGCCGTGTTGCTGGCGCTCGGCCCGACCTACGAACTGGTCGAGATCCACCAGGTCCTGGCCCACGCGCTGTCGTACCTGCGGATATCGGCAGTCCTGCTCGCGAAAGCCGGGATGGCCTTCGCCGTCAACCTCCTGTTCTGGGGGGCCTACGCGACCGAGACCGGCCACGGCGCCGCCTGGCACTTCGCACTGAGTGATATGCCCGCGGTCGGGGACATGTACCACGGCCACGAGGTGACCCAGGTCCTGTTCCCGGGGATGGTCCACATGGGCCCGGCGATGGTCGTCTTCGGCGTTCTGGTGTTGATCGTCGGACACGTCATCGTCCTCGCCCTGGGCGTGACCTCCTCGGGCATCCAGTCCATCCGCCTGGAGTACTTCGAGTTCTTCTCGAAGTTCTACGAGGGCAACGGCCGCACCTACAGCCCGTTCGGCACCGAGCGCAACTACACGGACGAGCAGTCCTGACGCGGCTGGTTTTCTCTTCCTGGCGCGGTCGATTTTCTCCACCTGGCGCGGTCGATCCGTCGGTTTCGTCGCCGCGCCCGGGAGCCGGTCGGCTGGTCCAGCGATCCTGGGTCCAGGCCCGCCTCCCGAAGGTGGTCTTCAGACGGGGGGTCGTGTGAGTCTATCCCACGCGATTAGCCGCCGAAATACCGGATTACTGGCGCGTTACCCGTCCGATTTGGGAAGCTTTAAGCCCACGATAGAGCAAACGTCCGACCGTACGGAAACACAACTCGCGAGTGAATCCAGACCTATGATCGAAGCTACTACACAGTTGGCCGCAGTCGCACTGCAGCAGGGAGCACCCGCACTCGAACCGGTCGCCGCAGCCGCCATCGCAGTCGGCCTCGGTGCCCTCGCGACGGGGTACGCACAGCGGGGCATCGGGTCGGCCGCCGTCGGCGCCGTCGCCGAGGACCGCGACATGCTCGTCCCGGCACTCATCTTCACGGCGCTGCCCGAGACGCTCATCATTATCGCGTTCGTCACGATGTTCATCGCCCAAGGGGCCCAGTAACGTCCCTTCGAGTTCACAATGAGCCTCGATACCGTCGTAGAGGACATCCGAGACGAAGCGCGCGCCCGGGCCGAGGAGATCCGCGAGGACGCCCAGTCCGAGGCCGACGAGATCGTCGCCGAGGCCGAGGCCGACGCCGAGTCGATCCGCGAACAGCGCCTCGCCGAAGCCGAGGCCACCGTCGAGCAGGAGCGCGAACAGCGCGTCTCCAGCGCCAAGCTCGAGGCCAAACAGGAGCGCCTGGAGGCCAGACAGGAGGTCCTCTCGGAGGTCCGCGACGCCGTCGAGGCGGAACTGGCAGCCCTCGACGGTGACACCCGCGAGGAACTCACCCGGGAACTGCTCGACGCCGCCGCGACCGAGTTCGACGAGGACGTCCACGTCACCGTCGCCGGTCGCGCCGACGACGAGGAACTGTTGACGGATCTGGCCGACGAGTACGGCTTCGAGTACGGCGGCGAGCACGCCTGTCTGGGCGGCGTCGTCGTCCGGAGCGAGGCCTCCCGGGTCCGCGTGAACAACACGTTCGACTCGGTGCTGGAGGACGTCTGGGAGGACGAACTCCGCGAGGTCAGCGATAGACTGTTCGAGCAATGAGTTCGGCCTACGACACCGGCACCAGCAACTACGAGTACGTCACGGCGCGGGTCCGTTCGCGGCGGTCGAAGCTGTTCGGCTCCGAGGACTACCGCAAACTCGTGCGGATGGGCACCGGTGAGATCGCCCGGTTCATGGAGGAATCGGAGTACGAGGAGGAGATGAACCGGCTGGGGTCGCGCCACTCCGGGGTCGACCTCATCGAGTACGCCCTGAACGCGAACCTGGCCGGCCACTTCGACGACCTCCTGCGCTGGGCCGACGGGCGCCTGTACGACTACGTCGCCCGCTACCTGCGGAAGTTCGACGCCTGGAACGTCAAGACGGTCCTGCGCGGGCTCTACTCCGGGGTCGAGCCCGAGGCGATCGAGTCGGACCTGATCGACGCCGGCGAGTTCTCCGAACAACAGCTCTCGGAGCTGCTCGAGGCGGGGTCGGTCCAGGAGGCCGTCGCGGCGCTCGACGGGACGGTCTTCGGCGACCCGCTCGCGGCCGCCCTGGAGGACTACGAGGAGACCGACCTCCTGGTGCCACTGGAGAACGCGGTCGACCGCACGTTCTACGAGGGACTGGTCGAGGGGCTGCCGTCGAACCCCGACACGGCGACGGCGCTGTACGTCGAGTTCCTCGAGGCGGAGATCGACTTCCGCAACCTCCGCAACGCGTTGCGGCTGGCGCGGTCGGGCGCGGACGTCGACCCCTCGGAGTACTTCATCGCGGGCGGGACGCTCTTCGACGAGAGCGAGATCCGCCGTCTCGTCGGCGACGAGGACGAACTCGTCGAGTACATCCGCGACAGCAGCTACGGTGACGACCTGGGCGCGGCGCTGAGCGTGCTCTCGGAGGCCGAGACGCTCATCGAGTTCGAACACGCCATCGACATCGCCCTGCTGGAGTACGCCGACACGCTGTCGAACCGGTACCCGCTGTCGGTGTGTCCGGTGTTATCCTTCGTCCTCGCCAAGGAGCGCGAGGTAGACAACATCCGGGCGATCGCCCGCGGGCGCGAAGCGGGGCTCGGCCCGGAGGAGATCCAGGAGGAACTGGTCGTCATATGAGCCAGGAGATCGCCGTCGTCGGTAGTCCGGACTTCACGACCGGCTTCAGACTGGCCGGCGTCCGCAGGTTCGCGGACATCCCGGACGAACAGAAAGAGGCAGAGCTCGACGCGGCCGTCCGGGAGATGCTCGAAGACGAGAACGTCGGCATCGTCGTGATGCACAGCGACGACCTCGACGAACTCTCCCGGAACGTACGGTCAGACGTCGAAACGAGCGTGGAGCCCGTCGTCGTCACCCTCGGCGGTGAAGGGGGGTCCGACGGGCTCCGCGAGCAGATCAAACGCGCCATCGGGATCGACCTGATGGCCGAGGACTAACATGAGCCAAGCTACAGACACGACAGTTCGCGAGGACGGCGTCATCGAGAGCGTCTCCGGGCCGGTCGTCCAGGCCCGAGACCTCGACGCGAAGATGAACGACGTCGTTTACGTCGGCGACGAGGGACTGATGGGCGAGGTCATCGAGATCGAAGGCAACATCACGACTATCCAGGTCTACGAGGAGACCTCCGGCGTCGCGCCGGGCGAACCCGTCGAAGGGACGGGCGCCCCGCTGTCGGTCGACCTCGGACCCGGCATGCTCGACTCCATCTACGACGGCGTCCAGCGCCCGCTGGACGTCCTCGAAGACAAGATGGGGTCGGCCTTTCTGGACCGTGGCGTCGACGCGCCCGGTATCGACCTGGAACAGACCTGGGAGTTCGAACCCACGGTCGAGGTCGGCGACGAAGTCGGTCGCGGTGACGTCGTCGGTACCGTCCCCGAGACGGCGAGTATCGAACACAAAGTGATGGTGCCACCGGGCGCCCTGGAGGAGGGCGAAACCGCCGAAGTCGAGAGCGTCGAGTCGGGCAGCTTCGACGTCGAGGCTGCCGTCGTCGAACTCGACAACGGCGAAGAGGTCTCGATGCGCCAGGAGTGGCCGGTCCGCGAGGCCCGACCCACCGTCGACAAGCAGACCCCGACCGAACCACTCACGTCGGGCCAGCGCATCCTCGACGGGCTCTTCCCGCTCGCGAAGGGCGGGACGGCGGCGATTCCGGGTCCGTTCGGGTCCGGGAAGACCGTCACCCAGCAGTCGCTGGCGAAGTTCGCCGACGCGGACATCGTCGTCTACATCGGCTGTGGCGAGCGGGGCAACGAGATGACGGAGGTCATCGACGACTTCCCGGAGCTCCCGGACCCCCAGACGGGCAACCCCCTGATGGACCGGACCTGCCTCATCGCCAACACCTCGAACATGCCCGTGGCGGCGCGTGAATCCTGCGTGTACACCGGGATCACCATCGCGGAGTTCTACCGCGACATGGGCTACGACGTGGCGCTGATGGCCGACTCCACCTCGCGGTGGGCCGAGGCCATGCGCGAGATCTCCTCCCGACTGGAGGAGATGCCCGGCGAAGAGGGCTATCCCGCGTACCTCGCCGCGCGCCTCTCGGAGTTCTACGAGCGCGCCGGCTACTTCGAGAACATCAACGGCACCGAGGGCTCGATTTCGGTCATCGGGGCCGTCTCACCGCCGGGCGGTGACTTCTCCGAGCCGGTGACCCAGAACACGCTGCGTATCGTCAAGACGTTCTGGGCGCTGGACTCGGATCTCGCCGACCGACGTCACTTCCCGGCTATCAACTGGAACGATTCGTACTCGCTGTATCGGGACCAGCTCGACCCGTACTTCACCGAGAACGTCGCGGACGACTGGACCGACCAGCGCCAGTGGGCCGTCGACACCCTCGACGAGGACGACGAACTCCAGGAGATCGTCCAGCTCGTCGGCAAGGACTCCCTGCCGGAAGACCAGCAGCTCACGCTCGAAGTGGCGCGGTACATCAAGGAAGCGTGGCTCCAGCAGAACGCCCTGCACGACGTCGACCGGTACTGTCCACCCCAGAAGACCTACCGGATCCTCGGCGCCATCAAGACGTTCAACGACGAGGCCTTCGACGCGCTCGACGCGGGCGTCCCGGTCGAGGAGATCACGGACATCGAGGCGCTCCCGCGCCTGAACCGCATCGGCACGACGCCCGACGACGAGGCCGACGAGTTCGTCGACGAGCTCGAAGCGGACATCACCGAGCAGCTACGGGAGCTCTACTAACAATGAAAGAATACCAGACAATCACGGAAATCAGCGGTCCGCTGGTCTTCGTCGAGACGGACGAGCCCATCGGCTACGACGAGATCGTCGAGATCGAGACCACGGACGGGGAGACCCGACGCGGACAGGTGCTCGACACCACGAGCGACTACGTCGCCGTCCAGGTGTTCGAGGGCACGACCGGGATCGACCGCAACTCCTCGGTCACGTTCCTCGGCGAGACGATGAAGATGCCCGTCACCGAGGACCTGCTCGGCAGAGTCCTGGACGGGTCGGGCAACCCCATCGACGGCGGCCCCGACATCGTCCCCGAGGAGCGACGGGACATCGTCGGCGAAGCGATCAACCCCTACTCCCGGGAGTACCCCGAGGAGTTCATCCAGACCGGCGTCTCCGCCATCGACGGCATGAACACGCTGGTCCGGGGCCAGAAACTCCCCATCTTCTCGGCGTCGGGGCTACCCCACAACGACCTCGCGCTGCAGGTCGCCCGCCAGGCGACCGTGCCGGAAGAGGAGGAGGGCGACGGAGACGACGGCGACGACGAGAGTTCGGAGTTCGCAGTCATCTTCGGCGCGATGGGCATCACGGCGGAGGAGGCAAACGAGTTCATGGACGACTTCGAGCGCACCGGTGCACTCGAACGGTCTGTCGTCTTCATGAACCTCGCGGACGACCCCGCAGTCGAGCGGACGGTCACGCCGCGACTCGCGCTCACCACCGCCGAGTATCTGGCCTTCGAGCACGGCTATCACACGCTGGTCATCCTGACGGACATGACCAACTACTGTGAAGCCCTGCGCGAGATCGGCGCCGCCCGCGAAGAGGTGCCGGGTCGGCGTGGCTACCCGGGGTACATGTACACCGACCTCGCCCAGATCTACGAGCGGGCGGGTCGGATCAAGGGTCAGGAGGGCTCTATCACGCAGATGCCCATCCTGACGATGCCCAGCGAGGACATCACCCACCCGATCCCGGACCTGACCGGTTACATCACGGAGGGGCAGATCCTCATCGACTCCGGGCTGAACAGCCAGGGTGTCGAGCCGCCGGTGAACGTCTCGCCGAGCCTCTCGCGGCTGATGGACGACGGTATCGGCGAGGGGCTGACCCGCGGGGACCACGGCGGTGTCTCCGACCAGCTGTTCTACGCCTACGCGGAAGGGAAAGACAAGCGCGACCTCGTGAACATCGTCGGTCGCGAGGCGCTCTCCGAGCGTGACAACCGCTTCCTCGACTTCGCCGAGCGCTTCGAGGCGGAGTTCGTCGACCAGGGGTTCAACACGAACCGCACGATCGAGGACACGCTGGAGATCGGCTGGGAACTGCTCTCGATGCTCCCGAAAGACGAACTCAACCGCGTCGACGAGGAGTACATCGAGGAGTACTACCAGGAAGACGCCGCGGCCGAAGTCGCTGCCGACTGATTCGGATCGGAATCTTCCGTCGTCCCCGGCGGTTTCGACGCCGTTCTCTCGGAGCCAGGTATCGGCTGGGACGTCGATGCGAGAAGGACTGTCGCCTGTTCGGTGGACAAAACGTATTACTGGTACGGCACGAACAATCACACATGGCGAATGCGGGGGCACCGTCCGTCGAGGGCGTGGACGTCGATGGGATGCGGAGATATCTCGACGAGACGTCGGTCATCTTCGCGGTCCTGTTCGGCTCTCGCGCGAAGGGAACAGCGGACGACGCCTCGGACGTCGACGTCGCACTCGGATTTCCCGACGAGATGGATTCTCGCGATCGATTTCGGGCCCGAAACCGGATCGACGCGACGCTCCAGGAGTACGCCGACGGGTTCGTGGACGTGAGCGACATCGAATCGCTCCCCACACACGTCGCGCACGCCACGCTCCGGGACGGCGTCCTCATCACCGGAGACGAGCGGCTGGTCGAGACCCATCGCGAGGAACTAGCTCGGGAACTCGAAGCGACTGCGAGCGAGCGAGAGCGCGAGCGTCGGGAGTTCATCGATCGCCTCGCCCGAGGAGACACGTAAATGGTCGACGAGGACATCGTCGTCGACAAACTCCGGTACATCAACGAGTACACTGACGATCTGAAACAGATGCGTGGGCTCCCGAGGGCGGAGTATCTCGACGACATGGTGATCCAGCGTGCCGTCGAACGCACTTTGACGACACTTATCGAGGCGTGTATCGACCTCGCACGGCACATTCGGTCGACAGAAGATCTCTCTCCGGGAGGGACAGCGAGACAGGAGATCCAGGCACTCGGAAACGCCGGTATCATATCGGAAGCGGTACGGGCAAAAATGGAAGAGAGCGTCGGGTTCCGGAACGTTCTGATTCACCGCTATGGAGAAATCGATCACGACGTCGTCTACGACGTACTTCACGACGATCTGCGGTGGTTCGAGAGCTTTCAGCAGGAACTGGCACGCTGGTTTCAAGAACAGAGTCAGTGAGTTCGAGGACTGTCGGTCGTCGTCCGTTTCTCGACGTTTTCGCGCTACCTCCTCGACGGCCGGGGGCGTGGGTCGCTTTACAGGCTGTCGAGGCGAATGCCACGGGGCTTGACCCCGAGGCAGTTCACCTGCGCCAGACCAGCAAGATCCCCCACAGCATGAGAAGCGCACCTGCCAGCAAGTAGACGAAAGCCGGCAGGGTGTACGAGATCGTGTCCGTGGACCGACCCACGCCGTATCCCACCGCGCCGAGACCGAGACACAGCACCAGCGACGTCTCCACGCGACCGACCCTGGTCTCGAAGTCGCCGGATTCCATGTTCCTCACCACGTTCGTGCCGGTGAAGAATTTTCTGCTTGATCGACAGGTCGATCATCGCGTGTCACGGTCAGTCCAGTGCCTCGTCGGCCACGTCCTCGGGTGGCACGCGTGCGATCCGTCTTTCACACGCGACGTCGAGGCCGCCGTCGCGAGCGTGGGCGACAAGCGCTCGCCACTGCTCTGCGTGTTCGGCGACAACGTTGTCACGACTCAGCGGGCCGAACGCGTCGATCGTGACGACGTATTCGGGGGTCGCCACACGGTAGGTACGGTCGGGGTCGAGTGGGTCGCCGCCGACGGTGGCCCGAGCGAGTTCGCTCTCGTCGGTCCAGACGACGCGGCCGCCGCTGACGTGGAACTGGACCCACCCCCTGTCGCCGGGGTGGGGACGGGCGGCTTCTTCGAGGACCGCACGAAGCGCTGTCCCGGCGAGTTCGCACTCGACGACCGGCCCGCCGAACGGACACACCGAGACGACGTCGTCGACGGTCACCGCGCCGGCGAGGGTGTCGCCGGTCCGGACCGACCCGCCGGGGAACAGCCCCAGTTGCGTGTCGGCACTGGCGCGCATCGCGTCGGCGGCGAAGTTCCCGACGCGGCTCTCACCACCGAAGCGCTCGTGCTCGGTGCGAACGAGCGGGTCGTCGACGTGTGCGACCACTTCGTCGACGCCCAGTGCCGCCCGGCGCTCGCGGTAGGTTTCGACGACCGACGCGGCCGCCGGGCTCCGGGCGTTCGATTCGGCGACCGGATACTCGTCGCCCGACTCGACAGTCGCGTGCTCGTCGCTCGAACCGGCGACAGCGCACCCGTCGCCGGGCCCGTCCCTGCCACCGTCCGCTTCGGCGGTGGGGGACGATTTCGGGTCGAACGACGCCGGGTCGACCTCGTGGAACTCGGCGGTGGCGCGCCGGTCGTCGCGGTTCGCGTCGCCGAGTGTCACCTCGACGAGTTCGGTGCCGCCGCCGGCGGTTCGGACGAGCAGCGTGTCCTCGAAGCGTTCGACGCGACGGCTGTGGAGGTGCCCGCCGAGGACGACGTCGGCGTCGACGCCCGCCGCGACGGTCGGGTCCTCGGCGCCGCAGTGTGCGAGCACGACGCGGTAGTCGACCGGGCCGAGGTCCGCGAAGGCGTCGTTTGCGGCCGCGACGGGGTCGCCGAAGTCGAGTTCGTCGACGGTCCCGCAGATATCGGCCGTCTCGGGGTGGGCGACGCCGACGATTCCCACCTCGTGACCGCCGCGTTCGACGACGGTTGCGTCGGGGACGTCGCCGATGCCCCCGCCGTCGCCGGAGCCACCCTCCGGACCGACGACGTTCGCACAGCAGTAGGTCGCTGGGACGCGGTCGGCCCACTCGCCGGCCCACCTGGCCCCGTGGTCGAAGTCGTGGTTGCCGAAGGTGTCGGCGGCCGGGTCGACGGCCTCGAAGAAGGGTAGCGCCTGGGCCCGGCTCTCGTCGGTCAGGAGCGCGAGCGTCCCCAGTGCCGTGTCGTCGCCGGCGCCGACCACGAGCGTGCGTTCGTCGCGGTGGCGCTCCAGCAGGCTAGCGAAGGCGCCGACGCGGGCGGGGTCGTCGTAGGCGTTTTCGAGGTCCGAGTAGCCCAGTATCCGAAGTCGCGGCTGTTCGTCGGCGGGGGAGGCGGGTTCGTCGTGCATGGTCGGGGGTCGTGTCGATGGTGTCGCGTCCGTCGGGCGACTCGATTCGCTCGGTCCGCGGGACGCGACGGTGCTGGTTCGGCCTGCGAGCGGCCCGCAGATAAAGATTCGGCGACGGGACTGTCGGGTCCTGTGTGGCGGCGGTCCACGAGACGATCGTCGAAACCGGCGTACGAGAGACGGAACGGGAGAGAGCGCGAACGCGGCGAGTGGAGTAACGCTGATAGGGAGGGCGGGGCAAGAGCACGGCATGGCTGTCAGCGGGGACCGGTCGACGCGTCGCGTTCTCTACGTCGACCCCGACGAGGAGCGGGCGAGCGAGGGGATTCGCGCTCTCGAACAGGGCGCGTTCGTCGTCGAGCGCGTCGCCAGTCCCGACGGCGTCTGGGACCGCCTCGGCGGGGACCCGCCCGACTGTATCGTCGTCGAAGAAGACCTCGACGGGGCGTCGGGGCTGGAACTGGTATCGGATATCGAACGCCGCGACGGGGGGACGCCGGTGGTCATGTTCACCGACGACGGCGACGAGTATCTCGCCAGCCAGGCTATCTCCGCGGGCGTCGCCGACTACGTCCCCCGCGAACCCATCGGGAAACAGCGTCTCGCTCTGCGCGACGCCATCGAACGCGTCCTCTCGGAGACCGACCCGACGTTTCCCGAGGTGAGCGAGCAACTCAAAGACAGGGCGATGGACGAGGCGCCGGTCGGGATCACGATCGCCGACGCGCGCCGTCGTGACTACCCGCTCATCTACGCCAACGCCGCTTTCGAGGAGTTGACCGGCTACACCGAGAACGAGGCGCTCGCACGCAACTGCGATTTCCTCCAGAGCGACGGCAGCGACGAGACCGCGATCGCGGAGATGTCACGCGCGCTGTCGCGTGACGACCCGGTTTCCGTGGAGATCAGAAACTACACCAAGACCGGCGAGCCCTTCTGGAACCGCGTCGACATCGCGCCGATCTTCGACGACGACGGCAACGTGACCAACTACGTCGGGTTCCAGCTCGACGTGACCGAACGCGTCGAGGCCGAACGTGAGGCCAGACGCCAGGCCGAGAAGGCCCGTGCCGAACGCGAGACCGTCGAGGCGCTGCTCGCACAGATAGACGGCCTCGTGACGGACGTGACCAGCGGCTTGCTGACCGCGGAGAACCGCGAGGCGGTCGAGCGCGTCGTCTGTGACCGACTGGTCGAGACCGACGACTACGCCGTCGCCTGGGTCGGCGACCCCGCGCCGGCCGGCGACGCCGTCGAGCCCAGTACCTGGGCCGGGAGCGAGCGTCCCACCGACTTTTCGGCCGCTCTGGACGACGACGGACCGGTCGCCCGCGCCATCGCCACCGGCGCGTTGCAGGTCGTCAGCGAGGACAGTGACGAGAGCGACGACGGTGGCCACGACGGCAACGGTGGTGACGGCGACGACGGTGACCATGGTGACGACGATGGGACCGACGTCCTCGCGGCGTACGCCGATATCCTCGGGGAACCGGTCGCGGCGGTCGCGGCGCTCCCGCTGCAGTACGGCGACGTGGGCTACGGCGTGCTCGTGGTCGCGCTGGAAGCCGGCGCAGCACTCAGCGAACCCGAGCGACGGGTGCTCTCTGCGGTCGGGCAGTCGACGGCGATGGCGCTGCACACCCTGACGAGCCAGCGGTTGCTCACGTCCGACGAAGTGATCGAACTGGAGTTTTCCTTTGCGGGTAGCGGCTCCGGCGCCGACCCGGCGGCCGCGTTCGACGATGAGGAACCGTTCTTCGTCGCCCTCTCTGGGCATCTCGATGCCTCGTTTACCCACGTCGGGACGGTCGCCAGGGACGACGGCCCGACGACGCTGTTTTTCGAGTCCGACGCCGACCCCGACGCGGTCGCGGCGGTCCTCGACGGGACCGAGACGCTGCGTGTCACGCCGGTCACGACCAGTGACGGTCGCTCGGTGCTGGAGTTCACCGTCGAGTCCTCGCCGCTCGTCGACCTGTTGCTCGACCGCGGTGGTCGGATCACGGACATGCGCGCGACGGGCGGCGTCGGCGAGGTGACCGTCGAGATCCCACCAGAGGCACAGCCGCGGGCGGTCGTCGAGGCCGTCGAGGACCGCTTTCCGGGAGCGGACCTGCGCGCCTACCGCGAACACGAGCGGCCGGCCGACACGCGCCAGGACGTCCGCGCGCGGATCGACGAGCGACTCACCGACCGCCAGGAGACGGCGCTCCAGACGGCCATCGTCGGCGGCTTCTTCCAGTGGCCCCGCGACTCGACCGGCGAGGACCTGGCCGAGACGATGGATATCGGCCGGTCGACCTTCCACCAGCACCTCCGAGCCGCCCAGCGCAAGGTCTTCGAAGAACTGTACGGGTGAACCGGTCGATCGTCACTGTTCTCTGTCATCTATCCGGCCGTCGAACTCGAGTTAGAGCGGGATAGCAACCGACCCCGTGTGTCGTCGGGCTATCTACTGGAGGCTGCTCTCGCTGCCCTTCATCTCGCAACAGCTACTCTGTGGAGACCACCTTTTTTCGTCGGGTATCCTCGCGAACCTTCGGTTCGCTGCGGGTACCACTCTCTGCTCACGGCGCGAAGCGCGTTTACCGCATAGCATCCGCGCCGAGCGGAGCGAGCGAGGATACCCGAGTGGGAAAAAGATGGCCTGTACGTACCGTTCACAGACGAGTGGAGCGAGTGTGCGAAAGAGTCCGCGGCACGTTCAGCCGGTCTGCATCTCGCCCAGTTCCGCCAGCAGATGGGAGACGTGCAGTCGGTCGTTGGTCCCCTCTTCGAGATCCATGTCGACCTCGCCCGCAAAGCGGTGGACTCGCGCCAGATTCGCCCCCGAATACCGGGACCGCGACACCGTCAGGACGTCGGCGAGCACCTCGCTCCCGCTGTAGCCCTCGTCGACGAGCAACTCGTCCAGTGTCGAGCGCGCGTCGGTGAACTCGCCGGCCTCCGCGGCGGTGATCATCTCGCCGACCCGCTCGTCGACGCCCAGCGACCCCAGCACCTCGTAGGCCGCGTTCATCGTGATCTCGCCTTCCTGTTCGTGGGTGGTCTGGGCGCTCAACACCGCTTTCCGCAGGTCGCCGTCGGCAAAACCCGCGACGTACTCGATGCCCTCCTCGTCGTAGGTAGCCCCCTCGGCGTCTGCGACCCGTTCGAGCACGCTCACGGTCTCGTCGTGGGTCGGCGCTCGCACGCGGATCGGGAAACACCGCGAGCGGATCGGCGGGATCAGCGCCGACGGCTGCCGGGTCGCGATGACGAACTGCGTGGCCTCGTGGTGGCGTTCCATCACCCGTCGCAGGGCCTGCTGGAAGTCCTCGCGCACCCCCTCGGCGTTGTCGAGCAACACGGTCTTGAACGACCCCGAGACCGGCGCGTAACTCGCCGACTCCTTGAGGACGTGGTTGATCAGGTCGGCCTTCGAGGACTCGCGACGGCGCTTGGCGTCGATGAATCGCGAAAAGCGCGGGTCCTGGCTGACCTCCTTTTTCGTCATGCCGAAGAAGTCGGTGACGTTGATCTCGACGAGGTCGCTCTCGCTCTCGTGGAGTTCGTCGGCCAGCGCGCGGACGGCGGCGGTCTTGCCCGCGCCCGGTGGACCGTGGACGACCAGGTTCATCGGCTCTTCGAGGACGCGACCGAGGTGCTCGCGGACCTGTGGCTGGGGTAACTCGTCGACGGTCGGCTGGTGGGCCTCGGTCCACAGCGGCCCGTCGATCCCCGCTCCGACGTCGCCGGCGTCGTCCGCTGCCATTACCCTGGGGTAGGCCGCCCCCGCGTATGAATCCACCTCTCTGGGCCCGGTGCAGTCGCCGTCGACTGTGTGCTCACGTTCGACCGGCATCCGTGCCCCAGGAAGTCATAGAACGCTTGGTCTACCCATCTTCTGACCTCCCGAGTCGCTCAATGTAGACGGTGGACTTACCACCACGTAAAGTCACGCGACAGTACATGAGCGAGGAAGGCGAGACAGGATCGAGCGGGAAAGACACAGGGGTAGGGATGGCGATTGGAATTGCAATCGGGGTCGCTATCGGTTCTGCTACGGATAATATCGGACTGTGGCTCGCTATCGGAGTGGCACTTGGTGCTGCAATCGGAGCGGGACTGAGAAACCGGGAATAGAGCGGTATACTTCTCGATCGAGGAGTGAGCACACGTACTGAACAGGCGATTCATCCTCGCCAGTCCCGAAATCAACAACCTTGTGACCTGTTCTACGGTACCCAGCAACAGGCCCACGACCGAGAGCGCGAGAGTGCTCTCCGGCCCGACTCACCGACTCCGCGTCGTCACTTCACAGCCGTCGTCGGTGACGATGATCGTGTGTTCTTTCTGACTCACCAGGTAGCCGTCCTGTTCTTTGAGGACCGGGTAGCCGTGGACGATGTCCTGGCGCTGGAGGCGACGCAGCGCCATCTCGGGGCGAGAACCGTCGAGCCAGCGGGTCGCAAAGGGCAGCGTCCGGAACTCCTCGGTGATCTGGTCGAGCGCCTCGCGTGCGGCGCGATTCCTGACCGACCCCTCGTGTTCCAGCGCGAAGATCTCTTCCTCGCTGCCCTCTCGCACTTTGCCGCCGCCGTCGGTCGCGAACGGTTCGATGGCGACCACGTCGCCCGCCTGAAGTTCGACGCTCTGGGAGACGGCACGATTCGGGATGTTCGGCGTCGTGTGCTGTTCCCAGTGACCGAGGCCGTGGCCGGTGAGGTTCACGACGGGATTGTAGCCGTAGCCGTCGATGACCTCCTCGATGGCGGCGCCGATCTCGCCGGTCTCGACGCCCGGTTCGACGACGTCGATGGCCGCCTCCAGCGCTTCGGCGGGTGCCTCGGCGAGTTCGGAGTGGCCCGAGAGGTCGACCGTCACCGCGGTGTCGGCGAGCCACCCGTCGACGTGGACACCGATGTCCAGGTTGATCATCTCCTCGCCAAAGGTCGAGTCGTCGTCGACAGCGGGCGTGGCGTGGGCGGCCTCCTCGTCGATGCTGATGTTGACCGGGAAAGCAGGTTTCCCGCCGAGTTCGCGGATGCGGTCTTCGGTCCACTCCGCGAGTTCGAAGTGACTGGCGCCCACTTCGACGCGTTCTGCGGCCTCGTCGCGCACCTGCGCGAGGATCTCGCCGGCCTCGCGACACTTCTCGTACTGTTCTGCCTCGAAGTCCACGTCGCTCATATGCACCCCGATTTGTCCGGGCCGCAGAAAGCGTTTCCGTGTTCTCCGGTTGACTCCGCCACAACTGGTTTTGGCGTGAGACGATCACACCACGATATGGGGAAGACGGATTTCTCTCTCGACGACAATACGTACGAGCTACTGCGAGCAGAGCGACGACAGGGGGAAACCTTCAGCGAGGTCGTGATCCGGCTGACCGACTCCTCCAGGGACGACGAGGACCTCGAACGGCTGGCTGGCGGTCTCGGTACCGAATTCGTGTCGGCCGTCGAGACGTCGAGCGAGGAGGTCCGACACGAACTCGAACCGGACCCTGCGCGCTATTCACCATCAGTACCGCGCCGTCTGCATCGCGGGGCTGTTGTACGCCTCGCCGGCCTGCCCCTCGGCGTCCATGACGACCACGCCAGCGTCGCCGTCGGCCGCCCTCCCGAACTCCTCGATGGCGATGCGAGCGGCGGTCGACGCGTCAGATCCCTGCTCTAACAGTGCGATTGCTCGCCGGGCGAGTCCCTCCCGGGCGATGTCCTCGCCAGCGCCGGTCGCGCTCGCACCGCCCGCTGGGGAGGCGAAAAAGCCCGCCCCGACCTGGGGGACGTCACCGACCCGGCCGGCCAGTGCGTACCAGCGCCCGCCAGTAGAGGTGGCGGCCGCGACGCGCTCGCCGTCGGAGGCGACCGCGCCGACCGTGTCGTGGTCACGTGGCGGCGCCACGCGTGGATCGGCGTCGGTGTCGGCGTCCGGTCGACCCTCTTTCGCCGACTCGCCGTCATCGTCGCCGAACCGTTCGCGGACCCAGGCGAGTTGCGCGTCGGTGTCGGCGGGGGCGTCACTGCCATTCTCGCCACCGGGCGGGTCGGCGGCTGCCCACCGCTCTCGAGAGGCGTCGCTCCAGAGGTCGACGCCGGTCTCGACACCCATCGCGTCGGCGAAGGCGACCGCACGTTCGCCGGCCAGCATGACGTGAGGAGTCTCGGTCGCGACGGCGCCCGCGACGTCGACGGCGTGGGCGACACTCGGCATGGCGGCGGCCGCGCCGGTCCGGCCGTCACCACACATCACGCCGGCGTCGGTGCGCGGGACGCCGTCGCTCTGGACGGCACCGCCGATACCGGCGTTGAACCGCGGGTCGACCTCCATGACGCGGACGGTCGCGCGGACGGCGGCGAGCGGCGTCGACTGTTCGGCACCACAGTCGACCGCTTCGTCGAGGACTGCTGCCCGGTCGTCTGGTTCGTCGGCGGGTGAGCCCGCGCCGCCGTGGGCGATGACGTGCACGTCTCACGGTTCGACCCACCGGAACTTGGTTCGGTCGCTCTCGGCCGCCACTCGCACGACTCTTCGACCCGCACGATTCTTCGACTCGCGCGGGAGCGGCCGATCACGCATCGGACCGCTGTTCCCACTGTCACCGCCGGTGACCTCTACGTCCATCGTCGGCACTGTGTACGTCCATCGTCGATCCGGATAGATGAATAGCAAATTACGTTCCGTAAGGGAGAACGACGTTGTCTGAATAGAGACGGAATCGGTGGTTACTCGCGGAAAACGGCATACATTTAGGGGCGAATAAGCAAATCCGGCGCATGGATTACGAGTACGATAGGGTAGAGGTGCCGGCGGACGGAGCGCCGATCGAGGTCGTCGACGAGGACGCGGACGAACTCGATATTCCGGACAATCCGATCGTCCCGATCATCCACGGGGACGGGATCGGGAAGGACGTGGGCCCGGCCGCCCAGCGAGTGCTCGACGCCGCCGCCGAGGCGACCGGTCGCGACATCGCGTGGATGCGCGTCTTCGCCGGCGAGTCCGGTCGCGAGAAGTACGACGAGAACCTGCCGGACGACACGGTCAACGCCATCGACGAGTTCCGCGTCGCTATCAAGGGGCCGCTGACGACGCCGGTCGGCGCCGGCTTTCGCTCGCTCAACGTCGCGCTTCGCCAGACGCTCGATTTCTACGCGAACGTCCGCCCGACCTACTACCTCGACGGTATCCCGTCGCCGGTGAAAGCGCCCGAGGAGATGGACATGGTGACCTTCCGGGAGAACACAGAGGACGTCTACGCCGGCATCGAGTGGGAGGAAGGCACCGAGGAGGTCCAGCAGGTCCGCGAGTTCGTCGAAGACGAGATGGGCTTCGACGACACGATGCACGAGGGCCCCATCGGGATCGGCGTCAAGCCCATCAGCGAGAAGGGTTCGAAGCGACTCGTCCGGAAGGCGATCGACTACGCGCTCGAACACGACCGCGAGAAGGTCACACTCGTCCACAAGGGGAACATCATGAAGTTCACCGAGGGGCAGTTCGCCGAGTGGGGCATGGAGGTCGCCGAGGAGGAGTACCCCGACGACGAGGTGTTCGCCGCCCCCGACTCGCTGTGGGAGACCCAGGACGACATCGACATCCCCGAGGGCGCCGTCATGGTCGAGGAGCGCCTGGCCGACGCGATGCTCCAGTGGATGCAACTGCGGACCGACGAGTTCGGCGTGATGGCGATGCCCAACCTCAACGGCGACTACCTCTCCGACGCCGCAGCGGCCCAGGTCGGCGGCCTCGGCTTCGCGCCCGGCGCGAACTTCGGTGACGCACGCGTGCTCGCCGAACCGGTCCACGGGAGCGCCCCCAAACGTGCCGGCCAGAACATGGCCAACCCCACGGCGCTGATCCTCTCCGGGCATCTCATGTTCGATTACATGGGCTGGCCGGACGCCGCCGAGCTCGTCCGCGACGCCGTCGAGGCGACTATCTCCGACAAGAAGGTCACCTACGACTTCGCCCGCAACATCGAGGGCGCCGAGAAACTCGGGACCACCGAGTACACCGACGCCGTCGTCGACAACCTCCACGACCTCGCCTGAGGAACGGACACTTCTCTCCGCGTTTCGCGTTACCGACTCGGTGGCTCGCTCGCCGCGTCGACCCAGTCCGGGCGCGGGACGGTCGTCGTGCCGACCTCGGAGATTCTGACCGTCGTGAGTACCCGGACGGGACGGCCGTCGAATCGCGCGTCGTAGGCGACCTGCCAGTCGGTCACCAGCCCGTCGGGCTGGACGACTATCCTCGCCGAGGCGTTTCGCCGGTCGCCGACGTAGGTGGGGCCCGGAAGCGCCGACAGGTCGCTCGCACCCGTCGCGGCCAGGACGACCCCGTCGTCGCGTTCGGTGACGGTCGTCGAAAGCACTCCGAGCGAGCGCCGTAACTGTCGCGACCCGTCGATGTCGAGCGACCGGTTCCGGTCGCGCGACCAGTCGAGTGTGGACGACCCGTCGCCGGTGAACCGCAGGGCGAACCCGCCCGCCCCGGACCAGTAGGCGACGCTGTCGACGGGTCGGCGGATCCCGAAGCGGACGAACGTCCGGTTGTACCGACCGAAGTACCGCTCGCCGCCGGCCGCGACGCGGTGGCGGCGCCACGACCGCGCGACCGTCCCGTTCGCGTCGATGATTCGCCGTTCGACCGTGGCCGTGAAGTTGGTCGCCAGGAGCCGACTCTCGTGGGCAGCCACCAGTGTCGACGCCGAGACGCCGTCGTCGCTCACCCCCGGCGGGAACTGCTGGGCGGTCGGCACCGGTGCCGGCGTGAGCGTGGGGTCCGAGACGTCACTCGCCGGCCCGCCACACCCCGCGAGGACCGCCAGTACGACCAGCACGGCGGCCGCCAGTGAGCGGTGCACGCTCGTCGGTTAGGAGCGGACGATGAAACAACTGCCGACCGTTCGGACGCTACGCCGGGTCGGCCGGGCCACCGTCGAACCACTCGACGAGCAGTCCCGGGGTCCCCCCAGTCCCGACCGTTTTAGCCAACGGGGCCCTGGGGTTCGACGTGAGAGAGACACTCGACCCGGAGCCGGGACCGGTCGCCGTCGGCCTCGTCGTCGGACTGGGCGGACTGCTCTTTCTCCTCGAACCGGTCGTCGGTCCGTTCTCGCTCGGCGCACTCGTCGTCCGACCGGTGGCGCTGTCGGCCGTCGCGCTCGCGGTCGGGTTCTCGCTCGGCGCGGTCGTCTTCTACCGCCGGAACCGACGGCTGTTCGCGCTGGCTCATGCTGTCTTCGGAGCCGCGTGGACAGGGCTCGTGGTCGGCACCCTCGTCGGTGCCGGATCGCTCGTCGTCGGCGCCGTCCTGCTGGTGGTCGCCGGGATCGGATCCCTCTTCGACCGGCGACGGCGACTCCGGTAGGCGGCCGGGCCCGCTGACGGCGTCTCGCAGCGACCGTCAGTTCCCCGTCCGGACGAAAAAGACCGCGTCGTTACCCGTGGTTCGCAGGCCGTACGTCGACGCTCGGTAGCCGTCCAGTTCGGCCGCGAGTTCGTCTTCCATCGTCGGCGGCGCGACGACGACCGTCGGCCCTTGCTCGGCGACGACGGTGGTCGCGTCCTCGGCGCTCACCGCACAGGTACCCTGGGCGTCGTACATCTCGATGTACCACTGGAGCGGGAGCGTGTTCGAGATCGACGTACACCGGGGTTCGATCCCCGCTCGTCTGGGGTTGAGTACGGTCTCGCCGGCCTCGTTGGTCTCGGTGCGGACGTAGTCACCGCCCACGACGAGGACGTCCGCCGACTCGTCGCTGGTATCGTCGTCGTCGAGCGCGGCCATCGCCGGCCGGAAGTCGTCGGCGGGCTGGGCGAACTGGACCAGCGTGTTGTCGTCGCTCGTCGTGTTCGTGTAGACACCCCCGCCCAGCGCGAGCGCGAGTTGCCCGACGACGAGAAAGAGGACGAACACGGAGATACCGAACCGGAGCGCGTCGGCGTGGAGCGCGTCGCGGGTCCAGCGGACGACCATCGCCAGGCCGACGCCGGCAGGGATCGACAGCGGGACGAGCGCGTTGACCAGGATCCACGCCCCGTAGATGTCGGTCCCGAGCGGGTACCCCAGCACGGAGACGTAGCCCCAGTAGCCCGCAAAGAGCACGAGCATCCGCGGGTGGGCGCGGGTGTAGCGCTCGGCGAGGAAGCCAGCGACCGAGAGCACCATCAGCGGGAGGGCGTACTGGGCGAGCGTCTCCAGGGACTGGCCCAGGTAGCTGAGATACTGGTCTATCACCGAGTCGAAGCGGCTGCCGTGCTCGGCGCTGCCGCCGAACCAGTAGCCGTAGCCGTCGGCGATATCGTCGACAGTCTGTCCGATCATGTCGGGGAACTGTGCCGGGTTCGTCAGTCCCTGCCAGAGACCGACCGTTGCGCCGTTCGGTGAGCGCGGTGCGTAGAAGTACAGCGAGATACCCAGGAAGACGAGCGCCCCCAGGAGGACGTGACCGGCGTAGCGCCAGACGTTCTCGCGGACGTACTCGACCGTGTCGGCGTCGGGGAGTCGGTCGAGCGCCCAGTCGATACCGGCCTGGTCACCGCCGGTCCGAAACAGGGAGTGGTCGACGACCAGCGCCGTGGCACCCATCCAGCACAGCAGGTAGACGACGGCGTTCTCCTTGGCGGCAAAGGCCAGCGCGACGAACGCGACGCCGACGTGGGCATAGCGAAACGAGCGAGCGTCGATCGCGCGGACGAAGAGGCCGAAGGCGACGAACGCGAACGTCGCGACGAGCAGCGAACTCCGGAAAAAGCGCGAGTAGTAGACGAGGACGGGGTTGACCGCGAGGAACGCGGCGACGCCCAGTACCTCGTCGTGACGGAGGTGCTCGCGAAAGAGCAGCGCCGCGAGCGGGAGTGCCGCGCCGATGAGGGCGACGATCAGGCGGAGCGTGAAGTCGTTGGCGCCGAGGACGTCGAAGACGACACGGTTGACGTGCTGGACGAACGGGCCGTGGATGATAAAGCGGTACTCGAACTGGCCGGTGTTCAGGAAGTGTTCCGTCCACCAGCCGACGCGACCCTCGTCGTAGTGAGAGATCCGGCCACCCAGGAGGACGAGTCGGCCGAGCAGTGCGACGACGGCGATAGCGGCGACCTGCACCGAGAGCCTGTCGAAGCGGTCGACTCCGGGGAGGTCGGCGAGCGCGTCGCGGGGAACCGCGGACATACCCGCCGTGTAACGCCGTCACCGCTTGAACGTTGGGTTTCGGGGCGGGGGCGCCACGCGTTCGATACGTTGCCCGCAACCGCCTGGCCACCACCCGACGAGAACGACCGTCGACGCGGACCGGGGCACTCACGTCCGGACGACGACCCAGAGGGCCGCGAGGCCGCCGACGCCGACGGCGAACCAGTAACTCGCCACCCGGTAGACGGTGGCGACGGCGTAGCCGGTGGCCGACGAGAAGCCCGCGAGCACGCCGAGCAGCGCGACCAGCGCCGCAGTGACGCCGCCCAGTCCGCCCGGCGAGGGCGTGAGGCCGGCGAGCGTGCTCGCAGGGACGATGAAGAAGACGAGCAGCAGGGCGACCGGTTCGCCGACGGTGAGCGCGGCGAAATAGAGGGGCAGGGCGAAGAAGAGCCAGCCGACGTAGGAGTAGACAAGCGCGTGAGCGAGTGCGCGGGGGTCGGCCGCGATACGCTCGAAGGCCTCGTTGAGTTCGGAGAGTCGCCGACGGATGCCTTCGACGGTGAGAAAGCGGGTCCGGCGGGCGACGGGTGCGACCACGCGGAGGAGGAGTCGGCCCAGTCGGCGGCGGACGCGCCAGCCGGCGGCCGCGCCCACGGGGACACCGACCGCGAAGACGGCCAGCGCGACGGCGACGCCCCGTACCTCGTCGGGTAGCGTCGTCCGGACGAACAGCACCGCCGTCCCGACGGCGGCGAACGTGAAAAACGGCAGGAGGTTGAGGAGATCCGCAGTGACGACAGAGGCAAGCGAATCCTCGTAGCTCGCCTCGGTGTCGCGGGAGAGCACGTAGGCGATGAACGGTTCGCCGCCGGCCTGGCCCAGCGGCGTCACGTAGTTGGCGAACGTCGCCGCGTAGTAGGTGACCACGAGTTTGCGAAAGCGGACGGGGATGCCGACCACTCCCAGCACCACCTGCCAGGCTTTCGCCCACGCGACGAGCCCCACCGCGGTCGAGAGACAGCCCAGTGCGAGCCACCGGAGTTGCGCCCCGGCGAGTTCCTGCCGGATCGCCTCGATGCCGATGCCGCGGGCGAGCAGGTAGAGGATCACGGCCGCGAGGACGAACCCGACGCCCGTCTTGAGCAGCGTCTGGCGGTCGAGCAGGTCGAAGAGGCCGTCGCCGTCCGACACGGCTACTCGAGATACCCCAGGTCCTGCAGGCGGTCTTTGGCCTCTTCACCCATGTCGTCCAGGACGTCCTCGTCGTCGACGTCGTCCCACTCGCCGTCGATCTCCCGCTCGAAGACGCCCAGCGCGCTCTCGACGTCACCGACGGCCCGGGCGTCGTCCTCGCCTTCGTCCGTGTCCCCGTCTTCGTCCCTGTCCTCGTTCGCGAGGTCGTCTCGCAGGTCGCCGTCCGCGTCCAGCAGGTTATTGGTCTCGCCGGGGTCCCGGTCCAGCCGGTAAGCCTCGTCGGGGATGCGCTCGTTGCGGACGAACTTCGCGTCGGTCCGGCGGGCGGCGCGCATCCGCGAGTGATATCGCGAGTCCGTCTCGAGTGTGATCCCGGCGTCGCTGGCCTTGCTCTCGAGCTGGCGCAACTCGACGACGGGCTGGTGGTAGTCGACGAACGCGATGTCGTCGAGGTCGCCCTCGGCGTGGGCGGAAAAGCGGGTTCGCTCCGGACCGGACGTGTTCGCGAAGTCGCGGTAGTCGGCCGACAGCAGCGAGCGGGCGGGGTCGAGCGGTTCGGCCGCCTCGCCGTCCGCGCCGACGCCCGGTCCGCCGGCCTCCGGGTCGACGCCCGCGTAGTCCAGTACCGTGTGATAGAGGTCCTGCAACTCGACCTGGGTCTCTCCGTCGCGCTCGGCGTCGAGGCCGGGCCCTTTGACCATGAGCGGGACGTTCACCAGCGGGTCGTAGATGCAGAACTCGTGGCCGTAGAGGTCGTGTTCGCCGTGGAGTTCGCCGTGGTCGGCACAGACGACGACCATGGTGTCGTCCCACCGGCCGGTCTCGCGCAGCCAGTCGAACAGACGGCCGAGGTGGTGGTCGATGTGGGCGATCTCGGCGTCGTAGAGGCCGACGATGTCCTCCCACTCCTCGTCGTCGATGTCGCGGGCCCCGGAGTTGTACTCCTTGGAGTTCTGGCAGACCTCGGTAGAGTCGACGCCCGGGGCGAACTCGTCGGCGAACTCCTCGGGCGGATGGTAGGGGAGGTGGGCGTCCATCAGGTTGATAAAGGTGAACCACTCCTGGCCGTCGTCTTCGGCGTCTTCGACGAAGCCCTGGACGCGGTCGACGATGCCGGGTGTCTTGGAGTCGCCGCCGCCCTCCTTGGCGAAGAACTCGTGGGCGGTGTTGCCCATCTTGACGAGTAGATCCGCAAAGCCACGGAGCGTGTCGCTGTCGTTCATCGTCTTCCAGGCCTTCGAGAGGGGGCCAGAGAGCGTGTCGCCGGGCATCACCTGGAAGAAGTTGTCCTGGTCGTCGAAGCCGTCGGTGAGGTTCGTGTAGGGGGTGATCCAGGCGTTCGAGGAGTAACAGGCGGTGGCATACTCCGCCGCGGAGAGGGACTCGGCGAGCGTGGTGACACCCTCCAGGTAGGGGTTCTCCTGGGTCGCCCTGTGTTGAGAGGGGTAGAGACCGGTGAAAAGAGAGGCGTGGACGGGCAGTGTCCAGGGGGCGGGCGCGACGGCCTCCTCGAAGACCCGCGCCTCTTCGGCGAACGTCTCCAGGTTCGGCGTCGTCGGCCGGTCGTAGCCGTAGACCGAGAGATTGCGCTTGCGGACCGTGTCCATCACCACGAAGAGGACGTTCGCCGGCCCGTCGGTGTCGCTCATGACTGTCACGAGGGGGGTCGACGGAATTAAATGACGTGATTCCGCGCCGACCGGACGAGAACCGGGTGGGGAACGAGAGACCTGCAGGTCGAACGTCTTCCGGTTTTGCCCTCCGCTCGTGAGTGATTCGTCTCAGGGAGTACGTCAGTACATTGATTACGTCAGCACGACAATTTCACGCTATGCCCGTGAGCATCGACGACTTCGAATCTGGCGACCTCCCGCGTGGGCCGAGCGTGCCCGAACAGGTGGTCCGATATCTGCACGCACAGCGGGACAAAGCGTTCACCCGGGCGGAGATCGCCGAGGCTGTCGACGAGGACCCGAACAGCGTCGGAACAGCACTCACGCGATTGAAACGCCGGGACCTCGTTCGACACAGGGGGGAGTACTGGGCTATCACGGACGACGAGCAGCGACTCGCTGGCGCGTACGACCTGCACACCGCGACGGAACGACTCGACGAAGCGGATGGCGGGATCGACCCCGACGACTGGGACGCTGTTGCGCCGGAGACGCCCCATCCGAGCGAACGGAACGACAGTGATAGCGAGTGACCGATGCGACCGGAACGCGGCGACGTTGTGCGGAGTGTCGACCGTGTCGCCGACTCGCTGGAGGCGTATCTCCGGTAGTCCGAAGCCCGCCCTCCGGGAACGTTTAGTGACGGTGCCTCCTCGCCCCGGACATGCGCCGCGCGACGCCGGGGGTCCGAGAATGAGCGAGGGTTCGACCGCCGAGGGAACGGAGCGAGTGACCGGTGCCGACGACGCCGGCGGGTCGTGGACCGACTGGCTCCCCTACGCCGGGATCGTCGCGCTCTACACCGCGACAGTCCTGGGCGGCCTGGCACTGACCGACGAGATGGGCGCCCTGGGGCTCGTCCTGTTCGAGGACCCCGGCAACGTCGGGAACGTCGGCGTCTTCGCCGTCCTCGTGCTCGTGACGACCGGGATCATGGTGCTCGCCTTTCGCTACGAGGTGGGCGACCTCCTCGTCCGGGCGTTCCTGCTGGGGTCGGCGGGTGTCCTGACCGCAACGACGTTCGTCGCAGTCACGGGCATCGGCAGTATCGCCAGCGAAGGTGCGGCGATGGGCCTGCCCACCGGCCCGGTCTCGGGTGCCGTCGCCCTCGGCACGGCGGTCGTCCTGTGGGTCTACCCGGAGTGGTACGTCAACGACCTCGCCGCGGTGGTCTTTGGCGCCGCCGCCATCCCGATGCTCGGCCTCGGCTTCGGTCCCTTCCCGGTGGTCGTCCTGCTCGTCGCCTGGGCCGGCTACGACGCCTACGCCGTCTACGTCTCCGGACACATGCAAGAACTCGCGGCCGGGCTGGGCGACCTGCGCGCGCCCATCGTCTTCATCGTCCCGCACTCGCTCTCCTATTCGCTGCGCGAGGAGGGACTCGACCTGGCCGACCCCGACGACGAGGGCGAGTCGACGGAGCCAGCCGACGACGAGCCAGCGGAAGGCGAGTCCGCGGACGAGGGAATGCACAACGTCGCACTGCTCGGACTCGGTGACGCGCTCATCCCGGGGATGCTCGCGGTCAGCGCCAGCGAGTTCCTCGACGCGCCCGTCGTCGTCCCGGCGCTCAACGCCAACCCCCCCGCACTCGGTGCCCTCGTCGGCGGCCTCGTCGGGATGGGCGGACTCCTCTATCTTGTCCACCGCGTCGAGGGCGCCCACGCCGGCCTCCCGCCGCTGAACGCCGGTGTGCTGGGCGGGTATCTCGTCGGTGCCGTCGCCGCCGGCGTCCCGATTACGGCGGCGCTCGGGCTGTAGAGGCGGGGCCCCAACGGCTGGCTGTCGAGGCCTATCCCTCGACGACGCCCGCTTCGACCAGCGACGACTCCAGCGGACCGCGCGCGATCTGTGCGACCGCGTCGATCGGTCGGATCGTCCCCCACTCGGGAACCGGTTCGTCGCAGTCGGGACAGACTCGTACCACACGGTCGCTCTCCGTCTGGACGTCCCACCGCTGGACGTCGTCGTCGTGGCCTGCCCAGCCACAGCGACACCGCAGAAGGGTGTGGGGTTCGCTGAAACTCCGGTCGACGCTCGGGTCGGACATACCGGTCGGGTGTGTCGCCGCGAGCACAAGCGCGACGGCCCCGGCAGGGTGCCGGCGCGCCGGCCAGTCGGGACCGGGAACGCGGCTGTGGTTTTTATCCCGACGTGGGCGCACAGACAGAGCGTGTCCAACTACGACTACGTTATCGTGGGTGCGGGGTCGGCGGGGTGTGTCCTCGCGAACCGGCTCAGCGCGGCCGGTGAGACACTGGTGCTGGAAGCGGGCGAACCGGACGAGCAACGCGAGATATCGGTACCGATCGCCTACCCCGAACTCTGGGGGACGTCCGTCGACTGGGACTTCCGGACGGTCCCCCAGTCGGCCCTGAACGACCGGCAGGTGGACGTCTCACAGGGCAAGACGCTCGGCGGGTCCAGTTCGATAAACGCACAGATGTACTTCCGGGGCCATCCCGCCGACTACGACGGGTGGGCGGCGGCCGGCAACGACGGCTGGGACTACGACGCCGTCCGCGAACGCTTCGAGCGCATCGAGGACGGCCCCGGCGAGCCCTACGGGGCTGGGGGGCCACAGCACGTCGCCCGACAGAACGACCCGCATCCGCTCACCGAGGCGTTCGTCGACGCCGCGGTCGAAACCGGACTCACCCGCCGTGACTGTTTCAACGGCGGCGACCTCGACGGTGCAGGGTTCACTGACGTGATACAGCGAGACGACGAGCGCCACAGTGCGGCGGACGCGTTCCTGAACCCCGCGCTCGACCGGCCGAGCCTGACCGTCGAGACGAGGGCACAGGTTCGGCGAATCACGTTCGACGGCGACCGCGCGACCGGCGTCGAATACGACCGTAACGGCGAGACGCGACGCGTGACGACAGAGGAGGTCGTCCTCTCGGCGGGCGCGATCAACTCGCCGCGACTGCTCATGCTCTCGGGGATCGGTCCCGCCGACCACCTCCAGACGCACGGGATCGACGTCCGCGTCGACCTGCCGGGGGTCGGGCACAACCTGCAGGACCATCCGATCGTCTACAGCGCCTACGAGACCGACCGGGGGGACACGTACGGCGGTGCCGATACGCTGTGGAACCTGCTGCAGTACCTCGTCCTGAAACGCGGGCCGCTGGCCTCCAACGGGGCCGAAGGAGCGGCGTACTGGCGGTCAGATCGGGGGATAGACGCGCCGGACGTCCAGTTTCTGTTCCTGCCCGTCGCCATCGAACGGGGCCAGATACACGAGGACGTCGGCGGCGTTTCGATCGCGACCGCGCTCGTGGCCCCGGAGAGTCGGGGACGGGTCACACTCGCTTCGGCCGACCCCGACGACGACCCGCGGATCGACCCGCAGTACCTCGCCGGCGGGGACGACTTCGAGACACTCGTCGATGGCGTCGAGCGAGCCCACGAGATCGCCGAGACCGACCCGCTCGCGAGCGAGCGCGCCGACGAGGGACAGCCCTTCGGCGACGTCGAAGCGCACGTCCGGTCGGAGACAGTCTCCTATCAGCACTTCGTCGGGACGTGCAGGATGGGCGACGCCGAGATGGCCGTCGTCGACGACCGGTTGCGGGTCCGTGGCGTCGAGAACCTGCGCGTCGTCGACACTTCTGTGATGCCGACGATCACCCGCGGGAACACCCACGCGCCGACGCTAGTGATCGCCGAACGCGCCGCCGAGTTCCTCACCAGCGAGGACTGACCGACCGACCCGCATCCCGATGTGCTGACTGGCACACTGTCACATACGGTTTATTGTAGCGATGTACCGGTACGCGCCGACACCGGGGTCGACGCTATCCAGAAATAATCTACAATAAACCGTATCAGCGGAACTCGGTCTCTCGGAAGATGCCGTCACGGCGGTGCTCGGCGTAGACGGTGTCCCGACCACGACGCCTCGCCGTCGAGGGTGGGCACGAGCGACTCCGCTTCCATCGGGTCGTCGGCAGTGGGCGCGTCGGCGGCCGGAGACGGGTCCGCGGGCGCGTGCCCAGTCACTCGACGGCCAGCGTGGTAGGCGCTCGGCTACCGGCAGGCGAGACGTCCCGAGTCGACCGAAGCTGCCGCTGGTCGTTCGAGCGAAACCGTGAGAGGAAGAATTCAGAAGGGGGCCTGCGGGCCTTCGTCGTCGCCGTCGTCGATGTCGCCGCCGCGACTCTCACCGGGCATCGAGGGGCCGGTGTCGGCGCCCATCATGCCCTCGCTCCCGCCCATGCCGCCCGTCTGGGCGTGAACGGTGTCGATCTCGGGGATCTCCTTGGTCATGCGCGTCTTGATGGCCTGGATGGTCATCGGGGAGATGCCACAGCCCGAGCAGGCGCCCCCGAGCTGGATGGTGACTTCGCCGTTCTCGCGGTCGATCTCCGTAATCGCTGCGCTGCCGCCGTGCATCTGGATCTGAGGGAAGTTCCGACGCAGGAAATTCGAGATGCGCTCCTGCAGGTCGTCTCCGTCCTCTGTCTCGGTGCTCATCGTATTCTCGGTTTGGCGGTCACGGGGTATAGACCTTTGGTCTCACACGTTTTTCGGACCGCCGCGACTCCTCGACCGCGTCCGTGACGCCGGTCCGTGGGCGAGACTCACTCCCCCCAGTCGGGGTTCGCACGCGGCGGCGCGAATACGTCGATGCCGGCCAGCGGTTCCTCGCCGTCGTTGACCAGACTGTGCGGGATCTCGGAGTCGATAGCGTACGAATCGCCGGGGCTGGTGGGGTGGTCCTCGCCGTCGACGGTGAACACGCCCGACCCCGACAGCACGTAGCCCACCTGTTCGTGGTGGTGACTGTGTTCGGGCACGACCGCGCCGAGTTCGATGTGGAAGTGTAACAGTATTTGTCGAAAGTTTCAACAATAATTCCAGAGCCGTCAGGACCTCCGCCGGGATTGCAGCGCACATCAACGACCTTGCATTGCTCAAAATCTATGAACACGAGAACGAAAATCCGAGTCACAACCACACTTACGAGGGTCAACCACCGCACCTGCAACGTTGTTACGCCTTGACCTAATCTACGATACTTTCTAACGGTTCTGGAACTGGGAGGACTTCCGTTGAATCAGACTGACGAAGACCGTGGTCAAGTTGGTACTGAGCTACGCTCATCCCGATACATTGTAACACAGCAGTTTCTCGAACCAGTCGTTCGGTGAGTTGAGTTTCAGTGCGAGAAACCCGAGGTATTTCTGGAGGTGATGCTTCGAGACGCCTCTGAACTTCGCCAGC
>Ga0207771_100084_pt1 | contig 68204 bp, 56 predicted proteins | sample A23M2SouthBayCA_2_FD_187731 | JGI IMG/M metagenome (GOLD analysis project Ga0207771, IMG submission 187731) | Aerobic enrichment media microbial communities from Eden Landing Ponds, California, USA - A23 M2 (2) (SPAdes) | ecosystem: Environmental > Aquatic > Marine > Unclassified | place... | reverse complement strand
TGTCGTCGAACAGATAGCGGCTGATCCGTTCGAGTTCGTTCAGCCCGATCCGGGCGAGGAATCCCCGGTTCTGGGGTTTGACCAGCGAGTAGTGACGCTCGACGAGGCCCTCGTAGGTGAGTACCGTCCATGGGTATCTTTCGGTATCGATCTCGCCAGCCCGGGCCGCCGCGAGCGCGTCGGCGTCGACTCGGTGATCCTCGGGGTCGAGTTCGTCGAGGTGTCCAGGTACGTCGACGAGCCATCCTGGTGGTTCTAGCGTCTCCCGGATAACCCCGAAGTCGACCGTCTCGTGGAAGTTCCGCCAAGTGACACCCTCGACGCGAAGGAGTCGCTCGACGACCTCGCGACGGTTCTCGCTATTCTCGACGTACTGCCACAGTGCGAGGCCGAGGCTGTAGGGGTTGAGACCCTGCGAACCCAGAACCTTCGACATGTGGTCGGCGTACGTGACGAACTCGTCGTCGGCCGCGAACGCCTCACCGACCATCATCGTCGACTCCCAGTAGCTGGCCCACCCTTCGTTCATCACCTTCGTCATTTTCTGCGGGGCGAAGTAGTAGGCTTCCCGGCGCAAGATTTCGAGAATCTCCGTCTGCCAGTCGGTCATCTCGACGGCTTTGCCCGCGTCGGCGTCGTACTGCTTGCCGTACCGCTGGAGGAATCCGATGACGTCCTTTTCGGGGCTCGCCGGGAACGATACTCTACCGCTGTCTTCGGATTGGCGTTCGAGCCACTCTTCGTCGAACACCTGGCGCTGGACCTCCTCGGAGAGGTCGAGATCGCCGAGTTGGTCGGCGACGTCGGCCGTATCGAAGTCTTCGACCTCCTCGTCGATATCGACGGGCGAGTACGGCTGGTGCTGGTCGATGTTGTCCTCCAGCGTGAGGACGTGGTCGATCCACTTTTCGACCTCGCCGCGGTCGATATCGGGATCTTGCATGTACTCCTGGATCGTCTCGGCGTGACGGGCGAGCATTCCGGCAGCGTCGGGACCGACGTTCGGGCGGACCGTCGTCTCCGAATCACCGCGGGCCTCGCTCCGCTCGCCAGGGGCCTGTTCGCGTCCGGTGAACAGACCGAACCACTCGTTGTTCGCGAAGAAGTCACTGTGGGCCTCGACGTGGGTGATGACGGCCTTCTGATCCGCCAGCGTGTTCGACTCCTGCAGGAACGCGTGGGCCGGATTATCGTTGTTGACGATCTCGAAGGCCTTCCCGCCGAGAAACTGGCTCGATTTCTGCTGGCGGTCGTACTGCATGCCCCAGCGCCAGTGTGGATAGCGCTGCTGGAAGCCGCCGTAGGCGATGAGTTCGTTCATCTCGTCGTAGTCGACGATCCAGTAGTTGACGGGGTACGGTGTTAGCCCGAGTTTCTGGGCCAGTGCGTTGGCTTTCTCGACGGGTTCTTCCAGGTCGGCGGCGATACGCTGGGCTTCGATGCGGTCGTCGATCATGACTGGTCCTCCTCTGTGCTGAGGATCTCGTAGATGGCGTCGACGACATCCTCGGGACCGTTGACGTAGGCCACGGCCACGTCGTCGGCGTCTCTGAAGTGCCGTTCGACCTCTTCTGCGTGGGTCGCGTTGATGGCGTTGCCGCTGGGCTGGGTCTCGACGTAGGCGTGAAGATTGGCTGGAATCTCTTCCATCAGTGGGATCACTTTCTCCTCGGTGTCATTAGACGAGTTCTCGCTGTCACCCGCGGCGAAGACGTAGCGATTCCAATCGCTCCAGGGATAGGCCTCTGCGAGAGCTTCTTTGGCGACCTCGTAGGCGCTGGAGATTCTGGTTCCGCCACCGGAACGGATACCGAAGAACTCCTCACGTTCGACGCGCCAGGCCTCGGCGTCGTGGGCGATATAGACGAACTCCGCGTTATCGTACTTGCCCTGGAGATACCAGTCCAGCGGGGTGAAGGTTCGCTCGACTAGCTCGCGCTTCTTCTGGCGCATGCTCCCGGAGACGTCACGGATGTTGACCACGACGACGTTCTTCTCTTTCTCCTCGACGACCTCGGGGTAACGATAGCGCTCGTCCTCCCGGCGGAAGGGGATCTCGTCGACGCCCTCCCGCCGGATTCGCTGGGCTGCCGACTCGTGCTCGACGTTCTCTTCCATCTCCTCGATCGAGGGCCATCGAGAGCGCTCGTCGGCGGGGATGTCGTCGTAGGCGTCCTCGATCCAGGCCCGGGAGACGGGGATGTTCTCACCACGGGCCCACTCGTAGACTGTCGCCGGGCCCCAGCCGTCGACGCGGAGGGCTTCGCGGACGTAGTCCTCGTCGAAGTCCATCGCCATCTTGCGCTTGAGCCCCTCTTTGAACAGCCGCTCGAAATCCAGCGTCGAGGACGGACCCGTCCGGGTGATGTCCGTGAAGTCGCCTTCGGTCTCCTCGACCACCTTCTTGCCCTTGGGGTCAAGGTCCAGTCCCAACTGTTCGTCCAGTTCCTGGGCGAACTCCTCGGGATCCATCTCGTAATACTCGTGGTCGCCACCTTCCTCGCCGGGTTCGCCATCCTCGTCACCGTCGCCGGGCTGAGGCTGGCCGACAGGGTCGCCCTCCTCGGCACCCTCGCCCTGGCCGACCCCACCCTGGTCGCGCTGGTCGTAGACGAATTCGGGGAGATCGACGATCTTGATCGGAATCTTCACCGAGTCCGCTCGTGACTTCCCGAGGTCGCCGTACTGGATGAATTCGGCGAGGTCCTGACGTCGTTGTTCGCCGACCTCACGGTAGCGTTCGATGTCGTCTCTCAGTCCCATGGGTCAGTCACCTCCGACGGTCGCCCCGCGGGGGTCGTCAGTCCCATCGGTAACTCACCTGTCCCATGACGTGCCTGCTCGTCAGTTCGGCGGCGGCCTCGCTGTAGTCGAACAGATCCATCATGTTCGAAAGCGTTTGCTGTTTGAGCCGGGCAGTCTCCGTGTTGGCGGGTGGGTTGTCCCACTGCCGGGGGTCGAAGTCCTCGAAGGTCCGCTTGACATCGTCCCAGTCGTGACTCCCGAGCACAGTCTGGATCACCGGGATCTCCTTGGGATTGACATCGCTGACCCGGAACTCCTCGTCGCGGTTGTGCCAGGCGAAGCGATTGAGTGCGGTGATGATCTTGTCCGTCCGGAACTGCTCGACGTCCTTGGTGGGATCTTCGCCGTGGTAGTCGGCCTCGCCGAACCGTCCGAGGTGTTCGATCTCGAAGACTTTCATCTTCAGCGGGTCGGGGTCGACGTACTCCCCACGTACGTTCTCGACCTGTTCGTCAGTCGCCCAGGCGTAGACGTGTTCGATGTACTCCTCGACCGTGGACTGGTCGACGCGCTTCTCACGCATCAGCGCGGCGAGGACATCCGCTTCCTGCCTGTCGAAGATGTGGCTCTTCACGGGGACGACGCGCTCTTCGAACTCCGCGGCCTCCCCTTTCGAGAAGACGGGTGCGCTTGCCAGATCGGCAGCCATCGCGTCGAGCACGTCTCTGGGCATGATGACGTCCTCGACGGGGAGGTCGGCGTGGTGGCGGTCGGTTTCCTCGTGGAGGAGGTCGGCGATCACGTCCCGAGTGAACGTGACGGGGATGCCGTGTTCGCCGTCGGCTGTCGTCGCTCCGAACGCGAAGTCCTCGACGTCACGGCGCTCGTCTCCCTCCTGGAGATAGCCCCGGTCGAACAACAGTGCTTTCTCGACGAGGTCGAGGTCGTCCGGCAGATCGTTGCTGTCCAGGCGCGTCACGACGTCGTACAGCGCTGCGGCCTCGATCGTGTGCGGGGCGAGTTCGCGCTCGCGGACGCCGTCATCTCCACGGACACGGATCGTGATCGGCTCGCGGATCCGTTCGTCCAGGTCCGTCCACGAGTCCGCCTCCCACACAGCGGTATCGTTGGTCAGTTCCCGGCGGAGTAGTTGTGCTTCCAGCGAGAGGTTCGTCAGGTAGGTGAACTCGTGTTTGTTGAGGCGACGTTTCAGCGCCTTCAGCGGGTCCTGACCCTCGCGGTCGCTGTGCTGATTCAGCGTCGCCTCCAGATCGGGATTGGAGATGATGATCATCTGGGTATCGACGTCCATCCCGATCCCCTTGTCCAGTTTCACCGATCCCTCGTCGGGGACGTTCAGTAGTTTCTGGAGGAGGTCTGCGTGCTGGGCGGCGTCCTCGACGATCGTGAGCAGGCCGTTGCCCTGGCTGAGGACACCGTCGTAGGAGAACGCCTGCGGATTCTTTCGGCCCCGCGAGTCGAGTTCCCGGAGCATCCCGGCCATCCACGAGCCGACGAGTCGCTCTTTGGGCGAGCCCTCGTCCTCGCTGTGGAGGACGCCGATTCCCTGGCCGACGTCGACGACGTAGTTCTTCACGCGAAGATGCTTCGGGTTCGTGACTGCCGAGAACAGGTCCGCGACGCCCTGGCGACGGTACTGCTCTTCGAGGTAGTCGTATGCTTCCCGGGAGAACGGATCGAGTCGGCCGTCGACGTGGATCTCGACGTGGTCGTCCAGCCGTTCGTTGGCCTCGGTGAGGATGTCCTCGCGAACCGTCTCGGGAAAGACGGTCAGCGGATGTACCTGGACCGGGCTCTGGTACCAGTCGTCCTCGTCACTGATCGGTTCGTCACCGTAGGTGAGCCCACTCGACCCCTCACCAGCGCCCGCGATATTCCACTCGACGGTGTAGCGGCGACCCTCGTCAGTCTTCGAGTAGGCTTGCAGGCCGTTGATGAGACAGCGTTTGAGTTCGGATTTGCCCGTCGCCGTCGGGCCGTCGAGCCAGACGATCTTTTCGTCTTTGCCGCGCCGCGCCGCGATCGATCGAAGGTCGTCGACGAACGTGTTGAGCACCGCCGTATTCCCGAGGATCGCGTGCTCGCCGTCGTTGTTCGGATCGTCGAAAAAGCGATAGCGCTCTTTCTCCTCGCCCTCTTCGACGACGGTCCGGGTGCCGGCGGCCTCGATGGCGTCGAGCAGGTACTTCGAGGCGTGGGCTGCCAGATGGGGGCGATCCAGGATCAGATCGACGTACTGAGAGAGCGACATCGGCTCCTGATAGGTCGCGTCGAGTTCCCGGTCGGCAGCGGTGATGAAGTCCTTGCCGGCCATTAGTCTTCCATCTCACTTTTGGCGACTTCGGCACCAGCGAACTCCAGCACCTCCTTGGCCCCGTCTTCGCTGTACCCCTGGTCGGTCAGCGCGTCGATCCAGGCGTTACGCTCGTCGTCGTCCATGTCGCCGCTGGACACCAGCGCCGAGAAGTTGATGTTGTGCTTCTTGTCCTCCCAGAGCTTGCGTTCGAGGGCGCGGCGCAGCCGGTCGTTGTCCTGGGGATCGAAACTCGAACCCTCGCGTGCGCGCCTGGAGACCCAGTTTGCGACCTCCTGGCGGAAGTCGTCCTTGCGATCCTCGGGGAGATTGAGTTTCTCCTCCACACTTCGCAGGAACTGCTCGTCGGGTTCCTGCTCGCGGCCGGTGATCTCGTCCTCGACGGTGTCGTCGTCGATGTAGGCCATCACGTGGTCCATGTACTTCTCGCCCTGGCGCTGGATCTCGTCGACGTCGTAGGCCAGCGCGTGGCGAACGTCCTCGATCGCCCGATCTTTGTACTCCTCGCGAACGAGTTCGAGGTAGCGGTAGTACGTCTCGAAGTCCTCCTCGGCGATCGAGCCGTGGTTTTCGAGGTTGCCTTCGAGGTGGTTGAACGTCGTCAGTGGCGAGAGAAACCCGCGGTCGCGATGCATCGAGTCCATGATCGCCTCGGCGATCTCGTCGCCGATGAACCGCGGTGAGACGCCCTCCATCCCTTCACCGATCTCGGCGGCGCTGTCACCCTCTTCACGGAGTTTCTTGACGTCGATGTCGTCGGTCTCGTCGATCTCGCCGTTGTAGGCTTTGGCCTTCTGGACGAGATCGATCGTGCCCGCGTCGGGCTCCTCGATGCGAGTGAGGACGCCGAACAGGCCAGCCATCTCCAGGGTGTGGGGTTCGACCTGGATGTCGGGCAGGTCGGCGTTGCGGAGCATCTTCCGGTAGATCTTGGCCTCGTCTTCGTAACCCAGAACGTACGGAAAGTCGATCCGTTTCGTCCGATCGTTGAACGCTTCCATCTTCTCGTCGCCCTTCTTGTCTTTGTACTCGGGCATGTTCGTCCGGCCGACGATCACCTGGTCGATGTCGATCCGGGGGTTGTTCTTGGGCTTGATCGTCTGTTCCTGGGTCGCGTGCAGGAAGTCATAGAGGAACTCCCGCTGGAGTTTGAGTAGCTCCTCGCCGGAGAAGATTCCCCTGTTGGCGTTACAGAACGCGCCGGAGTAGTCGAACGCCCGGGGATCGCTCTCGCCGTAGATGGCGATCTTGGAGTAGTTGACGTCGCCAGTCAACTCGGTTTCGTCCTGATTCTTCTTGTCTTTCGGTTCGAACGTCTCGATAGACTGGCGCATGTTCTCGTCGGCGACCAGCCGGACGATCTCGATGTGGTCTTCCAGTACTGTTTCGAGGTCATCGTCGTAGTACGCCAGCAGGCGGTCCATGTAGAACTCGCTGGCCGGGTCGAGGCTCTGTTCGTTGCGGATCGTGTACGGCGCGTCCAGAATCTCGTTGATGTCGTCAAGAACGCGCTGACGTTGCTGCTCGGGGATCAACACAAGCGGATCCTGATTCATCGGAGATCGAACAGTGTCGTCGGACGGATCCTGGTCGGGGATGACGTCACAGAGATTCGTCCAGCGGAAGGTGTACATCCGACCTTCGTCGCGGTGGGTGTAGTCCTCGAAGTAGCGCCGAACCTGCCGGTCGAAGTCGGACTTGCCCGAGCCGACCGGGCCCAGAAGGAGTTTGATCCGCTTCTGGGGGCCGAGGCCGCGAGCACCACTTTTGACCTTGTTGACGAACTCGTGGATGGACTCGTGGATCACTTGCCCATAGAAGGTGTTCTCGCCGTCGTTGATCGGATCCTCGGAGGCCAGTTTGTACTCGACGAGGCCGGCGTCCTCGTCGTACTCCGTGCCGTAGAAGTCGAACATGTCCGCTACGCGCTGGTGGGCGTTGCGGGCGATCGTCGGCTCGTCGTACAACTGGTCGAGATACCAGTCGAAGTCGTGGTGCTCCCGGAGGTCCGAGGGGATCGACTTGCGGTAGTCGGTACTCAGTTCTGCCAGAGTGTCTGGATTGCCTGTCATGCTATCACGAACGGGGTGGGGCCAGCACCGCCTGGTGCCAGCTGCTGTCGTGGTCGGGTGCGTGCGTCGGACGCCACTATCGCCCGGTCTGTGGAGGGGAACCGACGACCGAGCGCGACCGTGTTTTTCTGTATCATGTAGTGCGATCTTATTCCCCTCTCGGGGACCGCTCTGTGTGGCGTGGTATCGAGTGACGCATCCACCGATACTATAATAACTAAGGTGTTTCTATCTACTTAAGCACTGCCCTGAAATGGATCGTGTTCGTGGATAGCTCACGTCAAAAACCCCGATACACAGCCCGTCAGCCTGCCTCGGGCCGGGTCCGGTAATCAGTTCTATTCGAGATTGGTATATAGGGGCGTGTGTTCGTTCACGTGCCGAGATGAGTAGCCGGACCGGTTGGCTCTTCTCTGTGGCGACGGAGTGGTGTGTATGGACATCGAGGATCGACTTCCGACCGGCTGGGAAGTCTGGAGCGACGAGCGGACCAGGATCGTGGTGGTCTATCGCCCGGACATCTTCGACAGTGAGTCGTTCCCACCGCCGTGTCTGCCGACGCTCTATCTGACGAAAGGACAGCGGGACCGCCGACCGGGACGCGAGCGTCCTCAGCCGGACGATCCCTGGTTCGCGACGCTATCGCTGGAACCTGACGTCACCGGGCAGCGCCACCGGTACGACGACCGCGACGCGGCTATTGAAGGGGCAATCGAAATCGCCGAGTCCTTCGCCAGCGGTGGGTTCGATTATCGCGCACTCTATCAGGTCCCTCGGGAAGACTATCTGGATCGGCTGGACGAGCTGACCGGTCGGGAAGCTTAATCCGACGCGGCGCGCAACTGTCCCCCAATGACCCAACTCACACTCATCGGGACTCGTCTGGCCAGGCCCGGTCAGACGTTCGTCTACGAGGGGCCGGCCGACGCCTGTGAGGGCTGTCCCTACCGCGATCAATGTCTCAACCTCACCGAAGGGCGCAAATATCGAGTGAGTTCCGTCCGCGAGAATACCAGTGTGCTGGACTGTGGCGTCCACGACACGGGCGTCCAGGCCGTCGACGTCAAGCCCGCGCCGATCCAGGCCAACGTCGCAACCAAAGGTGCCTACGCTGGCAGCAAGGCCACACTACAGGGCCCCTGCCCCTACACCGAGTGTCCGAGCCACGAGTACTGCGAACCCGCGGGTGCCGAGTTCGACGAACAGTACACTATCGACGAGGTTCTCGGCGACCCACCCCACGACTACTGTATGCTCGACCGGGACCTGACACTCGTCGAGTTCGCGCCGCCCAAAGACGCGTAGGATGTCGGCCAGCCACCGGAACGAAACCGCTCAGGCCGAGACGTCGCGTTTTTTCGCAGTGTAGCCAAAGACGTCCTCGTAGCCGTATGCCGACAGCAGCACAGGATAAAAGTCCTCGTCGGCGATCACGTACTCGCCGTCGACGGCCGCGAAGGGGTCGCCCGCCTCGACGCGTTCGAAGTTGGTGACCAACACCTCGTACTCGTCAGCCTCGGACTTCGGCACGACATCGTCCAGCCGGAAGACCGGATGCTCGCGCGGCTCCAGCGGTGGCTCGTCGACGAGTACACCAGTGGATCGGAGAAACTCGCGGACGAGTCTGCTCGCGTTGTCGGCGGCCTCGGCCGAACCCTGATATCCACACTCGACTTCGACGAGTCGCGTCACCGACTCGAAGAGCCGCCCGTCGTCGAACGGCCCCGTCTCGACGACCGCCTCGACATCGAGCTGGCTCGCCAGTTCGAGCGATGCGCCGGCGGCCTCCCGAAGGATGGCGAAGGGATGCTCGTACGACTGGGTCGAATGTAACGCCAGCGTGGTACAGCCCTCCAGTTCGGCCGTCAACTCGGCCGCCAGCCGTGATTCGTGTGTCTCGCCGCTGGGATCGCCCGGGAACGCTCGATTGAGGTCTTCGTCGAGATAGCGCTCTCCTGCCGTGAGTGCTTCCTCGTTAGCGACGATCAGTTTCGCCGCCCGCTCGAAATCCGGGTCGGCGTCGAGTAGTCGTTCGATCGCTCGCACACCGCAGGGTTCGTCGCCGTGGATGGCCGCGACGACAGCGACCTCGGGATCACCATCGCCGACCTGTTCGATCCGCATTTGCCCGGTATTAGAGAGTTGGCTACTTATTCTGTGTGCTATAGATCGCTTCTCGATACAGGCGTATGACCGTCGGCTGCGGCTGCCCCACCGCGTCGTGGGGGTCTCGCACCCGTCCAGAGTGCGGCCACGAGACGCGAGCACGACCGGAGTTTTACACGCCCCCGAGTCGAGCGTCCAGTATGCACGTCGATCTCTTGCCGACTATCGCGCAACTGCCGGCACTGAACCAGAGTGCCGAACGATTGCTCCTTCGAGCAGGGCTGTTCGTCGGCACGTTCTCGCTGGTCTACCTCGTTGGTCGCCTCCTGTTGTTGCCCCCGCTCAAGCAAGGTGTCCGGTTACGAAACACGGGCAATCCAACGCTCGTCGAGGCGGTCGATCTCTATCTCCGCGTCGCCTTCGCCGTCGTCGCCTTTCCGATCGCCATCGCGGCCGCCGGTTTCGGTAGCTACCTCTCGGGGTCGGCGGTCGTCGTCGCGGCGATTACACTGGCGGTCGGCGTCGCTGGCCAGGATGTCATCAGCAACCTCGTCAGTGGCGTCTTTCTCGTCGCCGACGCGAACTTCAACGTCGGTGACTACATCCGGTGGGACGGCCGGGGCGGGACCGTGGTCACGGTCGGTCTCCGGACGACCCGCATTCGGACGCCAGACAACGAGATCATGACAGTCCCGAACAACGATCTCAGTACGAAGCCAGTCACCCACCCTTACGACGGCGTCCGCTACCGCGTCAACGAGTCGATCGTTGTCGCCTACGACGAAGATATCCCCCGGGTCACGGAACTACTCCGGGAGGCCGCCATCGAGGACGAACGAATCCTGAAAAAGCCCGAACCTGCCGTCCACGTCGAGCGACTCGGCGAGTCTGCCGTCGAGCTGGTGGCCCGGTTCTGGGTCGTCGATCCCGCTGAGACGAACATCTCCGCAGTCAGAACCGCCTTCGCCTCGCGTGCCAAGGATCGCCTCGCTGCGGCCGGCGTGACTGTCGCGCCTGCCAATACGCAGGAACTCTCCGGCGGAATCACCGTCGAGAGAGCTGGGTGAGGCTGCCAGAACGGTCGTCGGAGATTGACCCTGCAGAAACGCCTCTCGCCAGATACGCGGACTTGAGTGCGGATGAAACTGAATTAATTGTTTGGCATAGAAACGAATATATCCCTGATGCGAGCGCGTTACGGTATGGTTGAGTTTACGAGACGCCAAATTCTGGGGTACGGCAGTGGTATCGGTCTGGTAGGGGCGAGCGGCTGTCTCCAGGGTGACAATGGCGAATCGACACCGACGGAGGAGACGAACGGTGAGGGTGCTTACGAGCAGTGGCTCGTTGCACCAGGCGAAGTGGCCTTCGGCGAGGATATCCTGTTCACGTCGCTGCAACTGGATCAGATTCGTTCACACGGGAGCAACCTCTCCAGAATCGATACGTCGGCATTCGAGCGGTCGGGCGGCATCGTCCCGGTCGACGAGGTTGAGTACTTCCACTCACACGGCTCCCTGCAGGCGCTGACAGGGACGTTCGAAGCAGAGCCGATCGAATCCCAGGCAGGCGGACAGTTCGAGACGACGGCGGAGTACGGCGACTATACTACGTTTATTACCGAGGGAAGCGGTGCAATCGCGGTCAAGGATGGCGTACTTCTCAAGTCACTCCTGTACACCGGCGCGGACGTTCGCCAGAACTTGCACGATTTTATCGATACCGCGCAGGGAACCACGCCCCGGTTACAGGAAGTCGATCAGGGAGTGGGGACTCTTCTCGACCATCTCGGCAACGGGACGGCGATTCGCATCGACACATCGGGGATCGGTTTTCTGATCGACGGGGCCACAGTGGCCGGGTCGTCACTCACGCTCGGGTCTGAGGACAGTGCCATGAAGGCGGTCGTCGTCTTCGAATCCGAGCAGAACGTCGATACTGAACGCGTGGCAACCCACGTCGTCCAGACGTCCTTTTTCGAACATCGCGAACAGGTCTCGACGTCCGCCGACGGACGGGCAGTGACGGTGCAGGGGTCAGTGCCAACCCAGGAACTGCAACGAATGGACGTTCGCCTCCAGGCAGGTGGCAACCCCGAGTGGGAACAGCCAGGCGTCTGGATGACAATGGATTATCGCGCAAACAGCGACCACCTCCTCATCACACACAACGGCGGTGAACCGATTCGGAAGTCCAGCCTCAAAATCCGCGGCTCCGAGTTCGCTGACGTCGCAAACGCGGACATTACCAGCAACGGTTCCTGGAGCGGTGACGCGTCCGGTCAGGTAGACGGGGAACCTGCCGTCGTGTTCGGCGACACGGTCGTCGTCGGCGTCGAAGCTGCGTACGATATCCGAGTCCGGTGGACCGAGCCGGGCGGGGGGCAGAGCGCGACACTCGAATCTAGCCGGGGACCTGACGCACTCTGAACAGCGTACGGTCACCGGCGTCTCCGCTGGCGCAGTTCTATCTCGTGTCCGAGGACGAAACCCGTTGTTTGTCACGAGGACAGAGCGATTCTACTCAGTGTCGTACTACTGTGATTGCGCTTCTCAGCGGTCACTCACTCGAAGCAACGGACCGCCAACTCCCGGTCGTCAGATCACACCGAAAGGGTATCGAATGGGGTGGGGGGTGGGGGGTGGCCCGTCGAGCGTTGATAAAGACATCACGACGCTAAGGCGACGGGCTATCTGAATTCACAACACGGGTAGTAAAACGTTTTTCGATCCGATATCGTCGCATCACCAGTGGTTTTATTCCCGGCGCTCGAATCGGGAGAGTGAATGAAGTCGACCGACGAACTCATCGACAGTGCGGGCGAGCTGACGGATCGCGGGCTCTCGCAGGGAGAGATTGCCGACGAGCTAAACGTCTCCCGGGAGACGGCGAGCTGGCTGGTCGAACAGAGCGGGCGCGGTGCCGAGGTGGACACGACGACGAGTCCGGCGGATGTCCACGTCGACTGGAGCGCGATCGGCAGTGACAGCAATCGACTGACGCACGTCGGCATCGCGATGGCCGATCTGCTGACCGGGGACGACCACGACATCGACCTCACAGTCGGAATCGGCAAGTCCGGCGCGCCGCTGGCGACGGTCATCAGCCGCGAACTGGATACCGACATCAGTGTCTACCTGCCGAGCAAGTACCAGTGGAACGACGACGCTGCCGACGGTAGCGGATCGTTCTCTCGGAACTTCGCTTCGATCGAAGGCCAGGACTGCTTCATCGTCGACGACAACGTCGACACCGGCCAGACAATGCGTGAGACGATCGAGAGCATCCGCGAGCGCGGTGGGACTCCCGAGGCCGCCGTCGTCCTCACGGACAAACGCGGTGCCGAGGACATCGATGGCGTTCCCATCTACTCGCTGGTCGAGATTGTCCAGATGCACGGCGAGTAGCGCCAGACAATATTTCAGGCCCGAAGTCGTACGGAATCCTGAGAGACTGCTGATGGGCTGGGACCGATACAAACGACGACTGTGGGAAAAACTGTCCGCGATTCACGACAACGCTCGTGTCGCCGGATCGTTGCGCGCGATCTCCCTTGTCGGGATCGTCGGCGGCTTCGCCGGATTCATGATCGGCCTCAATCCGATCGTCGCAGTCCTGGTCGCAGACCGGTTCGATCCGAGCGGCGACTTGCTCGCCAGAGTCGGCGTCACTGGACTGCTCGTCCACGTCGTGAGCGCCGGCTACTATTACGCGACGGCCTCGACAGGCCCCGAAGACGGACTCGTTCGGTACTGATCGGTCCTACTCGACACTGACTCGACGCCCCTGTTCGTCGCTTCGCTCGATCGCCGCCAGCACGCGCTGGACGGCCAGCCCATCCTGAAAATTCGGTTCGTACTCGCTGCCCTCCGCGACCGCGGTGAGGAATTCGTAGTTCTCGTGGACGAAGGTGTGTTCCCACCCGAGGACGTGTCCCGGCGGCCACCACCGCCCGCCGTAGGGATCGTCCTCATCGGTCACGAGAATCGTCTGATACCCGCGGTCGTCTTCGAAGGAGACTTCGAGTTCGTTCAGCCGTTCGAGACCAAATCGCAGGCTCCCTTTCGAGCCGTGGATCTCGATCGCGTGGTCGTTCTTGTGTCCCGTCGCGAACCGGGAGGCCTCGAAGGTCCCCATCGCACCGTTCTCGAAGGTGGCCTGCGCGCTGTAGGCGTCGTCGACCGTCACCGCACGGCTCTCCGCGCCATCTGCCGTCGGTCGTTCCTCGACGAACGTCTGCAGGTGGCCACTGATCTCGGCGATGTCGCCGACCAGATACCGCGCGAGGTCGATCGTGTGCGCACCCAGATCCCCGAGTGCGCCCGAGCCAGCCAGCTCGGCGTCGAGCCGCCAGCTCCAGGGGGCCTCGGGATCGACCAGCCAGTCCTGGAGATAGCGCCCGCGGAAGTGTCGTAACTCGCCGATCTCGCCGGCGTCGATCAGCCGCCGGGCGTACTGGATCGCCGGGACGTAGCGGTAGTTGAACGCCGTCGCTGTCGGAACCGCCGCCTCGGCGGCAGCGTCGGCCATCCGCTCGGCGGCCGCGTCGTCGGCCGCAAGTGGCTTCTCACAGAGCACCGGCACGCCAGCTTCGAGTGCGGCGATAGACGGCTCGGCGTGGAGGTGATTGGGTCCGAGGTTGTAGAAGACGTCGACGTCGTCGACGACTTCGCGCCAGTCGGTTGCGGTTCGGGCAAATCCGAGGCGGTCGGCAGCCTCGGCGAGTGCCTGTTCGTCCCGGCCGATCAGGACATCACGCTCGACGGCTGGCGCGTCTGGGAAGAACATCGGCAAGCGAGCGAGTGCGTTTGCATGCGCGCGACCCATGAATCGATAACCGAGCATTCCAACTGTGAGTGGCATGGATGGGGCGTCGGCGGGCAGTGAAAAATAGCTTGCTGCGTCAGTAGTTCCGTTCGAGATAGGTCGCGGCGACACCAGCGACGCCGACGACAAGTGCAGCGATGAGGATTGGTACGATTGCGTCGCCAAAGTCGATATTCGCCAAAGCACCAATTCCTGCCATACTTAACGCACCAGCCGGGTCCCAGATTTGAGCACCGATCAGGGACAGCAGGCCAAGAACGAGGTATCCGACAGCTCCAGAGATATACGAGGCGGCCAAGGCCACGTTCTGCTCAACATCGAGGTGTCCAAATTCCCGACCGATCAGCACCGCGATAACTGGACCAGCCCCCAGACCCACGTAGTAGGTAGTTTCAGAGATAACAATCCCCTCGTCAACGACTGCCTCTGGCAGGAATATCGCGAGCAACACGCCAATTCCAATCGCCCCGAATAATCCGATACTCTTGATAATCTGGTCCTTGACGACTGGCTGCTGCAACTTATCGGCGAGCCCCGGCCCCTGATTGACCGGCTGGCGGCCCTGGTTGTAGGCCTGGCCGCCCTGTGGTGCCTGCCCACCCTGCGGTGGCGCTTGTCCGCCTTGCGGCGGTTGCCCCCCCTGTGCGGGTTGGCCGCCCTGCGCTGGCTGGCCTCCCTGCGGTTGTCCGCCCTGTTGCCCCTCGGTACCGCCATTCGGATCGTTCTCTCCGGACATACACAGGATTCATCACACTTCCAGTACATAAAGGTACACGACACATCCCCGAAAAGATACGTCTGGGACTGGAGAGGCACTGCGTTCAAAAGGCGTCGGGTCCAAACCACGATGTCATGAAAATCCGTCAGAACGTCCGTCACTGGGCCGCCAAACAGGCGCTGACCATGCCCGTCGTCGGACAGTACACCAACGACAAACTGGTCGACATCCACACCTCGGTCTTCCTCGACCGTGCCGAAGAGGGCCACGAGGACGAACGCCGGGAGTACCTCGACGGCTTTTTCGACGCGACGATGGACACCTACGTCGCCGCCCTGAAAGAGGGCTACCCCGAGGCCGAGGCCCGCGAAATTACCCACATCCAGGCCAACTTCGCCTTCTACAACCACGGCTGGACCGAGATGATGGAGTTCCCCAGCGACGAACTCGACGTCCACTACGACCGCTACGGCGACTTCTTCGAGACCCATGGGATCACTATCGACTATCCCCTCGGCGAGTACCACCCCGAAGAAGGACTCCCACCTGCGCCGTCGACGCCAGAGAAACTGGACGAGCCCGAACACCCCTACGCCGAGGGCGGCTTCGCCGACGATGTCTACGTCGAGACCGGCGACGGCGAACTGGTCGTCGGCGGCGGCGAGGAACCCGACGAGGTCGATGTCGCGGACGCGCCGGGCGTCGACGACGAGAAGATCGAGCAGTAACGCTTCAATTCTCCGCGCGTTCGACGACGAATAACGCCGCACACTCGACGTGCTCGCTGCCGTCGCTATACTCGAGCAACGTGTCAGGCTGGCCATCAGACGACGAGCGCGCTGCGGAGAAGCGGGCCAACCGGATCGACGTCGTGATACCGGTTAGCTACGCCTCCCCCAATCGTCTATTCAGACGGGACCAAAACGAAAATAAAGGCAGTCAGTGAAAGCCGGATAGATGGGCGACAATCCAGTGTTCTCCAGGCGGTCCCTCCTCGGCGCAGCCGGTCTCACAGCCGCCGGTTCGGCGGTGCTGGGACCGGATCTACTTCGATCCGAACAGCGGCTCGGCGGACCGACGGACGGGTGGCCGACGTACAAGCGAACGTCCGCCCGGACTGGATACGCGCCAGACGCGAGCGGGCCGGTCGACGACTACGAGGTCCAGTGGGAACGGAAGTTTCCGGACGCGATAGGGGAGATCGGACCGTCCCCTATCGCTGTCGGGGGCGACGCGATCCGGTTCGTGCTCCCGTCGGATCTCGTCGGACTCGGTACGGACGGAACAGTACGATGGCGGTTTCGACCCTCCCGGACCGGGATCGTCGGATCGAGTGGCTCGCTTGCGACCGACACGATACCGAAACTGCACGGCGAACGGACGCTCCTCACGTCCTCGTTCCTGGATTCGCTGTACAGCGTCGGCCCGAACGGCACTGCAGACTGGCGAGTCGCAGGCTTCGGGGGCTCGTCGGTGCTGGCCGGCAACACGCTCGTCGGGGTCGACGCCTCGGAGACGAGTCGGACGCTCGTCGCGATCGACGCGACGTCAGGTGTCCGACGCTGGGACCACACTATCACGTCACGGATCGTACCACGAGCAGCTGTCGACGATCAACTCGTCTGTCTGAACCGGAATCGGCCCCAGGTGCCATTCCAATTGCGCGATGTCGAGACTGGCGAAATAACCCTGTCCACGACGCTCTTCCGGCCGGAGCGAGATTCCTCGTGGCGGACCTCGATCGCCGTCACCGAGAGCCTGCTGTATCTCGACGGGGCCACCCTCACGGCGGTCTCAACCGACGACGGATCGGTCGCGTGGCGCGCCCTCACCGACGGAGACAGTACCTGTACACACCCGGTCGTCGACCGAGATTCCGTCTACGTTGTCGAGCCAGCGACCGGCGACAGCAGTCGTGTCCACTCGTTCGACCGGACGACTGGCGAACCACACTGGAACAAACCCGTCCCGTACGCGGCCGACCGACCGATGGCTGTCACCGACGAAATGTTGTACGTCCCGTATCGTGACGGCGTCGTCGGGCTGGACCCGACCGACGGCACCGAGCGGTTCCGGTTCGATCAGGACGGTGAGTGTGCGGTCGCAGTCGCCGGCTCCCGGCTGTACGTCGCGAGCGCGAATCAGCGGACGCTGGCCGCCCTGGAGGCACCATGACGGAGGGCGAGACCGGGGATCGAGCGGGATCCGCTGGCCACGGACGCGGTCCGCTGGTCACCTGGATCGCCTGTACGATCGCGGTCGTCCCGCCGATGCTGATCGTGCTCAACACGACGATGCTGCTCGATCTCGGCTTCGAGCCGGCAATCTGGGCCGCGGTCGGCCTCGGCGCCGCCGTCGGGATCGTAATCACGCGTTTCAGACCGGCCCTTCTGGACGGCCTCGGCGCGTTCAGTCTCCTCTCGACGCTGGGATTCGTCGGACTGGCGACGCTGCTGGCTCCGGAAGCGCTTGCTGCCAGCGGCGTCGAAGGCGCCTGGCTGCTCACGGCGGACGCGACACTCACCTACGTGGCGGCAGCGCTGGTCGCAGCCGTCCTGAGCTATCGAGACGGGATATACGGACCGCTGTAAGTCTGTTCCGCATCAACCGACTGGAATCGGGCGGTCGGAGCGGTAAATCGTTACAGCGGTCCGTATCAATGGCAGACGACGCGACTCGAACGGGAGTGACTCACGCGCCGGCGCGGTTACTCGGTGCCGTCTATCAGATCCGCACAGGCGTAGCCGGCCTCGATCCCGCCGTCAAGCGAGCGCTCGGGATACTGCGCTCGCGAGGCCATCCCGGCGTAGTAGATCCCCGCCGCGACTTCGCTACCCAGATCGTAGGGAACGACCATGTCGAGATACCCCCGTTCGTAGATGGGAGCCGTCCGAGGGTTTCTGGCTGTTTTGATCCAGTTGACGCTCTCACGGTCGAATTTTGGAAAGAGGTCTTCGACACCGTCGAGCCACAGTTCTTCGACCTCCTCGTTCGACCGCTGCCACAGGTCTTCCTCGTAGTTCTGGACGTAGCTCGCCAGATAATAGAGGTGCTCGCCGCCGTAGCGCCCTTCCGGAATGAAGTTCGTGTGCTCGATAAGCACGCCGAAGGGAGCCTCGTCGATGAGGTTGAGCCAGTAGGTGTCGGTGAGTGACTCGTCGAGGCTGAGTACCGAACACACTGTACCCTGGAAGTCGATCTCACAGGGATAGCCCGTGAGGTCTTCGAGGACGTTCGGCATCGCGGCGACCACGGCAGCGTCGACGTCGTGAGTCGCCGTCGCTGCGGTGTCGCCCTCTCTCTCACCCGTGTTCGTCTCGACAGTAAGTGACTGGACGCTCCCGCCAGCAGTATCGAGTTCAGTCACACGGGCACCAGTCGTGATGTTCTCACGACCCACCGCCTCGACCAGTGCATCGAGGAGCCGTCCGAAACTCCCCGGGACGTAGCCCAGTTGCTCGCCCTTCAGGAGGTCCCGTTCCCCACGGAACTTGACCCGCCCCAGCAACCACGCGGCCGAGACGTCCTCCTTTCGGGAGCCGAATTTGGCGTCGAGAAGCGGTTCCCAGAAATATTCGTAGACGCCCTGCGTGGTGTGTTCGAGCAGGAAATCCTTGATCGGAACGTCCTCGAAATCTTCGAGGTTCTCGTAGGTGTCCCGGCGAGGCTTCCAGCCCCGAACGTCGATCTCGCTGACGAGCATCCCCAGGCGGAATTTGTCGTAGAGACTCAGATACGGATAGGCCAGAATCTCCCAGGGCTTGTCCATCGGGTGGACCGTTCCCTCGACGTAGAACGCGTCGGATTTGTAGCGCCACTCGACTTCGATTCCTAACTCTTCGGCGAGCTCGAGGATCGTCTCCTCGGATTTCGAGAGGTGGTGATAGAACTTCTCTATCCGGTCGCCCGCGGTTTCGTAGGTCGCCGCGAGGCCGCCGAGGTCTTCGGTCGCCTCGAACACCTGTACCTCGTGGCCACGCTGCTGGAGGCGATAGGCGGCCGCGAGTCCGGCGATCCCGCCGCCGACGACACCGATCATACTCCCGCTTCCGCTGTCTGCCGCAAAGCCCTTTTCATGTCTGCTCAGGCCGCTCGAACTGCAAGACTGCGACTGTCCCACGTGGCTCGTTGTCCTCGAACCAGACATCTCCCTCGTAGAGGTCCATCATCACGGAAACGAAGTACAACCCGAATCCGTGAGCAGTCTGGCGCGTGGCGACCTCGCGTTCGAACACCGATTCTCTGAGTTCCTCGTTGATCCCCGGCCCCTGATCGGCAATCCGGATGTCGACCGTGCTGTCAGTTTCGTGGATCGTAACGTCGATCCGGGGGCGTTCGCGATCGGTATGCTCGACGGCGTTCTGGAGGACGTTCTGGAGGACGATACCGAGCAGATCGTTTGCAAAGACTGTGACGGCAGTAGTCGACGGTCGGGAAAGGTCGACATCGTACTCGGCTTCGAGTACGTCGAGTTGCCCGGTCAGAACAGACCCGAGATCGACTGGTCGGCGTCGCTCACTCTCGGGAGCAGTAACGGCGTTGGTGATCTGTCTGACTTCGCGGGTCAGGTCGATGAGATCCGACGCCCAGTCTTCGATCACGTCGAGGTAGTCCTCACCAGCGTCATCGGTATGGGCTTCGAGGAGGTCGGTCTGGCTCTGTATGACCTGCATCCCGTTGCGGATGTTGTGCCGAAGGACGCCACTGAAGAATTCGAGGTGCTCGGTCCGCTGGTCGATCGCACGCCTGCTCTCACGTAACTGAATCTCCCGTTCGACCCGGGCCAGCGCCGCAGTCATCGTTCCACGGAGGATGGTCGCCATCTGCCGGTACTCCTCGACTTCGTCCTGTGTAGTCAGCCCGAGACAGAATAGCCCGTACTCCTCGACCGGGACGACCAGCACTGTCTCACCTGCAAAGACGCCGCCGAGACCGATAGACTCCGGGTCGGTGAGGTGCGTATCACCGGCGTCGTACTGGTCCCACAGTGCCGAGTGCGTATCGAACTCGGGGAGCGGGCTATCGGAGTCGACCCCACTACTCCCCGTGGCGGCGGGGCTGAGTTGCTGTGCCGTCGCGTGATACCAGACGACCGGTAACCCCATATCCGCCTCGAAGAACTCGACGGCGACGTGTGCGATCTCTTCGGGCGAGGTCGCAGCGAGGAACCGCTGGGTGGTCGACTGGAGTGCCTGAACACGGTCGAAACGGCGGCGTTCGACGGTCACGTCACGGAGGACGATCAAGCGACCACGCTGATGGCCGTGCTGGTCTTCGATCGTCGAGACATGGGGTGTGTACACCCGGTCACCGCGATCGGTCGGGAGCGTGACGTGCTGTGTCCGGTCAAGTTCGGCGGCCGCTGGCAGGGATAGTCGTTCGAGAGTCGCACCACCGGGTGCGGCTGACGGGACGGCGGTGTCGGCCGCGGCGTTGTACTCGACGATCGTCCCCGACTCGTCGATGACCAACACGGGGTCTGGCAAGTCGTCGACCAGTCGGCCGGTGGCGACGGGCGTGACCTCAAGAAAGTCGTACTGAAACAGCGCCCATCCGATGACGAGACCGTTGGCCGCAAACAGCATCGGCGTCACGTCCAGTGCCGGATGTGGGACGAGATCGAACAGGACGACGATGTTGCCCACCAGCGGGAGCGTGCTGCCAGCGACGATGGCAGCCGTCTGCTTGCGGTAGATGTTGCGCGAGCGGAGCAAAAAGCGAAGCAGCAGGACGAACCCGACAGTGATCACCGCATATGCGTAGACGATGAACAACCAGAACAGCGGCCCCTGCGGGTCGACAGGCGCGGTGAGCCCGGCAACGGTTTCGAAGACGACGCGATGAGCCATCAGGTCGTGCAGCGGGGCAGTGAGATTCAGGACGGCGTAGCCGATCGTGACAGCCCACAGTGTCGCCATCACGGGACGGGTTCGAAGCTGGTTGTCGCCAGTATACGCCGTCGTAAACCGAAACCAGAGGACAGGGACGAATGCTGTAACCGCCCGTGTGCACTGGCTGATCCAGGTCCCGAGCGTGACGCTGTTTGCCAGCAGCAGCGCGGTATAGAAAAACCCCCAGGCGCTGACCGCCAGCGCGAGTGCACCGTACGGCAATGCTGCTGGAACGTCGCGGTTACGCCAGGCGACCGCAGCAAACGTGACACCGACGAGTCCACCGGCGAGACAGCCAGCGACGTTGATCCACAACAGCACCTGCCCGTCCATCGAAAGAATCTGATGGAAGACTCTTCGGGAGACGTTTATCAGTTGCGGCCAGCAGTCCGCTACCTTTTTGCGGGTACTCCGGCAACAGCGGGGTATGCTGACGGTGCGGGCTCCCGCGACGAGTGCCAATCTGGGGAGTGGCTTCGATGTCTTCGGTGTCGCACTCTCCCATCCTGCCGACGTGGTTCGCGTCGAGCGTGCCGAACGGACGACGATCGAGGTGACAGGTGCTGGCAGCCAGTTCATCCCCGAAGACCCGGAGAAAAACACGGTCGGCGCGGTCGCCAAAGCGCTCGACGCGCCCGCCCGCATCAAGATCGACAAGGGCATTCGCCCCGCATCGGGGCTGGGATCGTCCGCCGCCAGCGCCGCCGCGGCCGCGGTCGCGCTCAACGAGCTGTACGATCGAGGCAAGACTCGCAAAGAACTGGTCCCCATCGCTGCCAAGGGTGAAGCCGTCGTCTCGGGTGACGCCCACGACGACAACGTCGCACCCTCGATCCTCGGTGGATTCACGATCGCGACACCGTCCGGCGTCAGCCAGGTCGACGCCGACGTTCCGCTCGTCGCATGCTTACCTGAAATCGTCGTCTCCACGCGGGACGCTCGACGAGTCGTCCCCACCGAGGCCAGCGTCGACCAGCTGGTCGAAAACGTTGGGAACGCCGCAACCCTGACGACGGGAATGCATCGGGACGATCCAGAGCTGATCGGCCGAGGCATGGAAGACAGCGTCGTCACGCCCGAGCGGGCGAAACTTATCGACGGCTACAGCGAGGTCCGGCAAGCGGCTCTGGAGGCTGGCGGCACAGGTGTGACGATCAGTGGTGCCGGGCCAGCTATTCTGGCGGTCTGCGAGGAGTCTGCCCGCAGGAGCGTCGCCTCGGCGATGCTTGACGCCTTCGAGAGCAAGGGCGTCGACGCCCGTGCCTACCAGACCCGGATCGGTCAGGGTGCGACGATCCACTGACGGCAGGGTCAGAAACGCTGGTTTTAGGGGACTGTTCGGAGAACGCCCGGACAACATGGCCGTCACGATAGAGACGTGGTTGCGAGCCGTCGGCGGGATCGTACTCCTGCTGGGCAACGGCTTCTTCGTCACCACCGAGTTCGCACTGACCCGCGTCCGGCAGTTCGATCAGTCCGAATTTACCGGCTCACGGGGACTGGAACGCGCCTGGAACATGACCGAGCGCCTCGAGATTTTCCTCTCGGGATGTCAGGTCGGGATCACCGTCTGTTCGATCGGGCTGGGAATCGTCGCCGAGCCAGCAGTCACCGCCCTGTTCGGCGAGCTATTGCACGCGGTCGGGTTCACCTCCACTGCAGGGCATACGACGGCCTCGGTCGTCGTGGCGTTCGCACTGATTAACATGCTCCACGTGATCATCGGCGAACAGGCTCCGACGTACCTGGGGATCGAGCGCGCGAAAGTCGTCGCGAAATACGGATCCGGACCGCTGTACTGGTGGGCCAAGCTCATGTCGCCGATCATCCTTGTCGCCGACCGGATCGCAAAGGGTCTGCTCAGGCTGTTCGGCGTCGATATCTCTCGCTCGTGGGCCGAGGAGGAACTCGAAGAAGGCGAAGCGGTCACCTCGCGGGCCGAACTGCGTAGTCAGATGGGCGAACGCATGAGCCAGATAGGGATGACAAACGAGCGCGTCGACGAGGTCATCAACGCCCTCGAAATCGGGCAGATCACAGTCAGAGAGATCATGGTCGAGAGCGGGGATATCGTCGCGCTCTCGACGAAGGCGAGTCTGGACGAGAATCTCGACCGCATGGAGGGAACGCCCCACGTCCGCTTCCCGCTGGTGGATGGCGATCTGGAGAACTTCGTCGGGATCGTCTACGCACCGACTGTCCTTCACAACCTCGATGGGCTCGAATCCGGCGAGACAACCTTCGAGGAGCTGGCAACACCGCCGCTGACGGTCGCCGCCGACACCACAGTCAGTGACTTCATCGATCAGTGTCAGGCCGAGAATCAGGAACTCGCGCTGGTGCTAGAGGGCGGCGAAGTCGTCGGCCTCATCACAGCGACCGACGCCTTCGAAGAAGTGCTGGGCGAACTCGAAGATCCGATGGATCGCGAGGCAGCCTGAGCCGCCAGACCGCGATACGCGCCGCTCACGACGCTGCAAAACGGAAAGAAGAACCGACCTAGACGCCGCGACCCTGCATCTTCTCCTCTTCTGGCAGGTCGACGTTGGCGTCGCCTTTCATGCCAGCACCGATATTAGAAGAGATCTCGACCAGTTTCTCGGGGTCGTCCCAGTTGTTGACGGCCTCGACGATGGCCGTCCCCATCGCCTCGGGATCCTCCGCTCCGAAGATCCCCGAGCCGACGAAGATACCGTCGCAGCCGTGGTGCATCATCAGCGCGGCGTCGGCCGGCGTCGCGATGCCGCCAGCGGCGAAGTTCACTACTGGGAGTCGTCCCATCTCGGCAGTCTCGTGAACCAGTTCGGCCGGGGCCTCGTTCTCGCGGGCCCACTTCTCGCGCTCCTCGTGGGACATGCCTTCGAGCTTGCGGATCGAGCCCTTGATGTTGCGCTGGTGGTGGACGGCCTGGTTGACGTCGCCGGTACCAGCTTCACCTTTGGTTCGGATCATCGCCGCGCCCTCGTCGATCCGGCGGAGGGCTTCACCGAGGTTGCGCGCGCCACAGACGAACGGCGCGGTGAAGTCGCGTTTGTCGATGTGATAGCGGTCATCCGCGGGGGTGAGGACCTCAGACTCATCGACCATGTCAGCGCCAGCGGCTTCGAGGATCTGGGCCTCTTTGGTGTGGCCGATGCGGGCTTTGCCCATCACCGGGATCGACACTTCGTCGATGACTGCCTGCAGAGACGTAGGGTCGGCCATTCGGGAGACGCCGCCGCGCTTTCGGATGTCGGCGGGGACGGCTTCGAGGTTCATCACGGCCACAGCACCGACGTCCTCGGCGATCCGGGCCTGTTCTGGATTGACGACGTCCATAATGACGCCGCCTTTCTGCATCTTCGCGAAGCCGCGCTTGACCAGTTCGGACCCGCGCTTCAGGTCTTCGAGATTGTCGGACATGACGCGTTCTTGGGTGTGGATTCACTTAGCCGTGTTCTTTGGCTGGCGAGCCACACGACCCCGGTGGCGGCCCCAGACCGTCGCGTTCAACACGGCGGCACGCCCACAGTCGACAAATGACCGGCGATCACGACGACCACGGACACGACAATAGCGACGAGACTGAGCACGACCACGACCATCACGAACCCCACCGCGAGACGTTCAGCCACGATCCGATCGCCCACGCCGAGGCACGAGCAGGGATGACCGTCGGCGAGCTGGCCGAGGAATACGGGAAATCGGGCGTCGGCGCGGCCGACATGCACGAAGCCGTCGACATCTACACGGAGATGCTCGACGACGACGTGACGACCTTCGTCGGGCTCGCGGGCGCGATGGTCCCGACCGGGATGCGACAGATCGTCGCTGACCTGATCCGGGACGGCCATATCGACGCGCTCGTGACGACAGGCGCGAACCTCACCCACGATACCATCGAAGCTATCGGCGGCAAGCACCACCACGGGCAGGTCCACGCCGAGGGCAAGAGCGAGCGCGAACACGACGAACAGCTCCGGGACGAAGAGGTCGACCGAATCTACAACGTCTATCTGCCCCAGGAGTACTTCGCGCTCTTCGAAGGACATCTCCGCGAGGAAGTCTTCCCTGTCCTCGAAGACGAAGGTGTGGTCTCCATCCAGCGCCTCACCGAGGAACTGGGCCGGGCCAACGCCGCAGTCAACCAGGCCGAGGATATCGACGAGGGGCCCGGAATCACCGCCGCAGCCTACGAGCACGACGTCCCGATCTACGCACCCGCCGTGCAGGACTCGGTGCTGGGGCTGCAGGCGTGGATGTACTCCCAGACTTCGGACTTCTCGCTGGACGCGCTCGCGGACATGACTCAACTCACGGATCTGGCCTACGAGGCCGACACCGCGGGTGCGCTCGTGATCGGCGGGGGAGTTCCGAAGAACTACGTCCTCCAGACGATGCTCGTCTCGCCGGATGCCTATGACTACGCCGTCCAGCTCACGATGGACCCGCCCCAGACTGGCGGGCTCTCGGGCGCGACGCTGGACGAAGCCCGCTCGTGGGGCAAGTTGGAGAAGGCCGCCCGGAACGCCTCAGTCTACGCCGACGCGACCATCACGCTCCCACTACTGGTGGCGGCCGCACGCGAGCGAGCCGGGGAGTAGACTTCATCCTGGCGTCTGAGAGCAGCGAGTAGTGCCAGTCGGCTCGCGAGAACAGCGAGTAGCACGTGGATTTTTCTCGCTGGCACCCCAGCAGACGACTATGACGGAGTCGACCGCCGAGGCCGAATCCCGGATCGCTCATGCGGTGACGGGGATGGTCGCTGGCGGGTACGCCATCGACTTCGATCTCGCTGACGGGGCGGTCGTTTGCTCGCAGTGTGAGGCGACACTCGGGGCCGGCGACGAGGTGACGGCTGCGCTCTCGTGCTACGAGGGTCACACATGGGAGTTGTACGGCGTCTACTGTGACCGCCACGAACAGAGGACGGTCACGGCGACGATGTGGCCGACGAGCGACGAACAGGCCGTCGTCGCGGCTACGCTCGAACCCGCCGGCTACCAGGATCCACGTGGCGACCACCATCCGGACGCCGTCTCGCTCGGCGGCGTGGACGTGCTCGACTACCGGCCCGTCTCCTACGAGCAGTGACGGCACGTGATTCGAGCCGTTTTTCCGGCCACCAGTCGAGCTATCGGTGTGGTTCAGATCGAGCCTGCCGACCCCGGCGACGTCGAGTCGATCGAATCAGTTCTCCGAGCCGCGTTCGACGACGGTCCGGAGGCTGAACTCGTCGCCGTCCTCCGGGAAGACAACACACTCCGGGTAGGTTGTTCGACGGTTGCCCGTGCGGGCGACGACATCGTCGGCTACAGCGCCGTCTCCAGCGCAGAGATCGACGGAGCGCCCGCTGTGGAACTCGCCGTCCTGGGTCCCGTCGGAGTCCTGCCTGACCACCAGGGTCAGGGGATCGGGACGGCTCTCGTCCGTAGCACGCTCCGGGCATGCAAACGCTCGGGCTGTGACGCGGTCGTCCTCACGGGAGATCCCGCCTTCTACGATCGCTTCGGCTTCGAGCCAGCTGCGGCGTACGATCTGGAGAGCGACCTTGACTCGCCGCCGAACGCGTTTCAGGTCTGGCCGTGCTGGCCGGGCGCACTCGACGGCGTCGGCGGCCTCGTCCGCCATCCCACGCCGTTTCACGCACTGTGAGCGTCGGCTGTGTAATCGCTACATTCAGGTAGTGACACCTGGGGCCGTTCGTAATCGGCTGCACGACTGTTTATTGTTTTGTTGGCCGAAGTACAGCCGTGCTTCCCGACATCAGCGTCTTCGGATCGTACACGTACCTCGTCACTGAACTGCTCTGGGGGACGGTCGCGCTCACGTTGGTCGCCTACGCCGGCGTCTACCGGGAGGCAGCCCGCACAGTCGCCGTCCTCTATCCCTTCGCGCTCGTCTGGGACTGGTACACGCTCGAAGTCGGTGTCTTCGAGATTCCCCTGCGGACGGGGGTCGAACTGCTCGCCATTCCGATCGAGGAACACATCTTCATGCTCGTCGTGCCCGCGATGGTCGTCGGGGCCCACGAGACGCTCAAGATTGTGCTAGCGGACTGATACAGGCGGCAGTTTGATTCAGGTCCGAAGCCCAGCCAAGGGCTATGTCCCACAGGGGAGCGGTTTTGATCCGAGTATCTGCTGGTGACCCGAACTTACATGTCACTGGACTGTGCGTCTACCGACAGGCTGGCCGACCGGAGCCAGCGGTGAAACTCATGTCAAACCAACCACCGAATCAGCCACAAGGATCGTCACAGCACCAGAGCCAATCGCAGGTGGTGGTGTTGGCATTCTTAGTAACGAACTGGATACGTAACTGGAGAAGCCCGCTTCTCGATTTTTCGTTCAACATGGAACGGTGGTCCGAAAGTGCACATCTCCAGAGCACCTTCTTCACCGACCAGCTCGGCGAATAGCGTCACTCACCCATCAGCCGCAAGCCGATCCGCTTGAGCGGCCCCAGATCGATGCCGAAGCGCTCCTCGACGCTCAACACCAGCATCACTTCTTCCTCGTCGACTGCGCCGAAGCGGAAGGCAACGACGAGATACAGCGGTCCGAGGACGGCACACCAGACGACTAATCCCAGCGGCGTGACCGTGAACACTCCGAGCGCGAGCGCAGCCGCCCCACCGAGCAGCATGCTGCCAGCCAGAGCGGGTTTGAGCAACGATGCCGTGAACGGATGCATCCCCTCGCGGGAGTAGACGTGGTAGACGTACAGCAGATCGAGAACGACGTACGCGGCAGCCGTTCCGATCGCCGCGCCCAGCACAGGAACTCGGGGGATCAACAGGAGGTTGAGTCCGACGTTGACGCCCGCCGCGAGGATGTTGTCGTACATCACCAGTCGCGTCGAGCCGACGGAGTTGAGCAGGCGCTGCCCGAGGCCGAGCGTCGAGTGGACGAAAAAGCCGACCGCGAGGACCGCGAGCGAGAGCGCCGCGGGTGTGTACTCGCTGCCAAAGGTGAGCCCGATAAACTGCTCCGGGAACGCCACCATCACGGTCAGAATCGGCAGGGTCGCGAGGACGATCCACTTCGTCGCCAGCTGAAAGAGACGCTCCATGTCCTCGGTCGCCCCCTCGGCGTGGAGTTCAGACATGATCGGCATGAACAGAAACGCCAGCGAGGAGAGGATAATGATCATCAGCTTCGCGACCGGCATGACGACGTTGTACTCGCTCACGTTGTCAGTGCTCGAAAAATAGGCGATCATGAACGTATCGATGCCGATCCCCGAGACGATCAGACTCGCGATGGCCATCACCGCGAGCGGGGCCGAGAATCGGAGGAGTTCGCGATACATCGGGACCGTCTCGACCGCGGAGAACAGATCGGTGTCCCGATAGACGAAGTACATCGCGACCGCCGACGCCAGCAGGTACGATCCGAAATAGGCCCACGAGATACCGAGTGTCCCCAGTCCGACGGCGAAGACGGCGACGATCAGCACGAACCGCGAGACCGGCTGGACGATGTTGCGGACGTACACTTTCGGAAGCGAGCGCTTGCTGCCCTGGATCGCACCGATGGCGAGTTTCAGCACCGCGGCGAAGGGCGTCGCCAGCGCGAACACCCCGATGACAGGCGCGACCGAGACGTCTCTGACGACGTGGCGGGCGATCGGCTCAGCCAGCAGATAGAGGAGCGCACCGACGACCAGGACGACGGGCACGACGACCCGAAAGGCGGAGACGAGCACACCCTTTCGTTTCGCTGGATCGTCGTACCGCGGGAGGTACCTGGCGACGCCAGTGTGGAGTCCGAGGACGAAGATCGTCGAGACGTTCGCGGCGAGGATGATCCCGATCGAGACTTCACCGAAGCTGGTCTTGCCCAGCAGCCGGGCCATCAGGATCTTCGCGACGAACGCGAGGCCGTTTTCGAGGACGAACCCGACGAAGATGAACCCGCTGCCTTTCACCAGCGAGCGGACGGCAGAGTCGGTGTCCTCGGCCATGGTCGGTGATTTCCTGTTCGCGGTTGTATAAATTGCCATTCGACTCCGAAATCCGGACCACAACTCGGATAACCGACCCCTGCCCTACCTGCTGGTATGTCAGGGCGAGTGCAGGGTCTGCTCGGCCGGATCGTCGGTGCGACGCCACAGTGGGCGATAGCGTCTGGACTGGAAGTCGTCCGCCGACTCCCTGTCCGGCAGGGTGAGTCGGTCTACGAGCGGGAATGGGACGTGCTCGTGATCCTCGATGCCTGCCGATACGACATGTACCAGCGGCTCGTCGGCCCGAGCGACGCGGTCCTGTCCGTCGCTTCGACCTCTACGGAGTGGATGCGAAAGACCTTCGCCGAGCGTTACGCCGAGGAGGTCGCGAACACGGCGTACATCTCGGCCAACCCCTACTCGCACAGACTCGACGCCGACCGTTTCGGACTGCTCGATCACGTCTGGGAAGAACACTGGAACGATGAGTTGGGAACGATTCCACCAGAACCAGTCACCGACCACGGAATCGCCGCCGCTCGAACTGGTGAGTACGACAGGGTCATCCTCCACTACATGCAGCCGCACTTTCCGTTCATCGCCGACGGCGAGGGCTTCGGTCGGCTCGCACGGGACGGCTTCGGCCTCGGTGATGGCGAGTCGGTCAACGTCTGGCACATGGTCGAGCAGGGCGAACTCGAACCCGAGGAGGTCGTCGCGGCCTACGACGCGAACCTCGAATACGTCTTCGAGTCCGTCGAGACACTGCTCGAAAACGTCGAGGGGACAGTTGCAATCAGCGCCGACCACGGCAACGCGCTTGGCGAGTGGGGGATGTGGGGCCATCGCGCCTACGTCCCCAGCATGGCGCTTCGGAAGGTCCCCTGGGACGTCCGGGAGTGTACCGACAGCGGGAGCTACGAGACGGAGTGGTCACCTGCCGAACGTGAGCGCGAGGCAGATGACGGCGTTCAGGAGCGCCTGCAAGCACTGGGATACACCGACGAGTAATCGGCCCAGAACGTCTGGATCATGCGTGAGGACCTGAACTTCCCGATGCTGTCGGACTGGGACCACGAAGTTATCCACGAGTTCGGCGTCGTCGACCCCACGATATACGACCAGTACGAGGCCGCCCAGCGCAGCATCTTCGTCCTCGACGAGGACGGGACAGTCGCCTTCCGCTGGGTCGAGGGCGGCGGTGAGACGGACTTCCGGGTGGTCGTCGACGCGGTTCGTGAAGCGGTCGCCGATGTCGGGGCGACTTGAAGATCGTATCGTGGCTGGGCTGCTATTCGCCTCGAAAGTCCGGCTCACCCTTCTCGAAGAACGCCGTCACGCCACGCTGGAAGTCCTCGGTTTCGACCGCGCGGGCCATCGCCTCTTCCTCGGCCGAAAGCTGTTCGGGCAAGCTGTTGTGAAAACTCTCCAGAAGCAGTTGACGCGTGTCGGCGAAGGCAGCGGTCGGGCCCGAGGCGAGTCGGTGGGCCACCTCGTCGAGTCGCGTCCCAAGGTCGGCAGCAGGGACGACCTCGCTGGCGAGACCCATGTCGACGGCTTCGGCCGGACTGATCGGCTCGTCGAGCAGGACAATCTCCATCGCTTTCCGGAGGCCGACCAGCCGTGGCAAGATCCAGGTCGTGCCACCGTCGGCTGCGAGGCCGATGCGCTGGTAGGCGAATTCCAGACGGGCGTCGTCTGCGACAAGCACGATGTCGCCGTGCAGCGCGATTCCGAAGCCGGCCCCGGCGGCGACGGCGTTGACGCCGGTGACGATCGGGACGCCGGCGGCGTGAAGTTCGCGGATCGCCTCGTGGAGCACGCCCGCGACCCGGCGGAGCTGTGCGGGGTCGTTACCCTGAAAGGTCCGCAGATCAGCGCCGGCACAGAAGCCGTTCTCCGAGCCAGTGAGCGCGATGGCGCGGACGGGCCACTCGTCGTTACACCGGATGGCCACCTCTAGCAACTCTTCGACCATCTTCGGGGTGAACGCGTTGAACGGGGCGTCCGTATCCATCTTGACGTGACAGACCTGATCGGTGACGGCCACATCGAGTTCCTCGTAGTCGGGCGTGGGCATGACGGTCAACTCTGCAGGAACAGTGAAAGGCGTTTGGCCTACAAGAGATTCGGTTCCTGAAACGGTTTTTACGAGTGAATTGCTGAGAGAAAACAGGTGGATTTATCAACCGGCTTCGAAATGCTCACGAGTACGGATGCGAATGGATCGACGTGACGCATTACGCGTCGTGGGTGGGGTATCGATTGCAGGACTGGCCGGGTGTTCGATGCTCGGCGGCGATTCGGACGACGATGGAGACATCCCAAGAGGGACAGATTCGAACACTCCCGGAGACACAGAGACAGACACTCTCACTGAGACAGAAATAGACACCCCTACTGAGGCAAAGACAGACACTCCCGCGGACACAGAGACGGACACTCCCACAGACACTCCTACTGAGACAGAAACCGTCACAGATGGCAATCCGGACGGAGAGTCTGTCGTTCGAGAGTCGTTCGAAAGCGCCAGCTTGATTCAAACGGTGACGACAAACACCAGCCAGTCGGAAGGTAACGTCTTCCTCAAAGCTGATCACTCGAGTGAGGGAAGCCAGTCGCTCGGAATGTCGTCAAAGCCGGGGACCAATACAAGTGCGAAGGTCAGGACGACGGAAGTCTTTGCAGGTTCTCGCCGATATGCGGTCGACCTCTACAAGGTCGCCGACGACGTCAGCGAGGGTGGCTGTCGACTGACGCTGCTCGATACGAACTCCGACGCTGAGCTCATGCTGTTCGATATCGACTACTACGATGGCGTCTGCTACGAGGAGAGAGACGAGAACGGCGACCGGATCACACGGTCGTCGGTCACCGGCCCCCTGTCGACCGGCGCGTGGCACGAACTATCGATCAGCGTCTTCGAAGACAGCGTCTCCTTCGAGACTGGAACAGAGAAGTCGACGTACGAACCGGCACTCTCGTGGACCGACCGCGACGTCGTCGTCAGACTCCAAACGAACGTCTGGGGTGGAGCCTTCGGAACGAATCTCGACGTCCGCTACGATAATCTCCGCGTTTCGGAACTGTAGCACGCTGTCACAGGCGTCGCAAGTCCGACCCGGGCTTTTCAAGTGTCTCAATCGAGTATCCGCCAGTAACCAATGAGCGAGGATTTCTACGATATTCTGGGCGTCTCCCGCGACGCAGACGCTGACGAGATCCAGGAGGCCTACCGGGAGAAGGCCAGACAGTACCATCCGGACGTGAGCGACGATCCAAACGCCGAAGAGAAGTTCAAGAAGGCAAAGAAAGCCAAAGAGGTGCTCACAGACGATGAAAAACGCCAGGCCTACGACCAGATGGGCCACGAGCGCTTCGAGCAAGCCGAGAAACACGGCGGCGTCGGCGGACGGGGCGGCGCGGGCGGCCGTGGCGGCATGGGCGGCGACCCCTTCGGTGGTGGCGGCGGGTTCAACATGCAGGACATCTTTGACCAGTTCTTCGGCGGTGGCGGCCGTAGTGGTCGCGACCGCAATCGCCCACAGCAGGGCCAGGACCTGAAGACCCGCATGGAAGTGGATCTCGAAGACGCCTACGAGGGCGTCGAAAAACAGCTCACGATCAGGCGGCCCGAACGCTGTAGCGACTGTGACGGTACGGGCCACCCACCGGGCACGGACAGCGAGACCTGTCCGGAGTGTGACGGCCGTGGACAGGTCACGCAGGTCCAGCAGACCCCCATGGGCCGCGTCCAGCAGACGACGACCTGTCGGCGCTGTGGCGGCGAGGGAACCCTCTACGAGGAGACCTGTTCGACCTGCCGCGGCGAGGGGATCGTCCGCAACGAGGCGACGCTGACCGTCGAGATCCCCGCAGGGATTCAGGACGGCCAGACCCTCCGGATGGACGGCGAGGGCGCGCCCGGCGAGAACGGCGGCCCCAACGGCGATCTGCTGGTAGATATCTCGATCCGCGAACATGACACCTTCGAGCGCGACGGTGACGACCTCCGCCTGCGTGAGGCAATCTCGTTCCCGCAGGCGGTCTTCGGCGATACGATCGACGTCGAGACCCTCGACGGCGAGGTCGAGTTCGAGGTTCCGGCCGGCACCCAGAGCGGCGAGACCTTCCGGCTGGAGGGCAAGGGCATGCCGCGGCTCCGGCGACGCGGCAAGGGCGACCTCTACGTGACGGTGCAGGTCTACACGCCCGATACTCTCAACAGCGAACAGCGAGAAGCGCTGGAAGCCTTCGCCGAGGCCGGGGGCGAGGAAATCGATGTCGAACAGGGCTTCTTCGAGAAGCTGAAGAACAGTTTCTAAGCCGGACTACGTCGCCCCAGGTGCGTTAGCTTCCAGACGAGTCGAGTCGACATCATTTATTACCCACGCAAGCGTCGAGTCGGAGTGATGGAACGCCGAACGGTGCTTCGAGCAGCCGGGGTGGCAGCCGGTCTGGTCGCCGGCTGTGTCAGGTCACCGGCGACTCGGTTGGCCCATCACGTGCGCGTCCGAAACTGGGCGTCGACGAGCCGGACGCTCGGGGTGATAGTCGAAGGGGAATCGGAGACGCTGTTCAACCACCGATACGAGCTCGAACAGGGAACACACAGAGACGGCTATGGATTCTACGGCGAAGCGGAGACGATCACGGCTGTCGTCGACGAGGAGACCCGCCAGGAGTTCGCGTTCGACGATGTCAGTTGTACCGGGCGGGACCTCATCGGGGTGATCCTGACGATCACCGAGTCCGGAGCGGTCGACCTCGCCTACGAGTGTGCGACTGCGCAGGACCCGGCCCCGACCAACGGCAACGTGACGACGCCGTGAGTAGTTCCACGGTGGACGATCGTCTACAGAGTACTACCAGACCGTCACGCCCTTTGGCTGGGCCTGCCGATCAGGAGTATGGACCACGCGGCCAGACTCCGTGCCGAGGCCAGGGCGCGGGACGAACGCCGCACTCTCGTATTGGCTGGTGAGCCCACGGCGACACGCGAGCGAGTCGCCGACAGTCTGGAAGCGGCCTCGGTCGGCGTGGCGTCGACCACACTCGTCGGCCCGGAGCCGATTCTCGACTGCGAGCGCCTCGATCCGGCCCATGCGAGTGAGCTTCTCGGACAGACCCGAGACGCAGTCGTCTACGACGCCCACGAGTCGCTCCGACCGAACGTGCTGGGACAGGTCGTCGGAGCGGTCGACGGCGGTGGACTGTTCGTCCTGCTCGCGCCGCCGCTCGATCGCTGGCCGGGGCGTCGCGATACCTTCGACGAGACGCTCGCAGTCCCGCCGTTCTCTACCGAAGACGTGGCCGGTCACTTTCGGACCCGTCTGGTCGAGACGCTGCGCGCTCATCGGGGCGTCGCGATCGTCGACGCCGAAACGGGCGCTGTCGAATCCTCGGGGCTGACTGATCCGCCACCGCGCCGCCCGAAAGCCGAACCGACGACACCGGGTAACCACGTCTTTCCCGGGGAGGCCTTCGCGGCCTGTCTGACTCAGGACCAGGTCGACACTCTCCACGCCCTCGAAGCGCTCTCCGACCCCGGCGGGACAGTCGTCGTCGAGGCCGACCGTGGACGCGGAAAATCCAGTGCCGCCGGTCTGGCCGCGGGGAGTCTCAGTGCGGGCGGAGCGGATGTCCTCGTGACCGCGCCGCAGTACCGGCGGGCTGGTGAAGTGTTCGCTCGCGCACGCGAACTGCTCGCCGACCTGGACACGCTCACAGGAGTCGACGACGAAGACACACCCCATCAGATCGAATCGGCTTCGGGGCGAATCAGGTTCGCGACGCCGCCCGAGGCCGCCTCGTTTCCGGACGACCCTGATGTCGTGTTAGTCGACGAGGCTGCGGCGTTGCCAGTCCGGCTCCTCGAACGCTTTCTTGACGCCCCGAGCGTCGCGTTCACGACGACGGTCCACGGCTACGAGGGCGCTGGCCGAGGGTTTTCGGTTCGCTTCCGGGAACGACTCGCGGATTCCGAGCGCGAGGTCCGGGAAGTCACGATGACCGACCCGATTCGCTACGCGGCCGGCGACCCTGTCGAGGTGTGGGCGACGCGGGCACTGTTGCTCGACGCGCGGCCGCCAGTCGAGCCGCTGGTCGAGAGCGCCCGGCCCGAGACTGTCTCGTACGACCGTCTCGGATCCGACCGGCTGCTGGCGGACGAGCACCTTCTCAGAGAGGCGTTCGGGCTGCTGGTACTCGCACACTACCGGACAGAGCCCGACGACCTGGCTCGCCTGCTGGACGCGCCGAACGTCACCGTTCGCGCCCTGATGACGGACGGGCACGTCGTCTCGGTGGCGTTGCTGGCCAGGGAGGGCGGGTTGTCTGCCGAGCGTCGGGCGGACATGTACAACGGAAGCCGTATCCGGGGAAACATGGTTCCGGACATGTTGACGACCCAGCTTCGGGACGAGGAGGCAGCGATCCCGGTCGGATGGCGTGTCATGCGGATTGCAACCCACCACGCGGCCAGAGGGCGAGAGCTGGGATCTCACCTCCTCGACCGAATCGCCGCCGAAGCCGAGGGCACGTTCGACTACCTTGGGGTCGGCTACGGCGCAACCCCCGAGTTACTCGATTTCTGGAGTCGTAACGACTTTTCGACCGTCCATCTGTCGACGACGCGGAACGAGCGCAGCGGCGAACACTCGGCGATCATGTTGCGTCCTCTTTCGGAGGCAGGAAGAGCGCTTCAGGCCCGTCACACCGAGTGGTTCCGCGACAGGGTGGCGGGAATGCTCTCGGATCCGCTCACGGCCCTCGATGCAGACGTAGTGCGTGGCGCGTTGTCGTCGATCGACACGACGCCGTCGCTGGATCTCTCGGCGTGGGAGTGGCGACTCCTGGCAGGCTCGCCGTTCGGGGCCGGGATGTTCGACACGGCACCCGAGCCGTTTAGAGCGGTCGCGTTGCGGGCGCTGACAGATCCAGATGGGCCCGAACTGAACGCTCGTGAGGAGCGGCTGCTCGTTCGCAAGGTGCTCCAGACACACTCCTGGGACCGGGTCACCGACGACCTCGGGTTCGTCTCGCGGCGCGAGTGCATGCGGACGGTCGGTGCCGTCACCGAGCTGCTCGTGGAGGCATACGGATCTGCGGAGGCCCACGCGGAACTGGAGCGCTTCAGATGAGCGTGTTCGTATCAGGCCCGCTGCTCGTCGTCGTCCTGACGCACGTCTGGCAGTGACTTGCGTCCGCATCACCGCCCGCGATCGATTCGATGGCCCCTGACGATCCGAGACCTAAGTCTGTAGGCCGAAGCCAGCAGTCACCTCCGAGCTCGCCGACTCGACCTCCAAGTACGTAGGACATTCCCTCATCATCTAGGTTCGACAATTGAAAATCAACGCCAGCCTGCGGTAGCGGGCCGGCACTCACCGAGGGAGCAAGTCATGAACCCCGCAAATTGCCAGCAATTGCCAGACAAACGCCCGTACAGCGCGCCGGTCCAGTGCCGGCGAGATGACAGCAAAACAGCAGGTAGCCATGAGTTCGTCAACTGAGAAACTCCGCACACTCACGCTCGTATCGATGCTGATTCTGTCGGTAGTCGCCGGGACCGTCGCCCTCTCGGGAACGGCTGCCGCCGCGGCGAACGTCTCGATTACCCCAGATGACGACGACGCGGGTGCCTCCGGCGTAACCTACACCGCCGAGGGCACCGTCGAAGTGGACAATCAGGACACACTCCAGCACATCGATATCCACCTGAGCCCTGCAGATGTCAGCAACGTCGGTGAATCCGACGTCTCCGTGTTCATCGACGGGAACGAGTACACCGACGGGCTGACACAGTTCAGCGCCTCCGGTGGGACCATCGAGTTCAAACTCTCGAACTCCCGGAGCGTCAGCGACGGCGACCCGGTTCGCGTCGTCGTCGCCGGCGTGACCAATCCGAGCGACGACTTCGACGCCAACGTCACGCTGCACGACACTGGTGACGCGAAGTGGCAGACCTTCGCCGACACCGTCTCCATCGACACGCCGCCGGTCATCAGCTACTCCAACCTCGCGTTCGAGGATAGCAGAGCCAGCGGCAACGACACGACCGTCGATGTCGGTGAGAGTCTCGATATCTCGGCCGTCGTGAGCAACAGCGGCGAACAGGCGGGGACGTACAACGCCTCGCTGAAGATCGACGGCGTGGTTGTCGCCTGGAACAACGGCACAGTTGCGGGCAATTCCCAGCAGACGATCACCTTCACCCGGAGCTTCGATTCGGCAGGTGCTCACAATGTGGGGATCGAGACGCTCGGTCCGACCGAGGTGACGGTCACTGGCCCGGCTCAGGTCGTCGACGGGTCGGTCGATCCGAGTGCCGTCGAGCCCGGCACGACCGTCACCAATCAGCAGGTGTTCGTCGATGTCGCGGACGTGAGCCAGGACGGCGATACCGACTGGCACTACGTCGAGTTCCCGAACGATCTCGCGTCGAGCCTGTCGGTGAACACCGTCGACGCCAACGCGACGAGTATCACGTCGAGTCCGAACCTCGTCGACGGCTTCGACACTGACGGCGTCGACGACACGGTGAAGTTCGCCACCAGCGGTGACGGCGGCGGTGACATCGACCTCCGCCTCACCGCCGACGTCGACGTGAACTACCCCGACACTGAGACGACCTACGGTATCGACGCGCGCGTCGAAGACAGTGACGGTGGGACCGACACCCAGAGCGACGTCGCCGTGATCTCCACGGAGAGTACACCCACGATCAGTTCCTTCGACGCCACTAATCCCGCCGATCGTGACGTCTCGGTCTCGTTCGACGCCAACGAACAGCTCGCCGATATCGCGGTCGACCTCACCGATAGTAGTGGGACGACCGTCACGACGCTGACCGAGGGCAACTTCACCGAAAGTGGGAACGGCGGGACCTGGACCTACCAGACAACGACCACGCTCGCCGAAGACGGCGATTACGACGCGACGCTCGTCACGGCAGCCGACGACGCGGGCAACGACGGTGCGAGCGGGCAGACCGACACTGTCACGATCAATACCAACAGCGTGACCAGCGCGTCGATCACTCCCGACGACCACAATGCGAGCGCTTCCGGCGTGACCTACACCGCCGAAGGCAACGTCGAGCTGTCGAATCAGGACACGCTCCAGCACATCGATATCCATCTGAGCCCCGCAGATGTCAGCAACGTCGGTGAATCCGACATCTCCGTGTTCATCGACGGGAACGAATACACCGACGGGCTCTCGCAGTTCAGTGCCTCCGGCGGGACCGTCGAGTTCAAGCTCGCAAACTCCCGGAGCGTCAGCGACGGCGACCCGATCAAGCTCGTCGTCGCCGGCGTGTCCAACCCGAGTGACGACTTCGACGCGAACGTCACGCTGCACGACACTGGTGACGCGAAGTGGCAGACGTTCACTGACACCGTCACCATCGATACGGCCCCGGCCATCAGCTACTCCGATCTCTCCTTCGACGACGGTTCGGCGAGCGATGACGACACGACCGTCGATGTCGGTGAGAGTCTCGATATCTCGGCCGTCGTGACCAACAGCGGCGAGCAAGAGGGGACGTACAACGCTCCGCTGAAGATCGACGGTACGGTCGTCGCCTGGAACAACGGCACAGTTGCGGGCAACTCCCAGCAGACGATCACCTTCACCCGGAGCTTCGACTCAGAGGGCGCATATGACGTCGGAATCAAGATGCTCGGACCGACCGAGGTGACGGTCACCGAACCGGTCCAGATCGTCGATGGCCTCGCCGATCCCGACACCGTCCCACCCGGAACGACGGTCGACAACCAGGAGGTTACGGTCGATCTGTCCGGTGTCAGCGCCGACGGCAACACCGACACGCACTTCGTCGAGTTCCCGAACGTTCTCGCAAGTGGACTCTCGGTCAACAGCGCCAGCGTCAACGGGTCGGCGAGCATCGCCCAGAGCGCCGAACTCGTCGACGGTTTCGACGGCGACGGCGTCGCTGACACCGTTCGCTTCCAGACCGACATCGACGGAGGTGGGGCCGTGTCTCTCACGACTACGGTCGACATCAGCGTCGACTACCCCGACACCGAAGCGACCTACGATATCGACGCTCGGATCGAAGATAGCGACGGCGACACCGACACCCAGAGCGCCGTCGCGACCATCGCGGCCACCCAGTCCTCGGATCCGATCGTCACGAACTTCGGCCTCGACAATCCTGCCGATCGTGACCTCGTGGTCGGGTTTGACGCCGACGAGCAACTCTCCGCGATCAGTGTCGAACTCGCCGACGGCAGCGGCGCGACGGTCGCAACGCTGACCGAGAGCGACTTCACGGAGACCAAAAGCGACGGCGTGTGGAGTTACGAGACGACCACGACTGTCGATAGCGACGGTGAATACACCGCCACGCTGACCGAAGCGGCAGACGCAGACGGTAACGACGGCGCGGACGGTCAATCCGACAGCGCGACTGTCGACGTAGCAACGGTGGCGATTGTCGGTGGCTCGGCCACTCCGAACGAGGTCCCGCCCGGAACGACCGTCGACAACCAGGAGATTATGGTCGATCTGTCTGGTGTCAGCGCCGACGGTAACACCGATACCCACTACGTCGAGTTCCCGAACGCACTGGCCGACGGGCTCTCGGTCAACAGCGCCAGCGTGGAGGGATCGGCGAGCATCGCCCAGAGCGCCGAACTCGTCGACGGTTTCGACGGCGACGGCGTCGCTGACACCGTTCGCTTCCAGACCGACGCCGACGGCGGCGGCAGCACATCGCTTGGTGTCGCAGTCGACGTCAGCGTCGACTATCCGGACGTGGAATGGACCTACGACATCGACGCTCGGATCGAAGATAGCGACGGCGACACCGACACCCAGAGCGCCGTCGCGACCATCGAGGCCAGCGACTTCGATCACAGCGATGTGCCGGAGTTGCCGCGCGTCGGCAACGTTACAGCCGAGAATCCCACCGGCCGGTCCATCGCCGTGGCGTTCAACGCGAGCGACCAACTGGACACGATCGAGGTCATGATCAACGACAGTTCGGGACAGCCGGTCGCGACCCTCAACGAATCAGCGTTCACGGCGACGGTACACGGCGACGTGATCCAGTACGCCGCGACCGACACCGTCGAGAGTGACGGGTCCTACACGGTGCGACTGAAACGAGCCGCAGCCGACGACGGCTCCGACGTCGCCGACGGCGAGAACGAAACCGTTACCGTCTCGAACCCGGCTGCAGAGATCGTCGACGGATCTGGATCCCCGGCCACAGTGCGCGCTGGAGAGACTGTCAACAACCAGCAGGTGTCCATCGCCCTCAGCGGCGTCAGCGCCGACGGTGATACCGACGTCCATTACGTCGAGTTCCCGAACGCACTGGCCCGGAATCTCTCGGTGAACAACGCTGACGCGAACGCGACGAGTATCACATCGAGCGCCGAGCTCGTCGACGGCTTCGACGACGACGGCGTTGCCGACACGGTGCAGTTCGCGACCAGCGCCGAGAACGCGGCCGCGACTGACCTCTCGCTCACGGTCGACGTGGCGATCGCGCCGTATCCCAGCGGGAACGGAAGCTACGAGATCGACGCCAGAACCGTCGACAGTCTGACTGGCCCAGTGACCCGATCGGCTGTGGCGACGATCGAGGCGAACGCGTCCACCGAGACAGCGGCGATCACGGACTTCGAACTGGTCGCCGAGAATCGAGACGTCGACGCAGTCGTTCGGGTGACCGATCCGATCGACACGCTGTCGGTCGAGATCGACGGCCCCATCGGAACGACCCTCGACAGGAGCGACTTCGACCGCCAGCAACGTGACGGCGAGTACATCTACACGGCCGACGTAGTCGAGCACGTTCCCGGAGCGTACGAGGCATCACTCGAGCAGGTCAGCGACGACGGGACCGACCTCGACGTGGGGCAGTCGAGCGTCGTCGAGGTTCCAATCCCCGATCGACTCGTAGAGTTCGGGGCCACTCACGTCGACGCGGCGACCGAACAGGCGGCCATCGAGTTCGACCGGGCGGACAGCGTCGATTCGGTGACTGTCGACAGCCAGGCCAGCGGCTCCGGTATCGTGACGGTGCGTACCTTTGCGGACGCGCCGCCCGCCGTTGAGGACCTCTCACGGCCGATCGTCACGGTGCTGAACGTCAGCCGGCCCGACAGCGTCGCAGACGAATCCGTCACCCTCTCGATCGCCGTCGAGAACAGCTCTTTCGACGCGAACGCGAGCGCCCTCCGGATGACTCGCTACGACGAGTCCTCCGAGGAGTGGGTTCAACTCGAAACGACAGTCGCGAACTCGACCGACGGGTCGGTGACCGTTCAGGCCTCCGCCTCAGAGACCTCCATGTTCGCGATCACCGAACCGGCAGACACCGACCAGCAACAGGCAAAACAGGAACCGACTAACGAAGACGGCGGTGATGGCGACAACGGTTCACCAGGGCCGTTGGCCCTCCTCGCAGGGTTGTTCCTGCTGGGGATCGTCGGCGCGGGAACGATCACAGCCCGCCGGTACTACTTCTGACCACGCCGTTTTTGGCCGGTCGCTTTTGATTCGAAGCATCGATCCTCTGGGTATGGCGAACCCAGAATCTGTCGGTCGAACGCCGCTGCTGGAACTGGACGTGGGTCTGGAGCCGACCGTCTACGCGAAAGCCGAGTGGTTCAACCAGCCCGAGGCAGCTCACGGCGGCGGCTCGGTCAAGACACGAATCGGGAAGGCGATGGTCGACGCCGCTCGCGCAAACCCGGAGCCGATCGGCGATCGAACCGTGATAGAAGCCTCCAGCGGGAATACCGGGGCTGCGGTCGCGAGATTCGGCGCAGCACACGGTTTCGACGTCGAGATCGTCCACCCTGATGACGCCGGCGCGGGCAAGGTCGCAGCGATCGAAGACGCGGGCGCGGAGACGACCGTCGTCGACAGCGAACGTGGCTACGACGCCTACGTCGCCGAATGCCGTGCCGCCGTCGAGGCCGAGCCCGAGGAGTACTGCTATCTCGATCAGTACGAGAATTCCGCGAACCCGGGAGTCCACGCCGGAACGACGAGCGTCGAGATCTGGGAGCAGACCAACGGCGAAGTTACCCACTTCGTCGCCGGGGCTGGCACAGGTGGGACGCTCGTCGGCGTCGGACATGCGTTAGCCGACCGTGGCGTCGACATCTACGGATACGAGCCAGCCAGCGACGATCACGATATCGCCGGGCTGAAGCACATGCACGAGACTGGGTACTACGTTCCGGGAACCTACGATCCGTCGATTGTCGAGACGGTGACGTTCCAGCCGACTGACGTCGCATACCGGTACGCTCGCTGGCTGAACGATCAGTACCGGAGTGCGACAGTCGACATTGCCGACACTGGACAGTGGTCCGGCCAGTTTGTCCTCGAACACCTCCGGGTCGATGGGGCGTTCGTCGTCGGCCCCTCCAGCGGTGGCTGTCTCGCGATGGTCGACCAGCTTGCAGCCAGTGGCGTTCTCGACGACAGTGACGTCGTCGTGATCCCGCTCCCGGATCGGGGCGACCGCTATCCGCGTCGACAGCTACGAAGTGGCCCGGGGACGCCCGACCGTGATCGACCGCCCGGTGAGGCGTGGTGAGCGATCGGCGAGTGACCACACAAAACGTGAGACCTACTCCCCAGAGGGCATTGTGATGTTCCAGAGCGTCCCGCCGCAGTCGGGACACGCGACCAGTTCGCCCTCGTCGTCGTGCGTGGAGATGTCCGCACTCTCGAAGCGGTTCTCACAGCTGGTACACTCGTAGGTGAACGGCGGCTCCGGATGATAGGGATCGTCCACCATCGCTGGACAGGTTCGAGGTATAGATACCTCGGCGCAAGACCTAACATAGTAAAGGTTACCCCAAAGGGTTTTTGCGGTGACCGGATGATTCTCTTGGTATGATACCTCGGTTGTCTGGAAACTCTCCTATCCGGAAAGTTGTGGCCCGCGTGGCACACTCTAACCAGACCAGGAGTGATCGACCGTGAGTGACACAGAATCATCACAGCCCTCACAGGCGGAGAGCGAAACACCGACCGTGCTTGTCGTCGACGACGACAAGGATCTGGCGGACACCTACGCAGTCTGGCTCTCCGACCACTGCGACGTCGAGACGGCCTACGGTGGACTGGAGGCACGAAAACGGCTGCGTGACGACCTCGACGTCGTCCTGCTGGATCGTCGGATGCCGGGTATCCCGGGCGACACGATTCTCGAAGAGATACGTGAACAGGGACTGACGTGCCAGGTTGCCATGCTGACGGCGGTCGAGCCGGACACCGACATCATCGACCTTCCCTTCGACGAGTACATCGTCAAGCCGGCGACCCAATCGGAGCTCCGAAAGACGATCGACGACCTGCTGTTGCGGGCAGGCTTCGACGCGGAGGCCCAGGAGTACTTCGCGATGGAGGCCAAATCGGAGGTTCTGGAGGGGCGCGAGGAATCGAACCTCAGGGACCCGGACGCGGCAGCTGACTTCAGACGCGAGACTGAACAGACCGGCGAGTCCGAACGGATCCAGACACTGAAACGGCAGCTCGAACGGCTCCGGCGGATCTCGTCGGTCATCCGGGACATCGATAAACAGCTGGTAGTCGCGACCAGCCGCGACGAAATCGAGCAGACAGTCTGTGAACGGCTCGTCGATGCCGAACCCTACGAACTGGCATGGATCGGCGACTACACCGTCAGTTTCGAACAGACGACGCCGCGAGCAGTCGCGGGTGAGGATGCTCACCTCGACGGGGAGCCCCGAACTGACGGCGGTGACGGCCCGATCGCCGAAGCCGTCTCGACCCGGTCTGTGCAGGTCGTCGAGGACCTGCAGGCCGCCGGCCAGGAGTTGCTCGACCCGGTCGAATCCGGCTTCGAAACCGACGCGTTTACGGCCGGAGCGGTAGTCCCGTTGATCTACCGCGATACCGTCTATGGCGTGCTGACCGTCTGTACCGATCAGAAAAATGTCTTCGACGATCGAGAAGTGGCAGTGCTGTCGGAACTGGGTGACAGCGTCGCCAACGCGATCAACTCCGTCGAGAGCAAGAAGCTCATGCTCTCGGATGTGGTCGTCGAGTTAGAGTTCGACGTGAAAGACGAGCGTGACGTCTTCGTCTCGCTGTCCGCCGAGACTGGCTCACGGATCGAGCTCAAGGGGTTCGTCCCGGCGTCGGACGGGGAGTTGACGAGCTATCTCGAAGTCACCGGAACGTCGACCGAGCAGTTCCTGAACGCTGCCGCCGAGATGGACGATATCCAGACGATTCGCGGGATCGGCGAGTCCGGTGACGATCACCTCTACGAATGTCGCGTCGCCGATTCGTCGATCGTTCTCGCACTGATCGAGGCCGGGGCCAGCGTCGAATCGATGTGGGTCGACGAGGGGGCGAGCCATCTCACCGCTGCCGTCGCTCCCGAGACGGACGTTCGGACGATCGTCGAGACCGTCCAGGAACAGTTCGCGGACATCGACCTCGTGGCCAAACGTGAAACCGAGCGTGACCTGCAGTCGACCGAAGACTTCCGACAGTCGCTGGAGAACCGACTCACGGATCGGCAGTATTCGGTATTACAGGCGGCCTTTTCGGCGGGCTACTTCGACTGGCCACGGGGATCGACGGCCAAGGAGATCGCCAGCTCGCTGGATCTGGCCCCGCCGACGCTCCACGAGCACCTCCGGGGCGCGCAGAAAGAGCTCATCCAGACGTTCTTCGAGGAAACGGGGGAATTCGAAGACACCGAACGGCTCCGCCCCGACGAAGACTAGCGACAGGATCACAGCAGGTACGTCGGTACGTACAGCGCGATACAGCCGATAGCCGCCCGTCGGGATATCCCACCTGTCGCGACGAACAGCGCGACGACGATCGTCGCGACGGCGAGCATGTACCCGGTCGCGAGCAACGCACCGCCAACGTGTTTGATAACGAGTCCACCGGCGAGCGCGCCCAGCCCGAGCGAGAACAGCGGGTCGGTTACGTTGCTCCCGAAGAGAGTCCCGACGGCGATGTCACCTTCGTCGCGGTGGACGGCCAGCGCCGCGATGACGATTTCGGGGATCGTCGTTCCGAGTCCGGTCACGAGCCCGAGCAGGAACGCCGGGACACCGAGTTCGACGGCCAGTGCACGGCCGTTTGCCACGAGCAGGTGGCCGCCGACTGCGACCAGCACGAACCCGGCGAGAATCCACGCGACCGCGTGCGCCGGCCGGTAGTCAGCCTCCTCGATCGTCGCGATATCCTCGTCGGCGTGGATTCTGACGAGTACGAACAGCACGTACGCGGTCACGAGCGCGCCGCCCTCGACTCGCGTCACCGTTCCGGACTCAATCACCAGCGCCATCGCCGCCATCGCGGCGATCATACCGAGTCCGTAGACCAGGACCTTCCGGCGTTCGAGTTCCAGCGGCGACAGCAACGCGACGACCCCCACACCGAGTGTGATCTGGGAGGTTGCCGAGCCGACGATGTGTCCGACGACGAAATCGCCGGCCCCATAGAGACCGCCGTAGATCGCCGTCGCGATCTCCGGGATGGAACTGCCGACGGCGACCAGCGTGCCGCCAATCAACAGCGTCGACAGTCCCAGCGCTCGCGCGAGCGCCACGGCTGCGTCGACGGCTCGCTCACCGCCGTACAGCAGGAGTGTCATCCCGAGACAGACCGCGAGTAGCTGTGTGAACATCGACCGGACACCTTCCAGTCACCGCCGCCAGTTGTCTCATACGATCGGTTGTACCGATGTACCGGGGCGATCGCATAACATGTGCGATCGATCCGGAACAGACGGACAACCGACCGTATCACACCGTGCGCCGGAGCCACGCGAGATACGCTCGCTCGTCGGGAAAAAGGCCGCCCTAACCGCCGGCCGTTACCGTGGCTGGCGTCCCGACTACGAACAGGAATCGAGTGCTCCCGGTAACGATTAGGCCGCACGCTGAGGCACTCGCCCGCCGGACCTGGTGGTATGATCGACACCGTTCTGGTCCCCGTCGATGACTCCGAGCCGGCGATGGCAGCGCTCGAATTCACGCTCGAACAGTTCCCCGGGGCACACCTGATCGTCTATCACGCGATCAATCCCATCGTCGTGGCCAGCGAAGCCGACACGGAACTCTCCAGACGTGACTTCTGGCCCGCCCAGATCGAACAGGCCGAAGCCGAGGCCGAGGAACTTCTCGATCGCGCCCGACAGCGGGCCGAAGATCACACCGCAGCGGTCGAACTCGACTCGGAGGTCGGGCCGGCAGCCGAAAATGTCGTCCGCTACGTCGACGAACACGATGTCGACCACGTCGTCATCGGGAGTCACGGCCGGACGGGGCTGTCCCGGATCGCGCTTGGCAGCGTCGCCGAGACGGTGATACGGCGTGTCTCGGTCCCCGTGACCGTCATCCACGACGACGAGTCGGTCTGACGGTTCAGATTCGCGCTGTGAGCATCTCGATCAGGTCCGCCCGCGTTGCCGTGGCGTCGTGTTCGACGTAGTAACTCGCACACGCGTTCCCGAGTGCGAGTGTCACCTCCCAGTCGAACCCCGCTGCCAGTCCGACCGCGAGTCCACCATCGAAGCGGTCGCCAGCACCAGTCCGGCGGCGGACCTCCCGCGCCTCGACGTTCTCGACGGTCGTCACGCCTTCGGCGGCCGCGACGGCGACATCCTCAGCGTGGCGCACGACAGCCGCGATATCGAGGGCATCCCGGATTCGCGCTTCACGACGCCTCGCTTCGCCGTCGGCGTCGAGCACAGCCGCGAGCCGGTCGAGTTCCGCGTCGTTGCCGGTGAGGACGACGTCGGCTCGGTCAGCGAGTGTGGTCAGCGCCGCGCAGAGCGCTCTGAGCGAATCGGCGGCTGCCCCGGTGATGTCGCCAGCGTCAAAAATGACGGTGCTCTCACCCAGGTCGACCGTCGCGAGTTCCTCGACGGCGTCGGTCATCGCCGGAAAGCCGACCCAGTTTTGTAGCACGACGACCGCATCCTCGACCCAGTCGTCTGGCTCGATATCGATCGTCTCGAACAGCTCCGAGAGCGTCCACGTGCTGATGTCGCCGGACTCGACGGAGAGCATGAGTTCGGCTTTCTGGAAGGCGAGAACGTGGACTGTCGCCGGCACACCCATCGAAACCGTCTCGAAGGGGAACGGTCCCAGGTCGGGGTCGTCGAGGTGTCCGTAGAGGTGGACTGGCTGGCCGAGGGCGTCGATCTGGGTGGCGGCGTTGACCGCCTCCCCGCCGGCCCGAACTGTCTGTGGGACCAGATTGAGCGACCGAACATCGGTTTCGGCGAGGCGCTCGGCGAACGCCTGCTGGGTGTCGATCCGCTCTCCGGTCGGCGTCTCGACCACGTAGTAGTGGTCCACGCTCCCGTCCGGGAGGGCGTGCATCGGCCGGCAGTCGAGGCCGTCTTCGAGTTGTTTCCGGAGCGCCTCGTATCCCATCGCGTGCCTGTGAGTGGGCCGTCGGTAAAGTGATTGTCGTCACTGCCACTGTCAGGGTGACAGGCTACCCACTCGTCGAGCCGTCGGTCCTGGCGGGGCCTCCTACAGCTATCCAGTGGGATACCGTGTGCGACTTGGCTGGCCATTAACAACCGTTGATCCCTGATCGACGGATACAGGCTATGACACGGTCCCGGAATCGGGACGTACGAGCACAAGTGCCGCCCACGCTCGATACAGACACAGCCCGTTCGAAAACATACGAATGCCCACCGAAAATACGACAGCAGAGACACGGACCGTCCTGATCGTCGAAGACAATCAGTCGCTCGCAGACACGTACGAACTCTGGCTGGAGCCGGAGTACGACGTCCGGCTGGCACACGACGGCGTGGACGGACTGGCCTGCTACGATTCAGGAGTCGACATCGTCTTGCTGGATCGCAAACTGCCCGACCGGTCGGGTCAGAGAGTCATCCAGCGGATGGACCAGTGCGATATCGACGATCAGAAGGCCATGCTCACGAGCACGGAACCGGGGGCCGAACTCACCGACATCCCCTGTGACGAGTACCTCACCAAACCGGTCTCGAAAACAGAGCTGCTGGACACCGTGCTCGAACTCCGGCTACGGTTGCAGCTCGACGACGCACTCAAGCGTCACTTCGCGCTCACGTCGAAACTCGCTGCCCTCGAAAATAGCGACACCGACGTGGCCGACGGCGCGATCGATCGGCTCAGACGCGAAGTCGAACGAAGCCGAGCACGCGTCGAGAGGCGACTCGACGCGTTCGACGACTTCGAATCGGCCTACCAGACACTCTAACTCAGATTTAGGCGGCTCGTTTATCAGACTCCCGTCGCGAGTGTGAGCCGAGATGATCAAGCGGTACCGAATCGGCTCGGTGTTCGGGATCCCGATCGAGGTCGACGTCTCGTTGCTGGTCGTGATCCCGGTCGTGACGTGGGTGATCGCGACCGATGTCGGGGCCGTGGCCCGACTGCTCGAACTGACAGCCGGCGTTCAAATAGACCGGGCAGCCATCTCGGCCGGGCCCTGGCCGTGGCTGGTCGGCGTGATCTGTGCACTCGGGCTGTTCGTCAGCGTCGGCCTGCACGAACTCGGTCACTCGCTCGTGGCACTGCGGTCGGGCTACGATATCGACGCCATCCAGCTCTGGTTGCTCGGTGGGATCGCCCACTTCGCCGACCAGCCCGACCAGTGGGACGACGAACTCCGGATCGCCGTCGCCGGGCCAGCCGTGAGCGTCCTCCTCGGGGCTGTCGGGCTCGCGATACTGACGCTCCTCCCCACGTCGGTCCCGAACGGACAGCTCGTCGTCGGCTATCTCGGCGTCGTGAACCTCGTCCTCGCAGGGTTCAATCTCCTGCCGGGGTTTCCGATGGACGGTGGCCGGATCCTCCGGGCGATACTGTCGCGGACGCGGCCGCTGGCTGAGGCGACCGAGCTGGCAGCCCGGGTCGGGAAGGTCGTCGCACTCTGTCTGGGCCTTCTCGGCGTGGTAGCGCTCAACCCATTTCTGATCGCTATCGGGCTGTTCGTCTACCTCGGTGCGTCGTCCGAGGCGACCCAGACGAAACTCCGGGCCGTCTTCGAGGGAACGACTGTCGCCGACCTGATGACCGCGGACGAGTCCGTCCGTACACTCGACGCCGAAACGACGGTCGCGAGCGCACTCGATCGGATGTACGACGACGGCCACACGGGGTACCCAGTCTGTCGGGACGGCAACGTCGTCGGGGTCGTGACCCTCGAAGATTTGAGCCGCCTCAGGGCAAGCGAACAGGCGTCGACGGCCGTCGAAGACGTGATGAGCACCGACCTCGTCACCGTCTCAGCCGGGACGCCCGCTTTCGAAGCACTGCAGACGATGGACGAGGAGGGCGTCGGTCGACTGCTCGTCACGGACGAACAGGGTGAACTCGCAGGGCTCGTCACGAGAAGCGACCTCCTCACCGCGCTGGCAGTCGCGAGCACGACGCCCGAGGTCGCCCGAGCCGGTCGGTCACGGCTCGCCATGGGATGACGCCCGCCCGTGGAACGTACCACTACGTGCCGTCGACGGCATCACGGTGGCGCGCCGTCTCCTGGAGCCGTGATCGCTGCGCTCGGAGCCGTGGCGGGGCTCGCTCGTAGACGCGTTCGAACAGTGCTTCCGGATCGGGTTCCGATGTCGACTCAGCAATTTCGACGGCTTCCGCGAGTTCCGCCTCGATGTCGGCGGCGATCGTCTCCGCGAGCGTGTCTTCGAGTACACCCTGCTCGCGCAGGTAGTCCGCGTAGCGCTCGACCGGGTCGGCCGTCCGCCACGCCGGGAGGTCGGCGTTCTCGTCGCGATACCGCGACGGATCGTCACTGGTGGTGTGAGCACCCTGACGGTAGGTAAGACTCTCGACGAGGACTGGATCGCCGTCGCGGGCGCTCGACAGGGCGTCGACCATCGTCTCGGCGACGGCCAGCGGGTCGTTGCCGTCGACTCGTATCCCCTCGAAGCCGTAGGCGTCGGCCTTCGCCGCGATGGTCTCGCTTGCGGTCTGGCGCTCCCGGGGCATCGAGATGGCCCAGCCGTTGTTCTCACAGAAGAAGACGACAGGAGCCTCGAACACGCCCGCGAAGTTCAGCCCCTCGTGAAAGTCGCCTTCGGAGGTCGCACCGTCGCCGAAGTAACAGACGACGGCGTGGTTGTCACCGCGATAGTCGGCGGCCATCCCGATGCCGGCGGCGTGGGGGATCTGGGAGGCGATCGAGATTGCTTGCGGAAAGACGGGCTTGTCGTGGCCGGAGTGGTACTCGCCCATCCCGCGGCGAAAGAGCAGGATGTCGCTGGCGGGAACACCCAGCGTCAGCTGCATGGCGTTGCTGCGGTAGGTCGGGACGAGCCAGTCCGAGTCGGCCATGGCGTGGGCCGCCCCAACCTGGGAGGCTTCCTGGCCCTTGAACGGCGGGTAGCTGCTCATCCAGCCGCGCCGCTGGAGTGCGAGTGCACGCTCGTCGAACCGTCGCGCCCGGACCATTCCGCGGTAGATGTCGATCGCTCCCTCGGCGGTGAATTGCGTCTCCGAGAGGTCGCGCTCGCCGATCACCCGGTGCATAGTCGAGTCTCGTCCGCGAGCGGCAAAAGCGTCACCACGAGCCCGTCAGTGTCACTCCTCGAACAGCGGCTGGAGGTCGCTTTCGTAACACTCCCGGCAGACGTAGTGGTCGATCACGCCCGCGTCGCTCCTGGTGTGGACGAGGACGTGGACCGTGTTCGCGAACGGGACCTGCTCGCCACAGATTCCGCAGGTTTCGAGCGCCACACCTGATAGTTCGGCAACTGTTCACATAGAAGTTCGCGTCGAGTCGATCACAGCGGCTTTGGGCCGGCCACCCCAAGTCGGGTACAATGAGTTCTGAGGTTTCCCGACGGAAAGCCTGGCTGATGGCTGCGCGACCCCAGACGCTTCCAGCCGGTGCGTCACCGGTCATCGTCGGCGTTGGGCTGGCCGTTCACGCCGGCGTCGCCGCTCCGCTCCCGGCGCTCGCGGCACTGGTGGGTGCACTCCTGCTCCAGATCGGGACCAACTTCGCCAACGACTACTACGACGCTGTCAAGGGCGCAGACACCGACGAACGCGAGGGATTTACCCGCGTCACGGCTGGCGGGCTGATCGAACCCGCGCGAGTCAAGTGGGCGATGATCGCTACCTACGGGCTCGCGGTCGTCGTCGGGCTCTATCTCGTCGCGATCGGCGGGCTGGCGATCCTCGTCGTCGGGCTCTCCTCGATCGTCGCCGGGATCCTCTACACGGGCGGGCCCTACCCCTACGGCTACCGCGGGCTGGGCGACCTGTTCGTGTTCCTCTACTTCGGCGTCGTCGCCGTGACTGGAACCTACTACGTGCAGGCGGTCGCGACGATGGACGTCGGCCTCTTTCCGACTGGAATTCCGCCGGGGAGCGTTCCCATCGACGCCATCGTGGCAAGTCTACCTGCAGCCGGGCTCTCGACGTGCATTCTCGTTGTGAACAACATCCGCGACATCGAGACCGACCGGAACGCGGGCAAGCACACACTCGCGGTGATGCTCGGATACACCGGCGCGCGAGTCGAGTTCCTCCTGCTGGCCGGGATGGCCTACGTCGTCCCAGTACTCTTCGCGCTCGATCCAGCCTACGGGCTGACCGCGCTGGCACCGCTGCTGACGCTTCCGCTGGCCGCGATGGTCGCGAAGACGGTCCTCACCGAACGGGACGGTAAAGCGCTCAACCCCGCGCTCGAACGCACCGGCCAGACGATGTTCACGCACGCGCTGCTGTTCGCGGTGGGGCTGGCACTATGAGGATCGATCCCTTCTCGCTGGGGCTGTCCGAGCCCCTCACCACGGCCGCGGGGACGATCGAGGCCCGCGAGGGATTCACCATCGAGTACCGCCACCGCGGTCACCTGGGCATCGGGGAAGCCACACCCCTCCCGGGCTGGACGGAGTCGCTGGACTCGTGTCGCGAGGCGCTCGATCAAGCGGCTTCGGCGGCGGACGAAGACGCCAGTGCCGAGTCCGGGACCGGTCACGGCTCGGCGCTGCTGGAACTCGATGCCGCCGAGACACCAGCCGCGAGACACGGCTTCGCGACCGCCCTCCTTTCGGCCGACGCCCGGGCCGACGGCGTCCCGCTGTACGAGTGGTTCGCACCCGACGGCGGTAGTAATCACTCCGTTCCGGTCAACGCGACGCTCGGGGACGCGCCCGTCGAGGAAACCGTCGCGACCGCCGAATCGGCAGTCGCGTCGAACTTCGACTGTCTGAAAATCAAGGTCGGCGTACGCCCGGTCGAGGAAGATATCGAGCGGATCCAGGCAGTCCGAGAGGCAGTCGGAGAGGGGGTCGAACTCAGAGTCGACGCCAACGCGGCCTACGATCGAGAGACGGCCCTCGAAGCGATCGACGGCTTCGCGAGGGCGGGCGTGGCCTACGTCGAACAGCCACTCCCGGCCGACGATCTCGAAGGCCACCGCGACCTCCGGGGCAAGGGTGTCGGCATCGCCCTCGACGAGAGTCTGACCGAGTGTATCGCCCAGGAGATCATCGACGCTGACGCCGCCGACGTGCTCGTGCTCAAACCGATGGTCGTCGGCGGGCCGGGCAACGCCCACACCCTCGCGATGCGCGCCCGAGACCACGGGATCGAACCGGTCGTCTCGACGACGATCGACGGCGTGGTCGCGCGAACTGCGGCGGTCCACGTCGCAGCCGCGATCGACGGCGTGCAGCCCTGCGGGCTGGCGACCGCCGACCGACTGGCTGAAGACCTCGGTCCCGATCCCTGCGCTGTCGAGAACGGACGGATATCCGTCCCCCAGGAGCCCGGTCTCGGGGTGGAGGTGACCCATGAGTGATCGCTGGCCGCGCTACGACGTGCTTACCCATCGCGCGCGGACCACGCCCGAGCGTACTGCGATGATCGACGCCGCCTCGGGCGAGCGCTGGTCCTATCGCGACCTCGACGATGCCGTGGACACGCTCGCGGCGAGCCTTGACGACCTCGGGGTCTCGCTGGGCACGCGAGTCGGCGTCCTCCTCTCGACGCGGCCCGCGTCCGTCCGGCTGCTGCACGCGATCTGGCGACTCGGTGGGGTGGCCGTCCCGCTGAACGTCCAGCAGAGCGACGTCCAACTGACCAGGCAGGCCCAGCGAGCAGACGTGGACGCCCTCGTCTGCAGCAGCCAGACGGCCGCGACGGCAACTGAACTCGGAGTCGAACTGACCGTCTCGATTGACGACCCCTCAGGCGTCGACGCTGCCGATGTCGGCCAGCTCCCGGACGCCGCCGCCGAGAATCTCGTCCCGATCTCCCGGGACGTCGATAGCCTCGCGCTGCTCCTGTTCACGTCGGGGACGACCGGCGATCCCAGGGGTGTGCGACTGACCCGCGAGAACGTGCTCGCGAGCGCCGAGGCGTCGGCCTACCGGCTGGGTGTCGCGCCGGGTGATCGCTGGCTCTGTTGTCTCCCGATCTACCATATGGGCGGGCTGGCTCCAGCCGTCCGTACGGCCCTCTACGGCACGACGCTGGTCGTCCAGCGGGAGTTTGACGCAAAGGAGACGGCCGCCGTGATCGCCGAGCACGGTATCACTGGCGTCTCACTCGTGCCGACGATGATGAAACGGTTGCTCGACGCTGACTGGGCACCTCCGGACCACCTCGACGCCGTACTTCTCGGTGGCGCGCCGGCCAGCGAATCGCTGCTCGACCGCGCACTCGATTCGGATGTTCCCGTCTATCCGACCTACGGTACGACCGAGACAGCCTCACAGATCGCGACGGCGACACCCCGACAGGCCGCCGACCATCCCGGGACGGTCGGTCAGCCACTGGTCACCACGACCGTCAGAATCCTCGAGGACGGGGAGCCGGCCGACGTTGGCGAGACCGGCGAACTCGTCGTCTCGGGACCGACGGTGACGCCGGGCTACCTCGACGACGACTGCACGGTCGAAGCGTTCGACGACTACGGGTTCCACACCGGTGACGTGGGCTATCGCGACGAGGACGGCCGACTATGGGTCGTCGGTCGGCTCGACGACCGGATCGTCTCCGGTGGCGAGAACGTCGATCCCGAAACGGTCGCGGCGGCGATTCGGGACCACCCGGACGTCGGCGAGGTCGCTGTCGTCGGCCTCCCGGACGAGGAGTGGGGCGAACGCGTCGCGGCGCTGGTCGTCGGCACGGTCGAGGCCGGGGCGGTGCGCGAGCACTGTCGTGAACGGCTGGCGGACTTCGAAGTCCCGAAGACGGTGGCCGTCACGGACGCGCTGCCGCGGACACCCTCGGGGACGGTCGACCGCGAGGCTGTCCGGGAGTGTCTCCAGTGACCCAAAACCTGACGACCCCGGCCAACACATAAGGCCCATCTCCACCACCGTCCGGCATGGACTGGATCGCCGAAACCTTCACGAGCGACGTCGGCTGGTCACACCTCGAATCGCTGGTCGACGTCGGGAGCCGGATGGCCGGTAGCGATGGCGAGCGACGCGGCCTCGAACTGACGCGTGACGCACTCGAATCGGCAGGCGCACGAGAGGCTCGAATCGAGGCCTTCGACATCCAGGGCTGGACGCGCGGGACGAGCCAGATTCTCGCGGGCGAGACGACCCAGAACTGTATCGCCCTCCCGCGAAGCCCGAGTGGCACCGCCCGCGGCCGCTTGGTCGACGTCGGTCACGGGCTTCCGCAAGATTTCGAGGATGCCGACCTGGAGGGCGCGGTCGTCATGGCCGACAGCGCCGTCCCGGGGTGGTACGACCGCTCGCTGCACAGACGCGAGAAATATTATCACGCCATCGAGCGCGGTGCTGCAGCGTTCGTCTTCCGCAACCACGTCGAGGGCTGTCTCCCGCCGACGGGGAGCGTCGGCCGCGACGACGCGCCGATCGGCGAGATTCCCGCCGTCGGCGTCAGCAACGAAGTGGGGAGTCGGCTCGCACGCCGGTTCGACGGCAAGGAAGTCACTGTCGAGGTCGACGCCAACATCCACGACGCCGAAAGCGGGATCGTCCGTGCCAGCGTCGGTCCCGACACTGACGAACGCCTCCTCCTGACGAGTCACGTCGACGCTCACGACATCAGCGAGGGCGCGATGGACAACGGGGCCGGCACGGCGACGGTGGTCGAAATCGTGAACGCGCTCGCCGCCCGCGAGGCCGACCTGGACACGCGGATCGAGATCGCCTGCTTCGGCGCGGAAGAAGTGGGTCTGAAAGGCTCCGACCACCTCGCCGGGACGACCGACCGCGACTCGATTCGAGCCGTCGTCAATCTCGACGGGATCTGTCGAAGCCGCACACTCGCGGTGACAACTCATCACGTTGAGGAACTCGCCGCGGCAACCAGACGCGTCCGCGAACGCTTCGACCACCCAATTGGGGTCGATCCGACGATGGTCCCCCACAGCGATCACTGGCCGTTCGTCGCCCGTGGCGTTCCCGGGATGATGGTTGCCAGTGAGAGCGACGGTGCAGGCCGTGGCTGGGGCCACACCGCCGCGGATACGCTGGACAAACTGGAGAAGCGAGACCTCCGGGAGAGTGCGATCCTTCTGACCGAACTCGTGGTCGAACTCGCCGACACCCAGGAGTCGATCCCGCGTCTCGACCGCGAAGACGTCGCCGAATACCTCCGAGAAGAAGGGTACGCCGAAGGGATGCGCCGGACCGGCGACTGGCCGTTCTGAGGGCTGGCGTATCGACGGCCAGCTCGGCTGTGCGTTGATGCGCAGCCAGTCCAGCCGGGAGAAGTGCGGTGTCAACGGCCGGCCCGCGAGCGCTCTCGTACGCGAGCAGTCCAGCCGGGAGACATGCGGTATCGACGGCCGGCTCGGCTGTGCGTTGATGCGCAGCCAGTCCAGCCAGGAGGCGTACCCTATCGACCCCGCCGTCGGTGCGGAGGGTTTTTGCCTGCCCTCACCGACCCCCGAAGTATGAGTAACGGGCGGACGGACGGCCCCAGAGTCTGTGTTCTCGGTGACGACACGCTCACGACCCCGTCCGGCGTCGAACGAGTCGGCGATACATCGGACGCTGCGGTCGTGGTCGCTGTCGGTGAGTCGGCACTGCTGGAGTTGGCCCGCGAAGGCTGCTCGACACCTATCCTCCCGGTCGACGCAGGGACCGGCGTCCGTTCGCTCGACGCTGCCGATGTCGGAACAGCACTCGACAGCTTCGACGCCGGGAACGCGACCCCTACCGACCTCCCGATTCTGGGAGTTGACGTAGATGGCGACCGCCGCGGCCGGGCGCTCATGGACGTGATGCTCGTCACGACCGAAGCCGCACACATCTCGGAGTTCGCCATCGAAACGCCCAGAGAGCAGATCGCTGACTTCCGGGCCGACGGCGTCGTCGTCGCCACTGCAGCAGGGACCAGCGGCTACGCCAGTCGCCTCGGCGCACCGGTGTTCCCACCCGAAGTCGACGCCGCCGCTGTCGTACCGATCGCCGCGTTCGCGACGTCGCTGGATCACTGGGCCGTCCCGCTGTCGCGGTCCGAGCCGCTAGTCAGCGCCCGTGTCACACGGGAGGAAGCGGGCGTTTCCCTTCTACTCGACGACCGTATCGACGGCACCGTTCCACCGTTCACCGACGTGACAGTCACCGTCGACGGATCGCTGTCGATTCTGAGTGTCCCGGAGAGTCCATCCTGTTTCCAGCGCGACGCCCGGACACCACGTAGCGACGACAGGGTGTGAGGATATAACAGGCGCGCACCCGGCGCGCTCTCGTGCGCGTCCGGTAAGCGCGAGGGATGAGCGAAGGAGTGCAACGACTGAGTGAATCGGCTGGGGAGGCGTGTGGCAGTGTTGCTGTGCGGTCTGGCTGTGCGGTCTGGCTGTGCTGACACGCCTAGCGCGAGCATCGCAAGCGCCAGCGGATCCCCTCCATCGCTCTCGTCTCACACCTGTTTCTACCATCCGTGTCGCACTCGTGTCTCACATCCGTTCTGCCGTCCGTCTCTCACGACCAACTCTGAAAAGAACGGAAACCGGAAGTGGAAACATCTTAATGGACCTGGCTCACAGGTATCGATATGGCAGGTCCAGCGTACCAACTCCCCGGGCCACTCGGGATCCTCGACTCGGTCATCGGCGCGACGGCGACCATCGAGTACATCCTGCTCGGGCTGTTGCTCCTGAACATCGTCACGCGGATACTCGCGCATCGCCGCCACCTCGCGGAGGCCGACGAGGGCGTCGAATCGCTGTCGAGACACCCGCTGCACGTCGCCTCGAACGTCCTGTTGGTGCTCGCCGTGTTCTACTACACGACGCTGCACCAGCACGCCGGCATCGTCGCGACCTCGCTCGTCATGGGAATCTTCATCACCGACTTCTTCGAGTTCGAGGCCCGTAACGTCGAACTCCGTCGCGAGGTCCCGCTCGATCGTCCGAAAGGTGCGATCGCCGCCTCGCTGCTGGCATTCCTGTATATCGGCTATCTCAGCGCCTTCCAGTACGTCGCCCCGATCTGGAACGCGGTCGTCTAACACCACTTTTTACTGCACGGGGTTTCCTCGGTCGCCTTCGGCGACCTGCGGGAACCCCGTTTGCAAAAACCTGGGGAAAAACACCTTCTCGCTCGGTCTCCGACCTCGCGAGAAGTGAAACGGCGCTCACTTCGTTCGCACCGTATGCTTGCTGCCCCACGACACCGCTTCTCTACTTTCGAGACTTTGAGCAGCGCCAGAAGTCTCGCTACTCCTCCGCGGGTCGCTACGCTCCCCGTTTCGGTACGAGATTCTTCGCTTCGCTCAGAACCTCGCTACTCCACGTACGTATACTTCCGCTCGCCCATCCGACCCCAGCCGTCGAAGACGAATTCGTCTTCGGGCGTCGTGAAGGAATCGATATCGGTCGATTCGTCGTGGTCATGAACCACCTTTTTCCCGCTCGGGTGGCCTCACTCAGTTCGGCCACCGCTCACGGCAAAAACGTGGGCGAAAAAGGCCGGACCTCGCTCCGCTCGGTCCGGTGAAACGCCTCCCTCCGGTCGGCGTACGCTAGCTATTCGACGTACGTATACTTCCGCTCGCCCATCCGACCCCAGCCGTCGAAGACGAACTCCCCTTCGGGGGTAGTGAACGCGTCAATGTCGGTCGATTCGTCGTGGTTGTGGACATCGTGGATCTGCTCGTACTGATCCCAGGAGATGTCGTAGCGCTCGACGAGCTGATCGTCGATATTCAGAGCCGCAATTTCGTCTTCCCAGCCGGGCTGGATCGTCTCGGCGTGGATCTCAGCCTGAGCACCCGATCCGTACGAACAGACCAGGAGTTGCTCGTCGTCCAGATCGAGCCCGTTCTCTCGGGCGTGTTTCAGACCCGCGATCCGGGCGACGTGGACCGAGCCAGTGTACCAGTTGCCGACCTGCGCGGAGACTTCGAGGGTCGGCTCGATCGTCCGGGAGTACCACTCACTGTAGAGGTCGGTTTCGGTCAGCTTGTCCGTGTACTCCTTGAGTGCGTCGCGATACGCCTCCTCGTCGTCGAACGCCTCCGGCCGTGGCTGGCGACCGATCTCCTCGGCCAGTTCCTCCTCGACATCGGTGTTACGGGCGACGTGGCGATACCCCAGTGCAGCGGCCTTCCGGACCATGCCCGGGAACGGCGTGTGGAACGGCACCAGGGCGAAGTCCTCAGGATGGGTCGGCGTCTGCATCTCGAAGTCCTCCAGAGCCTCGCGCATCCGCATCAGATACACCTGCATCGAGCGCTTGCCGTCGACGCTCGGGAACTGCTGATTGGGCTTGAGGAAGTCCGTCTCGTCGGCGCTGCCAAAGCCCTGTTCGGGCTCGATCACGGCCAGGTCCGGATCCTCGTCGATGAGCATCGCCACGGCACCCGCGCCCTGGGTCGCCTCACCGGGATCGCCACGCTCGTAGAGGGCGGTGTCCGTCGCGATGACGATGGCCGCACGGTCGCGATTCTTCCCCGCTGCGATCCAGTTGACGGCGTCGTCGATACTCTGGGTGCCCGCGATACAGGCGAACTTGCGCTCGCCCTTGTTGGCGTGGTGGAAGTTGTCGTCGTAGACCTGTTCGAGACAGCCGGCGACGTACGTCGAAACCGGCTTGGAGTGGTCGAACGCGCTCTCGGTCGCGACGTCGATCCGGCCGATGTCCTGCGGTGAGAGGTCCTTGCGATCCATCAGCCGTTTGGCCGCGTTGGCGGCCATCGTCACGATGTCCTCGTAGGCGTCCGGGAACGAACTCGCGTGCAGTCCGAGCCCCTTGGTGTACTTTGCTGGGTCGTCGTCTTTCTCGTCGGCGAACGTCTCCGCGAGATCGAGCTTGAGTTTGCCTGTCCGAAACTCGACTGCGTCGATGCCTACGTCTGTCATATTCACCTTCCTCTCCGCAGAACTTGGTTAAGTGCTTGTCGACTGCTGTTACGACGATCGTCGAAAACACGGGGGATTTTTGTCCGACGGGCGTCCCACTCCGATATGGCACAGCGAGTCGTACACGTCGGTTGCGGCGGCTGGGGCGCGATGTGGGTCGGACAGTTCCTCCCGGCAAACGTCGAAGACGGGTCGATCGAGGTCGTCGCGGCTGTCGATCAGGATCCCGACGCACTCGATAACGCCAAACGCGACCTCGGCCTCCCCGAAGAGCGCTGTTACACCGACGCCGAGACGGCTTTCGAAAACCACGACGCCGAGTTCGCGACGATCGTCGTTCCGCCGGAGGTCCGCAAACCGCTGGTCGAGGCTGCGCTCGCGCACGACCTCGATCTGCTCACAGAGAAGCCGATCGCACCCACCCTCTCGGAAGCAGTCGAGATTGCCGATCTGGTCGAGCAAGCGGGCGCGAAGATGGCCGTCACGATGAGCCACCGATTCGATCAGGACAAGACGACGTTGCGACGGAAGCTCCGGAGTGGCGAGTACGGCCCGCTCGACTATCTCGTCTTCCGGTTCACCCAGCGCTATCGCCAGCGCGACGAGTGGGTCGCCGGCCGGCCCTACGAGATGGATCATCCCCTCCTGGTGGAAGGCGGTGTCCATCATCTCGACCTGCTCGCGTCGCTGGCAGGTGCAAAGTGCGAACGGCTGTACGCACGCACCTGGAACCCCGAGTGGAGCGACTTCGCGGGCGATTCTCAGGCGCTGGTGACGATGGAGTTTGCGAACGGCGTCCACGCGACCTACGAAGGTGCGACCACGAACGCCGTTTCGATGAACGGCTGGAACAACGAGTACGTGCGCGCGGAGTGTCGCGACGCCACGCTGGAACTGGACGCCAGAGAGTTGACGGCCTATCGCTACGACCCCGACGCCGAACCGCGTCACAACGCCGCCGAGCCACCAGACGGCGAGTCTATTCCCCTCGCTGATGGGGAGAAGTGGATGAATTCGTGGCTGATCGAGCAGTTCTGTGACTGGCGAGCGGGCGGCGAGCCGATGGCCACCCGCGTCTCCGAAAACCTCCAGTCGGTGGCGCTGATCGAGGCGGCGATGCGGTCGAGCGACCGGGACGAACCCGTGGCGGTGCAGGAGTTGCTCGAACGGGCTCGGACATCCAGATAGCTCCGTCCGCCGGACAGTAGATTTATCGGGACGTGCCCAATTGGCTTTCGTGTGCCTTCCGACCATCCTACACAGATCGACCGCCGTGATTTTCTCGGCGGGCTGTCGCTGACGGCAGCGGCTGCGTTCTCGCTGACTGTTCCGGCTCACGCCGCAGCGCGCGTGGCCAACGACCAGGATTCGGCCGTTCAGACACTCTCCTCACCGGACGGTTCGATCGAAGTCACGGTCGACGTTCAGGACGGATCGCTCACCTACGGCGTCACGCACGACGGCTCGACGGTCGTCGGCGACTCCTCGCTCGGATTCGAGTTCCAGAACCAGCCGGCGTTCGGCGAGGGGCTCACCGTCACTGGAAGCGAGCGGACGAGCACCGACGAAACCTGGACGCCCGTCTGGGACCAGTACGACGAGATCCGCGACCACCACGAGGAACTGCGGATCGGTCTCGAAGAATCGGACGATCCGGGGCGGTCATTGACGCTCGCCCTCAGAGCCTTCGACGACGGCGTCGCCTTCCGCTACGTCTTCCCCCAGGACAGCGGGTTCGGTGACTTCGCGATTACGGCAGAGCGGACTCAATTTGCCTTCGAGGGCGACCACACGAGCTGGTGGATCCAGAACGACTACGACAGCTACGAGTATGGCTACCGTGAGACGCCGCTGAGCGAACTCGGGACGGGAACGTCGTACGACGGCGTACACACGCCGCTCACGATGCGGACCGACGACGATCGATACGTGAGTGTCCACGAAGCCGACCTGCTGGACTACGCGGCGATGGGCCTGGAGCCGACCGAAACGGCGACGACCCTGGAATCGGACCTTGCACCGCTGCCGGACGGGACGAAAGTGACCGCAAGCGCGCCCCACCGAACGCCGTGGCGGACAGTCCAGATCACCGACCGGCCGGGCGCGTTGATCGAGTCGAATCTGATCGTCAACTGTAACGAGCCGCTGGATCCCGAGGATTTCCCGCAGGGGACCGACTGGATCGAGCCCGGGAAGTTCATCGGCATCTGGTGGCTAATGATCACCGACCGTGCGAACTGGCAGTACCGGGGACCCAACCAGGGCAACCACGCTGCCAAGACCGGACGGATGAAACAGTACATGGACTTCGCCAGCGAGCACGGAATTCGGTCGGTTCTGGTCGAAGGCTGGAACGTCGGCTGGGGCTCCTATCCGGGCAGCGGCGACACGATGGACTTCGACCAACCCTACGAAGACTTCGATCTAGAGGCAGTCACCGACTACGGCCAGTCACTGGATCCGCCGGTCGAGATGACCGCCCACAACGAGACATCGGGCAATATCTCGCGATACGAGTCCCAGCTCGCCGAGGATCCCAATCACTTCGCCGACTACGACGACCTGGGGATCCACTCGATCAAGACCGGCTACGTCGCCGACAGCGGGGTCAGGATCGACGGGGAGATCCACAACCACCACTGCCAGCCGATGGTCAACCACCATCACCTCGTCTACCGCGAAGCCGCCAAACACCGCCAGATGCTCGAAATCCACGAGCCGGTCAAACCCACCGGCGAGCGTCGGCGCTTCCCCAACGTGATGACCAAAGAGGGAGTTTACGGCCAGGAGTACGACTCCTTCGGGACAATCAGCCCGGGTCAGCACGTCACCTACCCGTTCACCCGGATGCTCGCTGGCCCCGTCGAGTTCACGCCCGGAATCTTCGATATGGATTCGGGATCCGGCGGGATCGAGACGACACGGGCCAAACAGCTCGCGATGTATCCGACGTACCTCAGTGGCCTGCACATGGTCGCCGACCTGCCGAGTTCGTACCTCGCCGACCAGCCTGCGACGCTCTCGGTCGGCGGCGTCGGGCAGGCCGAGTTCGCCGACCTCGGCCCCTTCAACGCCGAGGCCGCCTGGGGCCACGCACAGGGCGAGCGCTACGTCCCCATGGATCGCGCCAGCGGGTCGTCCGGCTCGCGGCTTACCTGGACCGTCGAAGATGTCCCCGAAGCCGGCGAGTACGATGTCCACGTGAGATACGCCAACGGATCGGGCAGTGCCAAAACCCTCTCGGTCGTCGCCGGCGGCACCGAGACACAACTCACCTTCCCCGAAACCGACAACTGGGACGTCTGGGACAGCGTCTCGACAACGGTGTCGCTCGACGCCGGGGACGAGACCGTCGGTGTCAAACTCGCCGAGGGTGACTCCGGGCGGATCAACGTCGACGCGATTGCCGTGAGCCAGCCGGGCGAGTCGATGCCCGAACCGGAGACCGACCCGATCCGAGGACCGACTGTCGAAGAGTTCCAGTTTATCGAGGACGTGCCAGCAGCCGGCTGGGACGACACACGCGTGCTCGATTCGGCGATCGGTGAGTACACGATCACAGCCCGACGGAAGGGCGAGGAGTGGTTCGTCGGCGTGATAACCGGTGCTGACGCCCGCGTCCTCGACGTTCCGCTCGAATTCCTCGACGATGGACAGTACGTCGCCGAGCTGTACGGGGACGGAGCCGACGCCGCCTTCGACACGAATCTGGAAGACGTCAGCGTCGACGCAGTCCTCGTCGACGCCGGGACCACGCTGCTGGCGTCGCTCGTCGAGAGCGGGGGGCTGGCCGTTCGCCTCAGACCGGCAGAGGCGGCCGATCAGGACGCGCTGTCGAGGTACGAGCGGCCAGTCCAGGACGTGAGCGCTTCGATCAGGTCCAATATACTCACCAACCAGTCGTTCGCGACGGTGACAGTCGAGAACGAAGGGTCACACGTCGGTGGGACGGAGATCGAACTAGTCGTCGACGGCGACGTCGTCGAACGGCTGAACGCTCGTGCGAGTCCCGGCGAGTCCCGGACAGTCTCGCTGGGCCATCGGTTCACTGATGGGGGGACCTACGACGTCGAGATTCGGACCGGAGCGGCGACGACGGTCGCCAGCCAGTCTGTGACAGTGGTCCGACCACAGTCGGTCGCCGCGTTTCTCGACCCCTTCGGTGACGACGGCGGAGCTGGCGAGTACACCTATCCGACAGGATCGGCCTACAGGAGCGGTGCGTTCGACCTGCAGTCGCTGGTCGTCACGTCGACGCCCGACCTGGCCCGGTTCGCGTTCGAGGTCGCGACCCTCTACGACGCCCAGGACACACCGCGTGGCTTCTCGCCCCATATGTTCGTGCTGTGGATCCACGACCCGAGTGCCGACGGTGGCCGGACTAGCGCCCGTGAGGACCTCGGTGCGAACGTCGACTTCGAGCGGCCGTGGCACTACCGGGTCGCTGCCAGTGGGTCCACGGCGAGTGTGGTCAGCGCAGACGGCTCGACGCTCTTCGAAAGTAGCGAGATCAACACTGTCGTCGATACCGAGAGCAATACCGCGACCGTCGAGGTCCCGCGCTCGGCGTTCGACGGTGACCTTTCGACGCTCGCTATCGCGGCCGGCACCCATGCCGCGGCCGACGGCACGCTCCGGGACGTCGCGGCTGAGGCAACCGATTCGGCGTTCGGCGGGGCCGATCCGGCCGAGAATGCACCGCGTCTGAGTGACATCGTTACACCCGAAGGCGTCGAGCAGTCCGAGGCACTGAGCTACGGTTCCGACGACCGCGCGTCACTGCCGTTCGTCCCGCTCGGCGAGGAAACCCCCGGCGACGAGGAGACGACGCCGTCCGGTTCGGGCGACGGTCCTGGCTTCGGCGTCGTCTCTGGCGCGCTCGGAACGGCAGGGGGGATCGCCTACGGAGTACGGTCGTTGACCCGACAGCAGTCGGAGGCCGATGAACACGCAGAGTGATTACTGTCGGTCTGTTCCACATCGGCCGCACGCAATCGTGCGGTCGTAGCGGTACATCGCGACAGTAATCACTAGCAGATCCGTAGGTGATCCCAGGCGAAATCTGCCTCTCGGCCATCACGAACCGAAACTGCATTTTGATTCACGTCTTCACCCCTCGAATCTGTGCAGAAAACCGTGACCTTTTTAAAACGTAACTGTGTGGGCTGTAACCATGAAACGACGACAATACCTTGGCAGCATGGCTGGACTCAGCGCGGCTTCCGCACTCGGAATCCAGTCAGTGACGGCAGAATCGGCCTCGACAGTGACGAATCACGTCGGGACGATCCACGACGGGACAGGCGACGATGTCGGCCCGGGGACGTACACCTACCCTAACAATTTGACGAAAGGACAGTTCGACCTCGTCCAGCTCGACATCGAGGATACCGAAGACAGCTGGGACTTCACAGCACACATGGGCCTGGTGAACAACCAGTTCGGCAACGAAGTCGGGTTCAGTGCACCGGTCATCCAGCTGTACTTCCAGGACCCGAACGCGCCCGACGATGCCCCGAATTCGTCGACGCCGCGGCCGGGCGTTGTCTCGTCGTTCCAGGAAGGCTATCACTACCGCGCACACATCATGGCCGGCGGCTCGGTCCTCGAAACTCCCAATCAGGACCCGACTGCCGACGACTACTCGCCGCTTGCCGAACTGTCGGCGTCCGGTGACACCGAGAACGACACTATCAGTTTCTCGATCCCCAAAGAGCACTTCGACTCCGACCTGCGCGAGATGAAAGGTGCCATCATGACGTTCAGCCAGGACGGCTTCGGGACGGCCGGCATCCGGCAGGACTTCGTCCAGGAAGCGGGCGACTGGGCTTTCGGCGGCGCAAAGGCTGACTCCAACGAGACCGCACCACGGATCCTTGATCTCGTCGGTCCTGACACAGTCGTCAACCAGTACGGTGCGCTGGAGTACAGCGCCGACGAGGCGGCCAGCATCCCGCTGTACGAATACGACGACCTGATCGACGGTGGGACGATTGCCGATCCCGAGGGCGACGATGTCGGTCCGGGTTCGTACACCTACCCCAACAACCTCACGAAGGGGCAGTTCGACGTCACACAGGTCGATATCAACACGATGGCCGACGCCTGGGAGTTTACGGCCCACATGGGCCTGGTGAACAACCAGTTCGGCAACGAAGCCGGGTTCAGCGCGCCAGTCATCCAGCTGTACCTGCAAGATCCGAACGCGCCCGACGACGCCCCGACCTCGGCGGCACCGCGGCCCGGCGTGGTTTCGACGCTTCAGGAAGGCTATCACTACCGCGTGCACATCATGGCCGGCGCCTCGGTTCTGGAGACACCCAATCAGGACCCGACCGCCGACGACTACTCACCCGTTGCCGAACTGTCGGCGTCCGGTGACACCGAGAACGACACCATCAGTTTCACGCTGCCCAAAGAACACATTGCCTCTGACTCCCTCAGCGAGTTGAAAGGCGTGATGATGACGTTCAGCCAGGACGGCTTCGGGACTGCCGGCATCCGTCAGGACATCGTCCAGGAAGCGGGCGACTGGGCTTTCGGCGGCGCAAAGGCTGACTCCAACGAGACAGCACCACGGATCCTCGATCTTGTCGGTCCCGAGAACATCGTGAATCAGTCCGAGTCGCTGTCGTACACGGCAGACGAGGCGGCGAGCATTCCACTGTTCCCGATCACCTCGCTTGTGACCGGCGAGCAATCAGTGTCACTGACGGCCCTCGCGCCGCCCGTCGGCGAAGTGTGGTCCGGGCTGGAGGGACAGCTCGACGCGTCGAACTCCTCGGATCCGGATGGGCAGACGCTGAGCTACAGTTGGACCCAGACCGGCGGCCCGGACGCATCACTATCGGGTGCGGACACGGCCCAGCCGACGTTCACTGCACCTGACGTCGACGAGCGGACGACGCTCACCTTCGAGGTGACGGTGACCGATCCGGACGGTAACTCCGCGACGGCAACGACGACCGCGACAGCCGTCCCCCAGTCCGAAAACGACGCCCCGATCGCCGAAGTGACCAACGGCGATCGGACGGTCGACCCCGGCGATATCGTCCTGCTGGACGGGGCACCGTCGGACGACCCCAACGGTGGCGAACTGACCTTCCAGTGGTCTCAGTCCAGCGGCGAACCCAGCGTCGAACTGTCTAACGCCGAAGAGTCGGGCGCGGCGTTCACCGCACCCGAGGTCGACAGCGAAACGACGCTGACGTTCACGCTTACCGTCAGTGACGGCCAGGGCAAGACCGGCTCTACCGATGTCAATATCACTATCAGAGGGAGCGGTGGCGGCACGACGACCGAGGGCGGCGACGATGGCGACACCGGCTCCGGGTTCGGTCCCGGCTTCGGTGCGATCGGGAGCCTCGTCGGGATCGCAGGCGGTGCGGCCTACGCCGGCAAGCGACGACTGACCGGCGAGAGCGACGACGAGTAACGAACCCGACCACAATTTTTCGGCCACTCGACGTGCATACTACCGGCTGTCCCATTTCGAACTGCTTCGCCACCCCAGGATGGCGACTATCTGGCCAGACGGACAGCCGGCAGTATCAGTGTCCGCTGTGAGTGTCTCCGATCGCCAACCCACACCGTTTTTAACCGCTGGCGTGTAAGGCTTTCATAACCGAGCAGACGGCCGCCCGGCGTTCGGCGGCCGAGGGATGCGTCGAATACGTCGTTCGAACGACGATCCGGTCCGACGGCGGCGGTCGATCTGACCCGCCTATCCGGACCACGCCGGTCATGGCAATCGCGAACACCCGGAAGTCCGGGGTGTTCGCGCTCCTGTGACCTTGCAGTCCCCCGGCCTTCGACCCGTGACGGTTGTTCTCGGAGGTAAACTATGGAAATCGAAATCGCAACAATCGGCGGCTACGAGGAAGTCGGCCGCCAGATGACCGCAGTTCGCGCCGGTGACGATGTCGTTGTCTTCGACATGGGGCTGAACCTCTCGAAGGTTCTCATCCACGACAACGTCGAAACCGAGCGCATGCATAGCCTCGACCTGATCGACATGGGCGCTATTCCGGACGATCGTGTCATGTCCGACCTCGAAGGTGACGTGAAGGCCATCGTGCCGACCCACGGCCACCTCGACCACATCGGCGCAATCTCGAAACTCGCCCACCGCTACGACGCTCCCATCGTCGCCACGCCCTTTACGATCGAGCTGGTCAAACAGCAGATCAAGGGCGAGGAGAAGTTCGGCGTCCAGAACGATCTCGTGAAGATGGACGCGGGCGAGACGATGGCAATCGGCGACGAGAACGAACTCGAGTTCGTCAACGTCACCCACTCGATCATCGACGCGATCAACCCGGTCCTCCACACCCCAGAGGGTGCGGTCGTCTACGGGCTGGACAAGCGGATGGACCACACGCCCGTGCTGGGCGACCCCATCGACATGGACCGCTTCCGCGAGATCGGCCGCGACGGCGTCCTCTGTTATATCGAAGACTGTACGAACGCCGGCAAGAAGGGGCGCACGCCCTCCGAGTCCGTCGCACGACGCCACCTCAAAGATGTCATGTACAGCCTGGAGGACTACGACGGCGGAATCGTGGCGACGACGTTCAGTTCCCACATCGCCCGCGTGAAGAGCCTCGTCGAGTTCGCCGACGACATCGGCCGCCAGCCCGTGCTGCTGGGCCGATCGATGGAGAAATATTCGGGTACAGCAGAGCGACTGGACTTCGTGGACTTCCCGGACGATCTGGGGATGTACGGCCACCGAAAGTCCGTCGACCGCACGTTCAAGCGGATCATGAACGAGGGCAAGGAGAACTTCCTGCCGATCGTCACGGGCCACCAGGGCGAGCCGCGCGCGATGCTCACCCGGATGGGCCGCGGCGAGACGCCCTACGAACTGGAAGACGGCGACAAGGTCATCTTCTCGGCGCGTGTGATCCCCGAACCCACAAACGAGGGGCAGCGCTACCAGAGCGAGAAGCTCCTGGGCATGCAGGGCGCGCGCATCTACGACGACATCCACGTCTCGGGCCACCTGAACAAGGAAGGCCACTACGAGATGCTGGACGCTCTCCAGCCCGAGAACGTCATCCCCGCCCACCAGGACATGTCCGGCTTCTCGGACTACGTCAACCTGTGTGAGGATATGGGTTACAACATGGGCGACGACCTCCACGTCACCCGCAACGGTAATCTGATCCAGCTGGTCGAGTGAGACCATGACCGAAGGTGCCGATGTCGACGCTGTGACGCGTGCGATCGCCGACCGTCGCCAGCTGGTCAACGAG
>Ga0207771_100082_pt1 | contig 68809 bp, 67 predicted proteins | sample A23M2SouthBayCA_2_FD_187731 | JGI IMG/M metagenome (GOLD analysis project Ga0207771, IMG submission 187731) | Aerobic enrichment media microbial communities from Eden Landing Ponds, California, USA - A23 M2 (2) (SPAdes) | ecosystem: Environmental > Aquatic > Marine > Unclassified | place... | reverse complement strand
CGACGGTCGTTCGAAGAACTCGAGCCCATTCGTCTCGGGCATCTGATAGTCGCTGACGATACAGTCGGCGTTGTCCGCCTGGAGGCGGTCGAGACCGGCCGCTGGGGAGTATTCCGAGAAGACGGTGAACGTCTCGGATTCACGCTGCAGGTAGGTCGCCGTCAACTCTGCAAAGTCCTGATTGTCGTCGACGTGAAGGATTCGGACCGCCCCAGTATCACCACCGTCCGCCTCCGCCCACGAACCGAACCCTTCCATCATGAACTATCATTCTGCATCGGCCCGGATAGGTGTGTCGGATACATGAAATATAATCAACAGCTCGTGGCTGGCGGGGAAACCAATTACTCGTCAGACAGTACAGGTCACCGCAAGCCCCGCTCAGAGTGGTTTCTGCAGGTATGTTGAACATCGACCGCACGCAATCGTGCGGTCGATCAGGAACAGACCTACAGCAATCACTATCAGTCCGCGCTGGCGTCGCGCTGCTCGCTCAACTGCTCCCAGATTTCGGTACAACCCGCGCCGTCTTCTATCTCATCGAGGTGATCGTCGGGATGCGGCTCTGGCTCGTCCATGTTACTCATGATCTTAGTAACACTGTAATTGGCTTCCTGCATAAGTATTGTGGGGCGTCGATGGCAACCGGAACGGGGGTCGCTCGTTGGGCCCAGACTGGAAGGGAGACCGATCGCAGGACCAACCTTTTAGGTGACTTCCGCGCGAGGCCACGACAATGACCGACGACGCAGACGAACTGCTGGCCCGTCTGGACCTGCGAGAGTACGAGACACAGGCCCTGCGGGAACTGTTGACGCTCGGGCGCTCGACGGCACCGAACCTCGCGGAAGCGACGGGGATCCCGAGAGCGCGGATCTACGAGGTGCTTTCCGAACTCGCCGACCGGGGCTTCATCGAGGTGATCCCCGGCCGTCCGAAGGAGTACCAGGCCAAACACCCCGGCGAGATTCTGGATCGTGCGGTCGAGAACGAACGTCAAGACTACGAGTCCTTCCGGAACGAGATCGAAGACCACAGAGCCGACTTCGTCGAGACGTTCGGCCCGATCTTCGAGCGTGCTAGCGAGGACGTCACGCCCACCGAGGACCTCTTTCACGTCGTCGACGTCGGCGACCCCAGCGAGACCGAGACCCGGCAACTCTACCACGAGGCCGAAGACGAGATCGCGATCATGACCAAGAGCTTCGAGTACCTCGACGCCGTCCGACCCGCGCTAGAGGACGCCCTCAATCGTGGTGTCGAGATCCGCGTACTGATGCTCGATCCCGTACTGCTCGAACCCGACAACCGCGACGTCCAGGCCGACATCCACGAAGAACTCTCGGCTGACTATCCCGGGGTCGACGTGCGATTCAGCAACGAGAAACTCCCGCTTCGGGGGACGGTCGCTGACCCCAGTATGGACTACGAATCGGGCAAGGCCATCTTGCTAGTCGAAGAGAAGGACATCCCGCTGTCGATGCGCCAGGCCGCCGTCACCGACAACGGCAGCTTCGTGGCAGGCCTGAAACGGCTGTTCGACCTGATCTGGAAGCACGACAGCGGCGAGGTGTATTGAAATTATATTTTCCTGGAAAAGATATTTTACACTAGATCCCGAATCGACTGCCATGGGAGAGTCACAGCAAGGCGAAAATCATCCCGTTGCCGAGGCACGGGACGACTGGAAAGAGTCGACGACGGCACTCGAACGAATTTCGCAGGTCATCGAAGCAACAGCGACACCGAAGACAGCAGCCGAGATCGCCGAGGAGGCACTCGTGAGCACGCCGACCGCCCGCAAGCACCTCGGGTCTCTCGTCGAGATCGGAACGGCTACCGCTATCGAAGACAGCGACGCAACCCGGTACGCTCGTGACGAGGACACGCTGCTGTACCGCCGAATTCGGGAGCTTGCGAACGAGCAAAGTCGGGGCCAACTGACCGACGGTATTCAACGGATGCGCGAGCGACTCCGAGAACTCGAAGATACCTACGATGCCGCATCACCGGACGACCTGAGCAGCCCGGTCGAGCGCAACGAGCAGCAAGGGACGTGGGAGGCCGTTAGCGAGTGGCGAACCGTCGAACGGAACCTGCACGTCGCCCAGGCCGCGCTCAACTACAAACGGGCTCGTGATCTCGGAACAGCGACCCAGTAACGATGGGAGGCGATATGGATGGCCCTGTCGGCCCTGTCGACGTTCCCGTCCTTCGGCAGCTGCGCGATCTGATCCTCGGCGAAGAACCGCTCTCCGAGTCGGTGACGTTCGACGATCCCGTGAATCCGACGGAACTGGTCGTGGGATTCTCGACAGGCTACCAGTCTTCCGGGCGAATGGAGATCACCTGGTGGGAGTCGGGTGCGTATCGTTTCCACTACACCGAGACTGGCGGGATCGATTTCCGGTTCGATCGGCATCCGAAAGACGACGCCCCCGAGGCGCACTTCCATCCGCCACCGAATGCTGGCGTGGCCGTCTCGTCGGTGCTGGCCGGTGCAACCCACCCACAGGTCGTCGCTCGCGCCGTCCTCTCACAGTGGCGCGCAGCGATCGTCGACGCCGAAACTGTCGAGCTACTCAACGAGGGGTAGATGAGCGTCTCCCGACCTGTTCATCAGTACGTCTCCACAGGGGTCCCAAGCTGTTCGAAGTGCTCACGATTCGCTGTGAGCACAGGCTCATCGTATATCTCAGAGACTGCAGCGATCATCGGATCAACCTTGTCGATACCACTCTCTCCATCGGCTTTCTGATCGGCCTGAGCAAGTAACTGACCGGCACGGTGGGCGATCGTCTCGGTCTGTTCGACGATCGGATACATCCGCAGGGCGTTCTGGATGTTTCGTCGTTCCTCCTCGTCCCCGAACTCACTCCCGTAGGAGAGTTCCATGACAACCGGCGAGGGGACACGCTGGATCGTTCCCGACTCCGATAGCTGGACGCCTTTCTGGAAGGCATTCTCTCTGCCGTCGAACAGATCGACAAGATACGTCGTATCGAGAATCACTCGAACCGCTCCCGGAGGTCACGCTTGCTCGCGACATCGGCCTCGCGTTTCGTTTCGATCTGTTCTCGCATCTCTTCCGCTGTCTCCGAGGAGAGAATCCCTGCGACATCTTCCGGATGCGGGCCGCCAATGAGGCGTCGAAGCGTCTCCTCCATCGTCTCGTCGTCCCGCTTGTGGGCGGTAACGAACTCGTGAAACTCTTCGGAGATCCGGACGGACTTGCTCATGTACTGTATACTCGGGTATACGTGACAATCAATCTTCGGCCGAAGGGACAGCAAGTCGCCTTAAGCCTCGCCGACCCGCCGCTCGAAGAGATCTCGAATCGCGTCCTCGATGGTGTACTGTGTCTCCCAGCCCAGTTTCTCGTGGGCGTCGGTCGTCTCGACGGCGAACTCCTCGACCAGCGTCTCCTCGCCAGCGCGGGGGTTCTCGACCAGTTCGATATCCACGTCGATACCGTACTCCTCGGCAATCGTCTGGACGCGCTCGGCGACGGTCATCACGCCGGGATCCTGCTCGCTGGCGATGGCGTACTTCTCGACCCCTGTTTCGCCTGCAGCGAGCTGCTCTTGCAGACGCTCGGCGCTGCGGACGTACAGCCGAGCGACGTCCCTGACGTGGAGATAGTTGCGGGCCTGACTGCCCGGCTCGTACACAGTGAGAGGCTCGCCGGCCATCGCCCGCCCGAGGAAGAAGTTGATGACCGTGCCTTTCGACACAACTTTGTCGCCGACGAGGTGGTCGCCGTAGAGGTTCGACTTCATAAACTGGTGGGCAGGGAAGGCGTCGTCGGCGTACTCGTCGACGAGTCGCTCGCCGATGACCTTCGTCCGGCCGTACCAGTTCATCGGATCACGGGGCTGGTCGATGGTGATCGGGAACTCCCCGGGGTCGCCCAGGACGGCCATGCTGAACGGGAACGCCATTGCCGCGCCGGTCTTGCGACAGAACCAGGCGACGTTGGCGGTCCCCTGAACGTTCACAGTCTGGGCGAGATCGGCGTTCTCGCTGCAGTCGTCGACGCCGCTGATCGCTGCAAGGTGGATCACGATGTCCGCGCCCGAGAGGGCGTCCTCCAGACGGTCGCGCTCGCGGATATCGACGTGCTGGATTTCGATATCGCCGACCTGCCGAACGTCACCACGATAGAAGTTGTCGATAGCAGTGACAGTCCAGTCGGGATGGACAGTTCGAAGGCGGTCGATGACGCGGCTGCCGATGTAGCCAGCGCCGCCGGTCACGGCGACGTGGAAGTCGTCTGCGGTCATGGTGTCTCCTGTGTGGTCTGGGGTCATGATTGTCGTTCCGTCAGTGTGGTCGCCAGATCGCGGATCCCTTTACGAAGCGTCCACTCCGTCTTGAAGCCAGTCTCGGCGACGCGGTCGAAGTTGACGTGATAGGAGGGGCCGGGATGCTCGTCTTCGAGGTACGTGATGTCGACATCGCCGACCTCGTCGCTGACGACTTCTGCGATTTCGCTGATTCGATAGTTGTTGTCGTTGTCACCAACGTTGTAGACCTGCTGGGACCAGTCGTCGGGGCTGCAGGCGGCCTGTTTGAACGCCCGTGCCGCGTCACGGACGTGGATAAATGGCCGCCAGTTGGTGCCGTCGCCGTACACAGTCAGGGGGCGGCCAGTCAGCGCGCGGAAGACGAACAGATTGACCACGAGGTTAAACCGCACGCCCGGCGAGTACCCGAAGTTCGTCGCCATCCGGAGGGCTGTCCCGGCGAAGTGGCCCGATTCAACGTGCTCGACGAGGTCTCGCTCGGACTCGACCTTCGTCTCGGCGTAGGGATTGAGCGGGTCCATCGCCGTCCCCTCGTCGAGATCTGTACTCGCGGTCCGGCCGTAGTTGTTACACGAGGAGGCGAAGACGACGTTTTCGACGCCCAATTTTTCGGCCGCGGTCAGGACGTTCGTCGTCCCGTCGCGATTGACCGCGAAGGTCTCCTCGCGACGGTCGTGCGTGCTCGACGCGCCGGTGATCGCCGCGAGATGGATCACCGTGTCCGCGCCGCGCATCGCGCTCTCGACGTCGCCGTACTCCCGGACATCGCCACGGCGGAACGCGAGGTCAGCACCGAGTTCGGCTTCGAGCAAATTCCGGGGCGATCCGCCTGTGAGGGAATCGAGGACCGTGATCTGCTCGACCCTCTCCTCGCCCTGCAACAGCGGCAGGAGGGCGCTGCCGATGTACCCACAGCCGCCGGTGACCAGCACGTGCATTATTCCTCGTCAGGTTCGAGCACGCCCGGCAGGAACCGATCTTCGCGGGCCTCGATCCGCTCGGCGTAGCTGGTGAGACTCGCGAAGACATCTTCGATACCCTCCTCGAAAGTCTGGTCCTGCCCGCCGATCAGAGCGGCGTAGCGGTCGTTCTCGATTTCCATCTTGTGGGTCTCGTCCTCGTCACGCGGGTTCTCGAAGTGCTCGACGTCGACATCCAGCCCGTGCTCGCTGCCGACGTCGGCGATGGTGTTTGCCATCTCGACGATCGAGATAGCGCGCGTGACCTGATTGTAGACGACGTGCTCGGACGGGCGCTCGTCGGGGTCCATCGTCGCCAGCTGGGCGAGCCCTTCGACGGCGTCCTCCAGCGCGATGAACGGTTTACGCTGCTCGCCCTTGCCGTACACAGTGACAGGATAGCCCGCGACGGCCTGGGCCGCAAAGCGGTGGGCGACGACGCCGAAGTAGTAATCGAAGTCGAATCGAGTCTTGAGGCGGTCGTCCGCGCGGGTCTCCTCGACCTCAGTCCCGTAGGTGATCGCGGTTCGCACGTCCGAGATGGGGATGTCGAACTGCCTGTGCGCCAGACGCATGTTGGCCGCGTCGTGGGATTTGGTGAGGTGATACCAGGAGCCGGCCATCGCCGGGAAGGGGACCTCGTCTTCCTCGCCCTGGTTTGTCATCGTCGACCCGCCTTCGGGAATGGGGAACTCGGGCGCGCCGTAGACGCCGGTGGTGGTGGTCTCGACGAAGTGGGCGTCGGTCATGTCGTGCTCTTCGAGGCCCCACAGGAGGTTCCGGGTTGCCTGGAGGTTGTTGTGCTGGGTGTAGTTGGCCCGCTCGCCGTTGATCTGGCTGTAGGGCGCGGAAGGCTGGGCCGCCGTGTGGACGATGGTGTCGGGTTCGTGGACCTCCAGAAGCTGGTCGACGAAGGCCTTCTCGGTGAGATCGCCCTCGACGAACGAGAGGTTCGTGATGCCGTGGACCTCTTCGGCAGCCTCGATGCGCTCGTCGATGGAGGCGATGGGGACCGCGCTGACCGAGCCGACCTCTTCGACCCATTCGCGGCGGGCGAAGTTGTCCACGAGAACGACGCGGTCGTCTGTTCGCTTGGCGATTCGCAGTGCGGCCGGCCATCCGAGGTAGCCGTCGCCGCCGGTAAGCAAGATCGACATGTGTTACTCATATTCTGAGTAACTGAGTATAAGTCTTTTTATCGGGCCGAATCGTGGGAAACGAGTCAGCACAACGTTCTTATCGATTCTACATCTTCGGACGAGTATGCGAGAGTGTCCGAACTGTGGTTGTTCCCTCGACGAAGCGTCGACTGTCTGCACCGAGTGTGGACAGTCACTGCCCGGAGAAAGTCACCAGCAACCTACCCAGTCCACGGGAACGCAGCCACGACGTCAACCGACGAGTGGGCCGACAGAGTCGGGTGCGAATCAGAGTCATCACGGGCAGTACAGCGAACAGCACCGCCAATCCAATGAGTGGCAAACCCAGCAGACCAACACCTCACGACGGAACCTCCTCGTGTATGGTGGTGGTGCAATCGCAGCCCTCGGGGGCGGGTATCTATTACTCGGTGACGATGATAGCAGTAGTTCCGGACCGAGAGTCATCGATTATGAACAAGACGGGACGATCGTCGGCAACGCCCCGAGCGGCGGAAATCTCGTCTCGTGGGATTTCTACGTCACCGTAGAGAACGATGGGTCGGCCGGTCAGGTTCGGGTTGTCGTCGAGATACCAGGCGCAAATATCGAAGAGGACGAGATCGTCCGCATGGAGGCGAACGAACAGCGTGAAGTCGTCGTCGGATCCGTCACGTACTCCAACGCCGAAATAGAGAGCGGGGGCAAGAACGTGTACGCCGAAGCGGCGTGAGAGAGGCTTTATTGAGGAGTGCTGAACAGAATAGGTATGAGCATCACTGGAAAGCGTGTTCTCGTCACGGGCGGTGCGGGCTTCATCGGCAGCCACATCGCCGACGCACTGGTCACAGACAACGACGTTACGGTGCTCGACGATCTCTCGTCTGGCTCGCGGGCGAACGTCCCCGAGGGAGCGACGTTCGTCGAGGGAGCGACGTTCGTCGAGGGCGATGTCCGCAACCTCGCCGATCTCGCACAGGCGGGCGACGTCGACGTCATCTTCCACGAGGCCGCCGTCGTCAGCGTGGCGAAGTCGGTCGAAGATCCCGCGGGCTGTCACGACGTGACGACCGACGGCACGATCCAGGCCCTGGAGTTCGCCCGCCAGCAGGACGCCCGGATCGTCACGGCGTCGAGTGCCGCGATCTACGGTGATCCAGAGACGATTCCCGTGAGCGAGGACGAACCGAAACGGCCCAGTTCGCCCTACGGTGTCGACAAGCTCACGATCGACCACTACACGCGACTCTACGCCGATCTCTACGACCTCCCCACTGTGGCCCTGCGCTATTTCAACGTCTACGGCCCTCGACAGACCGCCGGCGATTACAGCGGGGCAGTGAGTGTCTTCCGCCGGCAGGCACAGTCCGGCGAGCCGCTGACTGTGCACGGCGACGGCTCCCAGACACGGGACTTCGTCCACGTCGAGGACGTCGTGAGGGCGAACCTCGAAGCGGCCACGACCGACGCGACCGGCGACGCCTACAACGTCGGCACGGGCGAGGAGACGAGCATACTGGAACTAGCCGAGACCGTCCGTGACGTGACTGGGAGTGACAGCGAAATCGTCCACGAGGACGCCCGCGAGGGTGACATCGAACGAAGTCTGGCAGATATCTCGAAGGCGCGGGAGCAACTGGGCTACGAACCGTCGGTGGATCTGCAAACGGGGCTGGGGACGCTGGTCCAGCAGTAGAAACATTTACTCAGTTGCAGACGGTACGATTTGGCATGGCAACGGCGGTAAAAGTCGACGAAGATGCGAAGTCTCGGCTGGAGGAACTGCAGGCCGAGATTCGGTTGCGAACGGGGGAAAAAGTCACACAGCAGGAGATACTGACGCGGCTCATCGACGACGCGTACGAATCTCACGAGGAGTTCGTCGATTCGTTCCGTGAGACATCTGTTCCGCTTTCGGCCGAGGAGAAAGAAGCGATGCAACAGGGACGGATTTCGTCCGGCGTCGAGACAGATGAAGAGGATATCGACGAGATCCTCTACGGATGACGGTCCTCGTCGATACTGGCGTGCTGTACGCGGACCACGATACCGACGCGACCAGACACGAGAAAGCAGCCGATGCGCTCGACGCAGTCTACGACAATCAGCTCGGCCAGCCATACGTCAGTGACTACATCTACGACGAGGCTATTACGTTGACACTGAAGCGAAGCGGATCTCACGCCGCAGCGACGACTCTCGGTCAGCGGATCCGGGGTGTCGATTCGTTTCCGAGTACCTACGAGTGGCTTCGTGTCTCTGCTGCTGTATTCACGGATGCAATCGAAGTGTTTGAGCGATTCGACGATCAACGGTTGAGCTTCACCGACGCGACGACAGTCGCGCTTGCACGCCGCTACGATATCGATCACGTGTTGAGCTTTGACGATGACTTCGACGGAACCGTAAACCGTCTCGATCCAGCGAGCCTGTGATTAGCCGGTGGCAGGGAGGGGCTGAGCGAAGTGGGGCTGAGCGATAACTGTCGAGTTCACGATCAAGAAGCGGTCGCTGGACATATACACTGACAGTGCGTGGATTGTTGTATGGAGTACGAGACGCGCTCTGGAACGGAGGTTCCGAAAATCGGGCTCGGGACCTGGCAGATGGACACGTACACGGCGTACGAATCAGTCGCGACGGGGCTCGAACTCGGGTATCGGCATATCGATACGGCCCAGGCCTACGGCAACGAGTTCGGCGTCGGTCGCGCCATCGACGATTCGGCGGTGGATCGCGAAGACATCTTTCTCACGACGAAGGTCCTGCCGACCCACCGGTCGGTCGACTCGGTCGTCACGTCCGTCGAGGAGAGCGTCGAGAAACTCGGCGTCGACGCCGTGGATCTCCTGTTGATTCACTGGCCGAACCCACTGGCCGACCTCGAAACCGTAATGGAAGGTCTGAATACAGCGATCGACCGCGGGCTCACCCGTCACATCGGTGTCAGCAACTTCGGGAAAGATCGACTGGATCGTGCCCGCGAACTCTCCGAGGCACCGATCTTTACGAATCAGGTGCTCTTTCACTGCTGGTGGCCACAGCGTGACCTCCTGCAGTACTGCCAGAATGAGGATATCCTCCTGACGGCGTACAGCCCGCTCGCCAACGGCGCAGCGATCGGGGACTCGCTCCTGTCGGAGATCGGTGAGCAATACGGGAAGTCCGGCGCTCAGACCGAACTTCGGTGGGTGACCCAGCACGCGAATGTCCTCACGATCCCGATGTCGACTTCCCGCGAGCACCTCCAGCAGAATCTCGACATCTTCGATTTCACGCTTTCACGAGAGGAGCACGACCGCATCACGCGACCGTCGTACTACCAGACCGGTCTGTCGATGGTTCGCGGTCAGGTCGGCCTGTGATCGCTCCGGGAAACACGACTTCTCGACGGACACACGTCTGACACGCACGTAGCGCTTATACATCCTCGAAGACTGGACACTTCTAATGGCGAGCGGCTGGCGGTATCGAATCGCGAGTGTGTTCGGGGTCGTCGGACTCGTGGTCGTCGCGCTGGTCGCGGCGAACTACCCGCTGGTCGAATCACTGTTCCGTCTGTTGCCCGTCGTCGGCGACCTTCCACTTGACAACGCTGGCGGGCTGGAACTCGCGGTCGAGACGGTCACGACTATCCTCGTCGTCGTCGTTGCGCTGGCTCCACTGTACAAACCCCGGCCACGTCGGATCCTCGACATCTGGATGCTCGCGGCCCGTCGCACGGCCGTGGGGTTTCTCGCTCTCGCGACGATCGGATACTTCGATTACACCTATCGGCTCCCGCGGTCGACACTGTTGATCGTCGGCGCATTTCTGTTCGTGACGCTCCCGGCCTGGTTCGTGCTCATCCGGCGACGCCCGCGCGAGAGCGGCGGCCGCACGATCATCATCGGCGACGACCCCGCGACGATGGCCGATATCTACGACGCTGTCGGTGGCGAGGTCATCGGCTACGTCTCCCCGCCCGCCGCACAGGTCGGCCGGGAGGCCGACCGATCGACGGCTGCGGAGTACACCGACGGTGGGACGGCCTCCCCGCTGGTCGATCTCCCCTGTCTCGGCGGGCTCTCCCGGCTCGACGAGGTGCTCGTTGAGTACGACGTCGACACGGCGGTACTTGCGTTTGCCCGCCCCGACCGCGCGGAGTTCTTCGGCGCGCTCGACACCTGCTACAACAACGGCGTCGCCGCGAAGGTCCACCGCGATCACGCCAACCTCGTGTTGACGCCCGAGGTCGGCAGCGGCGAGTTGATCGACATCGACCTCGAACCGTGGGATCCCCAGGATCACGTCATCAAGCGACTGTTCGACATCACGTTCGCGACAGCCGGGCTGATGGTGCTCGCTCCCGTGTCGCTCGTGATCGCCGCCGCGATCAGGCTCGACGACGGCGGTCCTGTGCTGTATAGCCAGGAGCGAACGGCGACCTTTGGCGAGACGTTCACCGTCTACAAGTTCCGGACGATGCGCGGCGGCGACGAACAGTCGACACCGAGCGAAGACAAAGCGAACCCGCGGATCACACGCCTTGGGCGATTTCTGCGCCAAACCCACCTGGACGAGATTCCCCAACTCTGGTCGATCCTCACGGGCAAGATGAGCGTCGTCGGGCCGCGTGCCGCCTGGACCGACGAGGAAACACACTTACAGGAGACCGCCGAGGACTGGCGCAAGCGATGGTTCGTCAAACCCGGATTGACGGGATTGGCCCAGATCAACGACGTTTCGAGCACCGACCCGGAGACGAAGTTACGGTACGACGTGGAGTACATCCGCCAACAGTCGTTCTGGTTCGACCTGAAGATCGTCGTCCGGCAAGTGTGGGACGTGCTGCAGGACGCCGGCCGACTGCTTCGCGGAACCAGGCCCCAGGAGTGACCTCGTAGATGCGAATCCTTCGCGTCGCACAGAAGGTGTATCCCGACGTGGTCGGGGGCGGCCCCTACCACGTCCACGCGATGAGCCGCGATCAGGCGGCGATGGGGCACGACGTGACCATCTTGACAGTCGCAACTGATGGTGATCAGCCTCACATCGAGCAGCGAGAGGGATACACTGTCGTGCGCTATCCCTCGGTCGCCGCACCGCTCGGAAACGCAGTCGCGCCCGGCCTCGCGTCCTTTCTCCGGCAAGCGAACGAGTACGACGTCGTCCATGCTCATTCGCACCTGTATTTCTCGACGAACCTCGCCGCGCTCGCACGGCGACTCGATTCGACGCCACTGGCGATCACCAATCATGGACTGTACTCACAGACCGCGCCAGAGTGGGTGTTCGATCTGTATCTGCGGACACTCGGGAAGTGGACGTTCGATTCGGCCGACGCCGTCTTTTGCTATACTGCGGAGGACCGTGATCGCCTCCGCGAGACCGGCGTCTCGGCCGACGTCGCTGTCGTCCATAACGGGATCGACACCGACCGGTTCGCCCCGGAGGGGACGACCGACGACCGGATCCGTGGCGATCCAGCCCTCCTCTTCGTCGGGCGACTGGTCGAGGGCAAACGGCCCGGCGACGCGCTCGCGGCGTTCGATCGACTCCGCGAGCAGTTCCCCGACGCGGTGTTGACCGTCTGTGGCAAGGGGCCACTGCGTGGTGCACTCGAAGCCGAGGCCCGCGAACGCGGCCTCGCTGATCGTGTCGACTTTCTCGGCCATCTCGACTACGAGACGATGCCGGCGGTCTATCGTGCCGCCGACGTTCTCGTGTTGCCGAGTCGCGCGGAGGGACTGCCGCGAACGGTGTTAGAGGCGATGGCATCCGGGACGCCGGTCGTGGTGAGCGCGCTCGACCAGGTCGTCCCGGTCGTCGAGGGTGGCGGAGAGGTCGTCGAAGTCGGGGATGTCGAGGGGTTCGGGGAGTCGATGGCGACCGTCATCGAATCGCCTGAGTTGTACTCCCCGGTCGAGACTATCGCCGGTCACTACGACTGGGCGGAGACGGTCGAGCAGACGACGGCTGCCCTCGAAGAGATCGCTGGCGGGCGAGAGTGAACCATTCCAGCCAGCACTCGGCCGTGGCGACGGCCAGAGCCAGTAACACAATCTCCATCCACGCCGAACCCCAATAAAATCCACAGAACCTTTCATTTTTATTTAGACACTACACACCGGTAGAGGTCAGCGTAGGAGCCAGCCATTTGCTCGATGCTGAAGTGGGCCGCAACGCGGCGTCGGCCCGCACCACCGAGCGATTGCTGTCGGTCAGGGTCACACAGCTTTGCCATCGCCGCCCCGATAGCGTTGGCATCTTGCCGGCAGAGGTAGCCTGTCTCGTTCTCGACGACGACTTCGTCGACGCCGGCAATCTGGGTTCCGATCACGGGGAGGCCAGCAGCCATCGCTTCGAGGAACGTTATTGGCAATCCTTCGCCACCGGAAGCCGAAACGAAGACGTCCGCCAACGCGTAGTACGGTTCGACTGTGGGGACACGGCCTGTCACGTGGACCCGCTCAGATAGTCCTCGATCGCGTACGGCATCCCGAAGCGTCGCCTCACGCGGGCCGTGTCCGACCAGAAACAGTCGCCCGTCGTCGACACCACTTTGCTCGAATGCCTCGATGAGCATTTCCTGTCTCTTTACTGGAACGTACCGTCCGACAGAGAGAAACACCGTTTCATTGCCATCAATACCGAACGATTCCTCGACGGATTCTGTCACTGCCTCTCTGACGCTCCTCTCGAAGCCGTCGACATCGATACCATTGTAGATGGTACACCAGTCATCATCGGATTTACCCGGTACATGCGCTGTTCCCGTGAAGGCCCTCTCGACGCCCTGAGAGACGGCGACTGTCACGTCATCGAGGCACCGAGTGAGACGCTCTGTGGTACGTGTCACAGGATGGTAGTTTGACGGAACATTGTGTTGGGTACTGACGACGCCGTCGATACCGGCCAGCGCCGCCGCGAGCCGGCCAACCGTCTGGGCGTACGGCAGATGCAGATGGACAACGTCACACTCCACTCGACGGAAGAGCCTCACGAGGCGTGCGAATGCCGTTGGATCGAATCGGATGCGCTCACCGAGTGCGTGTACGGACACACCAGTCGTCAGAATCTCCGCTGCCAGCGCATCCTCCTGCCCCATATACCCCACCGAGAACGTCACGTCGTCGACGGCGTCAACCAGGTCGACAACCATGTTTTCGGCGCCGCCGTATCCAAGCCCAGTGATGAGTTGGCATACCCGCAGTTCCGACGACATACGGTATTACTTCAGTCGCTTGCACTTAGGACAGTCGATTATCGTGATGGGACGGCCCATTACCGAGCAACGCCAGCAAGTCTCTGTATTTCGAAGCCAGCGCCTCTACTGAGTATCGCTGTTCGAACTGCTCGCGACACTGCTGAGCAACCGTCTTCCGGAGCGTCTCGTCGGTCGTTATCTCTCTCACCTGTTGAGTGAGGGTATCCATCGACCCATCGGCGAAGCCGGTCCAGTCAGCGTCGATATCGATGAATCGACCTGGGTCGACGGCGAGACTCACGACAACGGTTTCGGCCCGCCAGGCCTCCAAGAATGTGTTGGGGAATCCCTCGATAGCAGACGTGTTTACACACGCAAGCGCCTGATCGTAGTAGTTGTAGACTGCCTCGGGTTCGACTGCCCCTTCGTACGTCAGATTCGGCGTCGATTCGATTCTGTCAGCCAGTCGTCTCCGGTAGGTGTCGTGTGCCTCCCACGGACCGAGCATCCGAAACGCAGTCTCCGGCAGCTGCTCCGCGAGTTCGACAAACAGATCCGGCCGTTTCTCGTCCGGTTCGAGCCGCCCAATCCAGAGAACGAACTCTCGATCGTCTTGTGGAGCGATCTCCTCCGCCGGCGGATAGCCGTTCGGTATAACTGTCGACTGCTGTCCGTAGCGCCTGGTGATTACCTGATTTTGGCGGTCAGTCTGGACCACGATAGCATCAGCGTGAGTGATCGCCGTCCAATAGAGCCGCCCCAGCGGCCCGCTGACATACTCCTCGGGTGTCTCGATGTGACCGTCGCTCGCGACGTGATAGAGCCACTGGCCGCCGAACAGCCGAACGAGTGCCCAGACGACGCCCGCGAGCCGTGGATTTCCGCGTGAGATGTAGACACCCGCGTCAACCGACCTGATCGTCATCGCCAGTCGATGAAGTTGCTGAAACTGGTCGACTACTGTTGCCTCCGTATCCGGCTTGTACGCCCGGTGCAGTGTCACGCCATCATGGACGACCCGCTCTGGCTGCCCATAGTCGCCGACAATGACATGAACGTTGTAGTCGTCGCTCAGCGCCCGACTCAATAGATAGAACTGTCGCTGAGCGCCACCCCCGGCTATCTCGGGGTTGTCGACGAAGTAGCCGTATGCTGACAGCGAGACGAAACAGATGGTGTCAACCGACACGATAGTCCGTTGTCTGGCTGGCTGCGTTAACGTTTCGCTGTTTGTATCGTCACATAATATAGCAACATTCACACGGTTGGTTGCCGTCAGTGCGTCTGTGACCGTTCGTCTCCCACTCCTTCCGAAGTGGTGTCGCTGGAGTCTCTTCATCGCGCTCGCAGGGTTCATTTTCTACGTCTCGATCATTACTGCACCGCCAGAGACGGTTATCGATCAGGCCCGATCCGGTATCGGCGCAGAAGATCTTTTGCAACTGGATAAATGGCGCCATTTCGTCGCATACGCGGCACTCGGCGGGGCGATGGCGTACGCTGTGGCCGATACTGACCTCACGTCGCTGCAGGCAGCCGCCCTCGTGGTTTCCATCACTGTCCTCTACGGCATCGGCATCGAGTTCGGCCAGTCGATGATCCCTGATCGGTACTTCTCAGTCGGAGATGCCGCCGCGAACGCACTCGGCGGCCTGCTGGTGCTTCCCTGGTTTGCTCTCGAACGATATCTGACGTTCACACCATTGAGTGAGCTGCTCTCAGTCTGACCAGTCGATGTGCCACACGAACCGTTCTTCGTCAGAAAATCCTCCGCTAACAGAGAAACCAATCAGCGCTGCTGGCTTATCGATCCCTCTGTCTTTTCGGCCTGCGACATTCATAAGCCGCATGTGGATAGAATAGCTCAAATAACCATCCGACTGGCGGGAATCGTGTGAGCAGTGTAATAAGGGGAAACATCTTCGCGAATACTTTTGCTCCCTTTCCAGGTGTGTACACTGGGTCTGGTTGCTCACCGAGGAACACCGCTCGATACTCCGCTTTCTCACGCAACGTCACGTACTCGATAGAGCCGAAATGTTTAGTGAGTGCTTTCCGTGCACCGATCGGAGACAGATTGTAGACATGGTTTTTGTAGTAATCGGCCACGTCAGGTTCAAGTAGGTACGGTGCAAGGCGAATCGCCAGCGGTCGCGGTAACAGCGAAAAGTAGCCTGGAGGCGTGTGTGGTTTATCGGGGAACAGCCGGTTCGGGAAGTCGATCATCGCTACCCCTTCGGGTTTCAACACTCGACTGATTTCGGCCACGAAAGCTTCGGTGTCCGGAATGTGTTCGAACACCTGGCTGCAACTAATATAATCGAAGGCTCCAGTGCGGAAGGGCAACTGAAACCCGTCAGCAAGCACGTACTCCAGCCCATCGTGTGTGGGTTTGAGCTCGATATCGACTGCAACAACCTTGGCGTCGATGTGGATGGCTTTGTCCCCGTGTTTCGTCCCGAGGTCAAGAACCCAGTCGTCAGGATCGGCGAGACGGTTGATATCCCGTCGTAACATTCTATTGCACAAGGTACAGCGGTGATGATAAAGTGTCTGTCGTCGCACCTTCTCCTCGAACCCCAAACCAGACAGAACTCCCACCGTCACCGGGAGGGCAAACAGCATTCCAAGACATCCCCATATTTACGGGCCGTTTCGGAAATAGTGTGCCTTGACTCGGACCCCTGTTTCGAGGTCACACTCGCTTTTCCCATTTTTACCGTTCCGTACTGAGACGCTCAGTTGCTTGGCGGAGGCGCTCTATCAATCCTTCTGCGCGATCTTCACACGGCTGGTTTAGGAACCGTTTGGGGTCGATAACAAGTCCTACGACCGGTATTCCATATCGCCATGCTTCGAGAAACGTGTTCGGGAACACCTCGTAGATTGCGTATTTACGACAGTAAGTATACAGCAATATTGTCCATGGATCTCTATGGCAGGATATATCCAAGAAAGTTCACGTTTTCCAGTCTGCTCACCCGTCGCCGTTCCGTTGATATTAGTTCGTCTGGTCATACGGAGCAGCCGACTCTCCGGTAATCGGTCGGCGAGATCAAGAAACTGGTGTGGCCGCTTCTGTTCATCGGCGAGGCGACCGATCCAAAGAAAGAACTCCCGCTCGTCGTGTGGAAGCGGCGGCTCCGTGGCCGGGTGGAACCCATTGGGGATCACGGTCGGCAACCGACCGAATGTGTCCCTCATCCGCCGGGCCTGCTCGTCGGTCTGGACGATTACCTCCCGAGTGTTGCTGATCCCTCGGTCGAACAGCCACCGGGCCGGTCCGGGGAGCCCACGGGAGCTCTCGAAGTGATTTCGGAGTTGTGATTGTACACCCACTCGGCTCTAAGCGAACGGGCGAGCACGTAGACGAACGCCGCTTTCCAAGGGTAGCCGCGGTAGACATCGGCGCCGGCCCGTCGCATGGCCCGGTACAGCGCGTACAACTGCCGGGGTTTCTACGTTAGGCCGCCCGCCTCGTCTGGACTGTATGCTCGGTAAAGCGTGACCCCGTCTCACGACGGGGCTGGACGTAGTCCCCGACGATAAAGTGGATCTCATGGCTGTCGGCCAGCGCCCGACTGAACATGTGGTATTGTCGCCCGCCACCACCCGAGGGCGCCGTCGCCGACGGGTCGAAGTAGCCGTACGCGGTCAGCAGGACGAAACATATCCGGTCTGTCATCGTCTGCGGTGTGGCCGCTACGGGAGGAGGGTCTTTAGTCATGTGACCAGGTAGTACGGTGTGAGTGCGACCGCTGCAAGCGGTTTGATCGCCGGTCTGTACCATAGTGATTTCAATAGTGGCCTCACACCTGCGACTGGTGACCCCTGCAGCTGGTGCTGGCGTCCGAGGCCGTAATATGCCAGATGCCGGAGCCGTTCGACGAACTGCTCCGTCGTAGGCTCGCCCTCCAGTCGCTCCGCGACCGCGAGACGAGATTCGAACAACTGCTCTGGATCACTCCGTGCCGAGAGCCCTTTGTCGTGTTTTTCTATCTCCGCTAGTGGTCCGTCACAAAAACAGACGCCACCGGCAACGGCCGCCTGTATCATGAAGAGATGGTCCTCAAATAGATTGAGTGACTCGTCAAACTGTACGTTTGGTGCACGGCGCCTGTCGAGTAGTATTGTGGAGGTCAACGATCCCATGTCACCGAACAATAATTCTGAGATGAACGGTTCAAGCTCAACTGCAGTACTGGTTTCGTCGCAGTCGCCCTCCACACAAAGTGCTACACCGTGGGTCTTGAGAGCAGCGAGTTGCCGCTCTAGCTTGTTTGGAAGCCATCTATCGTCTGCGTCGAGAAACGCCACGAGATCCGAATTCGAGCGTTCCAGACCCTTGTTACGTGCCCACGCCGGGCCGTGACCTTCTTTATCCTCAACCACGATTATGTTGGTCTCCACCGACTGTCTGCGTGCGGAGCTTATCGCGCTATCCAACAATGTATCTGGTGTATGGGCGCTCGAATAGGGAACAATGACGCAGACCGGATTCATACAGTGGTTACTTTTACGAAATTGTTGGTCCTGCCTATTATATATTCCCAATAATACAGACAGCACCGAATGATGTGAGTGAGTACTGGAGGATTGGCTGAGTTACTTGTATCTCCTCTACATACCCCAGAGCGAAGATACACCCGTGAATAGTATGTTCGGCTCAATTGCCGATTTGTTTAATCTAACCCGGCACCCTTGGCGCGGTTCTCGTTCACCAGCCATCTGCATGTACCATTCTATCTCAACCGAGGGATCAAGAGAGTGGGGGCCCTGGCAGTACTCAGTCACACCGTATCAGTTCAAACAGCAGATTGCTTGGCTGTCCGAGAACCGGTCCGTTGTCTCTGTTGAAGAGATCGTCTCCTATCTCCGCGACGGAGCGACAATTCCTGAAGACGCGGTCGCAATCACGTTCGACGATGGGTACAATGACTTCGTTACTGCCGCCCTTCCGGTCCTGCGAGCGTACGATGTTCCGTGTACACTGTACGTCTCAACAGCGTTGATGGAGGAGGGTCGTGCACCCTACGAGTTCCGTCTCGGAAAGACCGTCCTAAATGTAGAAGAATTGAATGTTTCAACAAATGGAGGTGAACAGTCGTATCGATGCACGACTGAAGACGATACCAGAGTGGTCTACAATGAACTCCGTACACTGATTGAGCACCGTCCAGTTGAGGAAAGAAACTCATTTTTGACCAAGAACGGTATCGCAGAATGTCCAACGTTTTCCATCATCACTCCTCCCGACGTGCGGAAGTTGAACGATGAACGTCTGGTGACTGTCGGCTCTCATGGTCATCACCATCGCCCACTCGGCCCGCTATCGGCGACTACTATTGAGGAGGATGTCTGCATGTCTCTGTCACGCCTCTCGACACTCCTCGGAAAAAACCCGAGGCACTTCTCGTTTCCCTATGGCTCACATTCTCGGACGGCGCGTCGTGTAATCCAAAAAATGGGGTTTGAGAGTTCTGTGACGACGAATTCCCGAGCAGTTCGGCCGCGTGACTGGACTCGCCTATTTTCCCTTCCTAGAATTGACATGTCAATGGCAGGCAGCGGGGTCCCCCCAGGTATCTGACTTGTTTAATGCTCTGTATCAGGTACTAAGAATCGTTAAGTATCCTCAGACCGCTACCGTTATGCATCTACGATGACGACGCCGCCCCTTCCAGAGTTCATCATCGCCGGCCCTCAGAAGTGCGCTACGACGTGGCTATACGATTGCCTGTACGAACATCCCGACGTCTACCTCCCAGAGACTGATTCGATCCACTACTTCGACATGAACTACGAGAAGGGAGACCAGTGGTACCGAGAGTTCTTTTCGGGGTACGACGGTGAGGCGCTGGTCGGCGAGGAGACGCCCTCGTACATCCGCGACGAGGCGACACCCCGACGGATCGCGGAGACGATCTCCGATGCGAAGATAATCTTCATTGTCCGGAACCCTATCGACCGCGCGTTCTCACACTACTGGCACGAGAAGTCCAAAGAGAAAATTACCTTCGAGTTCGAAGAGGTGTTCGGGAACTACGATCTCTACCAGAACTGGGTCGTCCCGGGCTTCTACACGCGGCACTTCCAGCGGTACGAAGCGCATCTCCGACGCAACCAGTTCAAGATCCTGTTCTTCGAAGATCTCGTGGCCGACCAGCAGGCGTATCTGAACGAAGTCTACGACTTCCTAGACCTGTCGGAGTACACCCCGAGTGTGTTGGGTGAGAAGAGCAACGAGGGGCGTCTCCGCGGTGTGATGCGGTACGGCCTCTACGATTCGGTGACGTCGTTCGTCGCCCGGAACGCCCCGGACGTGGTCAAAGACGCCCTCAGACCGGCCCACAGACGAATACGTGATCAGTTGGCAAGTCAGACGGAGTACGAACAGGGGATGGACGAGGAGGTCCGGGCACAACTAGAACGAGTCTATCTTGAGGAAGTCGACCGACTCGAATCGTACACTGACCGGCGTTTTGACCACTGGTTCGAGCACGTCGACAAGGCATCGAACAGGTGACACCCGATGTCGGGACTATACAGGCTGAAAGACCGGCTCGACACCGTCCTCTGGACTTTCTACTATCACGCCCAGGTTCGTCGGGGAGTCCACCTCACCGACCTGGACGAGGAACAAATCATCGCTCGGCTTCCGGAGAGTGCCTTCTCTATCGGGTCAGAGCCAACAGGCCGACCGCTACCGGCAGCCTTCCGCGAATTCGTCCGCTCGTACAGCCCGCGCCCGCGGGTACTCGCCCGGTTTGAGGACGCGACACTCGCAGGTGACCGCGGTCTAGTGTTCACGAAGGAGGGGCGACCAGTGGTCCAGATCACCGAACCCGACGCGGTCCTCAGACGGAAACTCTCACAGATGCACGCCAGTCGATTGAGCGCCCTCCAGAGCCTCACGCTCAACCCACCGCGGACGACATGGACACTGGAGGAGCCACACCTCTCGATGATCCACCTCTGGTCGGACAACTACTATCACTGGACGGTCGAGTTTCTACCGCAGTTACGATCCCTTCGGCAGTACGAGGCCAAAACTGGCGTGCGCCCGGATATCCTCGTCCAGCACGACCCCCCTGAGTGGATACCTGAGTCAATACGGCTCACCGGAATCAGCGATGGCCGAATCCGCGAATGGAACGGCCAGCCGACGCGGATAACCGAACTGCTGGTATCAGACCATCGGATCACCACTGGTGGCCAGCATGGGTCGTATGACTTTTCGCTCGACGACCATCGGTGGGTGCGAGAGGCGGTCTTGTCGAACCTCACCAACAGACACGAGGAGCGAGACGAACGGATCTACGTCTCCAGACAGCAGAGCATTCGCCGCGTCGAGAACTTCGAGACTATTCGGCGCCTCCTCGAGAAGTATGGTTTCGAGGTGTACACGTTAGAGAACATGCCGGTTGAAGATCAGGCCCGGTTGTTCGACGCCGCCGACCACATCGTCGCCCCTCACGGGGCTGGCTTGACGAACATCCTCTACGCACCCTCAAGCGCTTCTGTACTAGAGTTGCTCCCGGGACCACAGTATAACTCCAACTTCTTCAGAATCGCCTCGATGCTGGGTCAGCGATACTCGTACATCGACTGTGGGACCTCCTACGATCCAGAGACGTTCACCGTGGATACCGACCAGCTAGCCACGTATCTAGCGGACCTCTAATCGATTGTCAGTTCGTCACTGTCCGTTGGATGAAAAGTTACTCTAACCGGTGCACACAACGCCCCGTATGAACTATAATTCAGGTGTCGCCGATCTGCACGTACACACGACGGCTTCGGACGGTACCTGCTCGGTTAACGACCGCGTCAAGGAAGCACAAGATATCGGTCTCGAGGCGGTCGCCATCACCGACCACGACACGGTCGCCGACAGCCTCACTGACCGCCGCACACTGCACGGGGCACTCGAACTCGTCACCGGCGTCGAGGTCCGGGCGGACGCCCTTGACACGAAAGTCGAACTTCTCGGATACTACCTCGATCCGACCGACGCCGACCTCGCTACCCTGCTCGAACGGGTCCGCTCGTACCGCCGTGACCGCAACCGACAGATAGTCGACCGTCTGCATGAGGTGACCCCACTCGACCGATCATACGAGGATATCCGGGCGGAGGCCGATGGCATTCTCGGCCGCCCTCACATCGCGGATGTGCTGATCGAGGCCGGTATCGTCGACACTGTCGGCGCGGCTTTCGACCAGTACCTCGGGTCGGACGGTGCCGCATTCGTCCCGATGGAACGGGTGCCGGCCGAGGAAGTGATGGAGGTGATTCAGGCCGCCGGGGGGGCCGTCTCTCTCGCGCACCCGGGCCGGATTCGGGCCGACGATGTAGCGCTGATCGTCGACCGACTCGCCGTGGCCGGCCTCGACGCCATCGAGGTCTCTTACCCCTACGACGACGCACCCAGCGAGGGTTACGCCGATGTCGACGCTGCGGACGCCGCTGCCTTCGCCGAGCAGTACAATCTGCTCCAAAGCGGTGGTTCGGACTGCCACGGCCCCGGATCCGGAAAACACCGCCTCGGGGAAGTCCGTATCACACGCGAGCAACTGGCCGCGATCCGCGATCGGGCGGCAGGCCACCGCAGCCTCTGACGCTCACTCCTGCAGATAGCCGAGGTCCTTGAGGCGGTCGGTTACTTCCTGTTCTTCGGCCCGCGTGATCGGGAAGCTGTACTCCTCATCTAGTCGCTGGTCCAGCAGGCCGCGGGCTTCCAGTTGCTCCAGAACGTGCTTAACACCGTCGTCGATAGACTGTGTCTCGGTGTCGACGACTATGTCGGGGTTTAGCGGCTCCTGGAATGGGTGGTTGATCCCAGTGAACTTCTCGATATTCCCCTTGCGAGCCTCCTCGTAGAGCCCCTTGGGATCACGCTCCTCGGCGGCCTCGACGGAGCATTTGACGTGGATCAACACGAACTCGCCTTCGTCTTCGACGATGTCCCGTGCTTGTTCCTGAGAGTCCCGGAACGGCGTAATCATCCCGACTATGACCGGGATGTCGTTGCGGTTGAGTAGCTTCGCGATGTAGGCTGTCCGGCGGTTGTTCGTCCGCCGGTCCTCCCGAGAGAACCCAAGATCCGGGTGGAGGTGCTTTCGGATCTCGTCGCCATCGAGGTTCTCGATCGGATACCCTCGCTCGACGAGACGGCCCTCCACGCGACTCGCAAGTGTCGACTTTCCGGCGGCCGGCCGGCCCATGAACCAGAGCGTAAACATGCTACTTCTCCACGAATACCTCGTCGGTACTCAATACTGTTTCGGCGACCTCCGGACGCATCAACTCCGGCGGTGGTCGCTCGCCGTTCGATAGCGTCTCCCGCAGTGCCGTCCCGCTGGGTTCCAGGTGCTGGTCGCTGCCGTGGGGACAAATCTTCTCTGAGACGATGCCGTCGCACTTCCGACAATAGAAGGCGTAGTGGTAGTACAGCGGTTCGATCCCGATGTCACCCACCGCGTCGAACAGTCGCTGTGCCTCGAAGTCACCGTAGTAGTCGCCGACGCCCGCGTGGTCCCGGCCGATGATGAAATGTGTACAGCCGTAGTTTTTCCTGACGATAGAGTCGTAAATAGCCTCTCGCGGCCCCGCGTACATCATCCGCGATTTGAACATCGAGAGGACCACCGCGTCGGTGGGATAGTAGTCCGCGATTAGTGCCTCGTAACCACTGATGATCGCGTCGTTGGTGTAGTCGCCTGTCTTCTTCTCGCCAATCTTCGGCTGGACGAACAGCCCGTCGACGTGTTCGAGAGCGGACTTCTGGAGGTACTCGTGTGCCCGATGAGGGACATTTCGGGTCTGGAACCCGACGATGGTGTCCCATCCGCGTTTCCTGAACAGCACCCGTGTCTCTTTGGGTGTGAGATCGTGGCTGCCGTTCCGGGGGATTGCGTCCGCGAACGCTTTAATCGGCCCGCCGACGAAAAAGGGGTCTTTGGCACAAATTGCCTGAACGCCGGGGTGGTCGTCGTCGGTCGTCCCGAACAAGTTCTCGCAGGTTTCGTCCTCGTTGTATCGATAGACGCTGTCGGCGTCCATAACCCCAACCGGCGTCCCGTCGGGCCCGCGGATTCCGATGCGGTCACCGGGCTGGACCTCATTTGCTTGATCGGCGTCGATGTCGAGGACGACCGGGAGTGGCCAGGTGGTGCCGCTCTCCAGTGTCAGGTCACGGACGACCTTCAGGAAGTCGTTCCGGGCCATGAAGCCACGGAGCGGGCTGTATACGCCCGTAGCAAGGTTGACGAAGTCAAACAGAAGATTCCGGTCCAGCCGGAGCGTCTGGAACGTGTCGAAGGCGTTACGGAGTTCGTCACTTCGGGTAGCGTTGACTGCCTTGTCGATAAGCTCGTTTCCATGAGGTGCGATCATCTGAGTGCAATGGGTGTTTTCCGATGTACGGGCACCTATATAAAATCTGTCGGTGGCTTATGAACAGTGTTTGGAATTCAAAAACCACATGTATATTCAGTGTTGTGACCATTAGTCCGATGCGCCAAATATACGGACATCAATTTTATTGCCACTGTGTGGGCATATATACAGATCCCGCCCCGACGCCGCCTGGTGTATACATTTAATAGCTAATTCGACATCACTCTAATTTCTTTATACTTAAGGTAATTTAATTAATATAAATCTGTTGGATCCGGTATCTCCTATATCTATAAGTCTATTAAATCTCAAATACGTACGTCCGCTATGATGGCTCCCGCTCTCATATCATGAAATATATAGAATTCCTCGGTCAACCAGGGGCGGGCAAGACAACGTTAATGACATCACTAGCAGGGGGGCACAAAGGAAGACTGCACGTGTATGAGGATAGCGTAGAGCGGCGATTTTTACAGAACGCAAGAAAGAGATTCACTCTCTTGTATCCCCTTGTCCCGAATTCTTTCAGGTCGTTTATTTTCGAACAGCTAGAATATAAATACCATGACAGATCATTACGAGAATTCATGACTGAATACCCGGATTTTCTCTACGCTATGGCCACACTCGCAGAACAGACATCCCGCAAAACACAATTCTACGACTGGTGTCTGCGGAGTGCCGAAGAGTACCAGATGGGAATGACTACATTGGCGGAATCTGAAACTCTCTGTCTCGACTGGAATCTCTATCATCTAGGTGCCCACCTTATGACAGAGACGTCCCCTAATTTACCGTATTCGGAGTTTACCTCGTATTTTTCTGCTATTCCGACACCAGATGTCCTTGTGCACGTTGACGCACCGCCGAAGGTTTGTCTCTCACGACAACGAGACAGAGGTTCTGACGATTCGACTATCCTTTCGGCAACGCACGCACCAGAATATTATTCAGATACACTTTCAGTACAGCAGTCGTTTCAGGAGTCTTGTCATACCGTCTGTGATAACTCACCGCCTGGGACAGACGTTATCCACGTGATGAATACGGGCTCAGCCGAGGAAGCCATCAATGAGATTGCGCGAAAGCTCGATTGTATCTGAAGAGTACAGATGAAGTCCCTCATATGCAGCCAAACGCCTGACAAGAGCATTGTTCAAAATATCTGTAGATTGCTGGATTGTTCGATTGGTGATATAAAGAACTATTTTCGACTATCCGCAATCCAGTACCTATTGTGACCTCTGAGAAGCCAGATGACCAAGGTCAAACTTCAATCGCCTACCTAGATGTCTTGGAAGAATACTTAGACGCTACTAATATTTCGAAAGAAAGCGTCTGTCTCGTCGGTAGTTCGATTTTAGCCTCAGAATCGCTCCGGAATAACGAGGACTTGGACGTTGCGATCGACCCCCACAGCCGTACCAGTATTGATACAGACGAAACCCCCGATAACATCGAAATCGCCATCGAACGCTATTCGTGGCTTGGGGTTACGGACGCGGACTTGATACACGATGGTCGATATCACCTTCGAACGTCTCGGTTTAATATTGTACGACCCGAGATCGAAATGAGCTTCAAGATTCGTAGACACTGGGAGAAAGATATCAACGACGTGGAGCTGATACACCAGTATTATATTAAGGGTAACGAGTACGACTGGAACTGGGACTTATTCGACTACGAGTACTACCCAAGTTGGCGTAACAGACGAGGTCTCCCTGCGGTTCCTCCATGCCCCGAATTGTCGCTCCCTGGTAAGTTCATACGGAAAGTGGACGAAGAGGGCTTTATTACAGGTATCCGAGAGGCTTTTCGATTCATCTGGAAGTCGACTCTCGGTATCGGCGACGATACATCCGGGAAACCCCAGATGACTGACTCTGGCCAATCAGTGTATTTTATTATCTGGCCCACTGTTTCTGAATTCTACGATTCCATAACGACCCAGCTTAACCATGAACTAGGTGTGCTGGCAACTGAGAGGATAGACTTAGGAGAAGACATATCTGAATTTGTAAACGGAATATATGACTTCGATGATGACCGTGAACTGATCGAGTTCAAAGCGTATCGAATCGGTCAAGCCGGCTCGGAGATCCTAGTCCTGGAGACAAAGCGACCAGTCAACGAGAGCGGCGGATATGCAGCGAAATTTATTTCTGAGCTTAAAGACGAGATACGGAAACAGTATTACCCCTACGTGGCAGACGACTCGTATCACAATATATTGCACGGCCCGGACACATCCGAGGAAAACGAGTGGATCGAAGGGGTGGTTAGTAAATACGTTGACTGACTCTACTGAGACCATCTTAGCGAGTTGATCGCCGGTGTCTTATCCAGAAGACTACGGAGACCGTTTGAACCGTTGACAGTCCGATTGAAGAACGTCCTCATTAGCGAGAATCTGTTGGGAAATAGTATCCCATGGTTCGTTACCGGGAGTGAGGTCAGCGTGTCTGATCTGTGATCTCGGCTCACCCTCTTCTATGTCCCAGTAAGGGAAATCAAAGCGCTTGCAGAAGAACAATAAATAGAGATATCGACTGGCACGGTCCCGACGGTTCGTACTACAGTCAAGTTCACCTGCCTGCTTGACCAGTTCGAGATACTCTTCTTTCGTCGTCGGATCCCATGTAATCCCAAATCCGCGATACGGAGGATAGCCTGTGGTCACCGCGGGTACACCGTCGTATATCATCTCGAGTCCAACGGTGGAGGCGTAGACGAGACCGAAATCAAGGTCCTGAAACAGTGCGTATGTATCCACGTCCGTGTCCGAAGCGAGCAGCGTCACGTTCTCCGGTAATGGATGGTAGGTAGAACGAACCCACTCGCGTACACTCTCCTGGGTTCCACGGATGCTCTCGGCCGGATGTGGTTTAATTACCAGGTGGATATCTTCCCGACCAGCGAGGGCATCGATACTGTCTTCTAGCCATTCATAGACGTCATCGTAGAGTGCTTGAGAGGGTTCCATAGCTGCGTCCCAGAGCAAATTAGTGAAGAGGCCGACAGTCGTTTCTGCGTTCGTTCGAACGGAATTCCCAGTCGGGCTCGTCAAGTCGAGCGCGGAGACGTCGTTATTGCGCCAACTCGAAACAATTTGCGCTACGTCATCAGACTCAGCATCCGTTAATTCCGTCTGGAGGGCCCTTTCCACGACATCTCGTGAAATAAACTGCGGCATATGGTGACGATGTGTCGCCCGTCCAAACAGCAGTTGTCCACTCTGATATATCCAACCTTGAATGTAGGTCGGAGTACCATGGTCACGTGAGACAACCATCGGCACGAATCCCTGAATATAGCTCGACTCGTTTATGATCGTCACGTCGATATCGTAGTATTCGAACAGCCGGTTCATGGCGTCTACGAGCGTCATGCCGCCACGTAGGAACCCCTCATACGTCGAACGGATAGAAGGATCAGACAGGTCGAGCGAGTATCGCTTGAAATATTTCCTGGTTGAGGCCTTGACACAGCCAGCGAGAGATACGCCTTGATACACGGGGTTGCGAATTTCGATCGTATCGAGATCGTATTCACCTGGGTTGTCGATGAGTTCTCCAATAGAATAAGTCTCGAATCCAGTCTGTGAATCGAACTCCCGGACTTGACGACGATACCGAATCGCCTGTAATCGTTCCGTGTTGTCGACGGTGAACTCGGGACGAACGGGCAGGTCGAAGTCATCATACAGGATGATCGGCTGATACCCCCTCGTTCGAAAAACGTGTCCGAGAACCGCAAACCGATATAGAAGCGAATTGTATCCGGGTATTAACGGAAAAAGAACGGCACCCTTAGTGTCCGCATCATTGAGTTCGTAATTCCGGAATTCATCGTCTATCTCTAGGTCTTCCCAAGATATTCCACGAACACTGTCGTACAGTTCGATGAGATCCTGATCCAGATCAAACCTCGACGCAAGTGGGAGTACTTTATTTTTATAACTCATTGTTGGACTGATTCACAGGCCGATCCTTGATCGTATTTTTGTCGATTACTGAATGGCGCCACCATCATCGATATTCTATCACAGAGAACAACTGATTGTCGTATACGATCTTGTCTCGCTCATGTATTTCCTCGACAGGAGGGATAAATAATCTGTCGCCGATAGTTCGGTACCACTTATCTGACAATCGTGAGAAGAGCCACCTGAAAAATAAATAAGTTGAAAAGTCATCTCGTTCGACGATCAGGTAGTGTCCAGAATAGCTGAGTCCATGCGAGGGCGAACTATCGAATCTGTTCCTTAGCTGTTTATTCTTGGGCGTTGTTAACATGGTTCGAGAATAATGAAGTCTTAGTTTCAACTCACGAAAGACACGTTCAGCGCCGTTCCGAATCCCGTGACATTCATTTCTGAAATCGAGGTGGTGGCGTGAGCAGGCAGGCTAACTGAAATCTCTAATTCCTATTACGGTCAGTCTGTTGAGGTACTTCACTAGTCATCCGGAGCAGTTGGGCCACACGCGCCCGCCTGCTCTATCTCGCTATTCTATCACTATCACATTAAATATCTCGACGTTGAGTACTGTGAGCAAACATCCGGCGATCAATGATTGATCCCTATCTGTTATAGTGACGCATGGTTCTGGCCAAGCTGAAATGTATCAAAGGGCAAACTAGCACCGAATCTCAGTGTATACTGACTTCGCCACCGAGTTTTACGGAGGCAGAGTCGTGAGGCTCTCAAAGAAACCGGCCGAACTGTACTCCGGCTTATCAGCAAAGTGCTTCAAACGTAGTCGCTTACTGCAACCGTCATACATATGTCGAAACCCGTACTACCTATTCTATGTCGACTGAGTGTACAGTCGTAGCATATCATTACGTTCGTGACCTTTCCTGCAGTCGGTATCCAGGTATAAATGGGCTCGCGGTAGATGAGTTTCAATATCAACTTGACTACCTTACCGACGAGTATACTTTTGTAACGGGTGAGTCGGTCATTGAATGTGCGACGGCAGACAAGAAACTCCCGGACAATGCAGCGCTGCTCACGTTCGACGACGGATTCGCTGACCACTACGAGACGGTCTATCCGATTCTAAAGCGGCGGGACATTCCTGGTTGCTTCTTTCCACCAGCGAAAGCTATCGTGGACCAAGTGGTCTTAGACGTTCACAAGATACATCATATATTGGCAGCCGCTCCAAATAGTGACGCTATCCGCTCGTCGATATTCGAGTTGCTCGAAGTATATCGCCAACAGTACGATTTGCGACTGCCCGATGAGTACTACGATGAATTCGCTCAGCCAGGCCGCTTCGATCCCCCCGAGGTTATTTTCATCAAGCGTCTCCTCCAGCACGGACTACCCGAGGTACCCCGGACCAAGATCGTCAATGAGCTGTTCGACGAGTTCGTCGATGTCTCCGAAGAGACTCTGTCGAACGAGCTCTACATGACGCCGAATCAGCTTCGAGTAATGTCTGCTGGGGGAATGTACATCGGGAGCCACGGATACGAGCACCACTGGCTTGGGGAACTTTCGCCCGACGAAGCGGCTCGTGACGTCAGGAAATCGCTTCGATTTCTCGAGTCGATCGATGTCCCCACAGACGAGTGGATCATGTGCTATCCCTATGGCTCGTATGACGATAATACAATATCCGTCCTCCGCGATCTCGGCTGTTCAGCCGCAGTGACCACCGAGTCTAGAGTTGCCGATATAGAGAAGGATAACGTCTTCACACTGCCTCGTCTGGATACGAACGATCTTCCACAGACCCCCAATCAGTCAGAGCAGTGCTCAATTTAGGACAATTCTTGTGAAACATCTGCGTTCAGTTTCTGTAGATCGTTTTTGACAATGTGTTTAACAGCTTGCCTTGTACTGAGAATACCTTCGAACGACGCCGTTTTAAAAACTCGGGAAAATAGCCGATAGTCAGCCAGTACGTCCATCGTTAGACGGAGGTCAGAAAACGTTGGTACCTCCTCAAGAAATCCCTCTTCGTACAGATCAGATGCCCCAACCGAAGACCAAGCGAAATCGCACCGATTGTCCCGAAAGTATTTGCCCATATGTTCGCGGTAGTGATCGTCACTCACGGACTTATCGACACGAGCAATGGCATCGTGCGTAAACGCACTAGCTCCCAGTCCAACGGGAAACGAGTCGCTTAGCTTATTCGAGATGAAATCTATATTCTCTGTCTGGAGAGTTTCGAGAAGTAAATCAACGAGTGTTGGATCGTAGATCGGATTATCAGCCGTGATCCGAACGATACTATCGGCACCAGAATATTCGATAGCTTCGTTGATTCGACCGAGAACGTCTGACTCCGAACCTCGGTACACCTTCGCTCCCACGCGGGTTGCAGCCCATTCGAGTATATCATCCTGTGGTCGCTCCGACGTTGCCACGAGTACGTCTTCCCGGTCAAACTGTGTGGATTGATCAATCCGTTTGATTTCCTGGACAATTGTTGGGTCACCACCTAACGGTAACATGGCTTTCCCGGGGAGACGAGTCGATCCCATTCTGGCCTGTAAGACGACGACCGTATCCATCAAAATAGAATATCGGTTCGAACAACTATATCAGTTGGCTCGAACGCACTGGGGTTCGTCGGTTCACTTGTAACCAAGATCTTCAAGCCGTTCCATGACACCTTCGTCGTATGATAGCTTCTGTTCACCCATATTAACGTCTTGGGTGAGGATTTCTTCGCCGATCTCGCGAATACATCCTGTTGCTGAATCAGGTGTCCATTCCCCATTTATGTAGTCAGCTCTACTTTCACCGTGAATGAGCACAAGGTCGCGTTGCACCTCTCCAGTTGCATGGTTTTCTTTGGTCACGTCAACGCGCCCTGTTTTTTCGTACACTGCGTTTGGATGGTGGATAACCTCCGTGATGGAAAGTTGATCCTCTTCTGTTTCGAGTAACGAGGGGCCGTTAAATTGGCTGCCTCCATTGATATATTGGTCTATTGTCCGGGGGATAGATCGGAGAGAAACAGTATGAGGCACTATCGATTCTTCCGTCCCAGGAGTGAAAATTACAAGCGGTACGTGTAGACGACTATCAGAGTAGGCAGTGTTCTGATGCCAGATGCCGTGATCAGAGGTAACGACGACGAATACGTCGTCCATAAGTAACTCTTCGACTAGTGGCGCAAATTCTCGATCGAAATCCCAGATAGCCGAATGATACAACTTCTCCATCAAGTCAAGGTTATATGATTTTTCCTCGTTTTCGATGTGACGCTCCGGAGATACCCCAATGGGTAACTCAGATAGAGAATGATCGGGGGCGAACTTTGCGAGTGCCTCCGAACTTGCATCCAGAGGTGGGTGAACATCCATATAATTCACCAGAATGAATTCATCTCGGTCTCTTCTACCCCTCGCCTCTCTGACCAAGTTGTTTAATTGTGAAACGTGCCGGTGCTGTTTGTCGGCCCCTGTGTTTGTGTCAGTCGAATTCTGTCGCCCGTCTTGATCGGTGATCCCAAGGTCGTTCGTGGTCGCGAAGCCACGATCGAGCCCCCTGAACAGCCAGACGTTCGTCGAAAAGAGCGACGTGTGATGGGTCTCGGACATCCGTTCAGCGATCGTCGGGATAGACCTATCAAGATATGGATATGCCTCGTGCATCCCTGCCTCAGACGGGAGGTTTCCGGTGAACATTGAAGCGTGTGAGGAAGGGCTTAGAGGGCCTGGTGCATATGCCCGAGTAAACACGGTTCCGTGTTCTTCTGCCAACGCTGTAAGTCTCGGCGTTGTGTCCGGACCGTCAGCGCTGAAAGATGTTGTCTGGAATGCGAGAGAGTCGATTATCAACCAGACGACATCCATGTTAGCATCCCTCGATAACGAACGCAGATGCCATGAAATAGCCACGCCAATCGTGCGGATGCTCAAACCTTCTAGCGAATTCGTCGTACGTAGTCTCGTCTACAGACCGAAATTCAGGAGGAAGCGGATGATAGTGATAGAAATAGATGTCCTGGACCGAAAACCCGGCGTCTTCGAACTTCGCTGGAATCGTTATCGGATTGTGGAATCCACCTTCGTTATCACTCTCAGGTGTCTGCCCGACCCCTTCTTCGTTAACTCGGCACACCTCTTGGAGTCGGTGGTCAAATTCTTCAGACAGCTCAGTTGGGACATCAACATCACCAAGGATTGTGTCCCAAATGTAGTGATAGGTATATTCATTCATTGTATATAGATTGAAAAGTTCATTTCTGAACTGGATAAAGCTCGTTCCGTTCGTATCGAGAACATCTCTGACAACCTGCAGGTTCTTTTTTATTTTGTCGAGATGAGGAAACAACCCAATAGCTGTTACCACATCGAATTCTCCTTCAAACGGAATGCCGTCTCGAAAGTCGGCTTGAACGAGTCGATCAGGATCGAATCCATCTTCCTTTAAAATAGACTGGCCAGCCGCAATCATCTTTTCAGAGAGGTCGAAGCCGACAGCATCAATCCCGTTTTCGCACAGTCGGTGAACCAAAGCGCCGTTCCCACATCCCATATCGAGAACTCGTTTGGCATCCAGCTCGATGATCCTGTCTACGAGGATTTCCTCGATAGCCGCTCCAGGATTATACTCACCCTCTTCGTCAAAATGACGTTCATTATACTCTTCGACCCTGGAGTCATAATGAGATTGAATCCGGCTGGTGGTATCCGGTTTGGTGAGCTCATCGACCATAGTTATAACTATCGAGCCACATTTTCATAAACTTACTGTGAAATCAGTACTGAGGAACAGACAAAACAGATTCGTACAATCGCTATGCAGGACAACAGCAAATACATAGGTAACGGAATATGAACGTCCTCGGCATCATACCCGCGAGAGGTGGTTCGAAACGGATTCCGGGAAAGAACATCACCAATCTCGGCTCGAAGCCCCTCATAGCGCATACGATCGAGCAGGCAAACCAATCGTCTACCATCGATCGCTGTATCGTCTCGACTGACGACGACGAGATCGCCGATGTCGCACGAGAGCACGGGGGTGACATCCCGTTTCGCCGACCTGACGAACTCGCGACCGACACAGCCTCCAGTGCGGGGGTCATTTCACACGCACTCGAATGGGTTCAGTTGGAAGGATACGACCCCTCGATCGTTGTTATTCTCCAGGTGACCTCTCCTTTCCGTGAGGTAGAAGACATCGACGCTGCCATCGAACGCCTCCAGAACCACGGAGACGCCGCGTCGATCGTCTCCGTTACGGAGTACGGTGAGCCACCCGAATGGGCGCTGCAGATTCGGGAAGACGATCTGTTAGAGGCCCGATTTTCCGAGCACGAACTGTGGGACGGTGATCCGCCGAGAAGCCAGGATACCGACGAATTGTACCATCCTAATGGAGCGATATTCGCGGTTCGAGTCGAAGAGTTCCTCTCTGATGGGCAACTCTACAGCGCACCCGCTCTCGGATACGAAATGCCCGCAGAACGGTCGCTGGACATCGACGAACCGTACGACCTCGAAGTTGCCCGTGCCCTCTACGAGTACCGAAGTGTGTGAATCTCCCCCTATAAAAACCGGAGACTGAGGGTCAATCAGTAAGTTGTCTTCTTCCGTAGTAATCGATCATCGATCGAGAGCGACGCGAGCCGTTCCGCTATCTGCTCACCAGCACCACCGCGATAGTAGGGATTCGAACAGGTAGTCGCACGTTCTCTGAAATCATCGTCGTAAAGACAGGTGTCGATTGCCTCTCTAATTTCTTCAACGTCGTAATCAACCGAAATCGTGTTGTTTGCCCGCACACGCCCCACCTGCCGAGGACCGATGTCGACGACGGGAAGATCGAACGACGGAGCCTCGACCACGCCGCTGCTGGAGTTGCCTATCATGACATCGGCTCCCTCCATAATTCCTAGATACTCCTCCCTCGGGAGAGATTTGAATGTCTTCACCGTCGAGTTATCTGTTCGGGATTCTTTCCATGCGTCGATCACCTCGATCATCCGTTTGCCACCGGAATCAGCATTCGAGTAAATGACCACGATATTGCCGCTGAAATCCCCCAGTGCAGATAGCGTCGTTTCCATCTGGGATGGCGCGTTTTCGGGTTCGGTCGTCAAGGGATGTTGAACGACCAGCGCAAGCGGTTCCGAAGGATTTAGATCGTATTTTTCTAAGATCACTTCGTGTGGTGTGTACTCATCTGCGTGGATCGCGTCCAAACCGGGCGATCCAACGACGGTAATACGCCAGGGTTCCTCGCCCAGTTTTTCGATGTTTTCGGCATACTGCTCAGTCGCCGGAAAGTGAATGTGTGCAAACTTCGTGATGGCGTGTCTGATACTATCATCGATTGTTGACCCATCCATAACGTCGCCACCGTGGATGTGGGCAACTGGGATGTTCATGTGTGCGCTAGCCAGAGCTCCGGCAAGCCCCTCATCTCGGTCGCCGATGACGACCGTGAGATCAGTATTTAGGTTATCAAACGCTTCTGCAAGGCTAGAAGTCCCGATACCGAGCGACTTCGCCATCGCCTTACTCGAATCGCCTTCGAGTAGCATATGGATTTCATGATCGACCGTGAATCCTTGCTCACGCAGTTCCTCGACAGTCATACCGTGTTGTGGTGAGAGGTGCATCCCGGTAGCGACGAGTGAGAGTGAAAGTCCGTCCGTCGCTTCTATCGCGCGCATCGTAGACTGAAGCGGTTCAGCCCGCGTCCCCGTCACGACAGTAACATTCGTTATCATCTTAGGTAGAACACGCCTATTTAAGCAGGGATAGATCTGGAACACATAATAGAATTGTGGTGAAAGAAAAGATGGTATCGATCACGCGTCCGTCTTAGTGCAAAAGGCGAACAACTCTGAGCCAGCGTTTTTGAAAAATCGAGGGAAAACTTTGTAGCTCAAGAACCGACCGAGCCGTGGAAACTGCTTATATAGCGGGAAGTCGACATAACGAATCTCAACGTCGTCAACAATCCAGCCGTTTGATTCGAGGAATTTGACGAGAAGATGATAATCCCAACCTTGCTTGTGACCTTCGAATTCGTTCACACTCTTGTCAAGCATCGCGGCAACGAGTCTGTTCGGCCGTCCGATATTCGGTGTGAGAAATACGGCTTGCCCACTCGAGACTCGATGGACCTCCCTGACGAACTGTGTCGGATTATCCACGTGCTCTATAACACCGAGAGCAGTTACAAGATCGAACGATTCAGACTTGAACGGTAGATGTTGGGCGTCTGCCTGCACCGAGTGAACATCCACGAACCGCTCTGTCGTCTCAAGTAACTCGGAATCTCTATCTAGACTGTATTTGACGACATCATCGAACTTTCGGTCGATGGATTCCAGAAGTTCTCCGTATCCAGATCCAATATCTAAGACGTTCTCGATCCGATAGTTGGTTTTGATATAGTCCAGGACGATCGAATGTCGTTCCGCTCTGGGACCGTATTCTCGTTGCTCGACGATATGTTCGACGTTTTCTCTGTGAGACATGATTTGGCTAATCGGTCTATCTCATATCCGTGTCGCTCATTCAGTTTTGAGATCCTCGAGCTTGATTGGATCGCCAGCGGAGAGTGGTACTGCCGTCTTCCTTCCTACGACAGAATCAAACATTTCCGGGGGCAACCCATCTGCAGGCCTCAAAAGCGAGATATCCTCTTTCGAAATAATCGAATCCGCGGCAATCTCTGTCGTCGCGTGGACTGATTTCCGGAAGTCCCGCTGGTTATCGAGTTCAGCGTCGATCGGTCGCTTGTCTGAGTCACCTTTGGCCTTCGCAGCATTTCTTGCGGTTTCGACTGCACGCGAGAGTTCGTCAGGCTCCAGTGAGACCTCGGCATCTGGCACAGGCAAACGGCGGCTGAGCGTGAAATGCTTCTCAATTATGGTAGCACCCATCGCGACAGCAAGTCCCGGTGTCTCGATTGCTATCGAGTGGTCGGAGAATCCCACTGGTCCCTCGACGTGAGCATCGATATCAGCCATCATCCGTAGGTTCAGATCTTCGATCACCGTCGGATAGGCCGAGACACAGTGTAAGAATGCCAGATCGACCTCTGAATTAGCAGCACGGATTCGTTTTTCGGCAGTTTCGATCTCCTCGACCGTCGCCATACCCGTACTGACGATCATCGGGTGGCCGAACGCTGCTACGTGTTCAAGAAGTGGATAGTTGTTGAGATCACCTGATCCAATCTTGATGGCTGGCAAGCCCAACTCGTCTAGCAACGTCGCACTGGTCTGATCAAAAGGTGTCGATAGCAAAGCGATATCCAGCGACTGGACGTGTTCCTTCAGTTTCTCCATTTCATCTCTGGATAGTGCAAGTTCACGTAAGTTCTCGATTTCTTCTGTACTCCCTGAAATCAGTTCCCCGGGGATGAAATTCTGGAACTTGACCGCATCGGCACCTGCTTCTGCCGCTGCCGAGGCGAGTTGCTTCGCATGTTCAAGGCTACCATTGTGATTGCTTCCGGCTTCGGCTATGAAAAATACAGAATCCGAATGAATGTCCGTAGAACCGATTCTCATTCTCTATTTCTTATTCAAGCCGGCACTACTTATATCGATAGGTGAATTGAGTCAAACTGTCGAGGCCCCCTCTATCGGTTTCTGTATATTATACCTTCGTTTCGGACACTTCTCTACGAAGAAGTATTAGATTGTTATCCAAAGTATATGCATCTTAGCTGTTGTCATTCCACCCATGTAGACGACGAATTCTTAGTTGTAGAAGAACGATACGGCAACTCGCAGACCACAGTGTAGGCGTTCATTTGATTATCGAGAGATATGGGGTGGTGTGGCCGACGTAACTCGATAAGAACCGTCCCGCTGAGACCGAAGTGGCCACTGACGAACGTTGTGAAGGAAACTTGTATTGTCTATAATTTCCCAATTGAAATTTATTCTCAGATACATTCGACAAAATTGGGCATTTGTGATCCAACTATCCAATCCAAAGCGATATGCATTTCCAATCAAATTATCATCCTCTCAGCCTGGGTCGATAGAAGGATGCATCTGAGAAAGTCAATCACTGAGACCACCGAATCACGTTTTCGAAGGAATCATTGTCAAAATACTGTTCCGACCAATATCTGGAGATCTGTGAGCCGAAGTGGACGGTCGGGTCTGGTACTGACTCACCACATAGCTGTAGTATGCCGAGATACTGCAGACCCGGAGTGACGAACTCCCCACACATGGTTCCGGCAATACGAGAACCGATCTCGATCACTCGTGGGACGCCGTCGCTTCCGATTTTCGCCTGGATAAAGAAGGGGCCGCTGAACGACAATTGTTCGGAGACCTCCTGCGCGAGCGTAAGCAATGCGTTGTCGTGAACGACTTCTACCTTCGTCGAGATGCCGCTTGTGATCTCTTTTCGCAGACGAGGGACACAAGCGACGAGCGATCCCTCTGAATCAGTGAGACAATCGATAGTGTACTCTTTCCCCGGGAGGTGTGTTTGTACAATCGGATCAGAGACGCGCTCGAAATAGAATTCAAGCTCCTCTCTCGAACTTGCGTGGTGTGCATCTTCTGAGCCAGATCCTTCCCGTGGCTTGATAAAATACTCACCCCCCTCCGGGACCTTTTCGAGATGTATCCATGATTGCGGAACCGAGACAGAATCAGCGAGATGCTGGTATGTGTTCCACTTGTCTTGCGTGATTTTGAGCGTCTCTATCTCCGAAATAAGCACCCGAGAGCCATAGTCGTGGAATTCGTCACGTCGCCTCGCGAATCGCTGCAGTATCGGGTCCAATGCCGGAATAACGACATCAATCGACTCTTCACGCACGATGTCGAGGATCGCGTTCATGTAGTCCGGATCGTCGAATCGTGGAACGAGAAATCCTGTGTCCGCCAAGTGGAGACCCGGCGAAAGTTCGTCGATGTCAGTCGCGACAGTTCGAACGTCTTCCTGTTTCCGGAGCGCTTTGATAGCGGTCACGGCCATTCCAGATCCACCCGGTGTCAAGAGTACTGACTTCATAGCTCGTTCTCCCATTCTTCCAGTAACTCGGGAACAATACGTAAATCTTCGATGCGCTGGGTCGGCATCTGTCGCTCTGTCGTTGGCTCTTCGTTCACATATTCACCCCATGATCGGTCAATCCAGATAGAGTGCATTCCAAGGTCGTTCGGAGCGACGAAGTCCTTCGCAGGATTATCAGCGATATAGACACTTCTATCTGAGTTTGCTCCAGTTTCGGAAAGAAACTCGTTAAACATACGGGCCGATGGTTTGCCCGCCTCTGCTCCGAATTCTTCCGAGATATATACCTTGTCTACTACACACTCTATATCAAGCGCCTGGATCTTTTTTCGTTGTTTCACAGTTTCACCATCTGTGATGATTGCTAGTGGTCTGCCGTCCAAGTTCTCAAGACAGTCTTTCGCGTCCTCAGCAAGCTCAATATCCGGTTCATGTGTTCTGTAAACGTCGACAAGGGTTTCTACATCAACGTCGACAGTCACTTGTTTCAGAATCCGATCGAAATTGTTGCCTCGAACACCCTGGTGGAAATCAGATTTTAGTTTGCTAAATATCTCGTTTCTCCCACTGCCACTTCGTTCTGCAAGATATCCCGCAACTTCCCAGAAGCCACTCAAAGCATACTCTGATTCGGGATACAGAGTGTCATCGAGGTCGAAAATAACTGAGAACGTCGCAGATTCCATATGGAGTAAGGACCCTCTGTTTTGAAAAATCTTCCTCGAAATACTCCTCAAGTCGAATTACAAAGCTCTTGTTTTCGATCGATGGTGGAGAAGATATACAAAAATAGTAGAAGAGTTACCTATCCGAGTATACACTCTCGAACGTCCGCTCCAACCCATCTTTCAATGGCGTCGTCGCCTCCCAATCCAACCGTGCTTTCGCTCGCGAGACGTCAGGAATCCGCCGATCAGGTTCTTCGTGATTGTCGCCAGGATCGACGAACGCCGGCTCGCGATCCGACTCGCCAGCGATTTCGAGTACTAACTCCGCCAATTCCCGAATCTCGATCTCTTCGGTATTCCCCAGATTGTACGTCTCGTTGCCGTCGTGGTCGCGCTCGGATGCACGAACGACCCCCTCGACGAAGTCGTCGATATACGTGAAACACCGCTGCTGCGTGCCATCGCCGTAGACCGTCGGCACGCCACCGTCGGCGACCTGTTCGAGGAACTTCGGGATGACAAAATCAGGACGCTGACCGGGACCGTAGAGATTGAACGGCCTGACGATCGTCGTCGAGACGCCGGGATCGGTTCGCCCGATACTTTCGATCATGTGCTCGCAGACGGCTTTGGTCGAGCTGTAGCTCCACCGACTCTCCGAAGGTGGACCCAGGACGCGGTCGTCGTCTTCGCTCCAGGGAATCTCTGGATTCCGGCCAAAAATCTCGCTCGTACTGGTATAGACGAATCGAGTGTTCGAACCGCGGACTCGATCGAGGAGATTCCGTGTCCCGTTGACATTGACGTCGACGACGTACAGCAAGTCCTCGGGGTCCGCGTAGCGGTCGACACCCACAATCGCCGCCAGATGGTAGATGCGGTCGTAGCTGTTGGGCGAGGGGAAGACCATGGTGTCGACGAAGTCCTCGTGGAGGATGCTACCGGAGATATAGGTGACACTGTCCTCGTCGGCGTATGCATCCGGTGGTTGTGGCTTGATGTCAAGTGCGGTAATGTCGTGGCCATCCGCCGCAAGGCGTCGGATAAGATGCTGGCCGATGAATCCCGCAGCGCCAGTGACCAAGATGTGCTCGCTCATGATCGTACGTCCCCGTTCCTTACCCGAATACGGTAATAAAACCTCGCAGTCCTCGGCGGTACACATAAGCGCCGACCGTCCATCACTCCGGTATGGCGGATCACATCCCCTTGTTCGAGATCCCCTGGGAGATTCAGGACATCCAGAACGTCATCGAATCCATCGGACGGGGCGGCTGGTGGGCCAACGGCCCCTTCATCGAGAAATTCGAGGAGAAAGTCGCCTCGTATCTCGGTGCCGAACACGCGATCGCCGTCAACTCCGGGACGAGCGCGCTGATGGCTGCTCTGGAAGGAGCAGGGATCAGCGACGGAGACGAGGTAATCGTCCCCTCGTTCACCCAGCAGGCGACGGTTAACTCGGTACAGATGGTCGGGGCAGAGCCAGTCTTCGCCGACATCGAACGCGAGACGTACGGCCTTGATCCGGACGACGTTTCGAAACGTATCACGGCCGATACCGAGGCCATCATGCCAGTCCACGTCTACGGAAGCGTCTGTAAGATCGAGGCGATCACGGGGATCGCAGCCGAGCACGGGCTCACCGTGATCGAAGACGCAGCGGAAGCGCAGGGTGCAAAGAGAGATGGGAAGATGGCCGGAGCCTTCGGCGACGCCGGCGCACTGAGCTTCTGTCAGAACAAGATCGTGCCGACGGGTGAGGGCGGGATGGTCATCACGGACGACGACGACATCGCGCGAGGGGCGTCACTGTATCGCTCTCACGGCCGAGCATCGACTGACTACTTCGAGTCGTCAAATAGCGGCCGACACGTCACCGTTGGCGGGAACTTTCGGATGCCGGATATGGTGGCGGCAGTGGGTTGCTCCCAGATGGAACGGATCGAGTCGCTGATCGACGGCCGACGCCGGGCAGCACTCGCGATGAACGACGCGTTCGAGAATGTCGACGGCGTCACACCACACACGTTCGATCAAGGTCGACACGTCTACCAGTTCTACGCGGTCACGTTCGATCCGAATATCGACCGAGAGGCCGTGATCGAACTACTGGCCGACCGCGACATCTCTTCGAAGGTGTACTGGGATCCGCCGGTACATCGGTCGGAGTACTACGGCGGAGGTGACTGGGATCTTCCTGTCACAGACGATATTTCACAGCGAGTTCTGTCGTTGCCGATGCACCCTGAACTCTCACCAAGTGAAACAGAACGAATCATCGATTCTGTCGAGACGGCCTGTCGACAACTCAAGTGAGGAGAGTCCTCAGGGTTCGTGTGTTTGGGTCCCGTACAGATCTGCATACATCCCGTCCTCAGCCAGTAACTCCCCGTGCGATCCAGTCTCAGATATCACACCGTCCTCGACGGTGTAGATCCGATCAGCGTTCACCACAGTGGACAGCCGGTGGGCGATCACCAGCATCGCGTAGTCACGATCCATCGCTTCGATGGCCTGGTGGACAGTCTCCTCGATGTTCGAGTCCAGATCGCTCGTCGCCTCGTCAAGCACGAGGAAGTCGGCGTCCTTCAGCAACGCTCGCGCCAGTGCGACGCGCTGTTTCTGCCCACCGGACAGCCGAACACCATCGTCACCCAGAACGGTCTCGTAGCCGTTCGGCAGGTCGTCCAGAAACTCCGTCACCTGTGCAATCTCGCAAACCCGCTCGATCTCGGCCTGAGACGCTTCGCGGTCGGCGATCGTCACGTTCGCACGGAGCGTGTCGTTGAAGATGTAGGGATGCTGGCGAACGACCGAAACCCGCGAGCGCCACTCGTCGATGTCCATCTCGGCAATCGGCGTCCCGTCGGCCAGAATCCGCCCCTGGTCAGGTTCGTACATCCGGGTCAGCAGCGAGACGACCGTCGATTTTCCAGCACCGGAGGGGCCGACGAACGCGACGAACTCGCCACGTTCGAGCGAGAACGAGAGTCCGTCGAAGATCTGCTCGCCAGTGTCGTAGGAAAAATGCACGCCCTCGAACTCGACGTGCTCGACCGGCACTCGAACGGATGCGTCACCGCCGGTCGACTCCCGACGCGCGTCGAGTTCGTCGATGAACTCCTGTGTCCGAACCAGATGCGGGAGGTCGCTCTCGATCTGATACACGAGGTTGTTGAGCGTGCTGACACGCGGGGCCAGCCGAAACATGGCGAAGAGGAAGACACCGAGCGACGCCAGCGACAGCGACGCGATCGCCAGGGCGGCATAGATCAACCCGAAGACCGTGATCGCAGTCAGCATCTGGTAGACGTTGTCGAGCGCGGCCTCGTTGCGCCGGAGTTTGATCTGAGCCGTGGTCGTCCGATCGACAGCAGTAGTGAAGTTCGAGAACAGTTCCTCGGTCATCCCGAACAGTTTCACGTCGCGGATGCCCTGTGTTCCAGCCTGCGCAGCTTCGTGCAGACGCTCGTTTGCCTCGGCGACGCGACTCCCGATGTCGTAGCCCGACTCGATGACACTCCTGAGGACGAACGTGACGAGGCCAAGGACGACGGCAGCAGCGATGGTCAGCGTCGGCGCGAGGTAGAGCGCGACAGCGAGGTACATCAGGCTGAGCAGCCCTTGCTCGACGATCTTGACGATTCGCTGGATGACGCCGCCCGCTTTCCCAGCCTGGGTGACGATTGCGTTGAGAATCTCGTCGGAGCCACGCTGATCGAAGTAACTGACCTCGGCGTCCAGCGCCTTCTCGAAGGCGAGCGTCTGGAGGTGGCGAACGTAGTCAGTTCGTAGCGCGGCTCGCAGCCAGTGGACCAGAAAACTCGACGTGTATCGCAGGACCATCACGACCGCGACCCCGACCACGATCGTTTCGAGTGTAAACGGAACGCCGACGACCTCGTACGCCGTGACGAAGGCTGCGAGGATCCCCTCAGCTGACTCCGCTGCGTCGGGATTCTGTGCGAGTTCGATGATGGGCAACAGGAAGCTCAACCCGATCCCTTCGAGCGCGGCGGCAAACAGACTCAGGCAGATGATTCCAGCGGTCGTCGCAGGCCGATAGCGTGCGACCCGGGAGAGTGCCCGCCCTTTGTCGGTGAGAGAGAGTTCCTCAGACATCGTCAGTAGTTCCGAACCGAGAGTAGTCCAAGGTCGGCCCCGTCAGTACAAAAAGGGTGTGGTCACAGGGGGTCAGCAAAGCGAGAACTGGCAAACACCGACGCAGGACTCGCTCCCTCAAGATATAAACCCACGCTCGCAGAACAGACGCATATTCATGGACGTCTCGAAAGCGGTCATCCCCGCTGCGGGTTTCGGAACCCGGTTTCTCCCCGTGACGAAAGCCCAGCCCAAGGAGATGATGCCAGTGCTGGACAAACCGACGATCCAGTACGTCGTCGAGGAGGCGGTCGCGGCCGGGATCGACGACATCCTCTTCATCACGGGCCGGGGCAAGCAAGCGATCGAACAACACTTCGACAAGTCCTACGAACTCGAACAGGAACTCAGGGACGCCGGCAAGCACGACCGCCTCGAACGCGTCCGGGCCATCTCGGATCTGGCGGACATTCACTACATCCGCCAGCAGGAACGCAACGGACTGGGTGACGCCGTCCTGTACGCCCGCAAGCACGTGGGTGACCAGCCGTTCGCCCTCTTGCTGGGGGATACGATCGTGCAGAATCACCGGCCGTGTACCGAGCGACTCATCGAGTACGCCGAGGAGTACGAGACGGCTGTCCTCTCGCTCGAACGCGTCCCCTGGGAGAGGGTGTCGTCCTACGGCGTCGCCGACGTCGAGGATGCCGAGAACGTTTCGGGGTGTTTCCCCGTCGAGGACTTCGTCGAAAAACCGCCGCGGGAGGCCGCCCCGTCGAACCTCGCGATCACAGGTCGGTACATTCTCACACCAGACATCTTCGACACACTCGAACAGACCGAGGAAGGGGCCGGAAACGAACTCCAGTTGACCGACGCGATCCGGAAACTGGAAGGCGTCCGGGGCGTCGAACTCGAAGGTGATCGGTACGATATCGGGAACATCCCCAGTTGGTTGAAAGCGAATCTGGAGATGGCACTCAAACACGACGACGGTGACATGCACGACGCAGTCACAGAACTCATGGAGGCGTATCGATGAGTCGGATCCTGGTTACGGGAGCCGCAGGATTCCTGGGCTCGCACCTCTGTGATCGATTGCGTGCCGACGGGCACGATGTGGTCGGGATGGACAACCGCGTCTCGGGCCAGACCGAGAACCTGGATGACATCTTCTACCACGACCGCTTCGACTTCTACGACCACGACGTCACCGAGTTCGTCCACGTCAAAGGTGAACTGGACTGGGTCCTCCATCTGGCGAGTCTCGCCTCGCCGGATTTCTACCGCGAGTACCCGATCAAGACCCTGAAAGTCGGTGCCCTCGGGACGCACAAGACCCTCGGGCTCGCAAAGGAGAAAGACGCAAAGTACCTCTTCACCTCGACCAGCGAAGTCTACGGTGATCCCGAGGTAAATCCACAGCCCGAAGACTACCGCGGGAACGTCGACCCGTTCGGCCCGCGGTCGTGTTACGACGAGTCCAAACGCTACGGCGAAGCGATGTTGCGGGCGTACAAAGAAGAACACGGGCTCGACATCCGGATCGCACGGATATTCAACACTTACGGCCCGCGGATGCGTCTCGACGACGGGCGGGTCATCCCGAACTTCATCCGGCAGGCCCTGACAGGACAGGACCTGACCGTCTACGGCGACGGCACGCAGACCCGGAGTTTCTGCTACGTCTCGGATATGATCGACGGGCTAATCGCGCTCATGGACAGCGACGTCCAGGAGCCCGTCAACGTCGGCAATCCGGACGAGCGGTCGATCCTCGAACTGGCCGAGTTCGTCATCGAGTTGTGTGACAGCGACAGCGGAATTACGCACAAGCCGCTCCCGCCCCAGGATCCCGACGTCCGCCGCCCGGACATCACGAAAGCGAAGCGCGAACTGGGATGGGAACCCGGGATCGGGCTTCGCGAGGGGCTCGAACGGACGATCGAATACTTCGAGCCGCGGGTCTGACCGCGCCGGTCGTCATCGATTCCTCGCGAGAACCCCCCGCCCTCGTTTGGATTCTGTGTCGGTGTCGAATAACGGGTGAAGCTGCTATCCCTGTGAACTACCGACTGAACAGGGCACCTTTGATCTGGTCGTAGATCGATCGATCGCTTCCCGAATCGACGAGGCCACCGAGTTCGTTCCAGGTAATCGGCAGATCCGGACGGAACTCATGGCTATATCCGGGGATGTCCGCACTGGTATCGTGGTACGGTGGATAGAGGTCGAAGCTATCGTACTTGCCGGTGAAACGATACTGCCCGTGGCCGAGCACCCGATACTCTTCGGGTGGTTCCAGCCCCATCATGAGATAGCAATCGCGGATCTGACAGCGGAGATTGTACACGAGATAGTCCCGGAACGACACGGGATCGACCAGCGGTGCCGGGAACAGTTCGATTCGGGCATCCGGGTCACAATCTGGAGAATTGCCGCGCCAGACAGTCTTGCGCTCGCCCATAGCGACGTAGTAGGTGATGCCGATTCCCGACACTTCCTCGATCGATCCGTCCTCAGCGAGGTAGATCTCCTGTTTGTAGATGACTGCGTCATCGCCGCCAGCCATCTCATCGGGGAGTGCTTCCGGGCGCGTCGTATCGCCGATATCGACATCCGGATCGTCCGCGTAGTGGCTCAGACTCTGCTCCAGCAGGTCCCCGAAGTACGTCCCGATCTCTGCTTCGGAGAGGTCCGCGAGCGCCTGCCGGACCGTCTCGAAGCGCTCCGCGTCGATATCCCACGGCAGTGTGTTGTGCTCCGTCTCATGGGCGACGTAGTACTGGGCATACTTGCGAGCATGGCCGACGTGTTCGCCTTCGCTGTGTGTGCGCTCTTCTGCTTTGTCCGGATAGCCGTCTTGTCCATGTCCCTGAATCTCTCCATCAAATCCAACTGAGATAGTATGCTCCACTGAATTATTATCGATGACTCTGACACCCATTCCCCTTTCATCATCTCCAATAATTTTTGCTTCCATGGCTTATTCCTCCTCGAAGCGACTCGATTCAGTATCGCCCTCGGTGTCGAACTCTTGATCGGTCTTCATCCCGAGCACGTCGCGGATGACCTTCTGGACCTTGCCGGCAACATCTTTACCGAGTTTGGTCGCAAGAGCGGCTCCGAGAACCCCTCCACCGAGGGCCCCAGCCACGCCGCCCGCCGGTCCGGCGACTGCCGTCCCTGCTGCCCATCCTTTTGTTCCCCCTGTGGTCGCGCCCTTGATTGGGCTACTTGCCGAGTCCTGCACGCGACTCGCCACGTCGATATCGTGATGCTCGATATACTCGGTGAGTCCCGTCGGTGTTTCGACTGACTCCACGATATCCACCAGCTGCTCTTTGCTCAGGCGGTAGGTTTTCGACGTTGCATCGTCGACTTTCTCGGTCCCCGTGTCGAGAAGCTCCTTGCCCTTCTCGACGACTGCTTCTCCAGGATACCGCTGGACGTACACCTCCGAATCACTCATCCGCTGAATGCCCAATTCGCCGCCCTCCATCACGCGCTGCGCGGTCTCCTCGGCTTCGCGCTCCAGTGCGGGATCCGGATCAATCTCCAACTGCACGTCTTCCTGCGGTAACATCGACACTGCACCGCCCGTCTGCTGTCTCACGTGCGCCAATTCGTGGGCCAGCACGTGCTGGCCTTCTGCTGATTCGGGATCATACTCTCCTGAGTTGAACGCGACGTGATTTCCAACTGTGAACGCCCGCGCGTTAATCTCCTCGCACGCATTCGCGGCTTGCGGCCCAGTATGGACCCGCACGTCACCGAGATTGTCGCCCATCCGATCTTCCATCGCGCGCTGAATCGAGGCGTCCAGCGTCGATCCAGGCGACGAGATTACGTCTCGGACAGAATCCGGGACTTGTGTGTCCCCGAGACGGCTGTCGTCGGCCGCGTTCATCTTCGAACGACAGAGCGACCGTTCGTTCTCCCGGCCGATGTGCGTCGGGACCTCTGGATTTTTACGATCGGTTCTGAAATTGCTCGTCGCGGAGCGCTGTCCGGATGATTTCGTCTTGGTCGTCCTCGTCTGTTGCTCACGCTCGTGGTGAGTACGACGTGAGCGCGTCGATTCCCCATCCTTCGATCCCCCCCGGGACCGGCGTTGGTGCGTACCCATCGCTGATATTCGCTTTATTGACACCCCGACTGATAATTGTTCCGGGACGCGAAACAAAATAATTATTATGGGCCATGGTGAACAGCGAGAGCAACGCGGTGGGGGCCGCGACCAATGAGCGACGCTACGACCCGACACCATCTCTTGGCGGAACTCGATCGCATCGACGCGGTCCTCGAGGGAGCTGTCATTCTTCGGGACGACAGTTCCGAAACGACAGATAGTGACGCGACAACATCTGAACCGACCGAACGCCCGGAGCGGTTGCCACTCGCGATCCCGGCGCACAACAAGGACATCGTCGACGACCGCCTGGCAGAGATCAGAGAGACGTATCCGAGAACCTCAGACACGACGTCCAGACTCCATCGTCTCGCCGAGGCGTTCGATCTCGGTCGCCGCTCGATGGACGTTCTGCTGTCAGCTCTCGCACCCGAAATCGACTACAGATTCGAGGATCGATACGAGTTGCTCCACGACAATCCGACTGTCCCCTATCCCACGGTCGGGCTCCTCTGTGACATCTTCGCCCACACCGACACGCAACGACTCGCTGTGACCGAACTCGTCGCCCCCGACTCGCCGCTGCGCCGTCACGACCTGATCGACCTCCACGAGCCCGAGCGAAGTGGGACGACCCACCTCGACCGCGAGCTCGTCGTCACCGACCGCATCGTCGACTATCTTGCTGGCCACGAGGCTCTCGATCCCGCGCTGGAGGGCATCGCCACACTCGACAGACCGGCGACGACCCTCGACGATCTGCGCGTCGAGACCGCAGTCGGTGGCCGACTCGACACGCTTGCGGACCGCGACGCGCCGGCCATCCACTACTTCTACGGGCCCGAGGGAAGCGAGAAAGACCGCGCCGTCGGGGCGCTCACCGATCAGGTCCTCCGGGCAGACCTCGACGCCGTCCTCGAAGTTGGTGCGCTTGATCGACTCCGGCGTGAGGCGATCCTCCAGAACTGTCCCGTCCTGTTGACTGGGTGCGATGTTGCAACTGACACCGATCCCGAGGGGCCACCCCGACCGACACTCGATGGCGTTGTGGCACATTTCGCCGACCTCGATCAGGACCTCTACTGCCTCGGCAGCGAGCAGTGGACGCCCCGAGACGCACAGGATCGACCCTATGTCATGGTCGAGTTTCCCACGCCCGGGGTCGATCTCCGGCGAGACATCTGGGCCGAGTACGTCGACGAGGTCGCCGACGATATCGATATCGACGTCCTGGCCAGTACGTTCGAACTCACCCAGAGCGGGATCGACGAGGCCGTCCAGACCGCCCGGGCCATCAGCGATGACGGCCCGCTCGACCGAGAGTCGCTGGTCGCTGGCTGCAAAGCCCAGTCCGCCCAGGGCCTCGAAGATCTGGCCGAGCGGATCGAACCCAGCGCGTCGTGGGACGACATCGTTCTGCCCGAAAAGACCGAACGGCAACTCAAAGAAGTCGCCGCGCACGTCAAACACCGCGGGACGGTCTACGAGTCGTGGGGTTTCGAAGAGCGCTTCTCCCGGGGGACGGGCGTCGTGTCGATGTTCGCCGGTCCTTCAGGCACTGGGAAGACGCTGGCTGCGGAAATTATCGCGTCCGACGCCGGGATGGACATCTACCAGATCAACCTCTCCTCAGTGGTCTCGAAGTACATCGGCGAGACTGAGGAAAAGTTAGAGGAAATCTTCGCCGCGGCGCGCGATTCGAACGCCATCCTCCTGTTCGACGAGGCCGACGCGGTCTTCGGCGAGCGCGCGGAGGTCTCGGATGCGACCGATCGATATGCCAACGCGGAAGTGAACTACCTGCTCCAGCGGCTGGAGAGCTACGACGGCGTCGTGTTGATGACCACCAACTACGAGTCGAACATCGACACGGCGTTCAAACGCCGGATTCACCAGACAGTGTCGTTCAAACGACCCGACGCCGAAGCCCGCGAGCAGATCTGGCGGGTTACGTTCCCCCAGCAAACCCCGACCGAGGATCTCGACTACGAGTTCCTCGCGGATCTGGAATTGACTGGTGGCAACATCCGCAATGCCGCTCAGACCGCCGCGGTTCTGGCGGCCGACGACGGCGGTGCGGTTCGGATGGAACACGTCGTCAGCGCGATCAAGCGAGAGTACGACAAACTCGGGAAACTGCTCGATCCAGCTGACTTCGAGCAGTATCAGACACTGCTGAACGGCGAGAGTCCCGGCAGTTCCTCGGAAGGAAAACAGTCGAATGGTGAACGGAGCAGTCCTGTGGAGGCCGGCCAAAGGGCGGACGGAGCGGGGACGATGACGTCTGACACGGACACCGAAGAGACACAGACGGGCGGGCAGCCCAGGACACCGGAAGACGTCATCCGCGAGTTTATCACAGTACTCAGTGAGGGCGAGGGTGACGCCGCCCACGACCTCTACCATCCACGGGCGCTCGTCGATGAGTTCACGGTCAAAGAGCAGAAGATCCGCGAACACAAGCAGTTCGAGATCACCAGCGACCTCGAACGGGTCCGCGAGCCCGCTGGGCGCAGAATCGTCCTGTTTGATCGGGTTCTCTGGGACGATCACGACACCGTCGTCTACGAACTCCGTGAAGACGACGGGCAGTGGCGCATCTTCGACTTCGGGCTGAAGCGCGAACGAAACCTCCACGTCGGGTGACGACAGATATCGATGCTGGCGAGGGAATCGTCTCTGTGCTTTCGAGACGTGGATTCGACAATCGCGTCGAATTGAAAGACGGGTTCGAATTGGTCGAAGAAATCACCTGATTGTGATTACTGTCGGTCCGTTCCGGATCGACCGCGCAATATCGTGCGGCCATTTCGGTGAACCGCTACAGAGATCACTATATGAGACGATTTTGTTCTCGACAGATCCGTCATGCGATCGAAATAGTTGCCGTCGTTTCGGCCGTGTCGCCATCGGCGTTAGTCACAGTGACAGAGATCACGTACTCGCCGCCGACGTATCGGCTGGGCATCGAGACAGTGATCGACGGCGAAGCGTCGAGTTGCAGCGAGTCGTAGTCAACCGTCACCGATCCCGAGTCGGCAACGTCGTCCGTAACCGTGCCACCGCCCGAGTTCGTCACGCTGAGCGACCAATCGGTCCAGAGGTCCTCGATCAGGACCTGATCGACTGTCTGGGCGGCGATCGATATCGTGGCTTCACCACCACTCGCGACGCCGGCTTCGCCGCTCGCCGAGACGTCGATGTCCTGAGTCGGAGCGTAGAACACCCAGCCTTCCGCCGGGACAGGGATCTCGACGCGCCCGTCGGATTCGGTCGTGACGTTGCCAGCGTTGCCCGCGTAGTCTTTCAGTTCCGTGGCAGTCCAGGAGGTGTCGACCCACTTGCTCTGTGGACTCCCGGAGTTGTTGAGCCCGACGAGGAGGTTGCTTTCACGTTCGTAGATCGCCAGATCGTTGTCTGTGTGCCGCCAGAGGGTCTGGCCGCCAGCGAGGTTCCGCTTCACCCAGACCATATTCTTGATGGGGTGGTAGCCCAGCAGCCAGTCAGGGTGCGGGTTGTAGAGAACGGGGTAGCCTTCGATGGTCAGAACGAAAGCGTGGGCCAGATCGTACTGGGCAGGGCCGCCGCCGGTATCGTGGTTCTCGACGAACGGCATCGCACGGAACGGCCTCTGTGCGATGTATCCCGCACCTTTCAGTGTTTGCATATCGCCACTGTCGAAGACGCTATCAATCGCGTAGTGCAGCGGATAATCGAAGGCGTTCATGCCGGGGCCAGCGGTGACGTACCCGTCGAGATACTCAATCGATCCGCTGAGGGCCTCACCGACCCGAAACATATCCATGTTCTCCGCCCACTGGTTGGCGTAGTCGGCGAAGAACGACTCCGGGATGTGTTTGACGGCGTCGAAGCGGTAGCCGTCGGCTCCGAGTGCCGCCATATCCTCCAGGTAACGCTTGAGTTCATCCCGGACGTGTTCTCCCTCAGGACTGTCTTCGTTTTGCCGCAAGTCCTTGAGTCCAAGAAGATCGTGGTTCTCGATCTGAAATGGCTTACATTCTATCTTATCTGGATCCTTCGGGGAGCCGTCCGCGTTGAAACAGTCCGGATTGCCTGGATCAAAACTCCATGCGTCGTCATCAATCCCACCGTTGTTGTGGAAGTGTCTGGAGGAGAAGTCTGGGAACGCATCGTAGCCCGCGTTCGCCAGGTGGTTCAAGACAGTGTCGAGATATACATCGACATCTTCGCCGTGGGCAGTGTCGATGAGCGTCTGGAGTTCCGCCTCGGTCCCGAGTTCACTGTTGAAGTTGCGAAGATCGATGGGCTGGTATCCTAACGTGGGTTCTCCGACCCCATCATCGTCTGTATCTTCCTGATTAGCTTCTGTCAGCTTCGCTTCGGCCGGTTGCTGAATCCAGATTGCGTCGAACCCCCAGTCTGACACGCGGTCGATATCCTCCTTGATCGTCGTCCAGTCGCGATGGAAATACTGCAAAGCGACCGGTTCGCCCGACGACGGCGAAGGTGCCTGTGTGAGGCTATCGACCGTCGCCGCTCTTGCACCATCGATCTGTTTCAGTACGTCCCGACGTGTGACCCCCCCAGAGCGTTCAGAATCCGCCATCTATGCTTGCTACTAGTAGCTCGGCGTTCACGATTAATATCTTATGATGTGTGGTCGATAATGGTCCGTAGAGCCCCTCTAAATAGAAATAACGAACGTTTAGGATATATAATTACCGGATGGTTCGGTTCTGATACAGCAGAAATGTGAGCGAACGATTACCAGCTCTCACGGCTCGCTGGGTATCGTCGCTCCCGGACGAAGTCCAGATGAGGTGTCACTCTCCCTGGAAGATTGCTGTTTGCAACAGAACTATATCGGTCCTCGGACACGTTCGAGTATCTATGTCGATGCCAGAGGGTGATTCGAGCACGGATGTGGCCATCGCGGTCCCGCATACGGGCTCGGTTTCGATGCGGTGGGCGATCAGGCTCTCGGAGTTGCAGATGCCACCACACACGATCGTCGCGAAGCGGACCGCGGCAATCGATCTCGCCAGAGAGCAGACCGTCGAGGACGCGCTGGAGGCCGACCCCGAGTGGATCCTGTTCATGGACTCGGACGTCGTCCCACCGGCGAACGTCTTTCAACAACTGACCCGCCACGGACAGCCGATCGTCTCGGGACTGTACTACATGGACAACCCGGACGGCGTCCACCCCGCAATGTGGCGGCTCGACGAGTACGACGCTCCCTCGATCATGGAGAAAGAACGCGAGGGGCTGGTCAACGTCGACGCCGTGGGCTTTGGCTGCCTGCTCGTCCATCGTGACGTCCTCGAAGACATCGACCGGCCGTGGTTCCGCTGGACGAAAGGCTACGAGGATCACCCCTGGGACCTCCAGCACCTCGGCGAGAAGCCCGGCGTCAGCGAGGATTTCTTCTTCTGTCACAGGGCCCAGCAGGCCGGCTACGACATCTACGTCGACACTACCACCAGGTGCATCCACGGCAAGACCTGCTATCTAAGCGACGACGGACTGTTCATGCAATCACAACTGAATCCGGAGCACATGCACGATGATCGATAAGGACACGTCCATCGCCGTCGTCTCGACCACCTGTCTGGAAGTCCCGCCGGAGGGCTACGGCGGTCTCGAACTGATGGTCTACAACCTCGCCCACGAACTCGGCAAACGAGGGTACGACGTGACCGCTATCGCGCCGAAAGGCACCGACATCGAGGGTGTCGACACCATCGAGACCACCGAGCCAAGCGACTCCCAGCAGTGTTTCCAGAAGGAGCCGACGGCCTACGAGATGTACGCCGACCGGCTCTCGGAATTCGATATCTTGGTTGACCACTCCTGGCAGAAACACAGCTATCAGCGAAAGCGCGAGCATCCGGCGGAGATGGCCGACACCACCATTCTGGGCGTCTGGCACGGGATGCCCCGCTTCGAACTGCAGCCCGTCGACCAGCCGAACTACGTCTCGGTGAGCAAGGCCGCCGCCGACGCCTGGCAGCGCTCGCTGGGATTCGAGGTCCGGCACGTCTACAACGGAATCGACGTCGATCGGTACCCGCTCCAGGAAGAGAAAGACGACTACATCATGACCCTGAACCGGATCATGCCCGAGAAGGGGATTATCGAGTGTATCGACATCGCCGAGCATCTGGAGATTCCGCTCAAAGTCGTCGGCGAGGATCTGTTCGTCGACGACGTCGGCTACGTCACACAGGTGATGACCCGCTGTGGGCAGTCGCCCTTCGCCGAGTACGTCGGCCGGGTCGACACCGACGAGAAGACCGACCTCCTCCGGAACGCCCGCGGCCTCCTCCTGCTGCCCCAGTCACCCTACAAAGAAGTGTTCGGGCTCGCCGCCGTCGAGGCGATGGCTGCCGGGACGCCCGTCGTCGCGACCAACAACAACGGTCTGGGCGAGGTCGTTCAAACCGTGCAGGGCAAGGGAGCGTACGACAATCTGGACGTGCTGATCGCCGACCTCGAACGGCTGGCGACCGACGGCCGACGGTTCCCTGATCCCGAGACGCTCCGGGAGGGCGTGATCGAGAACTTCTCTGTCGAAGCGATGACCGACGTCTACCTGGAGCGGATCGAGGAAGCGATCGACGGCGGGTGGTAGGCGAGACTCGGAAGCGACGCAATCTTCATACTTCGCTGTCTTCAATAGACAGTAGAGTCCCGGCTATGACCGATACTTACAGCCGTCGTGCCCTCCTGCTCGCTCTCGCGAGCGCGTCCGCCGCAGGGTGTCTGGGTGCGTCCGATTCACCCGACGACGCGACGGCGGACGAGACACAGACGACCGACCCTCCGGACCAACAGATGACTGATACGAACGAACTCCTGTCGATCGAGCAGCGCCAACAACAGGTCGAACAGCTACCGGAGACGAGCCCGCTCGTCGGATCGCTCGAAGATCTCGTCGCTGCTGCCGACAGGGAGACAGCCGCGACCGAACGCGGACTTACCTACGACGATACGAACCACAGAGTCAGAGTCGCGATCGAACTCGAACCGGACGCGGAACTACCGAGCGGCTATCGGGTCGAAACCATCTCCAGCTACGAAGGACGAGTTGTCGCAGAAGTCCACATCGACGACCTGGTCCCACTGGCGATGGACGACGCCGTCCGACGAGTGAGAAAGCCCGAAGAGTCGAGAACAACACGGTAACTGCCGCCGGATTCGGCCCACCGTCAATTCGTCCATCGATCCAACCCCCGAAAATAATAAGTATTTTGCCATAACACTCGAAATACATAGTAATGCACCCCCATGAGGTGGACCCAGTGATGCGGCAATCTAGCGGGATACGATGAGTAACAACGATGTCTCGAAACTGGCAGGGCCGCTACAGAATCGCGTAGCGACTTCAGGGACAGAGCGACAGGGTCGAACGACATCGGCGGGGTTGATACCCCTCTATGTCGAGGCCGAACCAGGCCAGGTCGGGCAGGCCAGACGCGAGCTTGAGGCCCGGGGACTCACTGTTCGATCCGAGCAGAACGACTATTTGGCGGTCGATGCCGACACGGCGACGATTACCGATCTGGCATCAGTCGACGCAATCAGACACATCCAGGAGCGTCGCCAGCCCAAACCACACGACGTCACGCCGGACAACATCACCGAGGGGCTGGGGATCATGAACGCCGACACCCTCCAGAACGAGGGGATCACGGGCAGCGGCGCTCGGATCGCCGTCATCGATCACTACTTCCACACCGAGAATCCGAAATACAGGGACAATATTCTGGCGACGGTCGGATCGGACACCTACTTTACGACCGACGCGGAGTACAGCGGCGGGACCCAGCACGGGACAGCCTGTGCAGAGATTGTCTCCGACCTCGCACCCGACGCCGAGCTGATCCTCGCGACGACGCAAGGTTCGAAGTCATTCGGGGAGATCATGGACGAGATCGAAACGTACGATCCCGACGGCGCGACGATGTCACTCGGGTTCTACACTGGCCTGCGAATCGATGGCCAGGACGTGATCAGTAACCGGGTCGATCAGTTCACTGACGGCGGTCGGATCTTCGCCTGCTCGGCCGGCAACTCGGCTAACGGCGAACACTGGGACGGAGCGTTTGTCAACGACGGCAATGACTTGATGGAGTTCGACAGTTCGCTGTCGACACCAACTCGATACCCGGTCACACTGAATTCTCAGACAGAGGTACACGTCCACTGGGATGCGGACTGGTCACTGGACAATCAGCGATACAAGGTTCGGCTCTACGAGAACGAGTCGGACCCGGTCGGGGATAACTCAGCCCACGTGTTCCAGCAGACGACGACCCCTGTAGAAGTGATATCACCTTCTCAAAGCGGCGTTCAAACGTATTATCTCGAGATCGAGAAGGTCAACGCGACAGGAACCGAGCATTTCGATATATTCCCCTGGGGTGCAGTGCTCGATGGGCCGACGACACCCGAGCGAAGCCTGGGTATTCCAGCGACGAGTCCCGATCCGAACACGCTCGCGGTCGCCGCTGTACAGGCGACCGACTACGGCCGGATGCCCAACGCCGAGGACCTCAAATCCTATTCCTCACAGGGGCCGACACAGGACGGGCGGCGCGGTCTCGACGTTGCCGCACCGTCGTTTGTCTCGACGACGGATGTCGATGACTACGGCGGGTACGGCCCCATCGAGAACGGCGGTGCGTTCAACGGAACCTCAGCCGCCTCACCGCACGTCGGCGGGCTGATCGGGCTGCTCTACGACTCCGACCTCTCGGCGACTCGCGACGAACGACGGCAGGCGATCTTCGATACCGGAAGGGGGATCGCCGACAGCAGTGTGTCTGCGCCGGGCAGCAACAACACGAAGATCGGGTTCGGCTATGTCGACGCCGAGGCTGCCCGCGACGAGATCGCCGTCGCACTGAACGCCCCCCTGAGCACGAAGTGGACCTCGAACGACATGGGCGGGCGCGCCCAGTACAACACGCCGGCAGTGGACTCCCAGCAGGTGTACGTCGGTGGGCTCCAGAATGCGTTCTACGCGCTCTCGGTCGACGACGGGACGAGCGTCGGCTGGACGTTCGACCGCGGCTCGAAAGCCGGCCTCTCGGATTCGTCGGGCTATCGCTGGAACGACCAGATCTTCTTCGGCAGCGGCCAGGGCAAGCTCTACGGCCTCGACGCCGACGACGCCACGCGGTACTGGTCGAGCCAGGACACACCCGATCTCGGGAGTGCGATCACGTCCTCGCCAGTCGTCTCGAACAGCACCGTCTTCGTCGGGACCAACGACGGACACGTCTACGCCTTCGACGCCTCGACGGCGAACCAGCAGTGGTCGACCTCCGTAGGCGGGCCCGTCTACTCCGATCTCGCCGCTGCCAACGGCCTCGTCTACGTGACGACCCGGGACGGTGATCTCGTCGTCCTGGGCACCGCGAACGGCGACGAGCAGTGGCGCGCGTCGTTCCCGGCCTTCGGCGCGAGTTCGCCGACGCTGGGCGGCGGGCGCGTCTACGTCGCCAGCGACGAGGTGTACGCCTTCGACGCTGCCGCGAGTAAGTCCCAGGTGTGGAGTAGCTCCGGCTACGGCGGAACCGCCGGCTCGAACCCGACCTTCGACGGCGGGGCGGTCTACGTCGGCAGTTCGGACGGGAATCTGTACGCGCTGGACGCGTCGAATGGCTCGGAAAACTGGACCCACTCGACGGGCGACGCCATCGCGTCAACGCCGGCCGTCGACGACACTGGAACGCGAATCGCGGTTGCTTCGATGGACGGAACGCTGTATCTGCTCGACGACAGTGGGAGCCAGCTCGATACGATGTCGATCCCGGCCGGGACTCGTGCCTCGCCAACGATCTCCAGTGGCGTGATCTTTCTCGGGAGCAACAGCGGAACCGTCTACGCCTTCGAGTGATCTGAGGGCCTGTAGCCGGTTCGATCTCAGTCGTCGGCTGACGGCGCGGTTCCGACCTGTTCTTCCAGCCGCGCGAGCCGTGCTTCGAGGTCGTCGATCCGCTTGTCTTTGGCTTCGAGGTCGTCGCGGGCGTCGGAGAGGCGTTCAGCCAGCCCCTGGATCGCCGCGAAGGCCGCCCCGTCAGCGTTGATCGAGTTGATCGCTCGGTCGCTGTCACCGACATCGAAGGCGTCGTGGAATGCCTCGGCCATCGGCCCGATGAACCGGGTTCCCTCTCCGTCGCCGTCTTCGTCGGTGTACTCCCAGGTACTGACCGACATCGATTCGACCGCATCGAGTGCGGTCCCGGGGTTGACCGGCTCGACGTTCGTCTTGGCCGTCCGCGTACAGGTGTTCGACCAGCCGGCGGTTCCACCCTGGATGTACGTCACCTTGTCGTTGGGACCGTCTGTAATCAGCCGGACGCCGCCTTTGGCCTTGACCTGAAAGGTTTCTTCACCCGTCACCGCCGACGTTCCGTCGATCGTCGACGAGGAGAACTGATCCGAGCTCGACCCAGTTCCGTCACTATCCCCGCTGCCGTCGCTCCAGACGAAGGCGTGGTTGTCAATGGCCAGTGCGTACTGACCTGCCGCCAGTGAATGATTACCGTTAGCGCTGTTTTCCTCTCCGCCGACGACGACCGCGGCGTCACCACCCGCACCGTTGTTCTCACCACCCAACACGGACGCGGCGTCGCCAGTAGCGATGTTGTCGTAGCCACCGACGACTGTCGCCTCGGTGTTGGTCGCCCTGTTCTGGTCACCACCACCGATCGTCGCCCACTTGCCCAGAGCCTCGTTCTGGTCGCCACCGGCAACCGTCGCGTACGGATCGTTCGCGGTGTTGTCGAAACCACCGCCGACCGTCGCGTCGTTCGCCGTCGCCGAGTTCGAGTCGCCGCCGCCGACTGTCGCGTTCTCCTTCGTCGCCTCGTTCCCGTTGCCACCACCGACCGTCGAGTGGCCACCCTGTGCGTGATTGGACTCTCCACCGCCGACGGTCGCGAAGGTCGCCGTCGTCGAGCCCGACGCGCCCGCCCGGTTGCCGCCCCCACCGCCGATCGTCCCGTAGTTGTCGTGGACGATATTGTTGGTTACCGTGGGGTTAGACGTGTCGGACGGACCGCCGCCTGCAATGGTGGTGAACTCTCCGTTGGCCTTGTTGAACTCGCCGCCGCCCACGAACGCCGCCTTGGCCGTCGCATCGTTCGCACGCCCGCCGACGACCGATGCCTCGGTGGCCGTCGCGTTGTTGCCGTTGCCGCCTGCGACCGTCGAGTCGCTGCCGTCGGCCTGGTTCGAACTCCCCCCTGCGACCGTCGCCCGATTCGCCCGCGCCTTGTTGTCGGTCCCGCCGCCGACGGTCGCCGTGCCGCTGTTGGCCACGTTGTTGTACCCGCCACCGATCGTCGCGTCCAGAGCCGACGCTTCGTTAGACCGACCGCCCCCAATCACCGACGTGTTCCCACTTGCGATGTTCCCGCTGCCGCCGCCGACCGTCGCATGGGTGTCGTTGTCGGTGCTGTCGTCGCTTCCGGCCTGATTGCCCAGCCCACCGGCGACCGTTCCGTACTTGTCGTAGACGTTGTTGGAGACGCCACCGCCGACCGTGGCGTAGTCCTGATCGGCGAGGTTCGACGCGCCGCCGGCGACGAGACTGCGAAGGCCGGTGGCCTGGTTGTCCTGGCCGCCACCGACGGTGGAGTAGTTGCCAGTCGCCTTGTTCGGTCTGGAATCGGTGCCGTCGTCGTAGCCGCCACCGCTGACCGTGGCCCCGTTGCCCGACGCGACGTTGCTGGAGTGGCCCGTTACCACGCTGCCCGCGGTGCCGCCGGCTTCGGTGCCCAGCGAGAACACGCGGTTCCCGTTGGCGTCGATGCTGACTGGGGTGTCACTCGTGGTCCCAAGGTCCTTCACGTCGAAGAAGCCGCCGACTGAGGCGGCACCGGTGATCGTCGCCGCACCAGCGATTTTCGCGTCGCCTTCCGAGTAGACGCCGTAGCCGTTGGGGGAGTTGGTCCGCCCGTAGACGCCGTAGTTCTCGACACTATTGCTCGTCGTGACGGCCCCCTCGACACCCTTGGCCTGACCGTCGTCCGAGTCGACCCTGGCCCTGACGCCCGTGTTCGCACCGGTGCTGTTGGGACAGAGCGCGCGGACACCCGTCGCGTTGCTCCCCGAGTCGGTCGCCCAGATCGCCCACGACTGGCCCCCACCAGTGTCGGTCGCCTCCGCACGAACGCCGACGCCCGACGCGCCCCGTGTCACCGCGTGGACGCCGAAAATGCGATTGCTGCCGGTCGCGGTCGCCTCGCCGTACACTCCGGCGGTATCGTAGTCGGTCGTCGAATCGACGATCCCTTCGACGCCCCGAGCGAGGCCGCTGCTCGCGGTGTTGTGCCCCTGAACTCCCGCACCACCGGGCGCGTCGATCTTCCCGCGGGTCTTGTAGGTCGAACTCGCTCCCTGTGCGGCAGCGAGTGTCTCGGCTATCGATTCGTCCTCGGCCGTCGGCTCGGAATCGTCCGTCATCTAATACACACTCCCGCCAGCCGACCTGCAAGGGCTAGCTAGCGAACCAATACCACGTTAGACGTGAACAATCCTAATAAATCGACGGGGAGACACGAACGACGGACTGGGAGTTACACCTCCTAGGGGTGGACGGGGGACTTGAGCGAGCGGTTTCAGGACGGATCGATCAGCGCGTCGTCCGGCGTCGCCAGCCCGTAGCCGTCCGGGGAATCCGTGGTGCCGGTCACGCCGGCCGCCTCGCCCGTGCTGGCCAGGTTTCGGCCGAGGACCCCCGTGCCGGTGGCGTCAGTGAATTCACCCAGCACCTTGTAGGTCGCTGGGTCGAACGCTGTCGGCTGGCTGTCGGTCGTCGATTCTCCGTCGTCGATGGGTTCGTTCGTCTCTGTCATGTCGTCCACGTCGTGCCACCCCGGTCCGAATCTCGGTCGAGTGTCGACAGAGAGACGCGTCTAACCAGCATAACTTTTGCTACCATCAGACCTCGACCGTCGCCGATCAGAGATAGTCGAAAACGAACTCGCGCTCGTACCGCTGCAACCAGTCGGTATCCTTGAAGTGATGATCGAGTCGGTCCTCCGGACGGGGGAACCACTGGCCGTGGTCGAACCCCCGAAACTCGTTGCGCTTGTCGGTGTAGAACCGGTAGCCGAGTTTCGAGGCGCGGTACGCGAACCCAACGTTGTCCCCCGAGAAGATTCGATCCATCTCCTCGTCGAACCCGCCCAGCGCGTAGGCCCCATCCCGCGGAAACGCTCCCCAGTCCGCCTCCCAGCGCCAGAACTCCGTCTCCACGACACCCTGCTGTCCGTCGATCCGGGGGTCGGGCTCGACTTGCTCGGTCGGGGGATCCATGTATTCCGTCTCGAAGACCGAGATGGGGTCGTTCGGATCCGCGATCTCTGCGGGCTGGCCGTACTTCCCGCCGACCCCCGTGACGAAGTCGCCCGTCTGTTCGTACACGTCCCAGAACCGTTCCAGGGCATTCTCGTCGATCCAGATGTAGTCTTGCAATGAGACGATCAGGTCCCCGTCGCAGGCCTCGATACCGTCGTTGTAGGCCTTGTTGAGATTCCAGTAGTCGGTCTGGCGAGGCGGGCGCGGTTCGAGATACGTCAGGTCAAACTCGTCCAGGTACTCTCGGACGGCTGCCTCCCGTTCCTGGTCCCAGTCGTCGACGACGACCAGTTCGAAGTCCTGGAACCGCTGACGCCGCAGGTCGTGTTTCAGAATGTCGAATCCGCCTGGCCGATGCGTGACGTACAGCACAGAGATCCTGGGCATACCTTCGAGTTGTCCACAGTGGATATGTATGTTTGCCAGCAGTTCGGGGTTTAAGTAGGGCCCAACCGAACCCGGAGCAACGAGTTCCCATGAGTAGTATTCTCGCGCCAGTGTCCGCCGCGACGTACAGAAACGGCCATCAGGACTGGTACGGTGCGGTCGAGATCGACGCCGAGACGGGCGAGGAGATCTGGCGCTTTGACGCCCCTGGCGCGGGATTCGATACCGCGGAGATCTACCGACAGGGCAATTCGTTACGACACACTGGCTTCGACCCGGCGAGTGTCCAGCGCCTCGCCGATGGACGGACGCTCATCGCTGACTGGGACCAGGGTGTGATCGTCGACGAGGACGGTGACGTCCACCGGACATTTACCCACGACCTGCTGAACGACACCCACGAGATCCGGCGGACCGACGCGGGAACGTATCTGATCGCCTCGACGGGGATGGACACGCTCGTCTTGCTCGACGAAGACTTCGAGGAGATGTGGCGCTGGCACATGTGGGAGCACGTCGACCCGACGACCAGACCGGGCGAGTACTATCCCAACAGCGTCTGGTTCAGAAACCCGAAACACGTCCCGTACAGTCCGGACGACCGGTATCACCTCAACTACGCGACTGTCCGCGACGGGACGCTATCAGGGAGCGGTGGACCGCAATTTCTCTGCTCGGCACTGAATTACGGCGTCTTCGTCGTCGACTTCGAAACCGACGAGATCGTCAGCGAGTTCAGGAACCTCGACGAGTGTCACAATCCCTATCAGCTATCAGAAGGGTATCTCGTCCCCGAATCCGGGCAGGACCGCGTCGTCGCCATCGACGAAGATGGTCGTCACGAGACGATCTTCGAGGGCGGGCTGGACTTCGTGAAAGACGCCGACCCGATCGGCGGAACCGACGAGTGGCTCCTCACCGATACGAAGAACAGTAGAATACTACGCTGGGCGTGGGGAGAACCCGAACCACACGCGGAGTTCTTCCTCGGCGAGGAGACGTTCCCCTACGAGGCTGACTACCTCAAAAGAGCGGACACCCTCGCATGACAGCGGGTGCGGATTCCGGCGAAGCCGTCGACGGAGTCCCCGGACCTCGACGAACTGACCGCGTGGCGTCCCAACAGCATGCATCCCGCTCTCGGAGAAACTCGGAGACGGTAGCCATCGACCTCGGTGAAATCGAAACCAGGTATTATTGTTCATCACACTAACTGAAATGGTAGCGTGCCAGAGCAAGCTGACGGGCTGGAAGAGAGCTGGCGGCAGAACGAAGCGATAGCCACGTCCTTCCAGACGAGTTCCCCGGCCGTCGGCGACGAACACGTGTTCGTGGGTGGACTGGGGGAGACGTTCTACGCCCTCGCGCGCGAGGACGGCCGCGTCGTCTGGACCCACAACCGGGACGGGTCGATGTCGGACTCCTCGCCCACGGTGCAGGATGGGACTGTCTACGTCGGCAGTGGTGGGGGGTCGCTCTACGCGTTCGACGCTGTGGACGGGTCCATCGAGTGGCGACAGGGCGGGTCCAGTGCGATTACCTCCTCGCCGATCGTCCGCGATGGCGTCGTCTACGTGGGTCGAAACGACGGCGTTCTCTGGGCACTCGACGCCGACGACGGCTCGATCCGCTTCGAGTATGAGGTTGGGTCGCCGATCAACACGGACATCGCGTATTCGAGTGCACGAGAGGCCATCTACGTCAGTACCGCCGATCTCGGCGTTTCTGCCCACGACGTGACCGACGGGGGTCGGATGCTGTGGGCACAGCGGTTCGGATCCGACGTCGGGTCCTCGACGCCCGTGGTCGACGATCGCAAGGGTGTCCTGTATTTCGCCTCGAACGAAGTGCGAGCACTCGATACTGGCGACGGGGCTATCGTGTGGGGGACCTCCTTCTACGGAACGAACGCCGGCTCGTCGCCCATCTTCGACGACGACAGCGTCTACGTCGGGAGCGCGAGCGGCAAGGTCTATCGGATTCCCCACCCCGAAACCACACTCGCCACGGCGAGTGACTGGACGTTCCAGACGTGGGATATCTCGATCGCCGCAGATCCAGTCATCGTCGGTGACGCACTCGTCGTCGGAACCCTGAGTGGGACGCTGTTTCTCCTCGAAATCGAGAGCGGGTCACAGCTCGATCAGTGTTCGCTCTCCTGTGACCTCCGTGCGAAACCCGCTGTGGACGGCACTGACATCTACATTTCCGGGGACGGTGGCGGGGTGTACGCGTTCGAGCTGTGAGTCCCCAGAGAACTAGATTAGCGCGCCGAACTTGTGAGCCAGTTCTTCGACGCCCTGATCGAGCGTGTAACACGTCTCAAAGCCTTCCTGTTGGATCTTCTCGTCGCTCACGACGTACGAGAGTTGGTTCAGCTGCTCGGCCTCTGTGTATCCGATCTCGACATCGGGGAAGTGCTTCTCGATGGCGTCGACGACATCCTGAAGTCGGCCGTTCTCGCCGACGACGTTGTACGCCTCTCCGTCACCGAGATTGTCTGCGGCGAACAGCATCGAACGGACCGAGTCCTGCACGTGAAGGTACGGCCGGCGCTGCTGTTCGGCACCCTCGTACACCGTGAGCGGCTGTCCCGTCGCTGCCAGGAACGCGAACTTGTCGACGACCGTGTCGAATCGCATCCCCGTCGACCAGCCATAAACCGTACCGAGTCGGAGTCCAGTCAACCCCATCTCGCCGTCGTATCGATCGAACATCTCCTGTTCGGCTTCCAGCTTCGCTTCACCGTACGGCGAGGCAGGGTCACACTCGAAGTCCTCCTCAATCTCCTCGTCGGTTGGCCCGTAGACCGAACATGTCACCGCGTTCACGAACTCCTCGACACCCGCCTCACGCGCAGCTTCGAAGACGGTGAGGGCACCGTCGTAGTTGACATCCCACGTCTTCTCTGGTATGTCGAACGTCTCGGGAGCGTTCGTGATCGCCGCCAGGTGAAAGACGGTGTCGACATCTCGCATGGCTTCACGGACCATCTCCTCGTCACGGATGTCGGCCTCGACGAACTCGTAGTCCGCGTACGACGGAAGGTCCCACAGCGAGTGAAACCGAGGTTGGCGGAAATTGTCCAGCACGCGGATCGTCTCCTGGGAGAACGACGGGTGATCGGGCAGTTCGCGAATCAATCGAGAGCCGAGATACCCAACGCCTCCGGTTACGAGTACAGTCATCAGTTATTCCTCCAGGGTGTACTCCTCTCGGTGGTTTTCTATATGTTGCTGTTCCGATTTCGGCAAGTCCGAAAACCGAAGGACGTTCGAACACTCGATGTTCGGGCACTTCAGATCTCGACGTCGTTCGAGGACGTTCCCGGCGACGATCGTTCCACACTCCGGACACGAATGCGTGATTATCTTGACCATGATTACAGCTCCAGTGACGAACTCTCACCGATCACGAATCGATCGCCTTCGGGCTTGCGTTGCTCGTTCGTGACGATCGTCACTTCCCGCCCGATGAGGCTATCGACGATCTTCCGATCGGCGCTGATCTCGGCCTGTCCGATCACGACGCTGGACTCGATGTGCGCATCGTCGACGAGACAATCGTCACCGATACTGGTGTACGGCCCGAGGTACGCGTCGGACGTGATCGTCGTGTTCTCGCCGAGAGACACCGGTCCCCGGACGACCGCGCCTGCCTCGATGACGCTCCCTTCGCCGATCTGGACGCGACCCCGGATGGACTCCTGATCGGCGACTGTCCCCTCGATCGACGTCTCGATGTCGTCGAGCACCAGTCGATTCGCGTGGAGAACGTCTTCAGGTTTCCCCGTGTCTTTCCACCAGCCGTGGACGACGTGTGACTGGATCCGTCGATCGTCATCGAGCAGCCCCTGAATCGCTTCGGTGATCTCGTACTCGCCGCGCCAGGACTTGTCCAGCTGCTCGATCTGTTCGAACACGGCGGGCGTGAAGACGTACACCCCGATCAACGCGAGGTTGTTCGGCGGATCGTCGGGTTTCTCGACGAGTTCGACCACGTCACCGTTCTCGTCGACGTCGACGATGCCGTATCGGGACGGCTCTTGGACTTCCTGTAGTCCGATCCCGGCAGCGAACTCCGCGGGGTCGAAGTCCTCGACCAGGTCGGCAATCCCCTCGCGCATCAGGTCGTCACCGAGATAGACGACAAAGGAGTCGTCACCGACGAAATCCCGGGCACAGCCGACTGCGTGGGCGAGGCCGAGCGGTTCGCCCTGGACGATGTAGGTTATCTCGACGCCGAACTCACTCCCGTCGCCGAAGTACTCCTGGATCGCCTCGCGGCCCTTGTCCCCGAGGACAATCCCGATCTCGGTGATTCCGGCCTCGACCAGATCGTCGATGGCGTATTCTAATACAGGCTTGTTCGCGATCGGCACGAGCTGTTTCGGACCGGTGTGGGTGATCGGTCGGAGACGTGATCCAGTGCCGCCAGCGAGGACTACTCCTTTCATGAGTTACTCGTGGGGGGGTTCTTCCCAGTCGAGCGGGATCTTCTCGGTGTCGTATGGCAGCCGTTCCTCGTCGGGATCCTCGTAATCGTAGAGGTTCGTCGGGAAGTTGAGCAGGGTCGCCCGTTCGTCGCCGACCACTTTGAAGCCGTGCCAGCAGTCGCCGGGGACCTTGATCGCCTGCATGTTCCCCTCGCCGATGATGTACGTATCGAGTTCGCCTTCAGTCGGCGAGTCGTCTCGATCGTCGTAGATTCCGACTTTCACTTTCCCGTGGGGGACGACGAAGTGGTCGATCTGGCCGCGGTGATGGCGGTGCCACGCTCTGATGATACCGGGATAGGAAACCGAAAAGTACGACATATCGGGGTCGTCACCGTCGAAGAACTCCCAGTCAGAGCGCCAGACTTCCGTCAGCGAGCCGCGTTCGTCGGCGTTTACTTGCAGGTCTTTGAGTTCGACGTCGTGAATCATCTCTGAGATGACTGGATATCAGTCGGCCACGCACATTGGTTTTGCCCTTCTATATCGGACAATTGGAAAGACACAAGACGGCCGGCCATCCCAGTACCGCCATGAACATCCTTGTCATCGGTGGCTCCGGGTTGGTCGGATCGAACGTCGTCGCTGAATGTTCTGAGAAAGGCTGGAACGTGACGAGCACGAGCCTGGAAACCGAGCGGGGCTCGCACCGCCAACTCGACAAGACCGACGCGGACGCGACTGAATCACTCATTCGAGAAGTGGATCCGGACGCCGTAATCGACACGGCCGCTTTCCACGCCGTCGACGAGTGTGAAACCAGGCGAGCGAAAGCCTGGGATGTCAACGCCCACGGAACCCGAAACGTCGCCGTCGCAGCCGATCAGGTCGACGCGCACGCGCTCTTTCTCTCGACCGACTACGTCTTTCCGGGGCTCCCGTCCGAAGCCCCCTACGACGAAGCCGATTCGATAGATCCAGTGAACTACTACGCACATGCGAAATACGCCGGCGAGCAGGCCGCGAAGATTGCCGATCGATCGACGGTGCTCCGTCCCAGCGTCATCTATGGCCTCGACAGCGCAAACTTCGTCACGTGGGCACTCGGGGAGCTAGAGGCGGGCAACGACATCGACATCGTCGACGACCAGATCTCCCGGCCGACCTACGCACCCGATCTGGCTACAGCGTGTGTCGAGATCGTCGAAGCGGGTCAGGAAGGCGTCTTCCACGCGACCGGTCCAGAATCGTTCTCGCGCTACGAATTTACGCTCGAACTCGCGTCGGCGTTCGGGTTCGAGACAGATCTGGTCTCGCCAATCTCGACTGCAGAGTTCGGACAGGAGGCCAAGCGGCCGCGGGACAGTAGTCTCGATTCATCGGCGTTGTACGAGACGCTCGGGTGGGAATTTCGTGAGCCTATAGAAGCATTCGAAGAAATGTGTACACTTAGTAGCTGAACGCGATCGGCATCAATATTTATATTCGAACCACTCCAATCCCTGCCCATGTCTGTTTAGGATGAGAAATGATTTCCTCTGTTTCATATTCACTTATTAGCTCAGCCCAGAACTCGTCAACATTACACTCAGGATGGCTTTTACTCCAATTAAGATGGCGCTCTTCAATGTCTTCTATATTTTGACGGCGTTTTTCAACTTCCTCTTCATCATTGGGGTGGGTAGCAATATCATGCAACGCGATAATACCGCCATCCGAAACTAACTCACTATACATCTCAAAGTCCTGTTTTACGCCTTCATAAGTGTGATCCCCATCGATAAACAGAAAATCAATGCCATCATCAACAAGAGCAGAAACTTCTTCATACGTTCCCTGCTGGTGAGAATTATCCCGTACAAAATGCATTTCTTTAGAAGGTGAAAATTCTCGGAAGATATTAGTCTTCAGTTCATCATATCCACCTCCGAATTGGCCATCTGGCAAATCCAGACTTATCAATCTATCTACACTGTCGAGATATCGACTCCAAATGTAGAAAGAACCACCTTTTGCGGTCCCGATCTCTAAGACACTTTGTGGCTGTTCTCTCTTAACGAGATTTGACAAGGCCTTAATCTCGTCTCTCAATTGCATAGTGTAAATTTGGTAAGGGGGGTAACCAGGCTTAATCTCTAATACAGTATCTAGAATATCGTTTAATCCCCCTTCAGCATTCATACGATTCTGCACCATATTATTCGACTTATCAAATAAAATTCTCCTCCCCGTGGAAGTTTGGCTGATTAGGTGGTACGAGACTTTTTTAGCTAGAGGAGCCGGGCCTTCTTGTTGTAAAAAGCCTATTGCAGAGGTAATCTTAGATGGCATAGTGGAACGGAATGTGATAGAGTTATATAAATGTATGAATCACGCTTGCCAAACAGGCCGGAATGTCAACCTATCAGTAATAATATACACTTTGGAGAAGTGTTCACAAACACTGTCTTTCCCCAGAATGCGTATTAGAAATTCGAAAGAAGAATTAATAATGCACAGTGAATTTATTCCCAAAGAATATGGAAGATCGTCGTTATTTACGGATCGCGGACGACGTCTTCGTCTGTGAAACCAGCGCGGATGCCCTTAACCGTGTAGGAGAAGCTGTAGTCGTCGGGGCCGTCACCGAAGTCCTCAACGGAGACGTAGCGCGTGGATTTCTCGACGACCTGCGGGTGGACTTTCTCCTCGGCGTGGGCAGTCACCTGCACTGCGATCGGCTCCTCGTCAGTAGTGACCATGTCGAAGTGTTCGGGTAGTTCGATCAGTGCGTGGCCGTCTTCCATCTCTGCAACGCCCGTGTGCTCGGTCCGGACCTCGCCTGCCTCGATGGAGGTGTAGTGAACGTTCTTCGTCCCGGCGGTGGTATCGACTGCCTGCACGAAGTTCTTCGTGCCCGTGACCTGAAGGTCAGAGTCGACGTTCAGGGTGTTGTTGACTGTGCCGCCGACCTCCAGATTTCCGTCGATCTTGGCGTCGTCTGGAGTGTAGAGGCCGTAGCCGTCGGAGGAATCGACTTCCCCTCGGACAGCATACGTCGTGCCAGAACCGAACGCAATTCCCCTCACGGCAGTTCCATCGTTCGCCTGTGTTCGAGCGTCTACGGCGTATGAGTTCCCCGAATTGGTCGCCGTAACACGAGCTTGGTGAGCAATACCATCCGGTGAATCCACTCGGCCAACCAATCCCCGAGTTACTCCGGAGGAGCTTCGTGCATGACCAGTTAACCCAATCCCATTTGTCGAATCCGTGTATCCCGTTAAGCCGACATCGTTATTGTTATTAGTATTAACACCGGCCCGAGCAACCAATGCTGGTCCGGTATTATCCTTTCGTAGTGTAAGCAGATTTCCAGAGGGAGTTCCAATCCAGTTTTCGCCAACGTGATCATGATTTGTGGCTGCTGAAGCAGTGCTACTTAATCCAATCAAACCAAGGCCTCCAAGAGCAGCTAAGGCACCCCTCCGGGTTGATTTATAAGTCCTCTCTGATCCACCTGCTACATTCGTATCTTCCCCCTCAAATGTAGAATCGAAATCATTTGTTGCCGAGTCTTGTTTATCTGGTTTCATCTTGGTGACAGATTGGCTTCCAAAGTAATAAAATTACGGGTATATATAGGGGCGGTGTTCAGATAAGGATGAAGAGTGAGGCGGTTCGTTTTACGAGTGCTCTATGCCCGAAAACGACCGCCTCAGCGGAAGTTTAGACGAGATCAACTTAGAGTTTGTTGAACGAGAAGCGACACC